>ENA-ORTH01000992-ORTH01000992.1-human-gut-metagenome-genome-assembly--contig:-NODE-992-length-31724-cov-24.088446_pt1 | contig 31724 bp, 29 predicted proteins | sample MGYA00241914_ERZ509192 | MGnify/ENA primary metagenome ERZ509192 (study PRJEB26280, sample SAMEA2338826) | human gut metagenome | biome: human gut; feature: human-associated habitat; material: faeces... | reverse complement strand
CAACACAAAAATTTTATATTTTTTTAATTGTCTACTTGACGGGATGCACACCATTTATCTTACAGAGGGCGTCTCTTTTGCCTGCGGCAAATTCCTATTTTATTGTATAAATTTCTGTACAAAAATCTGGCTGTATAGTATAATTAAATGAAAAAACATGTGGAAATGCAAACGATAAAGGGGGAACTTATGCAGAAATACGTTGTATTACAGGTAACATTAAAGGAGAAGTTAATCGGAACAGCATCTAAAAACCTGAGCGAGTTAGAAGATGTAATTAACAAACAGGCAGATAAAGGATCATCAGCACAACATCTGGTGGAAGTAAAGGACTTGGAGGCGGTGACCGCATCCAGGCAACAATGGTGTTTGAAAGAATCGAATAGGTGGCATTTATCCCTATTTGTGGTCTGGGAGCAAAGGCTGGATGCGGGCGCTTAAAGCGAACATTCAGCCTGCAGCGACGAAAGCCACAAATAGGGATATTTTATCTTCCTGGATTCGTCTGTTTTTGAATTTTTTGTCTATCCTCTGTCATTCCCGAATAAAAATCGAATCCCCCGGATGAGGAACTTTCCGGGGGATTCTTTATATTAAGTAATGAAGATATGATAAAAAATAGGAAAGAATTAGTTGTTACCTAAAACATCTTTCACTGTATCTTCTACCATTTTCTTAGTAACGATTTCAACTGTATCGCGGCAAATTGCAAGCTCTTCGTTTGTTGGGATACAGATGACTTTTACTTTTGATTCTGGAGTGGAGATAATACGTTCTTCTCCATGCATCTTGTTTGCTTTCTGATCTAAAGTTGTATCAAGGTAATCGAAATGTTCGATAATTCTTGAACGGATGATATCGTCGTTCTCACCGATACCAGCTGTAAATACGATGGCGTCAACACCGTTCATAACGGCGATGAAACTTCCGATGTATTTAACTACGGAATGAGAAAATACTCTTAAAGCCAAGTCAGCACGTTTGTTACCAGCTTTTGCAGCCTCGTCAAGATCACGGAAGTCAGAAGAAACACCGGAAATACCAAGAACACCGGATTTCTTATTTATGATATCCATAACCTGCTCAAGAGAAAGGTTCTCTTTGTGAGCGATGAATTCGATACAAGTAGGGTCGATATCACCAGAACGTGTACCCATTACAAGACCCTCTAATGGAGTAAGACCCATAGAAGTATCTACACATTTTCCACCATCAACAGCGGAGATGGAAGAACCATTACCAAGGTGACATACAACAATCTTTAAGTCTTCAGGTTTTTTACCAAGAATCTCAGCAGCTCTTAAAGAAACATATTTATGAGATGTTCCGTGGAAGCCGTAACGACGAACAGCGTATTTCTCATAGTACTCATATGGAAGACCATAGATGTAAGCTTCTGGTGGCATAGTCTGATGGAAAGCTGTATCAAATACACCAACCATTGGAGTTGTAGGAAGAAGCTCTTTACAAGCAGCAACACCAACTAATGTAGGAGGGTTGTGAAGAGGAGCTAAGTCGTTACAAGATTCTACTGTCTTTAATACTTCTTCTGTAAGTAATGTGGAACAAGCAAATTTCTCACCACCATGTACCATACGATGTCCAACAGCATCAATTTCATCGATGGATTTTAATACACCATTTTCAGGGTCTGTTAACTGTTTTAATACAAGTTCAACAGCCTGACGATGTGCAGGCATTGCAGCTTCGTACTTAATCTTATCCTGGCCGGCCGGCTGATAAGTTAAAACACCATCGATACCGATTCTTTCACATAAACCTTTTGCGAGAACGTGTTCTGTCTCAGAATCAATAACCTGATATTTCAGGGAAGAGCTACCGCAGTTAATTACTAAAACCTTCATTTCATATCTCCTTTTTGTATAATTATTTATTACGAAACGCCAAATTTCGCTTATTTTATTTTGCTAGGCATATTATAGCTTGTTTTTTTTATCTTGAAAATGTACTTATTCAGCTTATGATGGAGTTTTTTTGTTATTTCGGCACTTTTTTTTGAGTTTTGATAGGTAATTGTATTTCATAGTAAACAATAAATGATTTTGTTTGAAAGTTAACATGATTAGACAAAAATATAAAAATGTACAAAAAAATCAAAAAAATTCATCAAAAAATGATAAAAAATAGTAAGAAATACAAAAAATAGGAAGATTGCTGTTTCGTTTGTTTTCGGTTATAATATGGACAAAGATAAGCAGATTTATCCGCTTACAGCAAGAATACTCCGACCTCTAAGGTGGGAGATGAATTGCATTCAGGTAGAAATAAAAGGAGAAAGGAGTTCATTTATGAAAGTAGCGGGAATTATCGCAGAGTATAATCCATTTCACAAAGGACACCAATATCATATAGAAGAAACACGAAAAAAAACAGGGGCAGATTATGTTGTTGTAGTTATGAGCGGGGACTATGTACAGCGTGGAGAACCGGCAATTGCAGATAAATATATGCGAACCCGGATGGCGCTTTCTGGCGGAGCAGACTTGATTATTGAAATGCCGGCAATCTATGCGACAGCCAGTGCCGAATATTTTGCTACAGCAGGGATTGGGATTCTTGATCAATTAGGCTGTGTCGATTATCTTTCCTTTGGAAGCGAATGGGCAGAAGTAGAAGATTTTTCGGCATATGCGACTTTATTTCTTGAAGAATCGGAAGAATATAAACAGATTTTGCAGGAACAATTAAAATCGGGAAAAAGTTTTCCAGAAGCGAGAGCTTTCGCAGCGGGAAACTTATTATTCGATTCGAAACCAGAAAAAGCAATAGAATTTTTAAAAGAGCCAAATCATATTTTAGGCTTGGAATATATCAAAGCATTAAAAAGAAGAAATTCTTTGATCAAGCCAGTTGTTATTAAAAGAAAAGGAAATCATTATCATGAAAATAAACTGACAGAAAACTATTCCTCCGCAACAGCAATCCGCCAGGAAATGTACCATTTTTATAGAAACTTCAGTAGAAAAAATCCGTATAATACAGAAACTTGTAATAGCAGAAAATGTGGAAATACGGGAAAAAATACCAATAACAGAGTCAGCAATATCTATAATAATACTTATAACAAAGAAAAAGAAGCCCCCCGGGCATTTGAAAAAGCACTTTGTGGAGAATATCTTCCTTTTATAGAAGGATTTTTACAGAATAACTTTGTGACCTGGGAAGATTTAATGCCCTATCTTGACTATACGTTTCTTCTGAAAAATAAAGTAATTGGCAAATACTTTGGAATGAATCTTGATTTAGCAAGAAGATTTCAAAATATTTATGAGCCAGGACTTTCTTTCGAAGATTTGATAGAAGGCCTTCACGCCAGACAGATTACGGATGCGGCATTGAGAAGAGTTCTTTTGCATATCGTACTTCACATGAAATACTATCCATTCTTAGAAGAAGCCAAAGACATTCCGATACCATATGCAAGAATATTAGGCTTTTCCAAATCCTCTTCTCCCCTGCTAAAAGAAATACGTCAAAATGCCACTTTGGATATCATCCAACGTCCTGCAGAGGGCAAAAAACTTTATTCCAACGGTTCAGCACAGGCACAGATTTACAGTATAGATATACGAACCGCAGACTTGTATGAACAGATTGCTGCCAGAAAAGCAGGAAGAAAACCAATCAGCGAATATAAACGCCAGCAGGTGATAAGGTGAAATTTGGTTTGCCGCAGGCAAGGAGATGCCCGCAGCAATTACTATAAAAAATAACTGTGGAGAATTTACCGAAATCGAGTTATACTATGTTCTATATAAAAAGACAGCAAAGAAAATGCAAAATAGAAAGCGAGGTCGATTATGTATAATGCAGGATTGATTTTAGAAGGAGGCGGAATGCGCGGTGTATATACAGCCGGTGTATTAGATGCCTTTTTAGATGCAGGAATTGAATTTTCCAGTGTATATGGAGTATCTGCCGGAAGCTGCCATGCATGCAGCTACCTTTCTAAACAGAGAGGAAGGGCATTTCGAGTAAATGTAGATTATCTTGATGACCCGAATTACTGTGGAGCAAAAACATTTTTGAAAACAGGAAATGTTTTTGGGCCAGAGATGCTTTATGAACAGATTCCAGATGTGTTAGATCCATTTGATCATCAGGCATTTTTAAATTATCCAGGTAAGTTTTATGCAGTAGTTACTGATGTGGAAACAGGAGCTGCAAGATATTTAAGAGTGCGAGATCTTAGAAAGCAGATGTGGATGATTCGTTCATCAAGTTCGCTGCCATTAGTTTCTAAGACAATCGTTGTAAAAGGACATAAGCTTCTTGATGGAGGAATTGCTGACAGTATTCCGATTCGTAAATCAATAGAAGATGGCAATGAGAAGAATGTTGTCATTCTCACAAGAGACCACGGATATCGTAAGGCGCCGAATAAGCTGATGCCGATTATGCGTCTTCGTTATCCAAAGTATAAAGAATTTCTTCATGCTATGGAGACAAGACATGTCCGTTATAATGAGACAATAGATTTCTTAGAAGAACAGGAAAAAGAGGGAAAAGTCTTTATCATTCGTCCGGAAGCAAAAGTGGAAGTAGGAAGAATTGAAAAGGATAAGGCCAAACTTACGGTCCTTTATAAACAGGGACTTCATGACGGAGAAAAGGCAATAGAGGCAATGAAAGAATATTTGGAGAAATAGTCGGCGTGATTTAAATATTTTTTATATCTTGTAATCTTTTACAGGAAACTAATTTTATAAACACGCTCTGGAAATTCTTTTTATTTTCTGGTAGACTAAAAGACAAATATAACTCAAGTATAACTGTAGAAAGGATTGGGAATTATGAGCAAGAAAAAAGTAGTAATAGCCCTCGGACACCGAGCATTAGGAACAACAATGCCAGAACAGTACAAAGCAACAAGAAATACAGCCAAGGCAATTGCAGATTTAGTAGAAGCAGGGGCAGACGTTGTTATATCCCACAGTAATGCACCACAGGTTGGAATGATTCATACAGCGATGAATGAATTTAGCAAGGACAGAGAAGACTATACACAGGCGCCTATGTCCGTATGTTCTGCCATGAGTCAGGGATATGTCGGATACGATTTACAGAATGCGATTCGTGCCGAACTCTTAAAAAGAGGAGTGTATCGCCCAGTATGTACAATTATCACACAGGTAATGGTAGACCCTTATGATGATGCGTTTAATGAGCCTGTTAAAGTTATCGGAAGACTTCTTTCGAAAGAAGAAGCAGAGCAGGAAGAAAAACATGGAAACTATGTTACAGAAGTAGAGGGCGGTTATCGAAGAATTGTAGCAGCTCCAAAGCCACAGGGAATTATCGAGATTGATTCTATCAAAGCGCTTTCTGACCAGGGACAGGTAGTTATCGCCTGCGGCGGTGGCGGAATTCCAGTGTTAGCACAGGGAGTAGAACTTCATGGTGCCAGCGCAGTTATCGAGAAAGACTATGCCAGTGGAAGAATGGCAGAACTGTTGAACGCAGACGTATTCATGGTTTTAACAAGTGTAGAGAATGTCTGTGTTGGTTACAATACAGAACAGGAATCTCCATTAGAGCATATTACTGTAGCAGAAGCACAGAAATACATCGATGAAGGTCAGTTCGAGCCAAATACAATGCTTCCAAAGATTGAAGCAGGTGTTTCTTTCCTTGAAAAAGGCAATGGAAGAAAGGTAATTATTACATCAATTGATAAAGCTTTAGAAGGCTATCTGGAGAAAACCGGAACAATTATTGAATAACTTCTGGTTTGCGTAGCAGGAGAGACGCCCACAGAGAATATTATATTCTCTGTGGGCTGTGTTTTGGCTGCCTAAGTAAATTCAGAATTTATTTTTCTGGATATTTCTATGCCTTCAGCCTTCTTCTCCAAATCCCTCCGGCTGGTGAACTTGTAAAAATGTCAGAAAACTATAAAAAAGATATGGATAGACATTTTCTGTCTGCCTGAATCCGTATAATAACGGAAAGAAAGGTGGAAGAGAATGTTCATGTGGCATGTGGGAGATATAGCTGAAAAGAAAAAATGTAAAACAGGACAACACGAAAAAATGGCAATATTAACACACCTTGCAGCGTTTTGCCTAGCAGGTCTTTCAGCATGTCCTGGACGTCTTGGGCATCCTTTGGTTGATAGTGTTCCAACAAGCTACTGATGAACGCTTTGCGTTCCGGATCGATTTTTCTTCTTCGTGCCATAAAAAAATCCTCCTGAATTGATATTTATTTTAACATCAATCCAAGAGGATATATAGCTCTTTTAGAGTTTACACAGAATTAATTACAGTCTCGCTGTAGATGGATTAGGTTAATTTAACTCGTAGTCTTACCTTTCCAACTCTTTTTTCAAATTTAATACATAATCTACAGAAACTTCACAAGCTTTCGCTATTATTTCGGGCGAAAGACTTAATGCCAGCATACTACATATATTTTTCATACGTTCTTTCTCTCTACCTTCTTTTTCACCAAGTTTTATTAAATTATCTTCATGTTTTTTCTCATCAAATTCGGTTAATAACATAACGCTCACCTCACTTTTACATTGATATAAAAACGTTTCTATACATTTCCATTCTCTGGCTTTTTCGACTGCTTTATCTATAGCTTTCTTTAGTTCCATTGCTTCAGAGTATTCCCTTACGAGCTTAATAAAATGTGCGTATTCATACAATGGCTGACATTGTTCCAATAATTTTCGATTATGTCCGTAGTTAATATTAAGCATTGTCGCTGTCCACTCAAATTCTCCTGAATCGTCTGGAACTTGAAAGGCATCAGATAATTTTAGTTTAACTACATCTGGCTGTTTCTCTGTTCCATTGTAAAAAACATAATATCTTGGCGTTGGGATTTTCTGTAGAGAACTCACATAAATGTCTAAGCCATTTTCTGTAATATAAATTCCATACAGTTCTGCAAAATATTCCATACCACGAAGAGGCATGTTAGGATTAAAAGTACTTTGATGTTCGAATAGGTTCATCTGACTGTCTATTAAAAATGAAATATCATTCTTCATCTTAATGTAGATAGCATCACTTAATGTTGTGATTTCAATATCATCTACATCGGTGTAATCTGTACCGCTTACTGCATTACACAAGGATAATAAATAAGCTTTGTTCTCTTCTGCACCAAAGACAAAACGAAATAAACGGTCTTTGTACTCTCGATTTGCATTCCCTGTATTAATTTTTGTCATAAATATCCTCCTGTAAAATTATTATACTATAGCATATTGGAAAAAACCACTATTTTTTGAAAATTATGAGGATATAACAAAAATCCCTTATTCGAGGCCCTGGCCTCGTCTATAGTTTACTTAATGAATTAAATAGTAAATCACAATTACAAATTTAGATTCCCTGTTTGCTATTATACAATCACAAACAAGAACGAAACTAAAGGAGAAAAATCATGGCAGGAAAAAAGAACAATGGAGTAGTAGCAGTTATTTCTGATTTAACAAACGAGCAGGCAGCACAGCTGACGAAAGAAATTATAAAGGCAAAAAGAAAGGTTGCGCCGAAAGGAAAATCAATTCTATAGAATGTATAAGAAGGATGTGATAAAATATATAAAAACAAGGAGGAGGAAAAGCAATGAAAAAAACAATGCACAATTACAGGAAACTTTTAAAGAAAAACCTAATGCTGGCTCTTATGTTTTGCCTGACTTTAGGAATAGGAATTTTTACAAATTCTGTACAGGTTAAGGCGGCAAATTCATTGAAGATTGGAAATATTCAGGCATATGGTGGAAGTCAGGTAGCTTTTGAGGCAACATTTAAAATGAATGGTTATCAGAAGATTGAAATTTACCGTTCGACTTCAGGCGGAGCATTTCAGTTAGTTGATAATTTCACAGAAGAAGGGGAGTTATGGAATACTTACAGTGAAGGCTGGTATACTGTAGGTAATAAGAAAAAGGTAACTTGCTATGCAGATAATACAAAGGTAGCTGGACAAGTAGTATTTGAAGATGATTCTGTTACTGTGGGAAATCGTTATTCTTATAAAGTAGTTCTCACCTGTTACGATGGAAGTAAAATTACGTCTGGAACGGTATCTGTTGCAGTAACATTAGATACAGCAGAGATTTTAAATATTTATTCTGCTGATGCGAAGAAAGTAAAGATAAAATGGCGTCGTGTTAGCAAAGCGCAAGGATATCAGATTTATCGTACAGAAGGTAAGAAATGGAAAGTAATTAAGACAATCAAAAGCGGTAAAAAGGTTACATTTGTAGATAAAAAGGTAAAGAAGAATAAGGTATACCGCTATAAAGTACGTGCTTACGGAACTGTGAAAGGTAAAAAGGTTTATGGCAATTTTGGATATGTATGTAAAGCATCATTGAAAAAGCCTACTGTAAAAGGAGCCTACAAAAAGGGCAGTATTTATGGCCCGGCACTTAATAACAATCAGTTAATGCAGGTTCGAAGAGTTGTTCAGAGTTTTAAAACAAACTATATCAAAAAAGGTATGAGCAACTATGAGAAAGCATTTATTGCATTTAATTATCTTAACCAGAATTGTAAGTATGCGACAAGAGGCTGGCAGTATAATGGAGCAAATACAGCTTGGGGAGCATTGGTATATGGTGAAGCACAGTGCTCTGGATATGCAAGAGGGATGAAAGCTTTATGCGATGCCATTGGAGTACCATGTTATTATGTTCATGCCAATAAAAAGGCATTAAATCCAAGCCATCAATGGAACCAGGTGAAAGTGGATGGAAAATGGTATATTGTCGATGCTCAGAGCGGATATTTTCTGGCAGGCAGCAAAACCTGGAGAAATGAAATTGGAATGTCATGGGATACAAAGGGACTTCCTAAATGTAGTGGAAGTAATCATAAACGAGGAGGATTTTACGGTATTTAGTTATTATTTAATTAAATAGAGCAGTATTCTATATCAGCAGGATGATTTCCTCACAGAAGGGTAGAGAATTTGTGAATTCCAATTATAATGATATAAAACGAGTATATTCCATATGGGTTTGTATGAATATGTCACAAAACTGTATGAATTATATTCATTTTACACAGGAAAGTGTAGTCGGTACTTATCAGTGGAAAGGTGACATAGACCTTGCAAATATTGTCTTAATAGGTTTAGCAGAAAACCTTCCAGAAAAAGAGGAACGATATGAACTTCATCGTTTACTGGGAGCGTTATTATCCGCAAAATTAAATGTAGATGAGAAGTTTGATATTATAGGAAACGAATTTGATATTCCATTGGAAAGTGACATTAGAAAGGATGTGAATGATATGTGTAATCTGAGTCAGGGAATAAAAGAACAGGCATATGTGGAAGGTACTGAGAATGGAATCGCCATTGGAAAACAAGAAGGAATTGCCGAGACTATAATTAAGATGTCCCGAAAAGGATATGAAGCAGAGCAGATAAGTGATATATTAGATATGACAGCCGAGGAGGTACGAGAAATTATAGAGAATGAGTAAGCTTCAATTTAATAGATAAAAAAGAAACCGACATAACGCCGGCTTCAAAAGAGAGGAAAGTATGAAAAAATCTATCAAAAATCTGTTGTTGTTTTTGATGGTTTTATCATACTGTAGATTTGTGAACAGCTTGTGAGCAAAGAATAAAGATAATCTGACAAAACAGAAATCACTGACGTTTTTCTGTAAGAAATAAGAAATAGAATAAGTTAATAGTATTAAAAGTAGACCGCTAGGTTTGACAACTCATATCAAAATGAATGTCAAATCTAACGGTCTGTTTTATTTCTATGCCTTGAAGTATTAAGATTTTGATAGTATTCTGTAAAATCACTATAGAAGCTATTTTTCCAGTAACCGTACTACATTTTCTGTTCCTTCATAACACGCTTCCTCTATAGCAATATCGTTCTCAGAATATTCGCCCACTCCTGCTTTAATATGATACACATCCCCATCTGATGTGTAAGCCAGTGCTGTAAGATTGTAATCGTGGAACTCGTCTTGTCTTTTATCAAGTTTTTTAACACGAAGATTCAGATGTGGATATTATGATTTTAGTCGATATGTCAGATTTAGAATTAAAAGCATATGCACAACAACTTTCTTATATGACATACGATTTTAATTTAGATTACACTTTAGATATTAAGCCTATCGCCAAAAGCGATGCACATTTCAAAAAATGGATTATTAACTACCCATTCTATTCCAATATTCATAAAGAAGGCATAGTTCTGTATAGCGCAACATAACCAGAAATGCTTTAAAACACACAGAAAATCGAGCAAAACCTTCTATAGCAGATGCTTCTCCAATAAACTTGAAGAGAAAAAGTCAAAAAATAAAAAAGAATGATTTTATGACTTTGCGCTATGGAATTCTGACTCTGGAAACTTCGGACTGCTTTCTCCTGCCTGAGCATTTCGAAAAAAGCTCCAGTGGAGGTTTTGAGATGAAGTTTCCGTTTTTCGAGGCAGAATGGAATGTTTAGCGCAACGGAATAAAACCATTCTTTTTTTATTTTTTAACTTTTTCGGTCACATATAAGATTGAAGCATCTGTATACGATACCCTTATTCGATTTTCGTCAGCTTTCTAAAGCATCTTAAACATGTTTCTGTCTATGTCCAACCCGAAGTCTCGCCATCGCACGGGAAAGGGAAGCCTGTGTATGATAATACTCCTGAATACTCTGTTTCTGACGTATTTTTTCCAAAGCTCTCTCCTTTGCTTCCTGTGCTCTTGCGATATCGATTTCCTCTGGGCGTTCGACACTTTCTACTAAAAGAGTGACACGGTTATTAACAATTTCGATAAAACCGATGCCGACTACAGCATACTGCCATTTCTCTTCCCCTTCTGGAAGGAAACGCATCTCTCCTTCATTGACAGCAATAACCATGTTTTCATGATGTGCCAGTACTTCTTTTTGTCCGTCATATCCCGGAACGATAACAGACTGGCATCTTCCTGTAAAAAATACACGGTTGGCGGATATGATTTTTAAACTAAATGTATTTGAAGCCATATCTACCCCTCCTAGTTTGCTGCTTTCATTTCCTCAGCTTTTTTCTTTACATCCTCGATTGTTCCGACATTGAAGAATGCATTTTCCGGATATTCGTCCATCTCACCATCAAGGATTGCCTTAAATCCACGAATGGTTTCTTTTACTGGTACATAAACACCTTTGATACCGGTAAAGTTCTCTGCTACATGGAATGGCTGGGAAAGGAATTTCTGAATCTTTCTTGCTCTGAATACGACTGTCTTATCTTCGTCAGATAATTCTTCCATACCAAGAATAGCGATGATATCCTGTAATTCTTTGTATTTCTGTAATGCTTCCTGTACCTTTCTGGCTACTTCGTAGTGTTCTTCTCCTACGATATCGGCCTCAAGGATACGGGATGAGGATTCGAGTGGGTCAACGGCAGGATAAATACCCTGTTCTACAATCTTTCTTGAAAGTACAGTTGTTGCATCCAAGTGAGCAAATGTTGTTGCTGGAGCCGGGTCAGTTAAGTCGTCGGCTGGTACATATACTGCCTGTACACTTGTTACGGAACCGTTCTTTGTAGAAGCAATTCGCTCCTGTAATTCACCCATCTCTGTTGCTAATGTTGGCTGATAACCAACGGCGGAAGGCATACGTCCAAGTAAGGCGGATACCTCGGAACCTGCCTGTGTAAAACGGAAAATGTTATCAATGAATAATAACACGTCCTGTTTCTTTTCATCTCTGAAATATTCTGCCATAGTCAGTCCGGTTTCTGCTACTCTCATACGAGCTCCAGGTGGCTCGTTCATCTGTCCAAACACTAAAGCTGTCTTAGCAAGAACGCCGGATTCTCCCATTTCTGTCCAAAGGTCATTACCCTCTCTGGAACGCTCTCCTACACCGGTAAAGATAGAATATCCGCCATGTTCTGTTGCGATATTACTGATCAATTCCTGAATCAGTACGGTCTTACCTACACCGGCACCACCGAACAGACCAATCTTACCACCTTTTGCATATGGCGCAAGAAGGTCGATAACTTTAATTCCGGTTTCAAGAATCTCTACTGCCGGGTTCTGTTCTTCGAATGTCGGAGGTTCTCTGTGAATTACCATCTTTGGAGCGTCTTTAATCGACTCTCCGTCATCAATCGTTTCACCGAGTACGTTAAAGAGACGGCCTAATGTTTTCTCTCCAACAGGTACTTTGATACCGCTTCCCTCAGCAGTAACTTCCATATCTCTGTGAAGACCTTCACTGGCTGCCAGCATAATACATCTTACAACGTGATTACCAATATGCTGTGCAACCTCCATCACACATTTTTTATCTCCATTTTGTACTTCGAGAGCATCTCTGATTGCAGGCAATTCTTGATTTTCAAATTCAACATCGACTACAGGTCCAAGAACCTGAATAATTTTTCCTGTTTTCATCAAAAAAGCCTCCTTATATTATTTCCGCTTTTTATTTCTTCTTTTTCTTCTGCGACTTCGCTCCGGCTATTACCTCCGTAATCTCCTGCGTGATCGCAGCCTGTCTGGCTCTGTTATATTCAATATCCAGTTCTTTTAACATTTGTTTCGCACTGTTTGTCGCACCTTCCATTGCCATCATTCTGGCATTCTGCTCACAGGAAAATGCTTCTACTAACGCACCATACACAAAACCTACTACATAGTTTGGAACGATGTGGTCCATAACCTCTTCAGCAGAAGGTTTTAATGCAAGTCTCTCTAATGGGATATCAATCGGAACTGGAATCTTAAAGTCTGTTTTTTTCAGTGGCAGGAGTTGGGCAACCTGTGCCTCCTCCTGCATTGCATTTACCATGGTTGTATATATAATGTAAAGTTCATCAAGTTGATTTTCATGGTAAAGCTTTAATAAATCCTCGGCAATTCTTCTGGCACGGCTTAAAGATGGATCCTGAACAACGAAATGGAACTGTTTATCAATATTAATTCCTTTCTGTTCAAAATAATGCCGTCCTAATTCACCGAGAACAAACAGTTTATAATCATCTCTTTTTTCAAGTTCTTCTTCTGCAAGTTTTAAAATATTATGATTATAAGAACCAGCCAGTCCCTTATCTGCTGTAATGACGATATAACCGGCTTTTCTCTTTCTTTCCGGAATTTCTGCATTTGTCTTAAAATAAATGCTGTTCATATCTGGAAGATGTCTTAAAATTCGGCTCATTTCAGACTGAAGGGTATAGAAATACGGCTCTGTGTCCGCTAACATTTTTTTTGATTTTTTCAGTTTGGAGGAAGAAATCATATACATTGCATTTGTAATTTTCAATGTATCTTTGATACTTCGCATCCTGTCCTGAATTTCTTTTGCACTTGCCATACCAACACCTGCCTGTTATTTATCAGTGTATTCCTTTGCTGCTTCTATAATCTTTGCAATCAATTCATCAGTTAAATCTTTCTTTTTCTCAATTTCTTTTCCGATTTCAGGATGTTTGAGATCAAGATAAGAAAGAATATCTTTTTGATATTTCTTTACTTCTTTTGGCATAACGATATCAAAGATACCATTGTTTGCAAGACATAATGTAATTACCTGCTCATGTAAGGATAACGGATGGCATAATGGCTGTTTTAACAGTTCCATGATTGCACGTCCATGTGCTAACTGTGCCTTTGTTGCATCATCAAGGTCTGATGAGAACTGGGTAAATACCTCCATCTCTCGATACTGTGCCAGGTCAATACGAATACTTCCGCATGCCTTCTTCATTGCTTTTGTCTGTGCTGCTCCACCTACACGGGATACGGATAAACCAACGTTTACCGCTGGACGCATACCTTCGAAGAAAAGATTACTCTCTAAGAATATCTGTCCATCTGTAATAGAAATTACGTTTGTAGGAATGTAAGCAGATACGTCGCCGGCCTGTGTCTCAATGATTGGAAGTGCTGTGATAGAACCTCCACCAAGCTTATCACTAAGACGGCTGGACCGCTCTAATAATCTGGAATGTAAGTAGAATACATCTCCAGGATAAGCCTCACGTCCAGGAGAACGCTCTAACAGCAGGGAAATCGCACGGTATGCTACCGCATGTTTGGATAAGTCATCATATACGATTAACACATCTTTTCCCTGATGCATGAAATATTCTGCTAACGCTGTACCTGCATATGGTGCAATATACTGCAGGGATGCAGGTTCACTTGCTGTAGAGGATAAAACGATAGAATAATCCATTGCGTCATATTTCTCTAAGGTATTTACAATCTTGGCAACGCTGGATGCCTTCTGTCCAATTGCAACGTAAATACAGATAACTCCTTTTCCTTTCTGGTTAAGAATCGTATCTGTTGCAATAGAAGTTTTACCAGTCTGACGGTCACCAATGATTAACTCACGCTGTCCACGTCCGATTGGGAACATGGAGTCGATGGAAAGAATACCCGTTTCCATTGGGGTATCTACTGACTTTCTCTCAATGATACCAGGTGCTTCTTCCTCAATCGGACGATAACCATCTGCCTTAATCTCTGCGCCGCCGTCAATTGGCTCACCTAACGCATTAATTACTCGTCCAATGTATTCGTTACCAACAGGAATACCTGCTTTTTTCTTTGTTCTAACTACTTTTGTTCCTTCTTTGATTCCAGTATCACGTCCGAAAAGGATTACACCAATCTCGTTCTGACGGATATCCTGAACCATTCCTTTTACTCCATTATCAAAAACGACAACCTCACCGTACATCGCATGGTCAATACCATAAACAGTAACGATTCCGTCACCTACATATATGACCGTACCTGTCTCTTCACTTGTGTTGTCCACATCAAAATTTTCGATTTCACTCTGTATAATAGAGATTATATCTTCTGCACTGATTGCGCCCACAAGATTCACCTCCCTGTTAATTTTCTTTCTAACCGTCTGAGTTTACCTTCATAACTGTGGTCATACTCTTCATAACCGACACGAACAACATAACCACCAAGAAGGGAAGCATCTGTCTCTTCCGAAAGAACAACCTTTTCATCTGGATAAATGCTCTCTAACTGCTTCTGAATTGCTTCTTTTTCTTCTTTTGCCTTGTCATCTGCATAAATGACTTTTGCGTGAAGAATGTGATTCATTTTATCCCAGTATTCATAATAGCAGTTAAAAATATCTGTGATCTGTCCGATTTCACCAATCCGGCACATCATCTTCATAAAATTCTCAAGAAGTTCCGGCATTCCACTCTGTCTCGCAATTTTGTCAAGCACTACCTCTTTCGCTTCCTCTGAAACAACTGGATTTGTCAGAGTCTCGAGAAGGAAAGGGGCCTTCGTGAAAATTTTATGGGCTTCTTCTACATCGCTTCTTGAAATATTCAGACGGTATAATACTTTCGCATTATTTACTGCCTTCTGCGTCATGGGCCTCACCTGTCTCTATAATCTTTCTTGCGGCGATAAGTGCAAGTTTCGCAATCTCACCCTGCACTTCCTGCTGTGCCTGTTTCTGTTCTTTTTCGATATCTGCTTTTGCTTTCTCGATCATTCTGTCCGTCTTCGCCTGTGTCTCAAGCACTGCTTTCTCATGCTCTTCTTTTGCCTGATCTCTTGCTGCAAGAATAATCTCATCAGCCTTTACATTTGCCTTCTGTAATTTTTCTTCATAATCAGCCTTTAACTGAAGGGCATCATCCTGCGTTTTTTTAGCAGAATCAAACTGTCCCTGAATCAATTCTTCTCTCCGATGAATTACATTCATAACCGGTTTATATAAGAACTTACGAAAAATCGCATATAATACAAGAAGATTTATTACAATCATTACCATATTCCATGGATTTATATTAAGCATATTCTTCGTCCGCCTTCCTTTTTCATTAAAAATCTGTAAGTTTCCAAATAGCCTTTTAAGCTTTTATTATTTAAGGAAAAGGATGATTAATAATGCGATAACGAAACCGTAAATAGCTGTTGCCTCTGCTAACGCACAACCAAGTAATAATGCTTTACTGATCTTACTTTCTGCTTCCGGCTGTCTTGCGATTGCATCTGTTGCGGCTGCGGTAGCTTTACCGATACCGATACCTGCTCCAATACCTGTTAATACTGCAACTCCTGCTCCAATTGCTACAAATAATGCTGATGACATAATTACAACACTCCTTTTCTTTTCTCTTTAAATTTTTTGTTGTTTTCTTATTCTGTCGCTTCCTTAATAAACAACGATGTAAGGAATACAAATACGTAGGCCTGAATCAAACCATCAAAAATATCAAAGTAACAGCTAAACACTGCCGGTAATACTGCCGGAACAATTAACTTTAATAATTCCATGATAACGAAAGAACCAAGTACGTTACCAAAAAGTCGCATGCACAGAGATAATGGTTTAATAAAAATCTCCATAATATTGATCGGTAAGATAATTGGAATTGGTTCCGCAAAACTCTTTACCCATCCTTTTGCTCCTTTTTGTCTGATGCCGGCTACCTCAATTAAGACAATACTCATAAATGCTAATGCCGCCGTCACGTTCATGTCTTTTGTCGGTGGTTTAAAACCAAGCAGTCCGATAAGATTGGCAATACCGATGTAGAGGGTCACTGTCATAAGATACGGTATATATTCCGCTCCATGTTCTCCCAGTGTGTCCTTGAAGAAATTGTGTCCGCCGCTTACGATTGTTTCCAGTATGATCTGTCCACGACTTGGATTTTCTACGCTTAAATTTCTGGTTAACGCTATACAAAGTACCAGAATGACCGCCATGATGATCCATGTTACTACTACAGATTCTTTAACCGGGATTCCTCCGAGTACCGGAATCGTAAAGACAGTGTCGCAATTCAACTCTTTCATCAGTTCATTGACCAGAGCATCCATCTGCCACACTCCTTCCTGATTCTTATATTGGTGACAATCTTCTTTGCTACCCTATTTAATAGGAAGAGATTGTTCGCCCTGAACCATTGCTACACATTCTACCCCTCTTTTTATTTATGTGGAAATGTTTTATATTTTTATCTATCATGTAAATTTTACATAGTGCAAAGATTTCTCATATAAATACGATTTTTTTATTCAATTTGACAAAACGATTTGTATGAATATGAGAAATCTTGTCAGAAATCAGTCAGATTTGATAAAGAATGTTTAAGAAAAAAAGAAAGAATAATTACAAATTATTATAACAATTCGGACATAATTCTTAAAATATAGAGACTATTTTTATTTTTTGAAAGTCTGTATATCTCTGAATCACTATAAATTAGCTTTCAATCATAATTGTTATATCTTTATAACATACCTGGAAATTTCTTTAAATAATCACGCTTTGTCTTTTAATTTCGTTTCAATATAATTATTTATAAATTGCTTTAATGCATTAGCTGCTATACTAAGCGGTGTTCTTTTTGACTCCACAAGGCAGATCTGTCTTTGTGGGATTTTCTCTATAAGGGGTACTTTTATTATTTTCCCATCTTCTAAGGCTTCTATACCTACATTTTCTGGTAAAAAACCTACTCCAAGATCATAGACAACCATCGGAAGAATCTGATGAATTGTTCCGGCTTCAATATCTGGATTTAACTTTAAACCATATCTTTGATAAAAATTACTGAAAAACTCATATGACTTTGTTCCTCTCCCAAGACAAATGAGTGGATAATCCTGCATCTTTGAAAGATGTATCGGCTTCTCACATAATTCTTTATGCGAGCTGCTCACTACCATTACATCTGAAAAATCCATCAAAGACGTAGATTTTAATGTAGCAGGGATATCGGCCGGTGTAGATACTACTGCCAGATCAACCAGACCATCTTTTACTTCCTGAATCGTCTCCGGAGTAGAATGATTGGAAAGGCGGATGCGGATACCCGGATATGCTTTTCGAAAGTCTGCCATTACCTGTAAGATCAGCAAATGTAATGCGATCTCACTTACACCAACGGTTATAATTCCACTCTGCAGACTTTTATCATTCGCCAGTTCTAACTCTGCCAGTTGAAAATGCTGATATGCAATTGTTACATGCTTGTATAGCTTCTCCCCTTCTCTTGTAAGTGTTACTCCTCTATTTGAACGAATAAACAAACGACAGCCAAGCTGATTCTCCAGATTATTCATAAAATGCGTAATATTCGGCTGGTTACTCATCAGAATCTCTGCCGCCTTTGAAAAGCTTTTATATTTAGCCGCATAATAGAATATGCGATAGTAATCGTATGTAATTTCCATTTGTGTTTCCTCCTTTATCTCGTCATTTGACAGACGAAACTAAGCTAATAGATATATGGCAGCTGTTCCGTATCACTGCGCTCATAATGCTCGCCCGCATTATGAACTTGCTCAAAAGTGGCACTATTCCATATCCGATTTCTATCTCTGAAGAAGAAAGGGGATAGTAATCCAATTTAATCCAGCATTCCTTTAGAGCGTGTTTGAAAAATGCTTTCTGCAAGATGTGCGTTACAATTTGCGGGAGATTTCGCCTGAATGAGGGCGGCGTAGCGGGCTACGTCAACTGAATGAAGGCAAAATATACCGCAAATTGGGGCGTGCAGGTTGCAGGAATGATTTTTCAAACACGCTCTAGTATTTCTATAAACAGAAAACTCTAAACATCTTATCTTGGCAGATGCGGCTTCGGAGCAAGTGCTGGATGCGAGCGCAAAAGCAAACATTCAACACGCAGCGACTATAAAGCAGCTGTCAAAATAGGATGTTTAGAGTTTTCGTCTGTTTATACAAAATGCTGCTTGATTATCGGATTTAATCTCTTTGTTAATATCCCGCTTAAGATTCCGATTAAGATTCCGGCTACGAGTCCAGAAAGGATTAAAATTGGGAGATAGTAGGCTAATGCCTTTGTTTCCAATACAATCATGGCAACGATAATCTGTCCTACGTTGTGGAATATGCCGCCTGCTACGCTTACTCCTACAGAAGAAAACTTCTTTGTTTTCTTTAAGAGTGCCATAACTAGCATACTCATTGCCGCTCCTGCTGCACTGTAGACCATTGCGAATCCGCTTCCAAAGAGGAATCCTGATAATAGGATTCTAAGTACGGAAATCAGGCAGGCTGCAGGGACTCCTACTATATAAAGAAGAAGCATTGTAACAATGTTTGCAAGTCCAAGCTTTACTCCGGGTATTCCAAGATTAATCGGTATAAGCTGTTCAATATATCCTGCTACTAAAGCAAGCGCAAGAAACATTCCATAAAAAGCTGTCTTTTTAGCACTCATATGCTATCTCCCATCTATTTCTTTTCCCATCGTCCGGAAGCACCGCATGGAAGAACAAGTCCATTTGCACTGACAGGAAGACCAACCTCATCTGCACTGACTTTTCCACCATGTTTTTTCGCAACTGCTGTTCCTAACATATAGGAAAGAACGGCAGGCTGTAATCCTGTTGTATAGGAATTAATTAAGAAGAACAGCGGGTCTTTGGAAAGAAGCTTTTCACAAAGACATACTAAAGAATAAATCTTCTCCTCAATCTTCCAAATCTCTCCCTTTGGCCCACGTCCATAAGATGGTGGATCCATAATAATTCCATCGTAATGATTGCCACGGCGGATTTCTCTTTCTACGAACTTCACACAGTCATCTACAAGCCAGCGAATCGGTGCATCACCAAGACCAGAAGCAACCGCATTCTCCTTTGCCCAGGTAACCATTCCTTTTGAGGCATCTACATGAGTTACAGATGCTCCCGCAGCTGCGGCTGCAAGTGTTGCTCCACCAGTATAGGCAAATAAGTTCAATACTTTTACTGGGCGGCCTGCCTTCTTAATCTTATCAGAAAACCAGTCCCAGTTGACTGCCTGTTCTGGGAAAAGCCCTGTATGTTTAAAACTGAATGGTTTTAAATGGAAGGTAAGACTTCTATAATGAATATCCCACTGCTTTGGAAGATCAAAAAACTCCCACTCTCCGCCACCTTTTTTGCTTCTGTGATAATGTGCATTTAAATGTTTCCAGTGTTTATCTTCTTTTTTTGTATTCCAGATTACCTGAGGGTCTGGACGAAGAAGGGTGTATTTGCCCCAGCGTTCCAGTTTTTCACCTTCGCTGCAATCTATAACTTCATATTCTTTCCAGTTATCTGCTAACCACATATTTTTTCCTCGCTTAATTTAAATCTAATTATGAAAATATTCTAATCGCTATAGTTTTCCCTGTCAATAGAAACGAAACTTAAAATACCTTTATTTCAGTTTTTCACACTCTTTTTTCAGAAAATGTACTGCAGCTTCTGCTTCTTTTCTAGTGATTCCTTCTGGTGAATACACCGCTTTCTGGCGAATCCTCATACAAAGATGTAACTTTTTCGGTTCCATTTCTCTGTCAAAGGTACGAAGTCTTTTTTCAAAGGTTCTTACACGATTATCTTTTATTTTTTCTTTTCCATATATTGTTTTACACAAAATATCGTACCAGAACATAACTGCCTGACTATACTTTTGCTGTTTTAAAAGTTTATCTGTTTTATAATTTCGGTATACTTTTTGCAGTCGTTTTCTAAATACAAAAAGCAAAAGACCTGCTATGAAAATAAAGAAACATAGAATATACAGGATTTTATGAACGGTTCTTCCACCTTTACTTTGCTTTGATCGATCCTGCGGAATCTGTTGCGGTGTTTCTACTGTTTTCTTTTCTGATTTCTTTTCTGTTGTCTGTTCTTTTTCCTGTGTTTTTTGTTCCTGCTGTTTTTCTTGTTTCTTCTTATCGTCATTTTCTAAAGATTGATCTGACGAACTTGAATTACTTACCGCAGTTTCCTGTGTCTCATAATACGGTGTTCCCATAATGTTTTCATATTTGGGAGTAACTTCTACCGGAATCCATCCCATTCCATCCAGATAAATTTCCGGCCATGCATGCGCGTATTTTTGTGAAACAGTCACCGTCTCTGCCGTTCCTGCCTCTTTTACCGTTTCCGGTGTAAGAAGGTATCCTTCCACATAACGGGATGGAATTCCATAATAACGAAACATCATTACTGCTGCCGCCGCATACTGCACATCGTATCCTGTTTTTTTATCTTCAAAAAACCATTGGGCAAAATCTTCATCTTCCGAGATACTTCCTGGATTTTCATTATAGGTAATCGATGTTTTCATGAAGCTTTTTACCCGGTTTATAATTGCTAATACCGATAGATTACTTTGAAGACTCCCTTCTGTTGCAGAAGAAATCAATGTTTTTGTTTCTTTATTTAAGAAAAGACATGTTGCATTTACATATTCTTTATAGCTTTCCGTCATTTTTTTTGAGGAAAGATTCTTATCCTCCGTCTTAATATTGGTAGACGATTTCAACTTTCCAGCCATTGTTTCCATTGCTTTAAAAGAATATTCTCCTGCTCCTTTTATTCCAGAAGCGAATATATTCTCTGTTTTATTAATCGCTGCCGTCCCTTCTTCTTCATATATTGTTGGTAAAACAGCACTCTCATAAGGAAGATAAAGATACTTTCGATTCGCCCCTACATTTTTTACAGATAAACTGTAAAGAGACGGATCTGTTTTCCCTTCCGAAAGCTTTTTCTGCCTTACAAAATGATACATTACTGTATTTCCGTAAAATTCTTTATTATGAAGCCATAATAAAGATTCGTATGCCTCCCGGTCAGAAGCTGCAAGCATACTCCTGTCTGAGCCAAAAATATTCCAGTTATTTGTACTTGCTTTCCAACAATTATTCTCATAAGTTGTTCCAACAAATCCTTTCAGATAATAACTGTTTTTCTTATAAATATTTACTTTAAGAGCCTCTTCACCTGTCCGCTTCATCTTCTTTGCCTTTGTAAGCTGACCTTCCGGAAGAACAGATACATCCTCTTTATATCGTTCTTTATTCCACTTCTTTTGAATTGCCGACATCTGTCCGGTATTTGTCATTCCTGAGAAAGTTCCTAAAAGAAGTAAAATAATAAGAATTGAAGTTCCAAGTACTCCTCCCCAAAAAGACGGAGCAAAGAAAAAGAAACAAAAAATGAGAAAGCTTAACACTGCAAACAATTCTGGCCGAACTCCCCATACAAAAAATGGAAAAGCAAAGCAGATCGCTACGGTAAAAAATAAAATACAAGGCTGGACTTTCCACAACAATGCCATAAAAAGAATAAGCCACAAAGTTATCCCCAATATTCCGACAACAAATGGAAAAAACTCCACATTTCCTGTCTGCATATCTACCGATGTATTTTGAATTATACGATGAAAAATATTTTTGCTCTGTCCATAATCTGCCAGATAATCAAAGACTGTTCGGGAGAAAATCAATAAAGCTCTTCGAATATTCTCCATAGAAAGAATGAAAAATGGAACAAAAAAATACAAACCGCTTATAAAAACCGTAAAACCTTTTCCAACAGATATCCCAACGAAATACAATAATATAAAAAAGGCTGCCCCGATAAAAAGAGCAACACCTGCTGTATCCATTTCAAAACGATCGGCAGCATACCAGATAAAACATAACAGCGCAGCAAGCCACACATACCCGGCCCGCATCATTTCTGCCCAGCCAAATCCACTCTGATGATTCAATTTTTTAATGTGAAATGAGTTTTTATGCTCCATAATCTACACTCCTGTACGCTGTCAAAATCCGATCAATATCCTCTCCCATGGTTTCTGCCGAAAAAATATACGGTACTAACGCTTCCCCTTCTTCTTTTCTTGCTTCCCGTCGTTCTAATAATAAAGTCAGGTTCCAGTCATCGAAAACTGCCTGTTTCTCGTTCCAATACTCTGTAATATAAATCACTTCTGAAAACTGTTCTTTTCTTTCTTTTTCAAAAGAATCTATCGTTGCATTCCCCTGAGAAAAAAACATACTTTGAAATACATGGGCATACACTTCTTCCAACTGCATTGCATTTGCCACATTGTAAAAATTCCATCCATCGGTCTTTTTATCCCACCAACAAAGACAATGCTTCTGTCCTTCCTGTGCCATATGCTGTGAAATAGAAAAAAATGCTTCTAACAACCCGTCAATCATAGCAGCATCCAGCTTTTCTACCCTTGTTTCGAGAAAAATAAGTGGCATCCGCATCATAGGAACTTCCACTTCTTTTACCATATATTCATCTGTTTTTCCTGTTAGCTTCCAGTGAATTAACTTCATGGAATCTCCATCAACATACGGACGGATTCCAAAATATTCCCCCGGACCATTTCCCTTTTTACCACTTTGTTCCTCATCAAAAAAAGAACAGGCAGCTCCGCTGTTTTGTACTGGAAAATGCAGTTCCGTTGTTTGTGGCAGAATCATTACCACCTTCTCCTGATTTACATATGTTACCTTTTTCATACATCCAAAAAAGCTGTACAGTTCCACCCGCAAAATCGTGATTTCCAAAAATCCCATATATTCCGAATCTATAACAAAAGCAGCCGCACCATTTTTTCGTCCCGCTGCCCTGATATTCATAGAAAATATTTCCTGTTCCCCACTAATCGTCTTCTTTACCTGTAAAAAAACTTTCCCAGATAAAACAGGGAACACTCCTGTATTGCTGATACAAAGTCGTCCGGTAATTTTTTCTTCCTTTTGCGCATAGGCAGGAATAATCAGATGAGTAGAAACTTCTTTTGGAAGATAAAGATTATAAATGACAGCCACCAGCAACATAATTCCTAATGCCATCCCGGCAATCTTCCCTGTTGTTCCAGAAAGAAAAATGACTAACGCAATCCACAGTAACAGACAGACAATCCCGCTAATTCGATTCATCCATAATCTTTTTCGGGTCATCTTCTTCCTCCTGCCGCTCTTCGATCTGGCACATGTACAGTGGCACAAATTTCATCCATAATCTTATCCACATCTTTCCTCGATAACCTTGCTCTTGACTTTAATACCAGACGATGACGGAAAACATCTTTTACAACATCCTGAACATCTTCCGGCACAACATAATCTCTGCCAGCCAAAAATGCACTCGCTTTTGCCATTCTGCACAAGGCCAGAGATCCTCTTGGGCTGACACCCAGCTGAATCATATCATGTCTTCGTGTCGCATCAGAAAGCATTGCAATATACTGATAGATTAAAGAAGAAACCTTAATCTCATTCACTTCCTTTTGCATAGAAAGTAATTCTTCTTTTGAGATAACCTCATTCACATCATCTAATGGATCACTCACCTTTCTCTGACTCATCAGAATCATTTCTTCCTTTATTGTTGGGTATCCCATAGATAAAAGAACCATAAAACGATCCATCTGCGACTCCGGAAGCATCTGCGTACCCGCAGAACCAAGCGGATTTTGCGTTGCAATAACAAAAAATGGTTCCTGTATATTTCTTGTCACACCATCTACCGTTACCTGTCCTTCTTCCATAACCTCCAAAAGTGCTGACTGCGTTCTACTTGAAGTACGGTTAATTTCATCTGCCAGCAGAAGGTTCGTCATAACTGCTCCCTGACGGTATTCAAACTTTCCATTTTCCTTATTATAATAGTAGAAACCGACCACATCCGATGGCATGACGTCCGGTGTAAACTGTATTCTTCGATAAGAAAGTCCCAAAGCCTTTGAAAAAGCCAGCGCCATCGTTGTCTTTCCCACACCAGGTACATCCTCAAGCAAAACATGTCCACCAGAGAGAATCGTCATCCACACCTTACGGATGACCTTTTCTTTACCAATAATTACTTTATTCACTTCTTCTATAATCAAATTCGCTTTATTCAAAAAATGCTCCTTTCCTGCTGGGACGGCAAAACTGAATTTTATACACAGATTACTGTCCATTATAACACGAAAAAGTTTTTTTGATATAGTAATTTATCTGATAGACAAAATCTGGAAAAGTTTTTAATACAATATTCTAAATATCACGAATAATATCACAGCCTTTCCTACAAGCATTGGTAACCATAGCTTTCCCAAAAAACCATTATGTGTGTTTTGCTTTGGACATTTTCCGATACATTTTCCACAGGAGAAACATTCACCGGATGTCGCATTATCCCCTTCTTTATCCGATGGTATCTCAAGGTTTGCCGGACATACTAAATTGCACGCTTTACAGTTTGGAATACAGTTTTCTCTGTTTCGTTTGATTACAGAAAATGGTAACACCGGCATCAGGGAAAATACTGCTCCCATTGGGCATAAGAAACGACAGAAAAATCTTGGTTCCAATGCCATTCCTGCTGTAACCAATAAAAAGAGACCTGTTCCTATAAGGCTGTCTGCCATCTTCAACTGATGGAAACGAGAAAATGCACTGAACGGACTATGTACAGCAACGGCACTACTGCAACCTTTTATGCAAAGAAACAGGACAACAAGCAGTACAGCATATTTTAAATACCGAAGTATCTTTCCCGCCTTTGAAAAACATTTCAACGGTTTCTTTTTTCTTTTTTTGCGAATCATAGATGAAATAAAATAAACAAAATCACCCCATGTTCCAAATGCACAGGCAAAACCACAGAAAAATCGTCCAAATACAATGGTAAAGACCAGCAATACAACAAGTGTCTGTACAAAGGAATTCCACTGCAGACTTGCACGCTGTGTAATTTGTTCTACAATTAATTTTATTCCGGTAAATGCAGTGGAAAATAACGCTGGATAGATAATAAAAAATACTGCCCGTATCATCACTTCTATGATTGTCTGCACCGATATTTTTTTCTTTTTTTTCATTATTTAGCTGCTCCCTCTAATGCCTGTCCTACTGCATTCTTTATTCCTGTAGATGAATAGGTTGCTCCGCTTATTGTATCAACATCTGTCGTCTGCTTATCAAGTATTGTCTTCACAATATCTTTTGCCATTGATAAATAAGCTTCATCTTCTCCACTTGCTTCTATAATGTCTATCGCACTGATCTTCTTCCCGGATACCGTTACTTTTACTTTGATTTCTCCTCCAAATCCCTGCGAACTTCCAGTATAGTTTCCATCTTTATACGTTTCAGCCTGACCGGCAGATGCACCATCTGCCCCCAGCTTTCCGGAATTTTTTGCTGCTTCAAGAATATCCTCTTTTTCTCCTTGAAGCTGATTTACCTGGCTTTTTAATTCTGCAATTGTGGCTTCTTTATCACGACTGTAAATTACAGCCTGATACCCTGCTAAAAGCCCCAGAACGAGAATAAGATCAAATAAACGGATTAAAAAGTTTTTGTATTTCATTCGTTGTCCCTTCTAAAATGTTTTCTACTATCTTTTATAAATTTTCTTACTATTTTAAATATTCAAATAACTTTTTCTTAAATAAACGCAAAAGCTTCTCTTTTCAAAATTACTTCTTTGCTGTATTAAATGCTTTTTGGCATGCATCTTTAATTGCTTTAGAAGAACAGGTGGCTCCTGATACAGTATTTACACCATCTGCATTTCCATTTGCTACAATTTTAGAAACCATTCCTTTCTTTGCATCGTTTGTATATGCTTTATTCGTTGAATTTGTATTCGCGGTAATATTAGAAATTTCTGTAATTTTATCTTTTTTAATTGTGATATCCATGGAAATCGTATACGGATCAAAATCCTCATCTTCATCCGGCTCGCAGCTTACGCTTACTTTGTATGTTCCATTTTTGTAGTTTTTCCCTTCGTCTGGATTTTCTGTTGTTTCTTCTTTTTTCTCTGTAGTCGTTTCCTCTTTCTTTTCTGTCGTTGTCTCTTCTTTTTTTTCTGTGGTCGTTTCCTCTTTCTTTTCTGTTGTCGTCTCTTCCTTCTTCTCCGTTGTTGTCTCTTCTTTCTTTTCCGTAGAAGAACTGTTTTTCTTCGCCTTTGATAAAGCATCATTTACCGCATTAAAAATAGCATGGGAACTGTACGTTGCTCCACTGACAGCATCTACTCCGCTTGTTCCGTTTTTAGAGACAATAAGTGATGGAAGATTCTTAATCTCATCTCTGCTCATAAACTGTTTCAGGTTGGTTCCTTTTGCTGTAGAAGAAATCTCCACCGCAGAAATCTTTCCATTTTTAATCGTTACATTTGCCGTTACACTATATTCCTTAAACTGCTCTCCCGAACAGGCCGCACTTCCAGTATAAGTGCCATCTTCATACCCTTCTGCCGGTGCTGCAATATTATTGTTGTTATTATTGCTGTTAGAACCACTGTTTTTTTTCTTATTTTTTTTGTTTTTCTTCTTTTTCTTTTTCGTACTGCTTTTCCCTGTTTCCGCCTTTGAAAGAGCATTTCTTACTGCGGTAATAATTCCATTGGAACTATAGGTTGCTCCAGATGCCGCATCCACATTTGTAGTCTGTCCGCTGATCATCTTTGGGATAATTCCTTTTGCCTTACTAAAATAGGAAGCAGTTTCTCCTGATGCGCTTGTTACATCAATCGCGCTGATTTTTCCATCTTTTACTGTTACTTTTACAGAAATAGTTCCACCAAATCCTTTACCGGATCCAGTGTAAGTTCCATCTTTCCATGTTCCAGACTCACTCACTTTAGAAACACTCGGAGCCGAACCAGCTGCATTACCTGCGTTCGCTGCTGTCGCATTATTAGACTCCGTTCCAAAAAGTGCATTTTTCACCGCACCGATAATTCCATTTGAACTGTATGTTGCTCCGGACACGACATCTACATCTGTACTCTGTGCCGTAAGCATCTCATCAATAACCCCTTTTGCACGCTGAAAGAAAGAATCCGTCTCACCTGGAGCACTGACAATATCAATCGCCGTCATTGTCTTTTTACTTACAGTAACATTTACTGTAACTTTTCCGCCATATCCGTTTGCAGAACCTTTATACGTTCCATCTTTTACATCAATAGCCCCCTTCTTTGTTGTATTCTTTTTCGTTGTTTCTGCCATTGCTGCTGTACTTTCCTTCGCAAGCGCTTCCTTAATCTGACTGATGTCTTCTGTCTCTGAAGCTTCATACTTTTTTGCCTGTGGGGTTTTGTATCCGGTAAGTACTGTCACCATAAGAACCGCCAGGCAAACCGCCGGAATTATCGCTGTAATTCCTTTCACACCTAAAACCTTATCACCAAGACTTTTAAATTTTTCAACATATTTTTTCCACTTTTCTCTCATCATATCTCCCTTTCTTTTTGAATGTATTCTTGTATTCCTGTACTCTTGTATTCTTATATTCTCGAAATCTTTTTGTACTTGATTTTATGAGAAATTTTTTGTATCATTATTTTTTTATTATCGTAAAATCAGACTCACTGGTAAAATACTCTGCGAGTCCCTCTGAAACTAGAATGCTTCCGTCATCTTTTACAAGAATCGTGTCAAACTCATCACTGTGTTCTTTCCAGTATTTCTGTGCTTTTTCCGGTCCCATAATGAATAATGATGTGGACAAACCGTCTGCAAGTGTTCCGTCATCTGATACGATCGTAACAGACGTCAGACCATTATTTGCCGGATATCCATTAGCCGGATCAATAATATGATGATATGTTTTTCCATCCTGCTTAAAATAACGCTCATATCCCCCAGAAGTAATCACTGCCTTATCCTTTATAGAAAGCACTCCAATATAACTTCCCGTATCTGCCGGATTCTCAACCGCCACTCTCCAGTCAGAACCATCTGGCTTTCCGTTTAGTGTCTGCACATTACCGCCAAGACTGATCACTGCACTCGAAATCCCATTTTCTTTAAAAATATCCATTACTTTTGAAGAAGTATATCCTTTCGCAATTCCACCAAGGTCAATCTTCATTCCTTCCTTATTTAAAGTGACCTCCTGTTTTTTTTCATCATATAAAACGTGATCTGCTCCCATCAGTCCCCTTAACTTCTTCAGCTCTTTCTTTCCGGGAACACGATAGTTCTCCGTCGGGAACCCCCACGCCTGCATAATCGGATAAATCGTAATGTCAAACACTCCATTCGTGCTGTCATAAATCTCTTTTGAGCGCTTAATCAGATATCCTGTTGTTTCTGATACCGAACCTTTTCCATTCTTATTAATCTGCGAAACTTCACTGCTGTCAATCCCCGTAGAAACAAGCTGTTCAATATTGTTAATCTCATCAACCGCCTCATCCAACGCTTTCTTAGCATTCTTTCCGTAAGCCGTTAAAGTCATATACGTATCCATCGCAAAAATATCTCTTGATTCTGATTTGTCCTCTTCATTTTGATTCTTACTATTTGTATCCGCTTCTGCCTGTGTTGTCTGCTCCACAGCCTTTCTACTATCATTCTTACTTTTCTCTGTATCTACTGATGTTCCACATCCGGAAAGCATTCCTGCAGTGAACACAGTGGCCAGTAACATCGCAACTGCTTTTTTTCTAAAATTTATCACAACAATCCTCCATTATCTTGAAACTTACTTTTATTAGTTCTTTCTAACTTTATACATTATATAGAAAATATTCTGACAATGCAATTTTTTTATAAATAAGTGAGAACTTTTTTCATTAATATATATATAGTTTGACACAACTAATAATAGTATACTATTATATTTTTCGTTAGAATAAGCTAACTCAAATACCAATTATAATATAAGGAGGAACTTATGAGAAACAAATTACTTGTAGCAGGTACTCTTGCTCTTGCAATGACTTGTACTACTGTATTTTCCAGTATTACTCCAGCAGTTGTAAAAGCAGCAAGTGTATCTACAGTACAGACACAGACAGCAGAAAATAGTGATGACTACGTTTACTGCTATGCAGGCCTGACATGGGCTGAATATTGGAAGGCTGAAGGAGTTTGGGCAGCCGGAGATACCACTTCTTCTGATACAGCTGATTCACACGGTGAAAAAGATAAAGGTGCCTTTGATGCAGTAACAAGAGCTACTGTTAATCACGGACTTCACCGCGGAAGTTATCAGTGTACTGCGATTATTGAAGGTGAAAAGGGAACTTATAATATATCTCACTGGACAGATGCTAATACTGCAATCCTCACTAATGGAGAAAAAATCACCTTTACTAGGGGCGCAATCAAAACCAGTGATGGCACTGAAGATACTATGAAAGATTATAAAGTTTATGGTCTTAAATATGTACCTGTTGCAGTAAAGTCTTCTGATTTTGAAGCTTTCAAAGCAAAATATTCCGTTGTAGAAAATAACGGTACCTTAATTGGCGGCTATGGAGAAAAAAATCTACAGGCTTATAACAACGTTACTGCATCTGTTGATAAGGATACCAATGGCCTAAAGACTGCCGAAAAGCAGAGTGATGGTTCCTTCACATTTACCCAAAGAAGTAACGGCTCTTCTTCTGGTATTAAAGATAAGACTCTTAAAACTGCTGATTTAAACAATATGGGAGCAACTGTAAAGGATGCAAGCGGTAGCTACGGTGAATTTCTTCGTGTAGATATCAACGGAAATTATGGAGATCTTGGTGCAAACATGCAGGCTGTACGCTGGGATTATTATGGAGATGATTCCACATATACAAAATGCCTCGCTTCTTATGGAACCAAGTTTGCCGCAGATAACTGGATGCATAAAGCAATGGGAATCCAGCTTGGACTTACAAAATCTGCACGTTGCAAGCTTCCGGGAGGAACAGACGGAACAGGATACTGGAAACTGACAGTGTATGCTCTTGGATATAATGACTATACCTACAGCTTCCAGGCAACTGCAGAGAATATCGTAAATCCTACAATGGAGCCGACTGATTTTACAAGTCTTAAAACAGAAGTGGAAGCTGCAAAGGCTCTGGCAGAGGCAGATTACACAATTGCAACCTGGAAGTCCTTTGCCGGTGAGCTTCAGGAAGCAGAAGACATTCTTGCAAAAACAGATGCAAGTCAGGCTGAGGTAAATGAAGCACTTGAACATCTTCAGGGAGCAGAGAAAGAGCTTCAGAAGGTAACAGTTACACTTGATAAGACAGCAGCAGCTGTATATACAGGAAAAACAACGACTCTTAAGGCAACAACAAATGACAGCGATGCAGCAGTAACATTTAAGTCCGGCAACACAAAGGTTGCAACAGTAAGCAGCAAGGGTGTTGTTAAAGGCGTAAAAGCCGGAACAGCAGTTATCACAGCAAAAGTCGGAAATGCCACAGCAACCTGCAAAGTAACAGTAAAAGCTTCCACAATTAAATTCGCAAAGGCTTCCGTAACGATCTACAAAGGAAAAACAGCAACTGTAAAAGCAACTGCAACACCATCTGCAACTGTAAACTACACAAGCAGCAACACAAAGGTTGCAACCGTAAACAGTAAAACAGGTGTTGTAAAAGGAATCAAAGCAGGAACCGTTACGATTACAGCAAAGGCAGGAACTCTGAAGACAACATGCAAGGTAGTTATCAAGAATCCTGCATTCAGCCTTGTAAAATCCTCTGCAACGATCAAGAAAGGTAAAACAACAACCATCAGATCCAAAGCAGCACCTGCAGGCAAGATTACATATACAAGCAGCAATAAAAAAGTTGCAGCTGTAAACAGCAAGGGTGTTGTAAAGGGAATCAAAAAAGGTAAAGCAACAATCACAGTGAAATGCAACGGAATTACAAAGAAATTTGTGGTAACAGTTAAATAATTTCACTGTTGAACCGAATGTGAGCACAGATATCCGGGAGCCTCTGCCGTAGACATAGAGCAATGTCTGCGGCAGAGGTCTGCTCATTTCTACAGCAATCCGGAAAATCACCTGGAATGCGATACAGAGCATATGCCTGACGGGAAGCCGCATAGAAAGAGGGGAGAACAAGTATCCATGGAAAAAGAGTTAAAAGATAAAAAACCAGCCGAAAATGGCACACCCAAGGTGCCCTGGACGAAAATGATCCCTGCAGCAGCT
>ENA-ORTH01000989-ORTH01000989.1-human-gut-metagenome-genome-assembly--contig:-NODE-989-length-31770-cov-9.874034_pt1 | contig 31770 bp, 17 predicted proteins | sample MGYA00241914_ERZ509192 | MGnify/ENA primary metagenome ERZ509192 (study PRJEB26280, sample SAMEA2338826) | human gut metagenome | biome: human gut; feature: human-associated habitat; material: faeces... | reverse complement strand
CCTAAAGAAATCAGGGACCCGTCATTCATATATGCATAAACATGTGCATCATAAGTTCCAGAATTACTGAGTGTTGTATAATCTGTGATCCAGCTGTCTCCATTTCTTGTACCAGTTATCCATCTTAGGTCATCCTGTCCATTTACTTCCGACCAGATGGCATGTCGAATCTCAACCAATTCAACCGGTACATTCGTTACATTCGTTGTGATCCTAAAATTCGTATCCGTATTTCCAACATTCTCTATCATTGTTTCCTGCGAACTGTTGTATAGTATACAACTATCCGAATGATACATAGTACCATCTACATATGTTTCTACAATATATTTACCTACTTCATTATTGTGATTTGCTTTATTAAATACTGCTATATATGAACCATCACTTTGTTTTGTTGGATCATACATTTTTGCATCATCTTGTCCATTTGCTTCCGACCAAATTTTAACTTGTATAGTATGATTTGGTTCTCTCAAAACATTTTTAACTACAAATGTTCCTTTGAAATCATTTTTTTGAATAATTTGTGATGATTGTAAAGGTGTTTTTTTCAAACCATATGCATTCGCAATTCCAGTTGCATCTGCAATACCTAATCTTTGTAATTTGTCCTCACTACTTAAATAATTATTGTAATCAGTTGCATTGTCACCAAAGCAGTGCTCTACAATCACTGCTGCAATTCCTTGTTTTTTTGCATGGCGAATAATTCCATAATAATCACCAGCTGATCCATCTGGATAGTTATAAGATGGATCATCCCATGGATCAATATTTCTTATTTTAATTCCTCGATCAGGAATTCCAAGTGATACCAACTGATTTTGAATTTGCTGTGCTAAATTTTGACCTTCTGCCCCTAAATCTGGACGATAATTGGAATTTGGATAGTAAACCTCAGCTCCTCGTCCGGCTCCATTTAATGCATTTAGATGAATACTAACTAGTACATCTGCTCCTTGGCTAACTGCATAAGTAACACGTTCGTCTAATTCAGAAGCTGTGTCCCCGGTTCTAGTCATAACCACACGTACATTCATATACGTTTCTAATTCTTGCTTACAATAATTTGCAATTTTTAATGTTAATGTTGCCTCACTGATACCTCCATAAGTTGTAGAACCTGGATCATAGCCTCCATGCCCTGGATCTAAAGCAATAACAAATTCATCATTTGCTTTAGCTTTTGCAGCAGCACTTAAATCTAAATCAGATAAACTAGATGGTGTTGCTGCTTCAATTTCTTTCACTTTTTCTTCTATCAATGCCTCAGCATTATCCACATTGCTTGAATCTAATGAAACAACAGATCCTTCTATATCTGAAATATCTTCATTTGTAACTTCATCTGAATATGTAGCTACATAACCATCATATTCTTGATTAACGCCAAATTGAGCATCTATACCTAAATCAGATAAAACTATTCTATATTCTTGACCATCAATAAAATATCGAATTTCTGTCACTGAATAAACACCAGATTCAGCTTCTGTAAAAGATCTTTTAAAATGATATAGTTCTCCTACGCGATTTACATTTTCAATTTCCATGATTGAACCATCATTCTTTTGCACGATTAACTTCATTGAACTGATGTTTTCTGTTCCATCTCCAAATGAAGCAACAAATTCCTCTTCAGCAGGAGTTTCTAGATATGGTACACCTACATAAAAGTAATTTACTTTTTCTTTTTGACCTTCAAGAATTTCTTTTGCTACCTCATTTTGTTGTTCTGGAACCTCCTCAATAACAGGTTCTTGAATTTGTTCTTCTTGTAAAGCATCCTGTTCATCTTCACTGGTTGGATTCTCTATTGGTGTTTCTTCTATATTTGTTAAATCTCCATTATTTTCTGTTTGTTCAATGGGATTTTGTTCCTGAGCAAAAACAGAAATATTTAACGGAGATACAAACATAAAAGAACAAATAATAATGGATAGTATCTTTTTTAAATATGTCTTCATAATTTTTCCTTTCTGCATATTGTTTATTTGCGATTAAATTGATTTTTCCACAGATTAATTTCGTTTATTGGAAGTTTAATATTAATCTCTTGATTGCTATAAATCATCTTAACTAAATTTTCTTCTAATTCAAATTGTCCTATAGAAGGAATATTAACATCTTTCATGATTTCAAGAATTTCATTATCAGCAGAAACAATTATCGATCTATGATATTTTTTCAAACTTCTAAAAGCAATTTGTAGACATGAACCAATATAATCTAAGTCTTCTAGCTCTAGAATATTATCTATGTTTTCTAAAGTAGGTGAGATAATTACATACTCTTTAGTATTCACTATTTGTTTTAGATACTCATAATCTGATAATTCCTGTATCCAAACATAAACTTTTTGATATTCTTTTTTTAGAGTTTTCAACACATACAAGTCATTCTCCTGATCCATTTTATTATGAGTGATTGATGTGAGAGCATTATTACTTTTTTTTGAATCAATTTGTTTACAATGTTCTAAAGATAGATCCCATAAAGCGGGGTAACTTGTATTTACAACATTTTTAATACCAATTCTCTCCAGAAATAATTTAGTTTGTTGATTTGTAACAGAATGAACATAGTTATTCTTTAACATTAATTTCAAGAGCCTTATGGTATATTCTGATGGTTCAGTATCTAAACCTAATTCATTCAATCCTACACCAAGAAGACAAACATTTTTCATATTTGACATATCATGAGGTAAAACCAATTGGTTTGAAGTTTCCATTTTTCTCTGTAAAACATTTGCCCCACATAATATTTTCAATTTATCTTGCATATGTTCAGACTGTTCATCATAAATATGTGCGGGAACATGAACTAGATTCTTCCCTTTTAATACGTTATGACAAATTTTCTCACAGTCTGACATGATAATAGCATTTTCAATGTATTCACTGCCTGACTCCGTATCTAAAAGAACTACTGTTGAGTCATTTACTTTATTTCTTTTAAATTTAGCTTTAGAGATTGCATCCATTTTTTGATTAAGGTTTTGTTTATTTATTTTACAGTTTTTACTTTCAATAACTTGACTCTTAAAAGTTTCATAGAGGTTTAGCTCAGGTTGAATGATTTCTGATTCATTCAATATTCTTATAATTTTTTCAACATATTCCGAAAAATTTAAAGATTTTATGAATTTTTCAATATTTGTTTTATCAATGGAAACTGATTTTGTAAAATAATTCAAAGTATTGGACGCTAATTGACCTACATCAAATGAATCAATGCAAATAGCACGATTCTCTTCTGACATCGTATTAAAACCTCCCGAATCTTTAAATCCGAATACAGGTATATTAAAATGCATTGCTTCCAAAGCAACAGAAGGAAAAGGATCTTCTCTAGATGTTAACCAAAAAGCTGAAACCCTACTTAATAATAATTTATAATCGTTTTTATTTGTAACAAAAGGAATTATATGAATTTTATTTGAAAAACCTGCTTTCTCGATTTGATTAGATAACCAACCTTCTAAATCAGGATCTGCAAAGCTGCCTGTCCATATAAACTCAAAATTGTCTTGCATATTTAATAAACTTATAGCTGCTGACACAAATAAATCTATACCTTTTCTTAATTCAGCAGTGCCTGAGCCCATGATTAATTTTTTTCCTTTTAAGTTTTTTAGAATTTTATTGATAGAGTCATTCTCAACTGCAATATTATCAAAATCTTTTTTCAAATAAACACCCTGTGGAAATATAAATACTTTCCCACAAATATCTTCAAATATAGATTCAAAATCTTTTTTTACTATTTTATCTGGAAAAACTAAATAATCTGAATACTGAGAAATATCTCTGCCTTTATTAAAAAAATGATGCGTGATAGTGTTTTTCATTTCATGAATTAATGTAATGACTTTAAAATCATATTCTTTCAATCTACGCACAGCGTCTCCCGAAGCCACACTATTAACAATCGCTTTTTTATAACCTAAATCCCTCAACGCTTCAAGAAAAAAATGTTGATTATCATAATAATTATATTGCACACTCTCATTGGCAATAAAGTATTCTGACTCTGAAAAATCATCAAAAAAATATAACGGGATATTTTCTTGTAAATATGACTTAGATAATTCATTATTCATAGAATTGCAAGAAACGACAACCAAATCATTAGATTTCTTCATCAAGTTTTTTGCAATATTAAGTGCTAAAATTGGAGCTCCTGTATTGCTTAAATCATGAGTGAATAAAACAAACCCTTCTTTATGCTTTTTAGGGCTTAAAATATTCCGAAATTGTTTAGTCGCATCAGGCATAGAATATAAAGGCTCAATCAAAAAAGAATCTAAGTATATTTTTGAGTTATCATCATCAAGATCAATTCGAACATTTGTATAATAATCATTAAAAAGAACATCTGTTTTATTTGAAATTGTTTTATATTTTCTTTTGTAATTTATAACTTTATCTTGTGCAAATCCACAATCTTCATCACCAAAATAAACAGAAGTATTATACATATGGTCTGAAATAGAATTTAGTTTTGCTTTTAATCGAACCCCTATTACAGGGCTATCAAATTTTATGACAATCTGAGGATCAAAATTGTAAAAACTCCATTCCCCTTCATTAAATTCTATATTATTCGTATATTCTAGTTTCCCTTCAACTATTTTAATCTTTTCTTCATTCATATTTAGGCTCCAATTATATTTTTATTTGATTTTTTTCAATGTATAAGCTTTATCCGTTAAAGATAAATTCGGATTATAACAAGGATCTCCTTTGTCTAAAAACTTTTTCCAACGAGATTTAAAAGTTTCTACCTCTCGATTAAATCTCTCTACTTTTTCTGGTGTATTCTCTAAACCCCTAGATTTTGATTCAAAATGATATAATTCTGCATAAGGATTATAAACCACAAAATATCCAAGTTCACGAATTTTTAAACATAAATCTATATCATTGAAGGCTACTTTCAAATCTTCTGATAATCCATTCACCTTTCTAAATACAGAAGTTTTTATCATCATGCATGCAGCTGTAACCGCACTGTAATCCTGAATACAAAGAATTCTATTATAGTAACCGCCACTATCTTTAGGTTCTCCTATGAAGCAATGGCCTGCTACTCCTCCTAATCCTACTATTACGCCAGCATGTTGGATTGTATCATCTTCATATAATAATCGAGCACCAACACACCCAACATCTTCTCTCTGACAAATACTGACTAGCTCTTTTAAACAGTCTTCATTAATAATTTCTGTATCATTATTCAATAATAATATATATTCTCCATTAGCATATTTTGCGCCAAAATTATTTATTGCTGAATAATTAAATTCTCCATCCCAATAAACCACTTTAACCTTTTTATTATTTTTCTCAAGTTCGTCGTAAAATTTAAAAGTTTCTTCTAATTCACTATTATTCTCAATAATAATAAATTCATAATTTTTGTATGCTGATTTATTTTCAATAGACGTAATACAACGTTTTAAATCATCAATATGATCTTTATTAGGAATCAAAATCGAAATCAACGCTTCATCTTTTATAGCATACCTTGTCCTGTAAAAACCTAAAATACTACCCATTTCCACTTCTGCATCAATTCCATTTCTATCATAATAAGCTTGTATTGCTCTTTTCCCGGCTTCAAATGCATACAATTTACTTTCTGGATTAGATGCAGTTGATTGAGCATGCTTACGCCAGTGGTAAAGAGCTTTAGGGATATGATAAACATTTTCAACACCTATTGTTTCCACACAACGTAGAACAAAATCATAGTCTTGAGCTCCATCATAATTTTTATCCATCATTCCAATTCTATCAATCAAGCTTTTACTAACCACCAAGAAATGACATATATAATTTTCGCTTAACAATAAATCAATATTCATATCCGGTTTGAAATGAGGTTCCATTAACTCGCCTGTAGCATCATCAATCTTATCTTCATCTGTATATATAACTGGATATTTTCTTTCTTGCAATATGGATACAATTTCAAATAAAGCATCAGGTGTTAACAAATCATCATGATCAAAAAGACCTACATATTCTCCAGTAACTAAATCCAATGCTGCATTCATATTATCCGAAATGCCTAAATTCTCTGATAATTTTTTATACTTTATCCTATTATCGTTTGAATAGTGTTTTATTATAAATTTTTCCACATTATTACTATCACTACCGTCTGCTATACACAGCTCCCAATTTATATAAGTTTGATTGAGCACTGATTCAATCATAGCTTTTAAGTGCCTATCAGCAGTATTATAAGTTGCTACAATTAGACTAATTTTGGGGGAATAAACAAATTTTGTTCCTCTTTGTTTATTTAGTTCCTCATCACTTGGTTTTTGTAACTCAAACCAATTACTGTAAGAAATATCTTTTTTATCAGGCCCTTCAAAAATCCTCTTCACAAATTTTTGAATACCATTATTCCTTAAATATCTTAACCCGCTCTTTATATTATGAAAATTCAATCCATGCATATAAAAATTTGTTAAATTTTTTAAGTCTATTTCTTTACTTAATTCAACAAAAGATTCTTTGTCTCCGTATTCTACCTTTAAATAATACTTCTTCTCTGGGTTTCCTTTAAACTTTAAGCTAAATCCACAATCCATTGAATCATTGTTTAATTGAAATAACAAAGCTAAATCTTTTCTTATTATCCTTTGTATATCACAATCTATTTGTTTGTCTTTCTCTTCCCAAATAGATAGATTCCAATTATCATATCCTATTGGAAAAGCCCAGCCAATAATCATAAAGTTTCCATTATCATTTTCTAAAAGTTCTAGTTTAGATTCTATCGGATCTCTACTTTCGATTTTTTCCAATTGCTTTTTTTTCAAATTAATAATTAGATATCTATTCGAATTCGACTCTACAGAGAGTTCAAAAGAATTAATTCTTTCATTTAAGTGAACCATTCCTCTAAAGCCCACATCTTGTTGATCTTTTTCTAATTTATATGTATCTGCTACATCTTTACGGTTCACACTAACCAATGATTTCTCTAAAACTTTACCATTAACTTTTATCTCATATTCCTGATGAGCAGCTGTTTCTAAAAAGCTCCAACCTTCAAGAAATATGTATGAATCCCCATCGATATATTTATATACAAATTTATCTAAATGTGAATGAAATAAATCAGCCATTATTATACTCTCTTTCTACAATTGTTCTGCAAAACCTTTCTCTAGTTTTCTAAAAACATAATAACCAACAATCAAAACAATTAAACTCAAAATACCTACATATATTAATCCACTTGGATCCGGCCACTGGTGATACAAAAATACATCACGATAAGCACTCATTAAAGGCGTCATTGGATTTATTTGGATTAAAGTGTATAAAAAACCTGCAGAAGAAAATTGACTCAATTCGTAAATAATTGGGGTTCCATAAAAAACCATATTCAAAATGAAAGTAACTATATACTCTAAATCTTGGATGTAAACATTCACTGAACTTAAAATAAATACTATACCTAGGGCTAATATAGCTTGAATCAGTGCAATAATAGGAACTAATATTAAATGAATCGAAATACCAACCCCAAACCCTAAACAAAATAAAATAATAATAAAGCAGGAAATGAAAAAGTTTATTAAACCGCTAATTACTTGCGATACTACTAAAATCTCTCTTGGAAAATAAACTTTTTTTATAATTCCTTCATTTGCTTTTATTACTGTCGTTCCCATTGAAACCACTGTATTAAAAAATGTCCATGGAATAATACCGGTAACCAAATAAACGACGTAATTTTCTATAGTCGCTCCTCGCATTAAATAAGGAAATACAATTGCGTATACAATAACCTGTAATAATGGATTTAAAAACGACCATAAAATACCTAAAAATGAACCTTTATATTTTCCACGTATATCTTTCTTCACATTCGTTTTTAGAAGTTCTCGATACTCATATAAATCTTTAAATATTTGCATCTTATTCCTCCTCGACTAAAGTAAATTCTATTTCTTTATCTGACAATTTATAGCCGTCAGGTTCTACACACTCAACATATACTTTATGTTTTCCTGACTGAATTTTATTAACATCAAGATTAACTTGCCATCCAATTGTATTTTTATCTAAATTACCTGGATAACTTTCTTGATAAGCTTCAAACACATCTTCGCGTGGAATACGAAATGGCGATTGTAACTCACCATCAAAATATACATTTAACATTGCATCATCAGAGTCTGAAATCTGCCATCCAACTAGTGGTAATGGATTCTCTACCTTAGATACTTTACTTAAATCTTTTGGATAATCGATAAAGACCACCCCTTTATTAGGATGTCCTCCTTTTTCAATCTCTTTTTTCTTTTCCTCTTTATGGTCTAAAGCAACTTGTTTTAAATATTCATCAATAACATAGACAGGATCTCCATCCAATCTAAATTCGCCTTTATAAATCCAAATAGCACGATGGCATAATTTTTTTACAACATCTAAACTATGTGTAACGATGACTATTGTTTTACCTGAGTCTCTCAGCTCTTCAAGTTTTCTATAACACTTATCTTGAAAATGTTGATCCCCAACAGCTAAAATTTCATCAATTAATAAGATATCAGCATCCACATTGATTGCCACCGAAAAGGCTAAACGCATATACATACCAGATGAATATGTACGAATCGGATTATCTATAAATTCACCTAATTCAGAAAAATCAATAATCTCATTTATACGGTTATCGATTTCTTTTCTGGTTAAACCGAAAATAGATGCGTTGAAATAAATATTTTCTCTACCAGTAAAATCTGGATGAAAACCTGCACCTAATTCCAATAATGAAGTTAATTTCCCATCTTTTTCAATTGTTCCTGAATTAGGAAAAATAATTCTGGTCATCAACTTCAATAAAGTAGACTTTCCGCTTCCGTTTGTCCCAATTAAAGCTACGGTTTCCCCTTTCTTTATATTCAAGCTTATATCTTTTAATACTTCATGATATTCTACTTTGCCTTTTTTCCAGAATATCATTTTTTCTTTTAAAGTATTTGATTTATCATATTCGATTTTAAATTTTTTATATACATTTCTAACTTCTATAGCATTTCTACTATCCATAGTTGCACCTACCTTGTATTCAATCAATCTAAATTATTATACATGATTAAAAAAATATATTAAACCCGTATCTAATTCAATAGACTCAAAATAATGATGAAATTTGGCTATTTTAAATGAAAATCGCCCATATTCTATGATATTTTTAGTACAAATCCCGATAAATTTTTTATATTAAGCATTTTGTGGTAAAATAACCAAGGATTTAATATGAATGGAGATCTATTATGGAAACTTTATATAGAACTAAACTCTATCAAAATTACAGAGGAGTAATCATATCCTTAATTGATGTTTTTATTGTTTTCTGTAGTTATGGATTTGTTTTCTTTCTAGATAATAATTTCTTTTTGGAAAGTAGAGTTTTACATTTTACTAGAGCCATTATATATGGAATGGGATTTGTCTTATTATTGCATCTAATTATGCAATTAATATTTAAAACGCATAAAATCTTATGGGCATATACAGGAACCAGCGAAGTATTTAGGTGTGGTATTAGTTCCTTTATCTGCATGATTATCATGCTTTTCTTCACAAATTTATTTGGTTTATTTCACGCATCACTTATTGTAATGTCTGAAGTATTAGCCTTTATCTTAACTTTAGGTATTCGTCTTCTATATAGATCCATCTTAAAAACATTTGTCCAGACCGATCGTAAACAAAATGCTTTGATCATTGGTGCTGGTAGTGGTGGATATTTGATGTTAAATGAGATATATCACAACAAAAAATATCCATTTAACGTAGTGGGTTTTCTAGATGATTATAAATCTAAAGGAATGATCTTAAGTGGAAAACCTGTTTTAGGCACTATTGAAGAAGTTGAAAAAATCGCAAAAGAACATGATGTTTCGCAGTTATTTATTGCCATCACTTCTGCTTCAGCTGAACAAAAAAGAAAGATATTAGAACTTTGTACCTCAACAAGTATCAATACAAAAGTAATGAATTTCTCACTTCAAAACGATAATGTACAACAAATTAGTGTTGAAGATATTCAAATTGAAGATTTATTAAATCGACCAAGCATTGATTTAAAAATTGAAGAAATTGCTTCTTATCTAATTGATAAAACAGTTTGTGTTACTGGAGCTGGCGGATCCATTGGATCTGAGTTATGTCGCCAAATCGTTCGTTTTAAACCAAAAGAGTTAGTGATGATTGATATCAATGAGAATAGTTTATATATGTTGGAACAAGAATTCATGCGTGAAAAACGTTTAAATCACATGAGCCAGGATATAAAAATTATTTCTCTGATCGTTTCAATTCGTGAAAAAGATGAATTAATGAAAGTAATGCATCAATATAAACCAGATGTTGTATATCATGCAGCTGCTCACAAACACGTACCTTTAATGGAAACCCGTCCTTCTGAAGCTATCCTAAACAATATTGTTGGAACCAAAAATGTAATTGAAGCCTGCATTGATTGTGATGTATCTCGCTTTATCATGATTTCTACAGATAAAGCTGTAAACCCAACAAATGTAATGGGAGCTACAAAACGAATGACAGAATTAATCATGCAATCTAGAAAAACAGATAAACCAATTAAAATGGCTGCGGTTCGTTTTGGAAACGTGTTAGGTTCAAATGGTTCTGTTATTCCAATTTTTAAAGAACAAATAAAAAAAGGTGGACCAGTAACAGTAACAGACAAAAATGTGCAGCGTTACTTTATGACCATCCCTGAAGCTACCCAGTTGGTATTACAAGCTGGATACTATGCAAACCATAGAGAAATATTTGTTCTTGATATGGGTGAACCTGTAAAGATCATCAATCTTGCAGAAAAGATGATTCGTTTGGCTGGTTATGTACCATATGACGAGATTGAAATTCAAGAAATTGGACTTCGACCAGGAGAAAAAATGTTTGAAGAATTAGCTCTTGAAATTGAAAAGTGTCATAAGACAGATAACAATTTGATTTTCGTACATGAAAGCATTAATTATGATCAAGATGAAATTGATGGAAAAGTAGATATGCTAAGACAAGCAGCCAAAGAAATTGATGATCCTGCAAAACTAAAATCATTATTAATGGATACGATAAAAGACTAAAGATGAAGTTGAACATCATAATTGTTCTTCTTCATCTTTTTTTACAAATGTATAACTCTGGTAAATATGACAAAAGATGGTGTTACTAATCTATCTAAATTGATAAGTAAACCATCTTTTTTATTATAAAGTAAACGGAGCTTTTTCAATCTTGAAGTTACGGTTGTAATACGGATCTCCATTCTTTAAAATCTCTGGCCACTTCTTCTGAAAGATTTCAACTTCGTGATTAAAGCGCCACATTTTTTCTTTATTTTTATCATCATATCCTCGTGACTTAGATTCATAATGATGCCATAAAGAAAATGCATTATACACAACTAAATATCCTTTTTCTCTTACTTTTAGACAATAATCAACATCATTGCAGGCAACTTTAAATTCCTCATCTAATCCACCCACTTCTTCAAATATTGATTTTTTGGTCATTAGACAAGCTCCTGTAACAGAAGAATAATTTCCATTGATAATAGCTCTACGCATGAATCCATATTCATTCTGGTCAATCCCATTAAAAACATGGCCTGCATAGCCCGAGAATCCAATCACTACACCGGCATGCTGAACAGTATTATCCGCATAGAGAAGTTTTGCACCAACGACACCAACTTCAGAGCGTAAACAACACCCAACCATTTCCGATAAAGCATCTTCCTTCATCATTTCAGTATCATTATTTAACAATAATAAATATTCTCCATGAGCAAATTTCGCACCAAAATTATTTATCGCAGAATAATTGAATTCCCCTTCCCACTCTACCACTTTGATATTCTCATATTCCTTTTTTAATTGATCATAATAATCAAAGATTTCTTGTTCCGTGCTATTATTCTCAATAATAATGATTTCAAAATTTTTATAATTATTCACTTGATATAAAGAATCAACACATGTCTTTAATACGTCTTTATGATTCATATTTGGTATCAATATAGAGACTAGTGGATTATCCTGTGTGCTATAAATCGTATGATATAAACCATAATAAGGTTTAGGCATCATTTCTACAGTTGCCTTTACACCAATTCTTTGATAATGTGCTTCAATTGCTTTTTTTCCTGCTTCGTAACAGTACATTTTACTTTCAGGATTTTGAGCAGTTGAGAGATTATGCATACGCCAATGATAAAGAATCTTAGCTATATGATGTACTTTATTTGCTTTTTCGATGCATCGAAAAATAAAATCATAATCTTGGCTGCCATCATACTCACTGCGTAATCCTCCAACTTCATCAATAATTTTTTTATTGACACAGAAAAAATGAGTAATGTAATTGTGGGAACGTAACAAATCTTCACTGTAGTCAGGCTTAAAGTTAGGATCTACAAAAACTTTTGTCTCATCATCGTATTTATCTTCATCGGTATAAATCACATCATAGCGATACTCTTGCAAAGAAGAGACAATCTCAAAGAAACAATCCAACTCCAATATGTCATCATGATCGTATAATCCAACATAATCTCCTGTAGCAAGCTCCAGAGCCTTATTCATGTTTCCAGAAATACCATAATTATCATCCAGCTTTGTAAACTTTATTCGTGATTCATTAAAATAATGTTCTTTAATATAGTTCTGAACCTTATCATCTGTACTTCCATCTGCAATACAAAGCTCCCAATTTGAATAACTCTGGTTTACCACTGAATCAATCATATCTTTTAAGTATTCTTCCTTCGTATTGAATGTAGCAACAATCACACTGATTTTTGGTGTATAGTCAAACTTCGTTTCTTTTTGTTCTTCTAAGGCTTTGGAAGTCACTTTGTTTGCTAACAACCAGTCGGAATAATTTGAACTTCCTTTTGCAACTCCATATTTTAAACGATTCAAAAAACCTTTTAATCCATTTCGCTTTAAATAAGTCGTAGCTTTTCGAATATTTTCTGCATTTATATTTGACAAATAAGCTTTTGCTAAATTTACTTTTGATACATTTAATTGATTCAGGTCAACTTTCAATTTATCTGCATCTGTTGTAAACACAATAAAATACTTTTCTGATTTTTTAGCATCAAAAGTAATCTGATACCCAATACATTTATCTTTATCTGTTAATAAATTAGTTTTTTCTACATCGTTTCGATTCACTTCTCGAATCGTTGAATCTACTAGAGTATCTTTGCTATCTACAATCGTAATATCAATATTTTTTCCATCTAGAGAATATACCCATCCTAAAACTAAAGACATTTTATCTGCTTTATTTCCCTGATAAGATTCAATTTCATACTCCAGTGAAGAGGTATCCTTTATACCGTTGATTGCATCAGCATCTAGTTGAATCAATGCTTCTTCATTACCTTGTTTATCCCTGGCAACTATTTCTAAAGAATCCAAGACATCCGCTTGGCATGGAATTCGCATATTAAAACCAATCATACTTGAATCAATTTCATTTTTATACTTTTTGAAAATATCAATTCTTTGAAGGGGGATAGAATTAAACGAACTTTCCTTTCCGTTGATTTTAACTAGAAAATCAACTTCAGTATTCGTTTTTGAAAAACACCATCCGTTTATAAGAAAGCAGCTGGTCATATTAGTTTTTTTATATTTAATTGTATTTATTTCATAACAAAAACAGTTACTCATAAATCCTCCTTATTTTACTTCTTCAACGCAAACACAAGATCCATAACTCTTGCTTTCTTTGTTTTGATCATCTTATAAAATGGTTGTGTGTTTTGTATTAACAAGCCAAAAAAGCTTTTATTCTCCAAGTTTTGATTATGTTTAACCAAAAACTTCTTCAATTCTTTAAATTCTTTTTCTCTAGTTTCATAGAAAGCTGGATTCATCTTTTCTACATCTTCTAGAACAATTAACGCATTTAAAGAGTTCTGCATGCGCAATTCTGTAGAACTTGCTTTTTGAACATGTTCGCTGGTAGATTGCGTTAAATATTCAACTCCTATTGAATTGTTATCATGCAAACGATATCGAAACAAAGGTTTGTTATAGAAATACATTCCCTGATAACTCGATGCAATCATGCTTAATAACCAGTCATGTGGCAGCCTTGAATCAAAGTTTTCTAAAACCAAATCTTTGATCCACTTATCCAAAACTAATGAACAGCCCTGAAAATAATTGCAGGAAAAATATTCATCAAACTTAACTTGAACAAGATCATTTTCTAAGACTTTTTTAGGATATAAATTATTATTTGACCAATTCTTTTTTTGTTTCATATATATTGGATCATCTTTAGAATCTATATATAAAAACGAACTAGCCAAAACATGAATATTTGGATTATTTTTCATAATATCAATCATCATTTTTACTTTATCTTGCTCCCAAATATCATCTTGATCACATAAAAACGTATACTCCTGAGTACATAAGCTCATGGCTTTTTTAAAGTTCAATCGATATCCTAAATTCTTTTCATTTTGATACACTGTAACAGGATATTCTTTTAATATTTCTACGGTCTTATCAGTCGAGCCATCATCACAAACTATGATTTCATCTACTTTCATGCTTTGATTTAATATGGATTCTATCTGCTTTCGTATGTATTTTTCACCATTGTATGTTGTCATAGCTACAGAAATCATACTATCTCAAGCCTTTCTAGAGTTTTATTAAAAGCTTCCTGACTGAAGTTTTCCATAAACACTTTTTTAATAGTTTCTCTTTTTTGTCTATTTTCATCAATTGTCTCTTTTTCAAGTAAAGAAACAATTTCACTTATTGAATCTTTAGTTAAATTATATCCAACTGAATACTCATCGCAAATCTTAGCCGTATCTCCTTTGATCGTATTGATCATAGGTAATCCACCACACATATAATCCATGGATTTCATGGTCAAACCAACCATAACTGAATCTTTCATCACATTGAATCCATATTGGCATTGATCAAGAATTTCTTGTTTTTTCTCTTGTTCAAAAATATATCCATGATCAATTACTTGAATTGAATTCTGTTTAAGCTGTTCAATCAATAACTCTTTCTTTTCACCGCCACCAATGATATGTAATTTTACTTTTCTTACTTTGGTACAGGCACTTAAAAAAGCAACAATCAAGTCAATGTCAATGATATTATTAATACTTCCTAAGTAACAAAAACTAAACTCTTCTAATGTAAATGTACCCACAGTATTAGATGGATGCATTTTCTTGGCAAAATGTAATGTATGCCATTTTGAAGAATGTTCTTTATGCAAGATTTCTTTAAAGTAATCACATTCTGAAAGAATCATATCTGCATGCTCAATATACTTATCTCGTGTATTTTTCCATAGAGTAAAAGGAAAACGATGTTTGATATTTCCTACAGGCAAAGATTCTGGCCAAAGATCATTGACATCAAAGATCAGTTTAACATCGTGCTCTTTTTTATATGCACTCATTGTCTTACACAGTGAATTACATGGGATGATACAGTGAACAATTTCTGGTCTTAAGGTTTCAAGATATTCTTTTACTTTTTTGGCAAATTGATCATGAGACCTTAAACGGTCGATAGATAAATTTTTGTTATAGGGTCGAACAGAAAGCTGGATATCTGCTTTATTGTTTTGATACTTTTCTTTTAAACGATGAGAGTAATCAGAAGTAATGACCGTAACTTCTAACCCTTTATCTTGATAATACTCTTTTAAAAGATCTACACGATCAAAAAAAGTATCAAAAGTAGAAATAATAGCTACTTTCATGATATCCCCTCTTTCTCTATATATAAAATTATAACATATTCTATTATTCAAACTTATCAAAGACTTCTTTCCATGAAGTACATGAATTTGGGCTTGTATTAACATAGGAAGCACTATTAAAGATTGGCTCATTATGAATAGCTTTATTCATTAAATTTGCTAACATAGCTGCATTATCTGGATCAAAGAAACAAACTTTATCGTAAATACCAACGGTCTCATGTGCATAATCTAAATCCGCAACGATCATTGGTAAATCAAATTCCTTTGCTTCACTGATTGGAAGCCCCCAGGTTTCTAATTTGCTGGGAAAAATTAGACAGCTTGATTTTTGATAGTAGTCATAAACTTCATCCAGTGGCAACAAACCACAAAAATCAATGTTTTCTAAATTTCCATACGCATTTAAAATATCTTTTGCGTATTTATCTTCACTGCCATCAATTGTCAAAATAACCTGATATAAAGATGGATTAATATTTTGATTTAATAGTTTCACAGCTTCACAGATAATTTCAAAGTTTTTAAAATGACGACTCACAGATGGAAAGAAAAAAGTATATGGTTTTAACTTTTCTAGTCTCTTCTCTGACTTTTCAATCTTATGATCTGCTCGCATAACAATGATTTTATTTAAATCAAAATCAAGAAGTTTTGACATAGATCTTGCGATCCAATCTTGTTGAACAATCACAAAGTCATTGGCTTTGACATTCCATTTATATACATATTTATAAATAAACGAGAAGATGAAAACTTTCTTGTCGTATTTAAAATCTCTATATCCTGCTTTATAGGAAAAAGTCGGATTATGAAAATAAGATATTTGATGTTTCGCATGAACTCTAGGTGAACTATCATGAATAGAAATCCATAAATAGATATCTTTATCTTTAGAATATTTCTTAAAATAGATATATTCATAGTACATACGAATAAACCAGCTTTTTCTTGATTTTGGTAATTCTAAAATTTCAAAGTAATCATTGTATTTTTCAAATAATTCCTTCTTATGTACAAACAAAATGAAATGATATTGCTTATGTAAGCCGGATTGGATAATCTCATCACAAAAATTATAATACACTCTTAATGTTCCACCTTGAAATAAATTAATTCCTGAAACAACAACTGTCTTTTTTGTCATAAGATCCCCCTTTCTGATTAAAAGGCATGATTTCTCATGCCTATTGTCCATAAGTTGTATCGGTTCCTTCGGTATATCCTTGGGATTGATCATAGTATTGTGAATCGTCGTATACACCTGAGTCATCGTAAACTTGAGATGGATCATATGTTTGCGATTGATCATATGTTTGAGAACTATCGTAATACTGATTTGGATCATAATAATATTGACCATATGCCTCAGCGTTTTCTTGTTCTATATAACCTTCAGCAACACCACCAGACTCAGTTTCATATTCATCAACAACCTCATCCGCTGATCCTCCGTCTAAAACTGCCTGAATCTTTTGACTAGCAATTTGTACAGAATAATCTTCTGGCACAACTACCGATAACTCCATATTGCTGGAAGCACAAACAGCCATGTCTCCATATCCACGAAGTACATAATTTTCAAACTTCCATTCTGGTAAAGCCTGCAATTCATAACGAATCAATGTTGTGATTTCTTCTGTGGACATATTAGTGTCAAAAGCCCCAGAAAAAGATTGTAACAATTGTGTATAGTTTGTCAAAATCGTTGATGAAGCTGCTTTCGTTATGATTGCTTCTAAAACCTGTTGTTGGTTTTTCGCTCGCTGAATATCGCCGTCCACATAGGCATGACGTTCTCTGGCATAAGCTAAAGCACGTTTACCATCTAAATGGTTCCATCCTTCTGTAACCCCCTGCAATGACCAGTCTGCATTAAAACGTTCTACAGCCATTCCTTCTTCAACATAAATATCAACACCATCAAGCGCATTTACAATATCTTCTGCACTTGAAAAGTTAACTCTAAATGTATAGTTAATATCAATTCCTAATAAATTTTCGATTGTTGTCTTTGTTTCTTCAACACCATACATTCCTGTATGTGTTAGTTTATCCATTCCAACATTCGTTTGTACATAATAATCTCGAGGGATATTGACCATCAATACTGTAGATGTAACTGGATTGACTGTGACCAACATATTAACATCACTTCTTGAAACTTCATCAATAGTTCCATATGTATCATTCCCACTAATCAAGATCGTAAATGGGTTTTGCGTAATATCATCAACGACCAAAGCTTCATTTGTATCATTTGTATAATAAACAGTTTGATATACAACGTTTGTATCATTTGAGAAATTTGTATATTCTTCAATTTCCTCTACATTTGGTCGATACACCTCATTCATGATGATCGCATCAACTTCTCCATCATAAAGAGCCTTAACTTCAGCATTTAAATTATCATAGCTCTGTGTTTGAATTGTTACATCTTGTTTAGCTATATCGTCCTGACTTTCTTTAGTTCCTTGTGCATCAATCGTTTTTAAAACACCAACATTTTTTCCAGACAAGTCTTTTAATTCTACAATGTCTGCACTTTTACTAATGACAGAAATCGTGTTTTTGATTTTTCCTTCATTTGAATTTGTAATCAAATTTAAAGTTTGAGCTGTTTGATATAAATATAAATTCCCTAATCCATATCCAGCACCTAATATAATACATAAAAGTACACTGACAACCTTAGACCAAACTCTCTGGCTGGCAAAATTCAACAATACTAAAAACAATAATGTCAACAAACACATCAAAACACTAACAGAAATTGTTAAATTTCCTGGAAGAAGATTCAAGGTGAAAACCTGATAAATCAATCCAGCTAAAAGTACAACCAAAATCAATGAAATTATTCCGGCAAATATTCTAAAAGCTATACTTTTTGTATTACTAGTTCGAGCTTTACGCATCTTATCCCTCCCGACACTTACAACCATTATAAAATAGAATCAACAAAAATAAAAACTACATTTCATCAACAATTCGCTTAATTTGCTCCAAATATGCAAATTTATTCACAGAATCGGGTTCCAGATAAGCGCCTTCACCCCATTCATTCCATGCTGTGACAAATATATAAGGTTTATTCTGTGACTGACTGATTTCAACAAGTTTAGAAAACCATTCGTAGAATTTTTGTGGAGAACCATTTTTTATGATCCTGCCATGAATACCTCTTCTTGGCGTATCATCAAAACCAACAAATCCACTTAACCATGTGTTTTTATCACTTTTTTTTGCATCTTCTAAAATTTTATTATATTCCTTGTCATAATCATAAAATTCAATTTTATCAGTACGCGCACTAATTTCTTTTTTAGAGCGATAAAATAAATACTGATTCCATGTCAAAGGGACAAATGGTGAATAACGAAATTTATGTTTAAAACCAATCTTATGATGTCCATCTCTAGATATACAATACACCCCATTAAAACCTGCTTGCTTAGCCAATTCATCCCAATATGCAGCCATCTTTTCAATCGTTTCAAAATCTATTTGTGGCTGAAAAAAAGCAAATACAGGTTTATTATCGATTTTTATATATCGATCATCTTTAAAAAACGGAAGAAGATAATCAAAATGAATCTTCCAATCCTCTTCATTTCCATAATCCAATTTGGCCAAAATACCGGAATCCTGTGGATCAACCTTTTTTTCGTATTCGCTGCTAGCCATGGTAACAGCCCCTTTTACATTGCTCCAGGTTCTTTTCCATGTATTGTTATCCCAAATGAATAAATATTCAATTGGCAAATCTTTTTGTTCTAATAAAAGTTCAGCAGGTTTTGTTAATAATTTTTGTTTGCTGGAAAACCAATAATGGTAAATCGCAAAACCGCTAATACCGTATTCATGAGCCAATAAAGCCTGTTTTCGAATACTGTCTGCATTTGATAAATCATAATAATCGTTATCGAGAGGAACTCTTGGTTGAGTATGTCCGTTAAACAATGGTTTACTTGCTTTAACGGCAGTCCAGTCCGTATAGCCCTCGCCCCACCATGCATCATTTTCTGGTGTTTGGTGAAACTGAGGCAGATAATTAGCTAATATTTTTACCTTGCTCAAAATCACCATCTCCTAATAGGCATATTGTTCATCATAATAGATGTCTTCACTATATGTTCCATCTTCAGTATACATATCACCATTAATGCCATCTGTGTAATACTGATTTGGATCTTCTGTGTAATAATCTGTTGAATAATCTTGACTATAATCATAACCAGCATAAGGATCTGTTACATAGCCCGGATCCTGTACGACTTGATTTTGACTATCTTCAATCACTTCAATGTTGTTTTCATCAATTGTATCACTGACGCTTGTAGAAGATTCTCCATCTAAAACGGCTTGAATCTTGTCATGTGCAACCTGTACAGAATCAAGATTAGCAAGCATGACATCAGCATAATCCCCTAGTGTTGGACTATATGCACTTGATGTAGAACCTATCAATGCATAACTTTCAAACTGCCAATCAGGGAAGAAAGTAAACTCGTAACGCACAAGTGAAAGTATCTCATCACTTGACATATTGGTTTCAAAAGCTCCACTTAAAGCATCCATGAAATCACCAAAGCGAGTAATCATTTCAGGAGAAGCAATCTTGCTAATCATTGCCTGAATTACGATTTGCTGATTCTTGACACGCTGTGCATCCCCATCTGTATATGCATAACGCTCACGAGCAAAAGCTAAAGCACGTTTACCATCCAAATGATTCCAGCCTTCTGTGACACCCTGTAAAGACCAGTCAGCATTAAACTGTTCAACAGCCAATCCTTCTTCAACAAAAACATCTATTCCGCCTAACGCATCTACTAAGTTTGTTAAACTAGAAAAATTAACACGTACATGATAGTTGATTGTGATATCTAAAAACTCTTCAATGGTTTTTTCTGTTGTATCTATGCCATAAAGACCTGAATGTGTTAATTTATCTCGCTCATCTTGTGGGCATGCTAAACCTGTATCTGTATCACCACATTGAATCGTTTCATAATAGTCTCGAGGAATACTTGTCATTAAAACTGTATGTGTGCTTGGATTCACTGTTACCAGCATATTTGAATCACTTCTAGAATTAGAAGTTAATCCTCCATATGAATCATTTCCACTAATTAAGATTGTAAATGGTTTTGTTGCGACATTTACACTATCTTTTACCGTATCTGTCTTTGTTTCTCGTTTTGTATAATAAACAGTTTGATTAACAACACTTGTCATATTATTTGCATCTGGATCCATTTCAAATACAATTCCTCTAAATGTTTCATTCAATATAATACCCTGTACTTGATCTGTATAAAGAGCATAGTAAAGATCATTAAATGTTGTGTAGTCCACTGTTTCAACAGTTATTTTTGAAGAAATATCGTCTAAGGCTTTCTGTGTTCCTTCAGAATCCTGTGATGTGATTGTTCCTAGCGTCATATTATTTAATGATTCTAAAGAATCATAACCTGATCCATTTAGAGTAACAACTGAGATCGTATTTGTCATTTGATCTGTTAAATTTGTGACACTGGCAAACATTTCATTTGTTTTGAAAATATAATAATTTCCTGCACCATACACCACAGTAAGAGCTAAAATTAAGAAAGCAGACAAAAAGCGCGAAATAGGACGTTTCGCGATAAAATTATAGAACAGGAAAAGAATTAAAGATAATACAATAATTATCACAATAGCAGCTACTTCAAGTATTAATGGAAGCATGTTCAACATGATTAGTTGAAAACATAAAAAAACTGCTATCCCAATACAAATAAGCGATAGTAGAACTACTAGCGGATTTCTACGTTTTTTCTTTTTGGTATTCTGTATATTTTTTTTCATCATAAAAAATTAAAGCATGAATACACTTTATTTGTCAAATTTTCGCTTAAGTTTCATTAAATATTTATTAATTGTGTAAAGAGAAATAATTTCTTTACCATTTTTTACCAACAATTTCCCATCCAGTCACAAAAAAGGACTGATCAAAAAAATCAGCCTTTATTAAGATTATATTACATTTTTATACAAGAGAATCAGAACGATCAATCCTATCAGCAATAATACATCCAAGCTCAATAATCCAAACATGATTTTTTGATTTCCGCTCTTTTCTTTTAACATAGATAAGTATTGTTTTTGTGTAATCGAAGCAGATTTTGAATATAGCTGCAGTACATTTTGCGTTCTCTCAAACTGATAAAAGTTAGACTTACCATTCTCATCCATTAAATAGAATATTGCATAATTTGAAAAATCTTTGTTTTCAAACTCATAACCAGGTAAAGTTTGACCATCAATTTCTATATTAGCTTCTTTAAAACCTGTTATTAACTCTTCATCTTCAGGGATATTGACAACTGCATATGATTTAGAAAAAAGAGTAACAGGAATATAAATAGATTCAACCAGGCCATCTTCTTCATTAAAAATATAAAAATTTGCCTCTTGCTTGACATTATAACAATAAATCAAAACGATCCCTTTAGTCTGTGAATAAAGTCCATTTACTTCATTTCCCTCAATGTTTAAAGTATGTGCTTCAAAACCTTCAATAGATGGTATTTCCTCATTGATGATTTCAAATTCATCTCCATCTTTATTCTTAACTATCTGTCCTTTTTGCCTTTTATGTATCGTTATCGTATATGTGCTTGTTTCTTCAGTTTCTGAAGAAGAAGTAACTATTTCAAAAGTTGAAGTATCTTCTTTTAAATTCTTTTTGCCCGTACCTTTTACTTCTACATTTTCATCTTGAGCTTCTGCATTTATTTTAATTGAACTAACAGAACTATCCACCGTTACATCATATGTATACTGATCTGGATCAAAATCCGGATTTAAAGCACCTTTTGAAACAGTCAGACTAGCTAAACGCAAATTATGCTCTGAATTTTCTTGTTTTTCTTTTTCTTCCTGGTTTTTATCTTCTTGTTCTTGCTCCTGAGTTGTATTTTGTTCTTCCTGATTTGTAGTTGTTTCAGTATTTGTGACTTCTGTTTCGCTTTGACTAGGCTGAGAAGGTGTTTCAGGGACACTTGGTTGACTTTGAGGCCTTGAAATTACCTGCACACTAGCTGAGCCTGATACAGGAACATCCTGTTCTGTGGTAAAATCCGCCAAAACTCCACTAATTGAAACCGATAAAGTCCCTTCACTACTTGCAGGAACCGTAAAAGATTGTGAACTGTTTTCCAGCCATATACTTGTGTTCACTGCACCACTAATATTTACATATCCAGCTCCTGTTGCACTGACTGTAAAGGTTACACTGTCTCCTACATATACTTGCCCAGAACTCACACTTACTGAAGCTGAAGCAGCCTGAATCGGAACCTTAAATAAGGTTAGCATCAATACAAGTGTTATTAACACACTTGAATATTTAAATATCTTTTTCATTTTCTATTTCCCCATAATTGTATTTTTGATTTTCACATAATCAGCAGGCGTTATGCTTCCATCTTGATTCATATCCGCTGACTTTAAAGCATTTCCTTCTAATGTCGTCTTTTTCATGATATAGTTTTTTACTTTGACATAATCAGAAGGTGTAATGCTTCCATCCAAATTAACATCACCTAAAAGAAGATCCTGACTTGTTTGATTATTTCCTTGTTTGATTTTTGTTACATAAACACTGGATACATAACCATAGAAATTATTAAAATTATAATCCCCTTTATCTTGAACGATCTTTGATCTTGTTGAGTCTAAAGTTGGATCACTTTGAATTTTATACCAAACGTTATTCCCAGATACATTTGATCCCTGTACTTCATCTAAGATAATGAATGGATAGTTATCTGCATTTCCTGTTTGATAAAGATTTGTCGAAGAACTATTTGCTTCTTTTCGCACATTTAAATTTACATTCTTGGTCTTTATTCCTAGCGTATATGTGTCATAATCATTCTTATTAGTATATAGAGCCAATTGCCAGCATATCGAAGCTGCTTTTTCTCCCCAATAAGGATCGGAAGCATACTTCACATTGATTCCACTTCCTTTATCCCCTAAATGAGAGCCAAAATATCGACCACTGTAATCTAAAGGATCACAATATCCTTCAGAAATGAATACCTTAGAATGATATAGTATGCTGTCACTTGGTTTACTATAACCATTTGCACCATAATAAGGATTACTGTCTACAGCACCATGGCCAAACAAATTATTCTTATTCTGGGCAATTGAACTAGTTCCCCATCCACTCTCTAAAACCGCAACACTATAAACCAAAGCTGCATTTGTTCCATATGTATTCTGATATTGAATAAAATAGGATCCTAAACCATTTAATTTTCCATTTGCTTTAGAGGCCGTTAAATTATCTAATTCCTTTGCTGTAAATGTTGTTTTTGAGCGATGTGGTAAATACTGATAATAATTATAATAAGGAGAATTATTATTCACCGAATTCGTATATACGCCGTGTTTATAATCCGATACCATTGAAGCATAAGAAGTATAAAAATAATGACCATCATAACTATAATAAGGCACACCTTCCTGTAAATAGCCTGGATTGTAACCAATCAAAATTTTTGATGCATAATTAGACGAATAAACATTATTCGTTATTGTATGGTAAATATATCCAGATGAAACGGAATAATAACTAACAGAAGCGACACTATTATAATCGATAACTTGAACTTCTGAAGCAGATACCCATCCTGTTACACCTGCCATTTTAAATTTAACCTTTGAATAATCTGAATTATATTCTAAAAAAGCTCCATCACTTGCAGAATATCCGTTTAGATAACCTTGTTTATTTGTACCATCTTCTGTATATAACGTATTATATGCAGCACTTGGTTTTGTTCTAAAGTTTACAACACCAACACTCACATTTCGAGACATATCATCCGACATGATCATTGGTGTTTGAGATAATTCCTGCTCTAATGCCTCTGTATCAACTGGAGTCACATTTCCATTTTCATCCACATTCATCAAAGGCTGATCTTCACTTTGAACTTCTCCTACTTCAAAAACCGAGTCTTCTTGTGCATATACTGGAACAAATAAACTAATGATCGCAAATAATGAAGCTATAATTGTAATAATTCCCTTTTTCATTTTTTCCCCTTATTCTTATGAAAATCCTCCCCCAAGGACTTTGCTTCATTTAATCTTATTTATGAAGAAAAGTCAACTAATATAATTTTATACTCTACACTTTCTTCTTTTTTAGTAAATATACTTATTAAATCTTCTCTTTACTCTAATTGTGTTATACTAATTGTGGCTTTTTAGATGGAGTGAAACTATGATTTATACAAAATACATAAAAAGATTAATTGATTTCATTTTAAGTTTATTAGGTACTATTATTCTGTCACCTATTCTTTTAATTTTGATTCTACTCATAAAGATTACAAGTCCCGGACCTGTGTTCTTCAAACAAAAAAGAGTAGGTATTCATAAAACCTACTTTAACATCTATAAATTTAGGACAATGCGAATTGATACACCAAAAGATACACCAACTCATTTATTAGATAATCCAGATCAATACATTACAAGTATTGGAAAATTCTTAAGAAAAACATCTTTAGATGAGCTTCCACAGCTATTTAATATCTTAAAAGGAGACATGGCTATCGTTGGTCCTAGACCTGCTCTCTGGAACCAATACGATTTAATTGAAGAAAGAGATAAGTATCATGCCAATGATATTCTTCCTGGACTTACTGGATGGGCACAGGTCAATGGACGTGATGAACTTGAAATTGATGTAAAAGCTAAACTTGATGGTGACTATGTTAAAAATATGAGTTTTGGCTTTGACTGTAAATGTTTCTGGATGACGATTACTTCTGTACTAAAACACGAGGGAGTTGTCGAAGGTGGAACCGGAGCGATACATAAAGATAAACAATAAATCAGTCGTCTTGATCGTAATACTACGATTTAGATGACTTTTTATTTGTAAAAGAAAAGCCGGATATACCGGCTAATTCATTAAATATCCAAGAATTTTTGAGCAGCTGTAACAATAGCCATCTTGTAGATTTCCTGCGCTGTACATCCACGAGATAAGTCATTGATTGGAGCATTTAAACCTTGTAATACTGGTCCAATAGCTTCCCATCCACCTAAACGAGCAGCAATTTTATATCCAATGTTACCACTTGATAAGTTAGGGAAAATAAATGTATTAGCATGACCTGCTACTTTTGAATCTGGTGCTTTCAATGCAGCAACTTCTGGGCTTACTGCACAGTCAAACTGCATTTCTCCATCAATTTCAAAATCAATAGGCATACGTTTTAAACGTAAAGAAGCTTCAGTCATTTTCGCAACACATTCACCTTTTGCACTACCCATACTTGAATATGACAACAAGGCTACTTTTGGATCGATACCAAACTGTTTAGCCGTGTGAGCTGTCTGCATTGTGATTTCAACCAATTCATCTGCATTTGGATTGATGTTGATTGAGCAGTCACCCATGATGTACTGCTGATCACCTTTTACAAGTAAGAAACAAGAACTTACCAAGGCATTACCTGGAGCTGTTTTAACTAGCTGTAAAGCTGGACGAACAGTATCCGCTGTACTATAAGTTGCTCCCCCTAATAATCCATCAGCATAACCCATTTGAACAAGCATTGTTCCAAAATAGTTTGTATGCTGAAGCATTTTCTTACATGTCTCCATGTCTAATTTACCACGACGTAACTCAACCATTTTGGTTGCCATTTCTTCCATTTTATCGAAAGATTTTGGTGACATCTGCTGGATGTTAGAAACATCAAAACCATTTTCTTTGGCACAAGCTTCAATTTCTTCTGGCTCTCCTAATAAAATAGGTACCACGATATTATTTTCTACCAGTTTGATTGCAGCTTCCTGAACACGTGGATCCCAACCTTCTGTAAATACAATTCTGGTCCCTGAGCCAGTCACTTTTTTCTCTAGTTCATTTATAATCATTTTTCACAACCTCTTTTCGTGTCTAGTATAGACTAATTGCAAGCGCTTTTCCACTAAAACAATGTGAAGTTTTTAGCATGCAAATTTACACTCTATAAATGCCAAAAAACAGGAACCAGAATCCTGATTCCTGTTCATAATAATCGGGGAAAATGTATTATTTCTTATTTTTTACGTTTTTTCAAGAATGCTAATAAACTAGCACCAGCTGCAGCTGCAGTTGCTGATCCAGCAAATAATCCAGTTCCAACAAATACACCTGTATTTGTTCCATCTGTTTTCTTAGACTCTTCTTTCTTTGTCTCCGTTCCTTGATTCTTATCCTGATCAGATCCACCTGTTCCTGGTTTACTTATGCTAGATACTGTTACATGAGCTTTTGTAGCATTGCCAGCTAAATCATATACTATAATATCTTCACTCGTATTTTCTGTGTAAAGTTTAGTATATTTTGTATCACTTACTTTTGTCCATCCTTCTGGAGTTTGAATTGGTTCGCTTGTTTCGATTGTAACCAATACACCATCTTCAGTTGTTTCATTTTTAACTTTAACTGTAGTACCTTCTTTATCTATACCAGTTACATTTACAGGAACTTCAATTGCATTACCAGTCAAATCTTTAACCGTAACCGTTTCGCTTGTATTATCTGAATATGTCTTAGTCAATGACATTCCATCATCTGATAAAGTCCATCCTTCTACAGGCTGAAGTTGTTCATTAGCTTGAATAGTTACCGTAACATCTTCATTAGTAGGATTTCCATTATTAGAATAAGTTACTGTGCATTCTGGATCCACCATATCCATTGGTTGAATATTGTAATACCATGGAGAATATGTACTATCCCAACCTTTTGTATATTCAAATGTTACATACTGTTCTCCATCATTGATATCAAATGTACCTTGGAAACCTTTGCTGTAGCTAGTTTGACCATCCAAATAAGTTATATTTTTCAACCATGCTGTTCTTTTAGATCCAAATTCTGAAGTATATGTACGAACTCTGGCCTTTGCATCATTTTTTCCGATACTGAATTTATCAAATTCAGTACTTCCATTTGCATTTGGTAATTCTTCTCCATAAATTGGATGTAATCCATCATTGTAGAATGATACATGAAGTCGAATTTTCTTAACACCATCAACTTCTACTACTTCTTGACCAGTTACTGCAAAATGACCCTGACGATCATCAACTGAAGTAGAATCAGGATTAAATCCAATGTATTTTTCATCTTGAGCTGCCAATGTTAATCCAGCTTCTGCTTTCAAGTATTCTTCATACCAGCCTTTCATCTGTCCAATATTACCCTGTGCTTCATTTTCCTGGTAACTGTTATTTGTTCTGTTATGAGTAATACCATACATATTTTGTACAGGAATTATAGAGTCAGTTGTATACTTGCTATAATCAAATGTATCTGGATCATATTTAGTATTTAAAGCAGCAACTAAAACTTTATAATAGCAAGTTTCAATATTTCTTGCTGCATTATCTACCTTCACTTGAGTTACTTCTGGATCCTCTAATAATGCTTTACCATTATTCAAAACTTTTACATAGTTATCGTAAACAGATCCTGATCCTTCAAGATTTCCAAAATTCTTAATTGCTTCCTCTAATTTAGTTGTATCAATAGCCTCTTTTAAGTTATTGAATGCCTCATCCAAATCAGCTTCAGCCTGTTTCATTTCATCATTATTAGCTGTAGGATCATTATATGCCTGCTGTGCTGCAGTTAACGCCGTCTGATAAGCTTGCCAAGATGCATCGCTATAATCTTCTGCCTGTAAATCTTTGCTTTCATATTCTTCAATCGTAGAACTTAATGTTGCAGCATATGTACCTTGGGAGAAGTCTGTATAGAACAAAAGCGTAGTTGATCCACCTGTATATGAATATTTAGCAGAATACTCCGCATTATCTTCTAAACCACCATCAATCTTATACTCTAATGAAGTATTAGAATAATCCGGGTTAGTAATCGTATCTCCATATAAAAACAAGTCCTTAGCTAATTGAACTGATTTCATTCCATTTCCAGTAAAAACAACTGTATCAGACGTTTTCTTTGTGATAACATCTCCTGAATTAAATTCAAATAAGCCCGCTTCTGTCTTCACTTCCATTTTAGGCGTTTCTGTAACTTGATCTGCTGTAGTTATATTTCCATTTTCATCTTTATAGATTATATACCATGTTGAATTGCAATTATTCTTTGGATATACACTATCTGCAACAGTATTTGAGTTATATCCTGTTTTAAGAGAATCAGTCCATACTTTTGCAAAATAACGTCCGTTTTCTTCATAAGCTTCGTAATTAGTACGCTCATTAGATAAAGGTTCGTCAGATTCATACAAAACGTAATTATCTCCAGTTTCAACATATGTTAAAATTGGATCTTTATAATCTTCATACCAAGAGAAAGTAATTCCCTCACTATCTCCATCAACTCCAGCTCGGATTGTAATCAGTCTACACTCTCCCTTCGGAACGTTTATCAATTGACCTATACTTTCGATTGGAACGCACATAGTATTATTATACATATCTGTTTTTGTAGTATAACGTTTACCATTAAATTCTACCCAATCAGCTCCATAAGCCAATAAACTATAATCACTTCCGCTCTTTCCTCTTCTGTGTTCACCTTGAGAAAAATTAAAAGTGATATCTTGGCTTGACTTAGTCATTACTTCTTCTGTATCCCCTGAATCCGCTACATTGGTTTCAGGTGTTTCTAATCCGTTTTGATCTAAATCTTCTGTTTCTGAATTTTCACCTGTTGCTTCTTCAGGTGTTTCAGTTGGTTCTTCAACTACTTCTGTTGCTTCTTCAGTCGCAGTTGTTTCTACTTCAACAGGTGTTTTTTCCACTGTTGTTTCTTCTTCCGGTACTACTTCTGGCTCTTGCGCTAGGATGTTCGTCGATAACATCGAACATGCCATCGTTGAAGCCATGACCGTACTGAGTACCGCTTTTCCGGTCAAAACTAACTTTTTGTTCATTATTGGTCTCCTCCTTTAAAAAAAGCTTTTTGATAACGCTTTCTTTATTGTATGATATCATACCCCCCTCCGTTTCGAAAATGCACAAACAAACATTTTTACGATATTTTTTGCACTTTTTGTTGTACTTTTGTCGTGTTTTATAAATTTATTGCAATAAAAAAATATGCATAGAAAAAAACCCTGTACTTAGAAGCAATTTCATACAGGGCTTTTTCTGTTATTTTAAAGGGGGAGACCTTTAATAACCGTTATTTATTTTTTGTTTCTTTTCTTGCGAAGAAGACCAAGAATACCAATACCGCTAGCAGCTACACCAGCCATAGAAGCACTTAATGCTGTTGCAACACCTGTATCAACACCATCAGTCTTGCTGCTGTCTTCTTTGTTACCTTCTTCAGTAGATCCAGTGTTTCCTGTACCTTCATCTTTAGTAACATAGAATTCTGCTGTCATAGTTGAACCGTAGTTTACAGTAATATCAGCTGGTTCAACATCTTTGATTAGTTTGTATCCTTTAGGAATATTTACCTGATAATCTTCACCATATACAAATGTATATGTTTGATCAGCTTGACCTTTATCTGCAGAAGTGAATGTTTCTGCTGATAAAACTTCGCGAGAATCATAATCAACTACTTTAACATTTAATGTAGCTGCTTTTGTTTCTTCTTCAGTAGTGATAGCTCTTAATGTGATTGTGTAAGAAGCCCCATTTTCTACGAAGAAGTCACCTGTTGTGATCAACTCATACCCTACAGGTAAAGTTAATTCACTATAATTAGCGATTCCATCTCCATCTGGATCAACGAAGAAATCACCACCACCAAGGACATTTCCTTCTTCATCAACGTATACTACATTGATGATTGTGTCTTTAACAATTTTCTGTAATGTAATAGTTGTTGTTTTTCCTTCGAAATCTTTAACGAAGAAATCGCCTGTTGTGATTAGTTCATAACCTTCTGGCAATGCGAATTCAGTGTAGTTTGCGATTCCATCACCATCAGCATCGATATAATAATCTCCGCCACCTAAGTTATTTCCAGCTTCGTCAACGAATACTACGTTAACGATAGATCCTTTTGAAATCTTTTTAACAGTAATAGTATTTGTTTTTCCTTCGAAGTCTTTAACGAAGAAATCACCAGTTTCGATTAATTCATAACCTGCTGGTAAAGTTAATTCGCTGTAGTTTGCAACACCATCGTTGTCTAAGTCAACTCTGTAGTCACCGCCACCTAAGTTGTTTCCAGCTTCGTCTACGAATACTACGTTAACTACTGTTCCATCAACAATTTTGTCAAGAACTACTGTGTATTTACCACCATCTTCTACAAAGAAGTCACCAGTTTCTTTTAATTTGTATCCTTCTGGTAGAGACAATTCACTGTAGTTTGCAACTCCGTCTCCATCTGGATCAACGATATAATCGCCACCACCTAAGTTGTTTCCAGCTTCATCAAGGAAAACAACATTGATTGTTTTAGAAGTTACAATTTTCTTTACAGAAACAGTCAATGGCCCATTAGCAGTATTGAAATCTCCAGAAACTGTCATTTCATATCCTGCTGGTAGATACTGTTCTAAAATTGAATAGTTATTGATTCCTTCTGGTACAAAGTAGTCTCCACCACCAACTACTGTTCCATTTTCGTCAACAAACTGTACGTTAAGGATCACATCTTTTTGAATTTTCTCAACATTAACTTGGATTGATCCACCTTCTTCAACCATGAAGTCTCCAGTGGTTGTCATCTGATAACCTACAGGAACGTATTGACTTAATACTGAATAGTTTTGTACGCCTTCAGGTAAGAAATAATCTCCACCGCCAACTACAGTACCTGTCTCGTCAACAAACTGAACCTTCATGATTACATCTTTTTGTGTTTCATTGAGTATTCCGTTAACTGAAGTCCATCCTGTACGATAGAGAAGTCCACTCAATC
>ENA-ORTH01000984-ORTH01000984.1-human-gut-metagenome-genome-assembly--contig:-NODE-984-length-31918-cov-2.495904_pt1 | contig 31918 bp, 19 predicted proteins | sample MGYA00241914_ERZ509192 | MGnify/ENA primary metagenome ERZ509192 (study PRJEB26280, sample SAMEA2338826) | human gut metagenome | biome: human gut; feature: human-associated habitat; material: faeces... | reverse complement strand
GCCGTAAAGACGCGCGGCGGCAATGAGGTCGCGCGGGTCAATCGCGCAGATTTGAGCGACGCGCTCCGGCGTGTACGCCTCGACCATCGCTTTGAGGTCTGCGAAACCTTCCGTGCGGGACTCAATGAACGCGTGGTCAATCAAGTCGTCATGAATAAGCTGACGGACGATGCCGTTGGCAAAGGCGACGTTCGTGCCGGGCTTGAGTTTGATGTGCAGGTCGGCCGTTTTGGACAGTCCGATATCGCGGGGGTCGACGACAATGAGCCGTGTGCCGCGGGCGATCGCAGCGCGAAGCTGCATGCCGATCACCGGATGCGCCTCTTCTGGGTTGGAGCCCACGAGCAGGATCACCTGAGCGTTTTCACAGATATCGGAAATGGGATTGGTCATCGCGCCGGAGCCGAGCGTGCGCTGCAGGCCGGCAACCGATGGTCCGTGGCAGACGCGGGCACAGTTGTCGACGTTGTTGGTCTCAAAAACCGTGCGCGCCATCTTCTGGAGCATGTAGATGTCTTCATTGGCTGAACGCGCGCAGGCAAAAGCTGCGATGGCGCTCCCGCCGTGTCGGGCCTTGATTTCGCCGAAGCGCCGCGCAACCAGATCGAGCGCTTCATCCCAGGAGGCCGGTTCAAGTTCGCCGGTGATTTTGCTGCGGATGAGGGGCGTTGTCAGGCGCTGAGGCGAGTGAACGAAGTCAAAGCTCGCCGATCGTCCTTTCACGCAGAGAAGCCCGTGATTGGTCGGACCGTCCAGAGCTTCAGTGTCGACAATGCGGCCGTTTTTTACCACGAGGTTATATTGGCACCCGGTAGCGCAGTGCGGACAGGTCGTCCGCACGCGCTGGATTTCCCAAGAACGGTATTGGCGTCGGCGCTTCATAGTGATGGCGCCTGTTGGGCAGGCTCCTGCGCAGTTGCCGCAGGACTCGCAGTTCGTGCTTTTCCAGTCTTCGCCGAAAGGCGCAAGAATGGAGGTGCGCACGCCCCTGCGGCCGGTGATCAGGGTGTGGTTGCCCGCAGCGTTGTTGCAGGCGCCTACGCAGCGCTGGCAGCGAATGCAGAGCGCGGGATTAAAGGCAATGAAGGGGTTCGAGTCGAGGATCGGTCCCCCGGCGGGCTTAACGTCAAAGGGCGTCGTTTCAACGCCGAGCTCTCGGCAGCGGTCCTGCAGTTCGCAGCTGCCGTTTTTCGGACAGCTGAAACAGTACTGGGTGGTGTTGAGTCCGTGGTCGGCGATGATGAGCTGGAGGGCCGTGCGGCGTGCCGCAGTAATCGCATCCGAATTGGTGTGCACGACCATGCCGGGCTTGACGAGGGTGTTGCAGGAGGATACAAGGCCGGCGGTGCCTTCGACCTCAACCACGCAGAGCCGGCAGGAGCCAATGGAGCTCACATTCTTCAGGTAGCACAGCGTCGGAATATGAAGACCGGCGCTGCGCGCAGCCTCGAGAATGGTGGTGCCTTCTTTGACGGAGACAATCCTGCCGTCGATCGTAAAGTCAAACATATTGGATTCTCCCGCCGCAGGACGCACCTGCACCGAAGCAGTCGCAGCGCAGGCAGCGGCCGCATTCTTGCAGCACTTCTTCACTGCTCATGCCGATTTCGACTTCATTGAAGTCGCGCTTTCTGAATTTGACCGGCCGCTCGATCAGATTGACGCGCCCTTTGGGCGTGCGGTCATTCATGCGCGGAGGCGGCGCCGAAACGCCGCAGTCGAGGTAATGGTGAAAGCCGAGCATTTCATCAATATTGCGGGCGGCGACCTTGCCGGCGCCCACGGCTTTGATGACGGTGGTGGGACCGCTTTGGCAGTCGCCGCCGACAAAGACATTGGAAAAACCTTCGGCAGCGAGGAATTCGTCCGTCGTAAAAGCGCCCCAGTGCGTCTTCATGCCGAAGGCTTCAAAGGGCGAGGAAACCACATCCTGACCGACGGCCGCCACGATAAGGTCTGCCTCAAGGCGCTCAACGGGCTTTTGCGCATTGACGACGCCGGGGCGGCCGCGCGAGTAGGCGCTGATCATCTGCGGCTGCATCAGGAGCGCCGTGCAGGCGCCGGATGCATCGACTTCAATGGAAACCGGCGCCTGAAGCGGGAGCATCTCGACGCCCTCAGCAACGGCGCTTTCGATTTCTTCCTTGAGCGCCGTCATGTCTTCAATGCGGCGGCGGTAGACCAGATTCACCTCGGCTGCTCCCGCGCGCACCGCGGTGCGCACGCAGTCCATGGCGACATTGCCGCCGCCGATTACTGCAATCTTTTTGCCGCGGTAGTCCGGGTAGACGCCGTCGCCGATACTGCGCAGCATATCCACTGCGGAAATGACGCCCTTGGCGTCTATCCCGGGCAGACGAAGCTTTTTAGCCGCATGTGCGCCGATGGCGACGAAGACAGCGTCGCAAGTTTGCGAAAGCGCCTTCATTTCGTCGGTGCCGACGGGGCTCTCGAGATGGACATTGATGTTGCCCACGCCGAGAATGGCCCGGATGTCTTCGTCCAGACGCTCGCGCGGGAAACGGTAGGCAGGAATGCCGTAGCGCATCATGCCGCCCAAGTGCTTCTTTTCTTCATAGAGCTCCACCGTGTGCCCCATGAGCGCGAGGAAATAGGCACAGGTGAGGCCGGCGGGGCCTCCCCCGATGACGGCGATCGTGCGCCCGGTATCGGGCTGACGCTTCGGGGTCGGAACGGTGTCGGCAGCCGCTTGATCGCAGGCGTACTTTTTGATGGCGCGGATATTGATCGGCGCATCAATGAGCGTGCGGCGGCAGCGTTTTTCGCAGGGATGCTCGCACACATAGCCGCAGGCAGTCGGAAAGGGATTGTCTTTGCGGATCAGCGCAACGGCTTCAGCGCTGCGGCCTTCGGCCACGAGCGCGATGTAGCCCGGCACGTCAACGTGTGCAGGACAGAAGGTTTCGCAGGGCACCGACTGAGCGATGCCCTTCTGGCAGCTCTGCTCTTCCGTATGGTGCTTAAATTCGTCGGCAAAGCGGGTGAGGCTCTCGAGCACCATCTGCGCAGCGTCGTAGCCGATGGCGCAGTCCGAGCCCAAGCGGATGAATTCCGCCAGTGTCTTGAGCCGGCCGATATCTTCAGGCGAAGCTTCGCAGTCCACGATGCGGCGCATAAGCTTGGCGAGCTGAGGGAGGCCGTCCCGGCACGGCACACATTTGCCGCAGGTCTGCAGCGCACTCGCTTCAAGGAGGCTCAGCTGCAGCGCAAGCGCGCATTGTCCTGGAGGCGTGGCTTCGATGCGCCGAGCAAAACCATGCATGGTTTCTTCGTTGCGCGCATCAGTCACGGGGATGGAATGAACGGATAGTCTGGCCACGAACTTCTCCTAGATCTTCATGGCTTGCACCTTGATGTAGCTTTATGAATAGGTGCAGGTGGTTGGGGCTGAAGAGCTTGGCAGACTGTACTCACGTTATCCCTTAGCTCTATGGAGCGGCATTGTATCTTCCGATTGAACGTCTGAGAAGATCAACCTGCATATCTTTATAAACTTGGGAAAATTTCAGCCTTCAGGGATTGATTCGAAGGAATTAGGCCATTTGACGTATAAGTAATGAAATCCGCTGCGGCAGTAGGGGGATAGACAGCGTAAGCCGTTCCTTATATAACAGATAGTCTGCGCCTGATGTTGGGGAGCCCAGAACGCAGAAGACGATCAGCATCCCTGCAATGAGAATTGCAACCAATCGCAAAGACAAAATGCGGAAAAGCTGATTGAAATCCTGCAAAAGACTGCGGCAGAGGGAATTTCAGCCGACAATGATCTTGCCGGCAAAATTACGCCATGATAGGACAATCCCCTACATCTTCCGTATTGGTTGTATATTTGCAGTCCGTTGAGGGTTATCCCTGATTTTTGACCATCTTCCTGAGACGGCAGGGATCGCCCGCAGATGCAAAACGCAATAAAGGAGATCACCATGATTCGCACGTTTGCCGCTCTTGCTGCTGTTCTGACTGTCGGTGCCGTTCAGGCTGCCGATATGAATATGGATATGTCCGGCCATGAACATCACATGATGGCGGGGGACCATTCCATGCATATGGCAGCACAGAGCCCGGCCGTTCAGGCTGTCGGCGTTGTCAAGGCTATTGATGCAGCCAACGGCAAGGTCACGATTGAGCATGAACCCATTGCCGCCCTGCAGTGGCCGGCCATGACGATGCGCTTTACCTTCAAGGACCCCAAGCTCGTTGAAGGTCTGAAGGCTGGCGACAAGATTCACTTCACCTTCACGCAGGAAGGTCAGCTCTCGGTGCTCCAGAGCATCGAACACTGATTGCCCCAAGCACTGCCGGACTCTGCCGCGCACTGATCCGCCGCTCCCCCGAGCTTCTGGCCGAAACGCAGCAGCGCTTCAGTCCGCATTGCTTTGGTCGGCAAGTTTCTGCTTGATCGACCCTCAAGCCGTCATCCCTCGCCGGGACGACGGCTCTCCTCGTATTCTCCCTTTTTTGTCAGCCGCCCAATCGCCGCATCGACAAAATGACTGACGGACCGTTCCCATGACGTCGCCTTCCCCGTCCACCTCATCTTCCCCATCGACTCAGACCGGCCGCAGTCCGGTGCTCACGGTGCTTGCTGTGGTTGTCGCTTTGGCCGCCGGCGCAGCTGCCGGCGGGTATGCCGTTTGGCGGCACCAGTCTTCACTCGAACATTTCGCGCAGCGGCTCGGGCTCCTTGAATCGACACCAGCATCAGCAGCGCATTCGGCCTCTGAAGCCCCGCAGACGCCCGCAGGCGTCAAGCTCGCACAGCCCGATGCCGACGGCAAACCCGTGCTTTATTGGTACGACCCGATGAAGCCTGACGTGCATTTCGACAAACCCGGTCCTTCGCCCTTCATGGATATGGACCTCGTGCCGAAATACGCCCCCGTCGGCGCTGCCGCAGCAAAGCCCAAAGCCAAGGTGAAGCTCGCCGAACCGGATGCTGACGGGAAGCCCGTGCTCTATTGGTACGATCCGATGAAGCCCGACGTGCACTTCGAGAAATCCGGTCCGTCGCCCTTCATGGACATGGATCTGGTGCCGAAATACGCCTCCCAAGCCGATTTATCGGGCGGCGAGGATGAAAATCTTGAGCCTCAGGGCGTTGTCATAGATCCGACGCTCACCGCCAATCTGGGTCTGAAGACGGCAAAGGCCGAGGCGGGGCAGCTCTCGCTTTCGCGCTGGTTCCCGGCAGAAGTGCTCGTCAACGGCCACCATACGGCGCAGGTGCAGGCTCGGGCAGAGGGGTTTGTGGAGTCAGTCGCGCCGGTGACGGTCGGTGACTTTGTCAAAAAAGGGCAGCCGCTCGCTCAGCTGACCATCCCGTCATGGGTGGAGATGCAGAGTGAATATCTGGTGCTCGTTGAATTAAAGCGCAGCCGCGCTGAGCTCGACGCAGTGCTTTTGCGCCTCAAGCTTGCCGGCATGCCCGATGCCGACATTGAAGCGCTTCGCCGCACGAAGAAAGTCCGCACGAGCTTTCATATTGCCGCTCCGATTGACGGCGTGCTGACCGCTTTCGCGCTGAAAAACGGCATGAACGTCACGAAGAGCGATGCGGTAGCGGCGGTTGAAGGACTTGATCCGCTCTGGGTAACAGCTTCGGTGCCGGAGCGCTATGCCCCGTATCTGCCCCAAGCGAAGTTTAAGCTCTCCGTTGACGCCTTCCCCGGCCGCATTTGGGAGGCTTCTGCGCCGACAGTGTTGCCGGAGGGCGAAGCGGCTACGCGTACGCTGAAGCTGCGATTTTCGGTCGACAACCCCAATCTTGAACTGCGCCCAGGGATGACGGCCAAGCTTCTGCTTGCGGCGCCGGGGGCCCAAGGCATTCTCGTGCCCTCGCAGGCGGTGATTGACGACGGACGAAATCCCCGCGTGATCGTGCGTGAAGGCACGCGCTTCATTCCGAAGTCCGTGCGCATCCTCGGTGAATCGTCCGGACAGACAGCGCTTGCCTCGGGTGTTCAGCCCGGCGAAGACGTGGTGGTATCGGGCGTCTTCCTGATCGACAGCGAAGCCAATATTGAAGGGGCGCTTGCCCGCATGCAGCCGGCTGCCGATGGCCTGAGCGCCAATGAGGGCGCTGCGGCGCCCATGACGATGCCCGCAGATCCTATGAAACCGGCTTCGCCGGATGAAGCTCAAAGCGAGCCGAAGGGCAGCATGCCGCAGGGTATGACTCACGGAGCACCGGATGAGTCTCTCGGAACAGCGTCCAAGCCTCAGACGGTGCTCGACCTCAGCAGTCCGACGCCCTCGGCGGCAACACAACCCCAAGGAGCCGCGAAATGATTGAACGCGTCATCCGCGCCTCGGTTGAAAATCGCGTACTCGTTCTTTTCGGCGCGCTTTTGCTCGCGATCGCCGGCATCGTTGCGGTGCTGAAGACGCCCGTGGATGCGCTTCCCGACCTTTCCGACGTTCAGGCCATCATTAAGACCGATTACTCGGGACAGGCGCCGGAGATTGTTGAGAACGAGGTGACGTATCCCATCAGCACGACGATGCTCTCCGTGCCGGGTGCCTCGACCGTACGCGGCTTTTCACTCTTCGGCACCTCTTTTGTCTACGTTCTTTTTGAGGACGGAACGGATCTTTACTGGGCGCGTTCGCGCGTGCTGGAGTCGCTTAATTCGGCTGCAGGGAAACTCCCGAGCGGCGTCACGCCCGAACTCGGCCCGGACGCCACCGGTGTGGGCTGGATCTATCAGTACGCTTTGGTGGACAAATCCGGAAAGAACGATTTGGAAAGCCTGCGGGCGCTCCAGGACTGGTTTCTCAAGTATGAACTGAAGACCATCCCGGGCGTAGCCGAAGTGGCGAGCGTGGGCGGCGCCGTGAAGGAATATCAGATCATTCCGGATCCGGTCAAGCTCGAGCAGTACGGCGTTACGGTGGGCGACATCAAGACGGCGCTTTCCGCTTCGAATCAGGAAGCGGGCGGCGGTTCCATCGAGATGGGCGAAAGCGAATTCATGGTGCGCGCTCAGGGGTATCTGAAGACGCTTGACGACTTCCGCTCCATCGTGCTCAAAACAAATGCTTCGGGAACGCCGACGGTTTTGGGCGACGTCGCTCAGGTTCGCCTGGGGCCGGAAATGCGCCGCGGCATCGCGGAGCTTGACGGCGAAGGTGAAGTCGCGGGCGGCATTATTTTGCTCCGTACCGGCGGCAACGCCCGTGAAGTCATTGCTGCTGTGAAGACGCGTCTTGAGGAACTTAAGAGTGCGCTTCCCGAAGGCGTAGAAATCGTGCCGGTCTATGACCGAAGCTCACTCATTGACCGTGCCATCCAAAACCTCACGCATAAGCTTATTGAAGAATTCATCGTCGTTGCGCTCGTCTGCGCCATCTTCCTGTGGCATGTGCGCAGCGCACTGGTGGCGGTGATCACGCTGCCGCTCGGCCTCGCGCTCGCTTTCATTGCGATGCACTTTCAGGGGCTTAACGCCAACATCATGAGTCTCGGCGGCATTGCAATTGCCGTGGGCGCTATGGTTGATGCGGCCATCGTCATGATTGAGAACGCCCACAAGCATATTGAAGCTTGGGAGGAGGCGCACCCTGGAGCAGATCTTGCCGGCGCGGAGCGCTGGCAGGTCATCACGGAAGCTGCGGTAGAGGTGGGACCGGCGCTCTTTATGAGCCTCCTTATCATCACGCTTTCCTTCATTCCGATCTTCACGCTCGAAGGCCAGGAAGGGCGTCTCTTCGGGCCGCTCGCCTGGACGAAGACGTGGTCGATGGCCGCCTCGGCCTTCCTGGCTGTGGTGCTCGTGCCGGTGCTGATGGGACTTTGGATTCGCGGCAAGATTCCGCCCGAAGACAAAAATCCCCTGAACCGCTGGCTTGTGCGTCTTTATCAGCCGCTCCTCATGGGCGTGCTGCGCCGGCCGAAGACGACGCTCTTTGCGGCGCTCTTGGTGCTTATCGGCGGCCTATATCCGGTGGAAAAGCTGGGCGGCGAATTTCTGCCCCAGATTGCCGAGGGCGATATTCTTTATATGCCGTCTACGCTCCCGGGGGTGTCTTCATCTGAAGCTGCAGCCATGCTGCAAAAGACCGACAAGCTCATCCGTACCGTTCCGGAAGTCGCTACGGTCTTCGGCAAGGCCGGCCGCGCCGATACGGCTACTGACTCGGCGCCTTTGGAGATGATTGAAACCACCATTCAGCTTAAACCCGAAAGTGAATGGCGCCCCGGCATGACGATGGAAAAGATTATCGACGAGCTCGATAAGACTGTTCGACTCCCGGGTTTGGCCAACTTGTGGGTGATGCCGATTCGAAACCGTATCGACATGCTCTCCACCGGTGTGAAGAGCCCCATCGGCATTAAGGTGTCCGGACAGTCGCTTGCCGACATCGACGGTGCTGCCGAGCAGATTGAAGAGGCCGCGAAGACGGTTCCGGGCGTTGTATCGGCTATTGCTGAACGACTGACGGGCGGACGCTACGTTGAAGTCAGCGTTGACCGTCTCAAGGCTGCCCGCTGGGGGCTCACCGTTGCCGGCGTGCAGAGCTACGTTAAGTCCGCCGTCGGCGGAGAGATGGCGGGCGACGTCGTCGACGGGATCGCGCGTTATCCGATCACGATCCGCTTTCCGCAGAGCTGGCGCGATTCGCCTGAAGCGCTCCGCAATCTGCCGATCATTTCCGGGTCCGGTCAGAGCCTGACTTTGGGGGATGTGGCTGAAATCCGCACGTCGCTCGGTCCCTCGATGCTGCGTACGGAAAATGCCAGGCCGGCTGCCTGGGTCTTTGTCGATGCTCGTGATCGCGACATGGCGTCGGTAGTGGGGGATCTTCGTGAAGCTATTGCCAAGTCAGTGTCTCTGAAGCCGGGCGTTTCCGTGGCCTTCTCGGGGCAGTACGAATTGATGGAGCGCGCCAAGGATCGCCTGACGCTGATGGTGCCGATGACCATCCTCATCATCTTTGTGCTGCTCTATCTGGCGTTCCGCCGTTTTGCAGAGTCGCTCCTTATTTTGGGCAGTCTGCCTTTCGCACTTACGGGCGGCATTTGGCTCCTTTACCTGCTGGGCGACCGACTGTCAGTTGCCGTGGGTACGGGCTTCATTGCCTTGGCGGGTCTTGCGGCAGAGTTCGGTGTGGTGATGATCGTCTACCTGCGTCATGCCGTGCAGAACGATAAGTCCTTGGCCGATCCCAAGACCTTTACGGTGGAGGCGCTTGACCGAGCTATTGAGCATGGCGCGGCGCTTCGAGTTCGTCCGAAGACCATGACGGTGGCTGTGGTGCTCGCCGGTCTGATTCCGATTTTGGTGGGAATAGGCGCCGGCAGTGAGGTGATGAGCCGCATCGCCGCGCCGATGGTGGGCGGCATGGTAACGGCGCCGCTCCTTTCGCTCTTCGTTATTCCCGCAGCCTGGAAGCTCATCATGCTGCGGCGCAGGAAGCTTTAAGGCGAAACGCCGCAAAGCCATATGCATCGGCCGGTCTGCTTGCAGATCGGCCGCAGAGGGTGCTTGCGTAAGCTCAAGCTCTTGTCGAGAAGAATGGTCCTATTGAACCGAAAGAACTGCGGCATGAGCCGGCCGGAGCTGCTGCCTGTTTTGTGTTCCCGCAAAAAGCAAAGCCCCCGCAAGCCGTCCAAAGATTGCGGGGGCAGACTAGTAGGATTCCTAAATCGACAGGAAAGCTCTGGCAAACTTGTCGATTAGGAACCTTCTAGATCGATAGGCCGATTAGAACTTGTGGATCAAACCGGCGGCCACTTCAACAGAAGACGGGTTGATATCGGAAGTGGTATTGGCGAGTTCCTTGTTCACATCGTCGCGCATGTAGGAAGCGGCGGTGTACACAGAAGTGCGCTTGCTCAGGTTGTAGGCATAGCCCACAGAGAAGACCCAACGGGAAACTTCCATATCGCTGTTGTCTTCACCTTCGGCGTCGCCATAGGCGAGCAGGGCCTTGGCAGTACCACCGAACGCAGGAACATCAACACCAGCAGCTAAGCCCCAGCCCTTGGCGCCGTTAACGCCCGCGCCAGAGAAGGTATAGCCCTTGTCAAAGGCAGACTTGTCGTTAACATTCTTCTGGCCGAAAGCCTTGGCATTCTTGAAGTACTGACCTAACAGGTAGGGCTTCACAACACCGAAGTCGTAGTTGCCGCCCAAGGTGACCGTCAGAGAATCATCCATATTAGTAACGGCACCCGACGCATAGCTTTGATAGTTGATGGAATCAACAACGCCAACCAACGTCAAGCTATTGTTAACGTACTTAGCACCCAAGCCATAGTAACGATCAACAGAAGACTGGCCCTCAATATGAGTGGCATCCGTCTTGGCGGAGTCCGTGCCGAAAGAATACTGGGCATACATCGTCAGGCCAGCAAAGGTCGGCGTGGCATAGGTCACCGTATTGTCAAAACGGGCCCAGCCGTTGGCGGTCACAAACTTCGGGCCAATGGAATCACCCCAGCCGGATGAGAACGGGCTCGTTACACCAAGGAGACCGAACGTGCCGTTGGCGCTAGCGAGCTGACCAACACGACCGAAGGACAGCGTACCAAAAGCACCGGTGATGAAGAGGTTGGATTCACGACCGAAGAGACGGTCGGAATTGTCCATCTTGCCGTCGTCAGCAGTAAAGCCATTTTCGAGAACGAAGCCGACCTTCAGGCCATTGCCGAGGTCTTCAGTACCTTTCAAACCGAAACGGGAGCCAGAATTCTGGCCGGTCTTCATCTGGAAAGTATCCTGTGCATCGACACCGGAAATATCTCCGTCAGCATGTTCATACGAGAAGCCGTAGTCGACCAAGCCATACAGCGTGACGTCGGCAGCCATAGCAGAACCCGCAAATGCGCCAAGAACGGCGAGAGCAGCAAGTGTCTTTTTCATTTTTCAGAGCCTTATGTGAGCAATGAAGTATCCTGCTCAAGGGGGTCGAGCAGGTCTTTTGTCAGGAGGCGAAGTTTCTATATAGGCTTGCCAACTTTGTCTGGGAGCAAGTCTTTACAAAGAACTTCTTTTCCTTAAGAACCCTAGTCAACAATGATTAGGGGACGCTGCAAATCATCCTGTACCCCCCCCCACCCTTGCAAGCGGGTAATCCCCTAGTAAGCTGCTAACCGATTGATTTTCAGAAATAAAATATCAGTCAAGGTAATCTGTATGTGTTTTCAATAAACAACAGATTGAAGGTTTACGTAAAGCGGCAGTGCATGAATAAACATTGACCTTGACTGCTTGTCTGACTCAATATGGATGTTTGGGCAGAAAATGTTCTGCGCTCGCGCGCAGGCATTGAAGCCCAGAAGGGCGAGCTCAGTCTGGGCATTCAAGGCGGAGCCGCCTGCGGCAGCGACAATATGAGCAGCTTCTTTGCTCAGGTTTCGGCTCGCTACAGCTTCTAAAGAGAACGGCAGGAACCTTCTTAAGGAGGATGGTTCTTATTCCAAACTCCCGAACGACTTGATCCTATTCCATAGGGCATGAGTCTTCGGGAGTTTTGTTTTTTCCCCGAGAGAGCCATTAGAGCTTGATGCGGGGAGCTGAGAGTGCCGCATACAAACGTCTTTTTTGCCCGTAGGGGCAGGTTTGTATGCAATGAAGCCGGGCAGCCGATTATTCGTTCGGATGCTCGGTCTCTGAAGCAATGCCTCAAAAGTGGTGGATGCCTAGGTCGTTTGACCATCTTGCAGTATCTGGAGCAGAGCGTATGATGATTTAAGAAAACGTATGAATATCTGCTCTCGAGCAGTATTCAAAGTATTTATCTCCTCTCAGAAGGCATCGAGCAATGAAGCTTCAATTCAGCACAATTGCCGCAGCTGCGGTTCTTTCGCTTTCAAGCGCTGTCGCTTGGGCACATTTCGGGATTGTGATTCCAGAGCATTCCGCCGTTTTGGAACAGAAGGATGCAAATGTGCATTTCACTATCGCCTTTGCTCATCCGATGGAGCGCAACGGCATGACAATGGCTAAGCCCGATGCTTTCTATGTCGTTCAGGACGGACGAAAGACGGATCTTTCGGGTTCACTCAAGGCTGACAAGCTTTTTGAAAAGGCTTCTTGGCAGGCAGACTACCGTTTCGCGCGTCCCGGGGTTTATCAATTTGTGGTTGAACCCAAGCCTTATTGGGAACCTGCGGAAGACAAGTTCATCGTGCATTACACGAAAGTGATTGTCCCTGCCTACGGCGATGAGGATGGCTGGGATAAGCCTGCCGGCGTTAAAACTGAAATTGTTCCGCTCACACGGCCTTTTGCCAACTATGCCGGCAATACTTTCCGCGGTCAGCTTCTGGTTGACGGCAAGCCCGCGGCAGGGGCAGACGTCGAGGTGGAGTACTTTAATCGCGACGGCAAATACGAGGCTCCCAATGACTACTTTGTCACTCAGGTCGTGAAAACCGATGCTCAAGGGATCTTCGCTTTCACTGCGCCGTGGGCCGGCTGGTGGGGCTTTGCTGCGCTCACGGACGCTGACTATAAGCTCAAAGAAGCCGGCGCCGAGAAGGATGTCGAGCTCGGGGCCGTGCTTTGGACGGAATTCACCGCACCGCAGGTGAAGTGAGCCATCATGCATATCGCCGAAGGTGTTCTTTCCGCGCCAGTGCTCATTACTGGCGCGGCTGCGGCTGCGGCAGGCATCGCCGTCGGATTAAAGCGCCTTGATGAGTCCCGCCTCATGACTGCGGGGCTCGTTGGCGCCGCTTTTTTCATCGCATCCCTGATTCATGTGCCGATAGGCGTGTCAAGCGCTCATCTGCTCCTTTGCGGACTTGTCGGCGTGATGCTGGGAGTCTCTGCCTACCCGGTGATTTTTACCGCGCTTTTGCTGCAGGGAGTGCTCTTTGAATTTGGCGGGCTCGCCGTGCTCGGCGTCAACACAACTACGATGGGGACCGGCGCATTGGCTGCAGGCATGCTTTTCCATGCGTTGGTTCACCCAGGCGTGTCACGCCGGCGATTGATGATTGCTGGCGCTTTAGCGGGCGCAGCAGGCGTTTTAATTGCGGCACTGATGACCGCCTGCGCATTGGCATTTTCGAGCGAAGGTTTCGTTGCTTCGGCAGCTGCGCTCCTTGCGGCACACGTCCCCATCATGGCGGCGGAAGCTGTGATTACCGCTCTTGTGGTCGATATGATCGCTCGAACTTATCCTGAACTGCTTCATCTTGGTGAAGAGAGGCCCTTGTGAACACATCAAAAATCGCAGCCGGAGCGCTTGCGCTTTTGCTTTGTGCGGGTGCGAACGCACATCGCGTGAATATTTTTGCTTGGATTGAAGGTGATCAAGTTGTCACTGAATCCAAGTTTTCCAGCGGCAGCCGGGTGCAAAAGGGAGCCGTTACGGTGAAAAATGCCGCCGATGGTTCTGTTTTGGCGGCCGGCGTCACGGACGATGCCGGGGTCTGGCGGTTCGATGTCACTCAAGCAATGCGTCATGCGCCCAAAGGCCTAGAGTTGGAGATCAACGCAGGAGAGGGCCATCAGAATCAATGGTCGATTCCCGCTGATGAGCTTGCTGCGGCCGACGGAGCCGGCGCATCCAAGCTCCCGGCAGCTGCTCCCGTCAGCACGCAAATGACTCAGCCAGCTGCACCGCCGAAAAAAGACAGTGCTGCGGCGGCTATGAGTGAGGCCGAGCTTGAGGCGGTCTTCAGCCGCGTTCTCGATAAGAAGCTTGCACCGGTTTATCGAGAGTTAGCGCTGAGTCACGATAAAACGCCCGGGATCCCGGAAATTGTGGGCGGAATGGGCTGGCTGATTGGCTTGGGCGGCATTACCGCATGGGCTCGCCGTCGGCGGTCATAAGCATGCGTCTCACTTTGTCTCCGGCATTGCGGCTTGCCGTTCCGGGTATCCTTGGGACGGCAAGTGCTTTCCTGACCACGCTGTCGGCGGCGGAAGCGGCACTCTTGGGAGCCGTTGTGATCCGTCTAGCCGCATGGTTTAGCGGCGAACCACTTCGTCTTCGGCGGCTCGCCGCCGTGAACGGTTTTCTGATTCTGATCTGGTGCTTCACGCCCTGGAGTACGCCTGGAGTGACGGTTGCCTCAGCGGGTGTCTTTGACATTACGAAGGAGGGGCTCCTGCTATCGCTTCTCGTCACGATGAAGTGCAATGCAGTTTTTCTGCTCTTCGATGCGTTTGTTCCAGGCATGCGGCTCACGGAAATGGCTTCCGGTCTGCGGGCTGCTCGTCTGCCGATGAAGCTGGTGACGCTTTTGCTTTTCATGACGCGTGAGACGGAACTGCTCAGCCGTTCGTACTGTTCACTTTCGGAATCTGTTCAGCTCCGAGGTTTTCGGGCTTCTATGAATAAGCATTCTTACCAAACGCTTGCAGCCTTTATCTCGACACTCTTTATCCGGGCATATGCAAGAAGCCGTGTGCTCAATGAGGCGCTGATTCTTCGGGGATTCTCTGGGCACTGGCCAGTCCCTGCAAGCGGATTGAAGAATGCCGGTGAAGCGGGACTTCTTGTTCTGACGATTGGCCTTGCTTTGCTGCTTCTCGTCTGGGATTTCGTTTCATGATGCAGACTGCGCTTCTTGAGGTGAAGAACCTTTCCTTTTCACGCTCAGACCGCGTGATTTTTCGCAATGCGGCATTCTCACTGGCTCCAAAGGAATCGCTCGGCCTCTGTGGTCCGATCGGCTGCGGGAAGACCACGCTGCTGAGAATCCTCACGGGACTCGAGCGCCCGCAGACGATGTCTCTTTCGCTGGAAGGCGTGCCGGTAACTGCACAGAAAGACTTTCAAAGACTCAGAAGAAAAGTGGGCTTCGTGCTGCAGAATCCGGACGATCAGCTCTTTTTCCCGGAGGTAATTGAAGACGTCATGTTCGGGCCGCTGAATCTCGGTCTCTCATACGCTCAAGCGCGCACTCGTGCATTGGATGTGCTGTCGATGCTTGGAATAGCAAATCTTGCCGAGGACATCTCTTTTCGGCTCTCCGGCGGGCAGAAGCGGTTGGTCTCCATCGCCTGCATCCTTGCGATGGAACCCGAAGTGATTCTTTTGGATGAGCCGACTACGGCGCTCGACCCCGCATCGGTCGATCGTCTCACCAAGACAATCGAGTCTTTGCAGATCGCCAAGCTGATCGTCAGTCATGATTACGCATTTCTCAAACGTGTCTGCGGCCGAATGGTGACGATTCGCGACGCTCAAATCTTGGCATTGGAATAAAACAGAGGGGATGGCGCTCACCGGGCAGAGACGGTCGAGTGCAGAAAATGAGCTTTCGCTGCAACGCTGGAAATGCTCTGCGTTCCCACAAAAAGCCAATGGTGGTTGGCGGTGCATTCAGCCGGTACCGGCAATCTGAGGAGATGCTGGATTCAGCCTTCAGTTCAATGCGGCAGTGATCTGGGCTTTCCGGCTGAGGAAGGCCTTTATTCTCAATGCCGGCCTGACAATCGTCGTGGAGCGTTTGGCTGCTCCCAACAGGACTCGCGTCATTTGGTCAGTCAGAGTGAAGCTTTTCGGCTTTGCAAGCAGGCGGGAATGTCAGCGTACTGAGGCGACGGCGTGAATGACGCTTTTCTGAGGATGTCTTGAATGATTCATGGAGAATAAATAATAAATTCATAAAATTGTAAATATTGATGTCTGTTGATTCCAATGTGAGTCAGCCGTCCGAGCAGTCTGCAGGCTGTTTGCTGGTCAAAATATTTTGCCGGAGGCTAGATAATGATTTTTATAGTGAAATTGATCAGTCACCGCTGTGTATTTATCAATTGAAACATATACAATAATGGATGAAAACGGATTTTCAGCAACATATACTAATTAATTTAATTAAATGAAATTTTATTCAGTCAATGAATAAGTAATTTTACCAAGATTACAACTGACAATTTTAGACTGTGATGAAAACAACTGATGCCGTTTTGTTTAATCCTAGTCGCAGTCTCAGATGGATGAAATAGGAAAGACAGAGTAATCAGATGTATACGAAAAATTTGGAAGAATGAAAGGTCCTTCCGGGAATGTGTTTCAAAGATGAATTGAGAATGCACTATTCATATAATGCGAACAATTCTCAATATCAATTTATTTATTGATAGTAAACATCTGATTCGCTTAACCCGACAATGCCTATAACTTTTATTTCTTCTGCCGCCCATACGAAAAGATTAACGGCCCAATGGAGTTTCAAACATTCCGCCGTCATGGCAGCCCTGCTGATGGCGTGCTGCAGCGCTCAGGCACAGAATGCGCGTATGGATGAAGATCCAGCATCTGATGACGCTATTGAATTAAAGACGACTTATGTGCGGCCGGAATATGTAGAAATCGAACGACTGCGTGAAACAAAGGAAATTATCGTCATTCCAAAGGAAGATATTGTTGAGCGCGGCAACAGAACAATTTCCGATGTGCTTGAAGGCGTGCCCGGTGTTTCCGTTAATACGAGCGGGTGGGGCAGCATCGATTTGCGCGGTCAGGGCAATGATACGGCTAACCGAAATCTTCAGGTGATGCTCGATGGTGCGCCCATTACGACCTTGCTGAATCATCCTCACTCTACGAACTATGACGTCGTTCCCGTAGAGGAACTCGAACGCATTGAAATTATTCCGGGCGGCGGCAGCGTCCTTTATGGTTCGGGCACAGCGGGCGGCGTGATTAACATCACAACGAATCTTCGTTCGATGAAGGATCCGAAAACGTCAGCCTTCGGCGAATGGAATTCAGACGGATATCGTATCGGCGCGAGCGTGGGGGCTCGGATCAATGAAAAATTCTCTTTCTTAGGCACCGCTTCAAAAATTGATCGGGATCTCTACTTCAAGAATACGTATCGCAATTCGAATTATTACTCTGCCGGTATTCGATGGGATTTAACCGAAAAGCAAAGTCTCACGCTTCGTGCCAGCCGACTTGAAGAGGATTCTCAGTTCATCAAAACGGCTTCTGCCAGAAACATTCAAAAATACGGGAAAGACTACGTCCCTCCATGGACTACGCAAACCGTTGGCGTGGACGAAAATGGTCAGCTTATTAAACGCCGAGTTAGGGGTTATCTGAACGGAGATCGCGCGATCAACAGCTATAACCTCAGCTATGCCAACGATCTCACGGATAGACTGCATTTGACGGCGGATGGTTTTTACAGCGATGGGTATTTCTCCAACAATCAGTTCGGGGATCAGATCATCGATCAGGAAAGCAAGGGCCTCAAACTGAAATTGGATATAGATTATCTTGAAGGCAGCGATCTGCTGCTTGGGTTTGACTACACCAAGCAAAGTGCTGACTTTAACTACATCGGTTCATGGAAGAAAGACAGCAGCGGCAAGTTTTATGGAGAGCCCTACAGCTTCCTTTACGACAAAACAGTCATCGCGCTATACGGTTTGAATACTTTGAAGTGGGGCGACTTTAGCTTTACCCAGGGGCTGCGCCGTGAGCTCACTAAATGGGGATATGACAAAACGGGCAACAGGATTGCCGGCGCAGATACCTCAGATCGCTGGAATACGGCGTTGGAATTGTCGGCGGCTTGGCGGTACCGCGATACCGGCAGAATTTACGCTCGGTATGAGCGCGGCTATACCGTCCCTGACGGTCTGATGATTGCAGATCAAGCGGTTGTCAACGGGGACAGGGTTTATAAAATCACCAATGCCGAAGATGAAAAGTACGATATGTACGAGATTGGTCTTCGCGACAAGGTCGCCTTCTCAACCGTCAGCGTTTCACTCTGGATGTCGAACACCAACAACCAGCTGTACCGTATGTATGTCAGGGGACTCAGTGATGCTCGGACGCTGAATTTGCTTCAGACGCGCCGTTGGGGGGCTGACGTCAGCCTTCAGCAGACGATCGGCAGGCTGACGCTTACGGAATCGTATTCATGGCTTAAAGGAAGGTCTGACTATACATCTGCCGGCAGTCGATTCATGGATGAGGTCGGCAAGGACAAAATCGATTTCACGCGGAGCGGTCTGCAGAAAGTGCCGCAGCACTCTCTGTCGGTGCTTGCAAAGTACGACTTCACAGACAACTTCTCCGGTGACGTTCGCTATACCTACTATGGGAAATACAACAATTTCCTCTCAGATGCTGAAAAGGAAACGGACGGTATTGTCAAGTCCAGACAGATCGTCGATACGAGCCTGCATTTCAAACCTTGGGAGCATTTGGAAATTTATGCCGGCGTAACGAATCTCTTCAACGAGAAGTACTACGACTACGTATCAATCGGGAGCTGGTCGCTGATACCAGGACGTGAGCGGACTTATTTCGTTGGCCTGCGCGGCACGTATTGATCTCATTCAGTGCGAAGGAGGTGCAATAGCACCTCCTTTCGACGTCAGATCTTTTTTTGGGAACGCTGTCTCATGTCTCAGTTTATTCAAACCTTCCTGACGGGAGGGTTCATGATGTGGCCGCTGTTGGCGGCCTCCATCGTTACGATCGCCATCGCCGTCGAACGAACAGTTTTCTACCGACGCTCCGCATCCGATATGCAGGTGCTTCAAGGTGAATTTCTGTCAGCAGTACGTGCTAAAAATTTTGATGCTGCAGCCGCACTTTGCAAAAAAGCAGGAGGCACCGTCGGTGCAGTTCTTGAAAAGGCCATTTCAGAGCGCAATGCCGTGATCAATGCTGAGCAGTATCTTTCCGGAGCTGCGGCTTACAGCGCAGCGCGGCTCAAGGATCATCTCAACTATGTGAGTGCGATCGTAACTTTGGCTCCTTTGATGGGGCTTTTAGGAACCGTGACCGGCATGATCCGATCATTCGACATCTTGTCGATCTCTGAAGGACAGCCGTTTGCTATTACCGGCGGTGTTGCGGAAGCTTTGGTCGCAACGGGGTTCGGGCTGCTCGTCGCCATTATTGCAATGCTGGTTCATGTCTGGCTCTCTCAGCGGGCCAACCGAATTATTGAAGACCTTGAGGCTGCGGGTAGTGCTTATCTCGCCTGTCTTTCGGAGAAGTAAGGCATGCGCATCAACAGTCTCAAGGAGGACAGGAAACCTCTGCTGATGATCATTCCGATGATCGACATCATCTTTTTCCTGCTGGTGTTCTTCATGATGTCGATGCTGACCATGGTGACGCAGAAAACCATTGCCCTTAATCTCCCCAAGGCGGCCATCGCGAAAGTGGACACCACCAAAACAGTCCCCGTGTCGATCACAGAGGACGGGCGTCTTTTCCTTGAGCAGAATTTAGTTTCAGAGGAGGAGTTAGCTCGACGGCTTGTGTCTTTAAAGACTGAGAATGAGAAGCTCACTGTGGTGCTGCGCGGCGATGAAAAAACCGATTTCGGCACGGTGGTTGGCGTTATGGATGTCATCCGCCGCACAGGCATTGAACGAGTCTCCATAGCAACCGAGGGAAGACGCTGATGAGTCCGAAGCCACTTTCCTGGCAGTCGGCATTGAGTGCTTCTGTCGTTATTCATGCTTTATTGGTCGGAGGTATCGGTCTTATCTTTTTCCAATCCGCGCCTGTCGGCGGATCCGGCATGCTTACCGTTGATCTTGGCGGCCCTGCAGGGAATGCCGGCGGTTTGGGAGATATGCATCAAGACGGCCGACTTGGCAACGGCGGGGCAGGCGCAAAATCCCATTCCAAGGACAGGCGTCTGGAACCGACTGATGAGCCCGAAAAGCCATTGGCCCCGAAAACAGAAGGAGAGACACTGGACGAGCCTCCGAAAGCCGCTGCCGCTGAGACTTCATTGGATTCGAAGCCCACTCCCAAAGCGCCTGAGCTGACATCGACACAGCCAACAGCAGATTCGGGGGATGAGCAGGTGAAGTCTGCGCAGGCAAAGCCTATTCTAAAAAGGCAGAATCCTCAGCCCCAAGTTTCCAAAAACATAAAGCCGGTCAGCAAACCCAAAAGAGAAAACTCGGAAGGCAAAGCTTATAAAGGCGAAACCCAAAAGCCCGCACCGCTTAAAGAAAAAGCTTCCGCTTCCGAAACGGATGGCAAAGACGGCAAGACTAAGCATGTCAGCGCAGGCTCCGGCGGTGCAGTTGGAGCGAGCGGAACGGCTGACGGCAAAGCTCAGACCGAAGGATCCGGAGTGGGGGATGGGCAAGGAACGGCTTTCGGCAGCGGCAATTTCATTGCGAACGGTGACGGCTCCTATACGGCATTGGGTTCCGGCGGCATCTCGTACAAAATCCTTTCAGAGGCAGCGCCAAGGTATCCGCGGGCAGCTCGTTCCATTGGCTTCAACAAGGTCGTACGGGTGCGGGTGAAATTCTTGGTAGGACTCGACGGACAGGTTGAAACCACAGAGATAATCACCCGAAATATCCCGGATCTAGGTTTCAAAGAGGCTGCTGTCGAGGCAGTAAAGAAAATGAAGTTTGCGCCTATTTATCATCAAGGGCGTAACATTAAGGTTTACTTTCAAAAAACTATTGTGTTTCAACCTTAAATTTTCGTCGTGCTGCTTCCTTATTTGAGAACAGCACGGCACTAATTTCACAGCATTTTCCGAGCGATAAATTTAAAAAAACAGGCTCCGGCAGATTCTGATGCCTGACTGCACCTTCAATGCTCTGAGGGGCAGATGGCTGTACTGCGTGCAAACATAACCAGCACCAAATTGCAGACGTATCGCGGATGCGGCACTTAACTGTGCTCTTCTAGTTTACACGTTTGGCTGCGGCAACTATTTTTAAAGATTGGAACCCAGCCCCTGTTAGGTATCTAAGGCAGTTGTATGCGCGTTCTTTGCCGCAGTAAGATGATTAAAGCGGTATACAAATGAGCCAAAGAACAAATAATATTTAAAATATATGAACGCAAAATGGTTCTGTATGCGGCATCAACTATTGAGCGCCGCCTGTTTATATAGTGTAAGCATCACATGGTCGGATTGATGTTATTGAGCAGAAGCATGAATCTTTAGATTTTGACTTATCCATGGATATTAAATCATATTCGTTTAAGATCCAATTGATCGATCTGTCGCTGGTTAGAATTTTTATATTATGTGCTTTTGAAGGTGAAGATAGGTGATGAGAAGGTAATAGAATTAAGTCGAGATATAAAACATTTTATGCAATGTTTAAATTTGATTTTGGATTATCTTATGACAGTAAGTATTAAGAAGCAAATTCTAATTCTCATTTTGGCGGCTTTTTCCCTGAATGGAGCATGTGGGATGTTGGATCCTAAAGTTGATGCTGCTGTTAAGGGACTCAGCCCTTTGAATTGGCCTCTGACAGTTAATGATCTTGAGTTGTGGAATAAAGAAAATTTAGTTGTTGCCAAAAATGAAAAAGAGCTCCTTGCTCATTATATGAGATATTATCATGCTAAATCTTCTTCATTGAAAAATGAATTCTATGATGGATTTTTATCTCGCTTCTGGGGATATTTTGTTTCGTGTGTGGCATCTAATCCATTTCATAAACAAGAAATATCTGTATTTGATGTCGCCTATAATCATAGTTTTGATATGGAGTATTTTTATTTTTTGTACGGTCTTCCTGGCGGCAATGCTTGGTCCGTTGATTCTAAAAAAATCGATGAAATCAGAACTAATTTCTACACAATGATTAAAGCTTACCCTAAGCTGAAGGATTATATGACGCCGGAAATGTATAAATATCATCCTTTAATGTTTGCGAATAAAGTTTTCCCTCCCCGATTAGAGGTTTGTGTCAATCGATCTGGGAAAGTTTTCGCACAAATGCAAGAAGCTCAATCCTTTAATGAGGACCCGCTTAATAAAGCTAAAGGGCTGAAATATCAATTTCAATATGAAGGAACGCTCAATCGTAGACTTGCATATAAGTTATATGACACCCTTATTAGAAAGGATGAGGATGTTAGTCAATATGTATATGAATACAGTCTTAAGGGGGCGAAAAAATAATGTAGACTGATGGTAATTCTTGTGTGTGAGTGAATGGCCTTGAGTTTTAGGTGTTCGCCTTTTGTTATATGTGTTTTTAGAGAAATCAAGGTGTCGGATAAGTTTTAAATGTTTGAATCGATGATTGCGATTGCGCCCCTTTTTTATTAAAGAAGATAAAATCTGGTTTTAATCAAAGCAAAAGTGTTCTGAATATTCGTAATTGATAGTAATGCGTATATAAGAGTTTTTCGTGCTATAGGAATGAATTTTCTATTGCTGGGGTATGTTGAAGACAACACCGTTGGAAACGGTCATTTCACAGGCTTTAATAAGCGGCAGCATTGTGCAGCGGCGTCTGCGACGGCTTGGAGCACAGCTTCGGCTGCCTGTCAGCTGAGATTGAATAAATCTTCGATATGGGAAAAGTTGAGTCGCTTCTAATGGTTGGTATTTTCGAAAAATAATGCCAGGTCGTGCATCTGACAATTCATCCAGAAATCCAAGAGATCAGAGAACGTTGAGGGCATTCATTGCAGCCCAATGGACTGCGAATGAGGAAGGTTAGAGAGGGGGCAAAGCAATTTCGGGCCGTGAGGACCTCCTGATTTCTGCTGGAGGCCGCACAGGCTGATTCCCCACTTTGGCACATCTCAAGAATGCCTGCGGGAGGGGTGCATGTTTGTCAAGCGATGGAGCCGGAGTCGTCTGGACCCTGACCGCAGACGTGCTGCGTCAGAAAATGATTTATAGCGGGCGCGACAGCCGCTCGGTCTTGCGCGAGCCCAAGGCGGAGCGGCAAAGCGGCGGTCTGACAGGATCAAAACGCCGTTACTTCAGCGGTTAGTCGGCCAATACATCGCTCCATGCTTCAAGTATTTCATGGCGTCTCAAGTCGAGCGCATGACAGTAATACGGTGCGCCGTAAATGCGCCCATTCTTTACCGCATTGCATTCGGCGAATTGGGGGTGTTTCCGGATGAATTCAGCTGTTTTTTGGCCGCAAGCGGCCGCATCGCCGGTATAGACGATGAGGTCCGGGTTCTTTTCGAAGAGGTCGGCGAGGTCATCGAGTTCCTGAATGCCAGGGATGCGTTCTTCGGCATTTGGCCGAACATTGATGTTCTCTATTGCAAAAGTGTTTGTGAGCAGTTGAGAGAGTGCACTGCGTTCAGAGATCCGGAAGACATAGCTTTCATGGCGAACCGGACTGCGGATCGCCAGAAAAATTGCGGCCTTTTGTCCCTTACGAATGGATTTGCGCACATCGTCGAGTGCTGCCAGTCGTTCCGTTCGTTCACGAATAATGCGTTCGGCTTGTTTTTCCTCGCCGAAAAGTTTGCCGGCACGGCGCAGAACCGATTCCGTTGATCCCCGCACGTCAAGAATTTTGACTGAGATGCCTTCTTTTTCGAGTGCTTCTCGGCCCGCTGCAGGATTGAAGTCGGCAGATCCGTTTTCTTCAAGCACAACAAAATCGGCTTTCATGCGCCGCACCGCCGGCATGAGCACCTGTGTTGGGTCATTCAAAAAGCACGAAACGCATTCAAGGTGCTTTTCCATCGGATGGAGAAGTTCCATGGATGGTACGTCGCCGCCAATCAAGCCGCGGCCATAGATGCGCAGTGCACCGAGATATTCAGCGGCGGCATCGCCGACGATGATGATGTTTTCACATCTGGGAAACGGAATGAACGGATTGCCCATGAGCTGGTCCTTGGAGGTTGATGATGTGGTCCGCAAGCGGCCAAAGCGATTGCTGATGTGTGACGAGAAGGATTGCGGTCTGAGGGAGTTTCGCCTTGAGCAAGGCAATCATCCAGTGTGCATTGACCGGATCAAGGCCGCTCGTCATTTCGTCGAGAAGCAGGATGTCAGGTTTGACAATAAGAGCCCGCAGCAAAGAAAGCCGCTGCTGTTCACCGCCGGAAAGCAGTGCAGACCAGTCGCCCGAGTCGTAAAGCTTTTCTTTGAGATGGTCGAGGTGTGCGGCACTGAGCAGTTCCTGCGCTGCCTGTTCCGTGATCGTTTCAGGACTTTGCGGATAGGTGAGCGCAGCGATGAGCTCTCCTTTTGGCAAATAAGGCTGCTGCGGCATCCAGAAGATGGATCCGCGTTCAGAGAGTTTACCTTCGTAATTTCCGGCGAAACCTGAAAGGACTTTGAGAAGCGTGGATTTTCCGATGCCAGATGGGCCGCAGACGATGGTGAAGCTGCCCGGGACGAGTTTGAGATGGACGGGCACGCGGCTGATGTTTTTTCCGTTTGGAACGATGAGATCAAGGGCCGCGGTGAGACCAGTGCATGAATTGTCCTGACATCGTTTCTCCAAAGCTTGGCGTTGATCGTCCGCTTCGCAGAGCCCTGCTTCAAGACGGCGAAGACGCTCATAAGCGGCCGCAAGGGCAGCCAGATCGTCGTAGGACATGATGATCCATGAGAGTGACCGTGCCACGTCATTGAAGGCGCCCCTGATCTGCATGAGTCCGCCCAATTGGATGATGCCGGCGAAAAAACTCGGCAGCGCGAAAAAAATGGGAGCGAGGTGTGTGAATTGTCCGACGCCGACCGTGAAGAGGTTGAGGTCTCGCTTTCGTTTTACCAACGCAATGAGGACAGAGAGAAGCTGCCGGAAGCGCTCGACCAGACCGGCTTCCTCCACAGCCTCAGCATGAGCCCCGGCGATGGCATCTGCATGACGGCGTTTTTCCATCAAGGCAGCACGCAGATTCGCCTCCATATGCTGAGCATTGATGTTGAGGCCTTTAAGCTTGTGTCCGATGAGGTGTGTAATCCATGTAGCAACGATCGTATAGAGGATGCAGACCCAGAACATGTAGCCGGGGATCGTGATGCCGAACAATTCAGCAGAGCCTGAGAGCTGCCAAAGGATGACTGAAAAACTGCCGATCGTGAGCATGGCGTCGTAAAAACTCACCAGAAGATCGACGGAAAGATTGACGAGCTGCCGAACATCCTCCGTCACGCGTTGGTCTGGGTTATCGGGTTCTCGGCCGCTCTCGCGCAGCAGATAGTGAGCGCTTTCCGGAGATAGCCAGCGTTTGAAGAAAATCTGCGTAAGGTCGCGGCGCAGCGCAAGCGCCAAGCGGTCCTTGACATAGCCAGCCCAGACGAGCAGTACGATGATGACGGCGGCAAGCCCTATGAAATAAAAAAGTTCTCGGAAGATCGCATCGCGATTGACCGCCTGAAGTGCGTTAAAGAACCGTCCGTTCCAATCGTTATAGAGAACAGCAAGCTTGATATTGAATGCGTATGCCGCAAGAACGATGGCAAAAAGTCCCCACAAGCGCCATTGACTGCGGGTAAAAAGATACTGCGTGATAAGACGGCATAAGCCGCTCGGACGCGGATTAAGGAACATGCTTGTGCTTGAATGGTGCTGTGCCGAAAGCGGTTCGGGGAGACCGCTTTCGGCAGACTTTTTCAGGTGAAATTAGAACTGGGCCGAGAGCCAGGCACGGAAGCCTCGAGCATAACCCACGTTGTTCTCACGCATGCCGAACAGCGCAACGTACTTCTCATTTGTCAGGTTAGTGACGGCGAGACCTGCCTGAATGTTGAAGTAATTCGGAATCTTCGGCGTCCAGTTGATGCCTACGGAGTGCAGGGTGTAGTCATCCAAATGGGTTGCTGCATATCCTGGGAACGGAACGGTATCGCCGCCCTTGGCCCAATGGAGCCGGTACCAAGGCTCAAGTTGGGCAGCTGCAATTTTGTAGCTCAGCCGCAGATTGGCGCTCTGAGGCGTAACTCCGCCCAGCCGTTCGCCGGTTTCCTTATCTTCAGAATGCAGATAACCGTATGAAGCGGAGGCTTTAAAACCGTTGAGTTCATAGGTGCCGGAGAGCTCAGCACCCTTGTTGACAACGTGGCCGTAGTTCACCGTTTGGTACTTGATCGGTCCGACCATGCCGCCTTGCCACCATTCGAGCATATTATCCTGAACCGAAATGAAGTCCTTGACGTCGTCATAGAAGATCGCAACTCGCCAGGAAAGATGGTCATTCTCAGTGAGAAGATCGCCGAACAGGCCGCTCATGCCGACTTCGTAGTTCGTGGATTTTTCAGGCTTCAGATTGGGATTATTGATGACCTCAACATTCTGACCATAGTCTGTGCTGTAGAAGTACATTTCATCGAGCATTGGCGGACGGTAACCGGTATGTACGGACCCCCAGACCAGCAAAGATTCATAGGGCGTCATCTTCAGCGTGATGCCAGGCGTTACTTTGGAGTCGGAAAGCGAAGGGAAACCGGTATTCGATTCGCGCTTGAAGTAGTTGAAGCGTACGACGGGTACCACGGAGAAAAGGCCGTTGATCTTATATTCGTCCTCAACGAAGAAGCCGCCGTCAAAACCGTCAGCGTCCGGACGAGTTGAATCTTTGTCCCATTCGTTTGTCGTTTGATCTAAAACTAAGCCGCTTTGCGATGTCTTTGAAAAATCGAACCCATAGGTGACGGCATGCCGGCCGAGTCCGCTAAGGTAGGAGGTGTTCTGCACATTTCCGCTCACGGAGTCGAATTTATCTTTGGAATTGATGCCGCGCCAAGGATCAGGATTGACGTAGTGGAATTTGGAGTGGGCGTATTGAAGGGCTGCGGTGAGATTTCAGAGGTCGCCTCGTTCGAACTCCCATTTGCCGGTGACGCGTTGCTGTTCATAGCGATAGAACGTATCGCTTTCAGATTTTGCACGGTCAAAATTGTATGAGAGGCTCAGCACGTTGGCATCGTTAGGCATGAAGGAGGCTTTGCCGAATGCTGCTGTGCTGTAGGCATCGATATCGGCTTTGCTTCGTTTGCCGGTCAGTGAGTTGGTGGAAGCACCCGAGTCACGGCGTGAAACCCCAAAGACGACGTCCCACTGATTGGAGCGGCCGAATGCGTAAGCGCTCTTTTGCCATTCCAGATTGTCTGAGGTGTAGCCGGCCTTGACTTTGGCCCCAAAGTTTCGATCGGTTCCCTTCAGGAAATCATTGGCGTTCATTGTGGTGACGGCCAATGTGCCGCCAATACCGCCGTTGCCGTAAAGCGCGCTGCCGCCGCCGTGCTTGACTTCAACTTGTTTAAGAATTTCCGGATCAATGAAAATGCCGCTTGGACGGTTGCCGGCCATTGTTTGGTCGTCCTGACGCATTCCGTCAATCAAATACGTAATTTGAGAGGAGTTCGATCCTCGGATTGAAATTTGCGACGATATGTAGGCAAAGTCAAGAACGTCAACGTTAGGAATATCTAAAAGCAGTTCGCCCAAAGTAACAGGCTGATCTTCCTGAATATCCTGCTCTGTGAGCACGCTGAGTGAGCTTGCGGCCTGAGAGAGGGGCTGAGTGGTTCGGGTAGCCGTTACGACAATGGGCTGTGTATCAATGTAAGTCGCTTTGGGAGTCGAATCTTCAGCTGCGGCAGCACTATTCATTCCTGCAAATAGAAAAGATATCGTCAGTACGAGAGGACGAAATGAAAAATGGGGGGAGTGGTAAATATTAGAAGGGCTCATGCCAATCTCCGTTGACAAAGCGGTCTGCGTTTGTAGACTGCAGACAACCTTAATGATGAGAATGATTCGCATTCTAAGGTGAGGTTGGCGAAGCTAACAGATTATTTTTATTGAGAAATTGTTATTACGGCGCTAAGTAATTGGTAAACAAAGGACAATAACGAATTTGAAATTAATCTGGAGTTTTGATGAAAGTGTTGGTTTTTTGCTCAACTTCAAAACCATTGATATCCAGTTATTTAGGCATTAATGCTGTTTATAGAAATAGTTTTGATAGTTTACCTTCTGAACTGATCGTCATTGCACATAACAATGATCGGCTAAGTGGCGATAGGGGAAATTTGTGGGGGGGGGGCAACAATAGAATTTACTAATAAACTTGTAGTTTCGCTATTGTATTGATATTTGTGGAAAACAAGGAATTATTCAAATATTGACGGATTTGAATACTTCGATTACTCACCTAACATGCTGGCATCCCGTTCTTCTTCACGGCAGATCGGGCATTGAGTTTGAGTGTCCTTCAAACGATGTAAATATAGATGCCAGCAGCTCAAATCAATCCATCATCATCTGTACTAACTGCCGCAGTCAGCACTGAGCGTGAACGGCCTGACTTCCCTTCTGACAAGAAGCGCAGGGATGCGCTTGTCCTTTTTAACTGTGGGCTGGGCTATTCGAAGGTTGCAGACATCTTGGAGCTGAATCCCAACACGGTCCGTGACTGGGCAAAAAGCTTTTTGGCCGGCAAGTTTAAAACTGAGCTTTCAAAGACGCAGTTTCGCTATTCGGAAGATTTCAAGCTTCGCTGCGTGACCATGCGTCAGAGCGGCATGAGTTGGTCGGCCATTGAACGTGAAATGGGAGTTGCACAGGCTACTGTGCGTCGCTGGGTACGGGCAGCCGAAGCTAAAAAAACAGGCAAAGGAGATCTTGTCTGATGGCAGGTAGCAACATTACTTGCCGTCTTTTCGCCGCTTTTGAACGTTTCAAGAACCCGAATTTGATTCGATTGGCGAAGTATCTTCCCGCTTATAAGGGAAAGATCGGTCTGGCTGTCTGCTGCATGCTGACCGCCGGTCTTTCCTCATCGCTTATTGCGACCCTTTTGGGGCGGCTCACCGATGCTGGCTTTTATCAGCAGCAGGCTTGGGTGGTGCTTGCGGCTCCGATCGGGCTGATCCTCATTTCGCTTCTCCACGGCGGGAGCATGTTCGGCAGCAACTATCTGCTCGGGCAGGTCTCTCAGTCCATTTTGGCTGAGCTGCGACGCCAAATATTTCACCGCATGCTGCATTGGCCGGCAGAAACCTATCAGACGAATTCAACTGGTTTGGTGACTTCCAAATTCGTCTTTGAAGCGAACTTTGCGCTCAGCAATGCAGCCAAGTCTGCGATCACTCTGGTGCGGGACAGCATTCAGGTCGCTGCGCTCACAGTTGTTCTTTTCTGGCACAACTGGGAGCTTGCCATGATTGCCTTGGTGATTGGACCTTTTGTGGTTTGGCTCCTGCGATATATCAGCGCCAAGATGAAAAAGGTGATGAGCTCAAGTCAGGCCAACATTGCTGAGCTGTTGGTGCGAGTCAAGGAAACCTATGGTGCCGAGCGTTTGGTGAAGATCTCAAATGCTTACGAGCAGGAAACATCTCGCTTTGCCAGATTGAATGCCGACATTAAGGATCTGATGATTCGCATGACCAAGGCTTCATCCTTGGGGACGCCCCTCACGCAGCTTCTCTGCATGACGGGTATTGCCGTAGTGCTCACGATCGCGATGTACCAGACGCAGGCGGGTCTTCTCACAATTGGTGAATTCGTGACGTTTCTGGCTGCGCTTCTCCTCATCATGCCGCCTTTGAGACATTTGGCAGGCCTGAATGCATCTTTTGTGATGATGACGGTGGCCGCGGAAAGTCTCTTTGCAACACTTGACTTGCAGGAAGAGCCTGATCAAGGTACGGAGCAGTTGTCTAAAGACATAAAGAATGTTGTCTTTGACAGCGTCGGTCTGCGGTATCCGGGGGCAGAACGGGATGCTGTGGAATCGGTTTCCTTTGCCATTGAAAAAGGCAGGGCTATTGCTCTCGTTGGGCTCTCGGGATCGGGGAAGACGACCATCGTCAATATGCTTCCGAGGTTTTGGAATCCAACATCAGGACGGATTCTTATTAATGGCGTTGATGCACAACGCTATACCTTGTCAAGCTTAAGAAGCCAAATAGCCATCGTTTCGCAAGACGTGCTGATGTTTGACGACACGATTCGCGCAAACATCACTTATGGTTGTCCGAACGCTTCGGATGAAGATATTGGGCGCGCAGTAGCAGATGCTGCTTTAACCGACTTTGTGGAAAGTCTTCCGCAAGGGCTGGACACACCGGTGGGTGAGGCTGGAGATCGTCTTTCCGGCGGGCAGAAACAGCGGATTTCTATTGCACGAGCTTTCCTGAAGAACGCCCCCATTCTGATTCTGGATGAACCAACGTCTGCCCTTGACGGTGTGTCGGAAGCGCAGATTAAAGAGGCTTTAACGCGTCTCATGGCCGGACGCATCACGCTGATCGTTGCGCATCGCCTGACCACAATTGAGCATGCAGATCAAATTCTGGCATTGACAGACGGCCGGATCGTTGAGTCCGGAAGCTGGCAGGAACTTATTGAGCGAAACGGTCTCTTCGCGAAGCTCTGTCGTCTTCAGGGCATAAGTGCCAAGGGCGAGCAGGAGGATGCGGCATGAACTTCCTGCGGCGCGTTTTTGCAAATGGTCTGGATGCGGATCTCATCCGCCTCTTTCGCATGCTTCTCCCATATAAGGGGCTCATTGCGCTCGCCTGCATCTTTCTCATTGGCGCGGCAAGCATGTCGTCCCTCACGGCGACGCTTTTGGGCAAACTCACCGATCTTGGTTTTTATCAGGAAGAAAAGTGGGTGATCTTCGCGGCGCCGGCAGCTTTGATCGGTGTATCGCTGCTGTTTGCGGTTTCTACCGTGATGAGTTCTATTTTGATGGCAAAGGTGTCGCAGTCTGTGCTGGTTACCTTGCGAATTGAGCTTTTTGAACGGATGCTGCATTGGCCGGCGGAGGCGTATCAACAGTTTTCGACCGGAACGGTTTCTTCCAAATTCGTAAATGAAGCCAACATTGCTTTGAGCGGCGCAACGAATTCAATCATTGTTTTGGTGCGCGATATCGTCCAAGTGATTGCGTTGCTGGCAGTTCTCTTCTGGCACAACTGGCAGCTCACGCTTGTGGCGTTCGTTATTGCTCCGGGGCTGGCATTCATTCTTCGTGCGATCAGCCGCCGCATGCGCATGATCGTCAAGCGTTCGCAAGAAGCATTGGCCGCCATGATTTCGCGTGTGCAGGAATCTTACGGCGCTGCGCGCATTGTGAAGGTTGCGGGTACCTACGACTTTGAGGACGAGCGATTTGCTCAGATCAACGGCCGTATTCGCAGTCTGGCCATGAAGACCATTCAGACGCAGAGTCTTTCAACGCCGCTCACGCAGATGCTCACGATGGTGGCGATCGCGTTTGTTGTCGGCGCCGCACTTTTTCAAGCTCAGCAGGGACTGCTGACTTTCGGCGAATTCATCACATTTCTCGCAGCCTTGCTTTTGCTGAGAACGCCGATACAAGCGCTTTCAGGATTAAACGGTACGTTTGCGGCGATGTCAACGGCAGCCAAAAGCATTTTTGAAATGCTCGATGCTGAGCCTGAATTGGACAAAGGCACGATCAATTTAGACCGAGCTAAAGGCGAAATTCGATTTGAACACGTCTTTCTGAAATATCCAGGGCAGACGGAGTTTGCGCTCCAGGACATCAATCTCACCATCAAACCCGGCGAACATGTTGCGTTAGTCGGTCAATCGGGATCGGGGAAGACCTCGATCGTAAACCTCATTCCGCGGTTCTGGGAACCGACAGAGGGACGGATCACTTTGGACGGTCATGACATCCGGAATCTAACGCTTGAAAGTCTGCGCAGGCAGATCTCGATCGTCTCGCAGGACGTGGTGCTCCTTGACGCAACCATCCGCGAGAACCTCACCTATGGCCTTCCGAACGTTTCGAACGAGGCCGTCTGGGCGGCTTTGGACGCCGCGGCGCTCAAGGACTTCGTCGCTTCGCTCCCCGATGGCTTGAACGCTCGCGTAGGGGAGGGCAGTGGGCTCTTGTCCGGAGGACAGAAGCAGCGCCTTTCCATCGCGAGGGCGATCCTCAAGGATGCGCCGGTTCTGATTCTCGACGAGGCGACGTCCAGCATCGACACACAGACAGAAATTCAGGTGCAGCAGGGAATCGAAAGCCTGTTGAAGGGCCGTACCTCGTTCATCATTGCGCACCGTCTTTCTACTATTAAAAATGCGGACCGGATTTTCGTGATCGACCACGGAAAGATTTTCGAGCAGGGAACCCACGACGAACTGATGGCAAAACAGGGCGCGTACTACCAGCTCTACCAGGCACAGTTCCGCAGGGTATCGTAATCCGGTTTCACAAAACGTATCAAATATCTGCAAAAAGCTGCTTCCCCGCTTCT
>ENA-ORTH01000974-ORTH01000974.1-human-gut-metagenome-genome-assembly--contig:-NODE-974-length-32121-cov-12.400923_pt1 | contig 32121 bp, 28 predicted proteins | sample MGYA00241914_ERZ509192 | MGnify/ENA primary metagenome ERZ509192 (study PRJEB26280, sample SAMEA2338826) | human gut metagenome | biome: human gut; feature: human-associated habitat; material: faeces... | reverse complement strand
GTGAGCTTGGAGCAGAAGGTATCGGACTTTGCCGTACAGAGCATATGTTCTTCGATCCAGAGAGAATCGCTGCATTCCGTGAGATGATCTGCTCTGATACAGTAGAGGAGAGAGAGACAGCTCTTAACAAGATTCTTCCATATCAGCAGGGAGATTTCGAGAAATTATACGAGGCTCTTGAGGGATGTCCAGTAACAATCCGTTTCCTTGATCCACCTCTTCATGAGTTCGTTCCTACAGAGGAGGCTGACATTGAGAAGCTTGCAAAGGCTAAGAACAAGTCAGTAGAGGAAATCAAAGCTATCTGTGAGTCACTCCATGAGTTCAACCCAATGATGGGTCACAGAGGATGCCGTCTTGCAGTTACATATCCTGAGATTGCTAAGATGCAGACAAAGGCTGTTATTCGTGCAGCTATCAATGTAAAGAAAGCTCACCAAGACTGGAACGTAAAACCAGAAATGATGAATATTTCTCCAGACGTTTATCCACAGCTTCCAGATATTTGATATCGCTTAGACGCTCCGGCGCGCTTTCTGCCGTTTCAGCCAGTTCTTCCACAACGCTGACGGATATATTTCCGAGCATTTCAAATGGATTAAAGAGCATTTCCACGCTCCCTTCCTCCATGTCATATTTTTGCTGCAACGCCCGCAGTTCAATCCGTCCAATGCCCCAGAAGGACACGACGATCAATACAATAGGAATGAGAAAAAACATTCCGTATGTTATTTTCATTCGAGTGGCCAGCCGCATAGAGCATCCCTCCTCTGTCCGTCATTCGTCTATAAGTATTTTTTCAAAATATCTGTTTTGTCTGTTTTCTCCCAAGGAAGGTCCAGATCATTTCGTCCAAAGTGGCCGTAAGCCGCTGTCTGCTTATAGATTGGCCGACGAAGATCCAGCATTTTAATAATTCCTGCCGGACGCAGGTCAAAATTCTCACGGATGATATCCACAAGCTTTGTCTCAGAAATCTTACCGGTTCCGTAAGTATCCACCATGATGGACGTCGGCTGTGCTACACCGATGGCATAGGATAACTGAATTTCACACTTTTCTGCCAATCCGGCCGCCACAATATTTTTTGCAACGTAACGGGCAGCATAGGCGGCGGAACGGTCTACTTTTGTACAGTCTTTACCGGAAAATGCGCCGCCGCCGTGACGTGCGTATCCGCCATAGGTATCCACAATAATCTTACGGCCGGTCAGACCACTGTCGCCGTGAGGGCCGCCAATAACGAAACGGCCGGTCGGATTAATAAAGAATCGCGTCCGCTCATCAACCATATCTGACGGAAGAACCGTATCAAATACGTATTTACGAATATCTGCATGAATCTGTTCCTGGGTCACATCCGGATCATGCTGAGTTGAAAGAACGATCGTATCCAATCGGGCCGGCTTTCCATTTTCATCATATTCCACAGTCACCTGGGTCTTTCCATCCGGTCGAAGGTAAGGCAATGTACCGTCTTTACGCACCTCTGTCAGCCGTCTGGCCAGTTTATGAGCCATAGCTATGGCATATGGCATATACTCTTCTGTCTCATTTGTGGCAAATCCAAACATCATGCCCTGATCACCCGCGCCAATGGCTTCGATTTCATCATCAGACATCTGTTTTTCCTTTGCTTCCAGAGCTTTATCAACACCCATGGCAATATCCGGAGACTGTTTATCCAAGGTCACCATAACCGCACAGGTTTCCGCATCAAAACCATATTTGCCCCGGTTATATCCGATTTCATTCACCGTATCCCGTACAATCCGGGCAATATCCACAGTTGCTTTGGAAGTAATTTCTCCCATGACCATTACAAGCCCCGTTGTTGCACACGTCTCACATGCCACCCGGCTCATCGGGTCCTGTGCGACCATTGCATCTAAAATAGCATCCGAAATCGCATCACATATCTTATCCGGATGCCCTTCCGTAACAGATTCTGAAGTAAATAAAAGTCTTTCCATGTCTATGTTCTCCTTTCATAAAAACCGTAAAATAAATGAAATCCTTTTGCAAAAAGAAAAGCCCGCAAAAAGCGGACTTGATTCTCAGTATCAAATCCTCTTATTGTTCGAGTATACTCGCTCCGGCAGGCACCTTCCGTTCATCGGGGTTGCCACAATATCATCGCTCCTTAAGCTCCATTGTTCTGAATAAGAGAGATTGTTTCATTGTTCAGTTTTAGCATTTCAGCCAACTTTTAATTTAAATTTCCGAAGGTCTTTTTCATTATCCACCTTCTCAATGCATGCTCCAAGACTGCGGAGTTTCCCCTCAAAGTCTTCATAACCACGCTGAATATATCCAATAGAGTCCACCGTAGAAACACCCTCTGCGGCCAGGGCGGCAATTACCAGAGCGGCGCCTGCACGCAGATCCGGTGCACTTACTCTCGCACCTGTAAGCTTCTTCACACCATCAATAATTGCTGAATTTCCCTCAACTTTGATGTTTGCTCCCATACGTGAAAGTTCGTCCGCATACTTGAATCTGTTCTCAAAAATACTCTCTGTTACAATACTGGTTCCCTCTGCAAGTGCCAGAGTTACAGCAATCTGTGGCTGCATATCTGTAGGATATCCGGGATATGGAAGAGTCTTTACATGAGTACGGTGAAGTCTCTTTGGTGCACGTACACGAACTGCATCATCAAATTCCTCAACCTCACATCCAATTTCTTCAAGTTTAGCCGTAGTTGCTTCCAGATGCTTCGGAATTACATTCTTAACTGTTACATCTCCGCCTGTTGCTGCCGCAGCAAACATAAATGTACCTGCCTCGATCTGATCCGGAATAATAGAATACTCTGTACGGTGGAGCTTCTCCACACCTTTAATACGGATCACATCTGTACCTGCACCTTTAATATTTGCCCCCATACTGTTCAGGAAGTTGGCAACGTCAACTACATGCGGTTCTCTTGCGGCATTTTCCAAAATAGTACGTCCCGGAGCCAATGAGGCTGCCATCATAATATTGATCGTTGCACCTACAGAGACAACGTCAAGGAAAATATGGCTTCCATGAAGTTCATCTGCTTTCGCAACAATTGCTCCATGCATGATATCTACATCTGCACCAAGCGCTCTGAATCCCTTCAGATGCTGGTCGATCGGACGGCTTCCGATGTTGCATCCACCTGGAAGCGGTACCTCTGCATGTTTATACTTACCAAGAAGTGCTCCCAGCAGATAGTAGGAAGCTCTGATCTTCTTGATATATTCATAATCAACACTTACATCTCCAATTGTAGATCCGTTAATCTTCACAGTAGATTTATCAATACGGTCTACCTGTGCTCCAATACCAGCGATCGCTTCAAGCAATACATTGATATCCCTTACATCCGGCAAATTCTCTATCAGAATCGTCTCATCAGTCATTATGGCTGCTGCAAGAATAGCAAGTGCCGCATTCTTGGCACCGGCAATCTCAACTTCACCGACTAAAGGGTTGCCTCCTTTTATAACATACTGTTCCATATCACACCTCTTATTTATTTTCACTCCATGAGCAGAATTAATGGTCACTGTTCACTCTGTTTTTCGTTTTCTGCGAACATGTAACTTCTGTTTCAAATGCATATATGTTTATACTAAACGATCATCCTATTTTAAAGTCAGTTGTATATTATATCATATATTTATCATTTGTAAACAAAAATTATTTACCACTGTCCTTTTCCCGAGCTGTAATAATCACTTTCCCTGCTCTTTGATATGTATTATCTCCAGAATTGCCCGAAGACTTTCATCCAAATCTTTCCCCTCTTCATCAATGGTAATATCTGCATATTTCTCATACAAAGGTATACGTTCTTCATACAGATCTTTCAGACTCTGACCGTCCTTTAACAGCACTCCGCGTCCTTTCAGATTTCCCAGTCTTTTGGATAAAGATTCCAGTGATAATTTAAGATATATAACCTTACCTATGGACTTCAGATGTTTCATTGCCTCCTCACAGTAAATAACACTTCCGCCGGGTGCAATGACCGTATCTGTCACATGAATGTCTGCATTAACCTGATTTTCAATTTCCTTAAATTTTTCCGGTCCGTCCTGCTCTATGATCTCTGAAAGCTTTCTTTTCTCCTGTTTCTGTATCAGAAGATCAGAATCCAGAAATTCATATCTCAATGCTTTTGCAAGAATAACTCCTATTGTACTTTTCCCTGAACCGGGCATTCCTATTAATGTCACATTATTCATGTTTATGTCCTTTCATTTTATCATACATTGTCTGCGTCTGCAAATTGCGGGTTACTGTTTCTTTTTTCCGGATTTTTTCTTCTTTTTTTTAACGCTGTATCCAAATATTCCCAGTTTTTTACCAATTCCCAGATATTCACCATGAGAATACACCAGAGGTTTCGCATCATTCAGATGAAATTTCTTCTTCTCGTCCATATACTGCGTATCAGCATGAACTGCAAGCACATCCGCCAGAAACATATGGTGGGAACCCAATTCCAGAACCTGCCTTACTTTGCATTCAATACTCACCGGAGATTCTGCGATCATGGGAACTTTCACAAAATCCGCCTTCTCTTTGGTAAGCTTCATTTCTTTAAATTTATCAACATCCCTGCCTGAACGGACTCCACAGTAATCCGTTGCATATGCCAGTTTTTCTGTTGTCAGATTTATTACAAATTCTCCCGTCTTTCTGAGCATATCATAGGAAAAACGGGATGGTCGCACAGAAATAGACACCATCGGCGGATTCGTGCAGACAGTTCCTGCCCATGCAATTGTAATAATATTGTCATTCCCCTCTCCGTCAGAAACACTTACCATAACTGCCGGAAGTGGATAAAGCATATTTCCTGCTTTCCAGGTTTCTTTTTCCATTTCTTATTATCCTCAGCTATTCTGTCTGCTGCCATCAGTTGTAATCGTTCTGTCCGGCCTGTGCAGCTTCCATAAGTGCCGGAATCAGCTGTTTCTTACGTGAAACAACGCCTTTCAGATCAAATACACCATCCTTTGGCTCCATATGGAAAGCAATACGTGCCATTTCCTCACTTCCCTCACCATAATAGAGAAGCTCTGTAGATTCCTCAATAATATTGGTAAGCATAAAGAATACGCGGGTAACACCATGACGGCCACACTCGCTGACCATAAACGGAACCAGACGCTCTTTGATTTCTGCCAGCTCATCGCTGTCCATAGAACTGATCTGTCCAACACCAAAGTTGATCTCATCCTCAGCAATAAATTTCTTATAATCCTGATAGAAAATTTCTTCCGGTGATTTGTCTTTCAGGTTACTTCCTGCTTTAAACATCTCTTTTGCAAACTGCTCAATATTGATTCCTGCAATAAGTGCCAGCGCACCTGCCGCCATCTTGTCAGATAATGTGCAGGTAGGTGAACGGAACATCAGTGTATCTGAAATAATCGCAGCACAGAGAAGCCCCGCAATACTCGGTGAAATCTCAAGTTTCTGCTCCCCATACATTTCATACAGAATCGTTGCTGTACATCCGACCGGCTGATTTCTGAAAGAAATCGGTACCATAGTTTCCAGAGAACCCAGTTTATGATGGTCAATAATCTCCACGATTTCAGCTTTATCGATATTGTCAACTGCCTGATCTTTCTCATTATGGTCCACAAGTGCTACTTTTTTCCTGTGCATATCCAGGAAATTTCTTCGGGAAATTGTTCCGATACATTTTCCCTTTTTGTTAATTACAGGGAACGCACGATGACGGTGTTTGATCATCTCATTCTGAATATCATCCGTAAAATCCTCTGTATTAAAAGTAACCAGATTATCTGTTTTCATAATATACCGTACAGGAATACTCTGGTTGATCAGTCTTGCGATCGTAAATGTATCATACGGAGACATAATAATTACAATTTCTCTCTCATGAGCAAGCTTTATCACCTTTTCGCTGACTTCAATTCCCATACCAACGATAATACAGCTAACATTCTGCGCAATCGCCTGAAGATGATCCTCTTCTCTGTCTCCCATGATTATCAGGTCATCCGGTTCAATATAGGCTTTGAGCATTTCCGGATTTGCAGTTCCCACCAGAACTTTTCCTTTTGTAAAATATCCATGCTCATTTCCCTCTACTACGGTACCTGCAATTGTCTCGGCAATTCTTCTGTACTGTGTCTTCGCTCTTGACAGCAGATAACTGTCCGTTGTATCCATATAAGTCTTAGCAATATCACCGATTGTGATCAGACCTTCCAGCTGTCCTTCTCTGTCTCTGATCGGAAGAGATACGATACTTTTCTCCATCATCAGATCCCATGCATTTTTCAGGGACATACTCTTATCAGCTTCCGGACTCATACGGATATCCATATCTTTTATCTGTGTTCCAATGTTAGACAGATATCCCGGCGGCTGCATGCCGAAACGATTTAACACATATTCTGTCTCTTCATTGATCTGTCCTGCACGCTTTGGAATGTATTTCACCTTCTGAGAAGTCCTGTTTTTGATGTCCGCATAGGCAATTGCTGAACAGATGGAATCCGTATCCGGATTCTTGTGACCTATTACAAATATTTTTTCCTGATTTCTCATACAGATTCTAACCTCAATTATCTAATTTAATGTTTGCAAAAAGTGCGCCAAGAGATGTGGAAGCCTCTTCCTTTGAATCTGGAAGCTCGATCACTTCCTCCTCAATTTCCTTAGCCATCATATCTGTTGCCTCTTTGATGCTCAGACTTAATTTTCCATCTTTGACAGCAGTTACTTTTACCTTTACTTTATCTCCAACTGTCAGAACTTCTGATGGTTTCTTAATTCTCTTCTCACAGATCTGTGAAATATGAACCAGACCTGACAGACCATTTCCCAGATCTACGAATGCACCATATGGCTGTAAGCTCTCAACAACACCTTCTGTTACAAGTCCGACCTGCACATTGGAGATTTTTGTTTTTCTCTCCTCTTCTGCTTTTTCTCTTAATATTTCCTTTGCAGAGAGAATTAATCTTCCTTTTTCTTTATCAATATCGAAAACCTGAACCTGGATTGGTTTGTTCAGATATTCGTTTGTATCCTCCACATAATTCAGGGCAAGCTTTGAGGCGGGAATAAATCCACGTACACCTTCTACATAGGCGATCACGCCGCCATTTACAATGCCTTTTACCACCACATCAATTACTTCTTTTGAATCCTTTAATTCTTTCAGCTTATCCCATGCAAGCACATCTGCTGCTTCTGTTCTGGACAACAGAATATTTCCATTTCCATCGTCTTTACTCACAACAGTCGCAGAAACTTCATCTCCCACATTCACCTGTTCCTTTAAAGAAAATCCCGGTTCTCTGCTGTAATCCTCTGCCGGAATAATGCCTTCCGCATAATACTTCAAATCTACCACAACTTCTTTTTCATCTACACTGATGACAGTTCCTGTAAGAATATCCCCTTCTTCAATTTTCTTAAAAGAGGCTTCCAGTTCTGTTTCGTAATCTTTCATTGATTCAGCCATTATCTGTTTTCTCCTTTACCTGGAATAAATGTAACTCTTCTCCATCTGTTACAGGATACTGAACAGTTACAAATAGAGTATATTATGTCAGCTATTTTCAAACATTATAACACAATCACTTTAATAATGGAAATCTGAATTTTCATACAGATAGTTCACACAAACGGATATTTATATGTTACAATAATATCATCAACCAACTATAGCAAATCTATAAACAAGTCCCCTGTGAGATTACAAAAATCAACGGGGAACTGCCTGTATCAGGAAAGGATATTATTATACATGAATTATGATTCTGTCCCCTTGAGGGATTTTAAAGAACTGAATGACTGGGAGACAGTTATTTTTGTCTATCAGTCTGCCCTTAAACAGGTAGAAACAAAGATTGATATTCTAAACGGTGAATTTCAGCACAGACATAAATACAATCCAATCGAACATGTAAAATCCAGAATCAAAACTCCGGAAAGCATTGTAAAAAAACTGAAACGACATGGATATGAATCCAGTATCGAGAACATGGTACGCTATGTAAATGACATCGCAGGAATCCGTATCAGCTGTTCCTTTACATCTGATATCTATCTGATCGCAGATATGATTTCCAAACAAAATGACCTGACGATCCTTGCAAGACGTGATTATATGAAAAATCCTAAAAAGAGCGGTTACCGCAGTTATCATATGCTGGTTACCACACCGGTCTTTCTCTCCGACAGTATCATTGATACCAAAGTAGAGATTCAGATCCGCACAGTTGCACAGGATTTCTGGGCGACTCTGGAGCATAAGATGCATTACAAATTTGAGGGAGACGGACCTGACTATATCACAAAAGAATTAAGAGAATGTGCGCGATATGTAGCAGAACTGGATACCCGCATGGAAGAACTCAATAATGAAATCCAGAAATATGGAAAATTATCAGATAAAAAATAAAAAATCCCCGTAAAACGAGGAGTGCCCCGGCAGTGGTTTACCGGGGCTATTATTATGAAAAAAATTTATGTGTAATGATAACACATTACAACGTCTTTCGTAGGTTCTTTCGAACTATCTATATAGTAACAATCATTTATGAACAAATTATGAACTCGCAGTTAACTTTTCGTTTATTTGCACAATTATTTTATATTTTTTAATATTTTTTTATAGAATTACCACATATTTATAGTTCTTGTTTTATTTTATGCTTGTCTATCTTGTATATCCCCCATAATCTTCCATAACTATTTCGTCTTTTCACAGTTACGATTTGAGAATGAGCAGATTTTACTCAAAAAGACTCTTTGCAAAATCAGCCAGTTTATGCAGGATTCCTTTTACCTCTTCTTTACCAATCCCCATTTCTTCCAGTTTATCATATGCCTTCGTCACAGCACTCCTGAGCTGTTCCTCATCAATATCAGAATCCTTGATCTGTTTAACGATCTTTATGATTCTGTTCTCTTCTTCCTCCGAAAGGCTAACTCCTGCAGTACTCTCCGCAGTCTGGATCAGCGATCTGATCTGATCACCTGAAATATCCTGTTTTGCTGCCTCATTTTTCACATACATAATGATATCAACTACTTTGTCCGGATCTGATACAAGAGAATCAATCTCATTATCAGAAATAATCTCCTGTACAGATTCCGAAGTATCTGCTGCCATCGCTGGTACTGCCGGTGTCGTACATGTAATTGCTGCCGCAATAATAAGTATTCCTGCTTTTTTTATTCTCATGATTTAATTACCTCCATACTTTTGCCAGTCAATAATAAGTCTCTGTCTTTTCACTGTCAGCAGATTACAGACAATGAACAGGCATTTTCATTTACCGGCTCATTATATCAGAAATCTTATGCCTTCTGTAAAATAAATATCCCAATTTCTCTCTTCATAATTCCTTCGACATTTGTTCAAATTTTTTTCACATCTTAAACACGATTTTCTCATAATTGCAGGATATACTAAAGTTATAAAAATAATAAAGCCAACGTTATTTTTATAAAATTTCTTTTTCATATGTTGATTGCCGGAAGAGGCAATTAACTCTCCTTCCTTTTAAAAAATAAATTTGAACGTAATATAAAAAGCATCCGCTTAGCCACCGGATGCTTTTTATATTTATCTTTTTATGAAATTTCTGTAAATGCATTTGCCAGCTGTGCAAACTGTGCCAGTGTCAGTGCTTCTCCTCTGACACTCAGGGAAAGTCCACACATCCCCAACGCCTGCTCAATCTGTTCTTTAGAAAATGGTATCTCCTGTGAATTCTTCAGACCATTCACCAGTGTCTTCCTTCTCTGGTTAAAAGATGCTCTGATAATACGAAACATCAGCTTCTCATTCTTTACCTCAACCGGCGGTTTTTCATATCGTTCCAGTCTGATCACCGCACTTCCCACTTTAGGTCTTGGCATAAAACAGTTGGGCGGTACATTTGCCACTATCTTTGGTTTCGCATAATATTGCACAGCCAGTGAAAGCGCCCCGTAATCTTTTGTTCCGGGTCCTACCTGCATTCTGTCCGCAACTTCTTTCTGTACCATAATAGTAATAGAATCAACAGGAACCTGATTCTCAAACAATCCCATGATGATCGGGGTAGTAATGTAATATGGCAGATTGGCAACAACCTTGATCGGACGCCCCTGATTTTTTTCCAGTGCAAGCTGGCGGATGTCTACTTTGAGGATGTCGTTGTTGATAACTGTCACATTATCCCAATCTTTCAGAGTGTCGTCCAGAATAGGAAGCAGTGTTTTATCAATCTCAACTGCTGCCACTTCCCTTGCTGCTTCAGCCAGATACTGTGTCATGGTTCCGATTCCCGGTCCAATCTCCAATACAAAATCATCCTTTGTGATCTGTGCAGAATCTATAATCTTATCCAGAACATGAGTATCGATCAGAAAGTTCTGACCAAACCTTTTCTGGAATGCAAAATTATACTTCTGAAGCACTTCTATGGTATACTTTGGATCTCCTAGATACGGTCTGGGCATAATCTTTACTCCTTTTTCTTTATTACCTGTAACTGTACAAATACGCATTATTTAGTAAAATCTTTCTCGTACAGAACAATATATCCATCTCTGTCTATACGTTTCTTAGATACATTTCGTTTAAATTTACGGATTCCTCCCTGTGATTTTGCAATCGCAGCATCTATCAGTTCTTTTACTGCGCCAACATTCATAGGAGAATCCTCTTTCTGGTTAATTCCAATCAGATTATACAGCGCAAGCATTCCCATCTGATCAATAGCATAACCATTCTCTTTTGTATAAACCCTTGCAAAATTGACAAGTTCATCATTGGTAAACACAGGAATATTGATCATTGAAGTAAACTTCTTTGCGAATTTCGGATATCTGGCAATCAGTTTTCGCATACCAATCTTCTCATCTTCCACGATTACTGTAAGTCCGTCTGTATTAACTTCCATGGCTTTGTCAAGCATCTCTACTGTTTCCGGTGTCAGCTGATTTGCATTTTCGATCACAAGAAAGCCACCTGCCAGCTTTGAAAAAATCTTATAAATATTTTTTCCGTTGATCTGATCTGCAAAAACATATGCTACTTTTGACGCTTCCAGATTCAGTTCTTTACAGATTGCCGGAATCAGGCCTGAGATCAGTCTGGTCTTTCCGCATTCCTTACCGCCCATCACAATAATATTTCCAGTTTTAGAAGTCTTGTCTGCTGCAGCCATCTGTACATCATATAAAGTATCCACAAGCTGCTCTTTCATACCCGGAACCTTTACAAAATATGTAAATAACTGCTTCTCATTATCTGTAAGTTCTTTTTCTCTTGGTACGATATCCCTTGGATCTGCTCCATTTTCCGGCTGGATAGATTCTATAAAACGTTCCAGCTCCTCTTCTTCTGTCAGGGGTTGGGCTTCTTCCGTTCCCTCTGTATCATCTTCCGGATTCAGATCTGTATTCCCAATCGGTCCATGGAGAAATTCCTCTTCAGCTCTTCTGAGATCTTCTTCTGTAACCTCATCTTCTTCTTCAGCTTCTTCTATTTCCGGCTGCACCGGTATTTCCTTTTTCGGTTCTTCATCCGGCTTTGGATCAGCAACCTTTATATCTTTTATATCTCCGCTGAGGAAATCCGGTTCTTCCAGTTCCTCTGAAATATCATGGGCTTTTATTTCTTTATCATCAACATCAGTTTCTGAACTTTCTTCCTGTACTTCTTCTGTTTTTGACTCTTCTTCCTTCGGAATCTCAATTCCCTGCGCACTGGCAGCAGCAAGGATCGTATCCTCCAGATTCAACTCTTTCCCTTCCAGATCAAAAGAATCCATATTCAGTTTCGTCTCAGCAACTTCCTCAACTTTCGGCGGTTTGCTCAGTTCCATATTTTTCATGGATTCCGGAATATTTAATTCAGGCATCTTAATTGCAGCCATGGGTTCTGCCCCCGGTTTTTCAGGTTCTGCCTCCAATTCCGGAACATTTTCAGGTTCTTTCTGTGACGCATCACTCTTTATGATTTCTTCCGGAATCTCATCTTCCCTGGTGATACCGGCCTCGTTAACCATATCCATGGATTCTTCCGGAAACTCTTCTTTCTCTTCCTGAGTCTTACCTCCAAAGACATCCCTGATCCCCTTTGAAATCTTTTCCTGAATGCCTTCCATGCTGACCTGAACTTCCGGCTCATTGTTTTCTGTCGTTTCTTCCACTTCTTCAGCTTCAGGCTCTTCCTGCGCTTTTACTTCTGTTTCCGTTTTTTTCTTCTCCAGTTCTTTCGCCTGCTCTGGTGTAAGAAGTTTCGGAACAAACTGTTTCTCAAATTTTGCTTTCTCAGCACCTGTCAGCTCACCCATTCTCATTTTTAGATCATAGGCTTTCATAACATATTTGCCTTCACTGAACCAGAGAATGATTTCATTGCATAAATCCAGACATTTCTGTTTTTCTCCTGCTTTGTAATACAGGGCTGCCAGTTCATATGACCATTTCTCTGTAAATTCCTGTTCTTTATACTCTTCCAGGATTCTGATCTGCTCATTTAATGAAGAATTTTTTGCCCTTGCAATCTTGTACTGCAGAATATATTGTGTACTGTCATTCGAAGCCACCTGCTTATACTCTTCAAAAAATTCTTCTGCTTCATTGATATCATCCATTCGCAGAGAGATCTCAATCAGACGGTAAAGAATATTTTTTCCAATAGATGCCTTATGATATGCAAGAAGGAAAATCTCCTTACTGTCCTCATATCTTCCGTTTGCTGCATATATTTCACCGACAACACATAAGGTGCGGACATTTTTGACGCGTCTCCAGTCTATGCTGTCTACAATGTTCATGGCACCTTTATAATCTTTGTCCTGAACCAGCTTATTAATCTCTTCAAGTTTTATCCGAAATTCTTCTTTATCCAATGCATTCACCAACTTTCCATAATTACGCTCAGTGTATCATAAGCCCGTACCCTTGTCAAAAGATTGTTTCTTCTTACACAGGCTGTGATACTGTTCCCTGAACTACCTGAAATACCTTATTTATCTGAAACTGATGACTGATAAAATCATCCAGCCCTGTACATGTTATCAATGTCTGGATATCACTGATACTGTCCAGAAGATAATTCTGCCTGCTGCTGTCCAGCTCGGACAGAACATCATCCAAAAGCAGAACCGGTGTGTCTTTTATTTTTCTCTTTACTATATATATTTCTGATAATTTAAGTGAAAGTGCCGCTGTCCTCTGCTGTCCCTGAGAACCGTATTTCCTGATATCAATCCCATTTGCCATTACACACAGGTCATCTCTGTGTGGGCCTGCGGATGTCAGTCTCATCCTCATATCTCTTTCTCTGTTGGCACAAATGGTACTTTCCAGTTTCTCTGCTGTACAGTCCGGTTCATAAATAACGTTCAGTTCTTCCAATCCCCCTGTAAGATTACCATGTATTTTTCGAACCGTTTCATTTAGTTCTTTAATAAATTCACTGCGCTTGTCAATAATCTTCCGTCCATATTCAGCCATCTGTATATCCCAGATATCCAGTGTATCTTTAAGTGAAGGCTGAACACTGAGATCCTTCAGCAATTTATTTCTCTGATTTACAATATGGTTATATGAAGCCAGATCTGTAAGATATATTTTATCTAACTGGCACAGTTCCAGATCAAGAAATCTCCTTCTCTCACCCGGACCATTTTTTATAATATTCAGATCCTCAGGAGAAAAAAACACCAGATTAACTACTCCGAAAAGCTCACTGGCCTTCCGGATAGGAAGACCATTGATCGCAACGCCTTTTGCTTTATTCTTTTTAAGATGCATATCAATCCTGTAGGAAAGCTCATCTCTTTTTACCATCATCCTGATATGAGATTCATCCTTTCCAAACTGAATCATATCCTTATCTCTGCTTCCTTTATGCGATTTTGTAGTTCCGCAAAGATAAAGTGCCTCCAGGATATTGGTCTTTCCCTGAGCGTTATTGCCGTAAAATATATTCGTCCCCTGTGCCAGATCGAGTTCCAGAGAATCATAATTTCTGAAATTTTTTAACTGAACAGATTCAATATACATTTATTCACCTGATCACTTTAATTTCTTTTCCATCATAAGAAACGATGTCACCTTCATAAACCTTTCGGCCACGACGGTCATCTACCTCTCCGTTTACTTTTACCAGTCCGTCAGTGATCACATATTTCGCTTCAACCCCGTCCTGAACCATATCTGCAAGTTTCAGTAACTGCCCCAGTTTTATAAATTCATCTCTGATTTTAATTTCTTCCATTTTCATTTACTCCCTATCTTGCCTGATTCTGGTTGATATTTACAGGCAGAATCAAATATGTGTAATTTTCCTCGTCATCCCTGATAAAACATGGTGCTTTTGGATTTACGAGGTAGATACTGATTGTTTCATCATCGATTACTTTGAGTGCATCGATCAGAAATCTTGGATTAAAGCCAATAAGGATATCTTTGCCCTCTTTATCAATATCAATATTTTCATTCATGGAACCCATTGCAGAATCAATACGTAATTCCATAGAATTATCTGTAATTTCAATAATGATCGGTTTCTTTTCTCCCTCTCTTACCAACAGAGTGGCTCTGTCGATACAGTCCAGAAATTCTTTTTTATTAATTTTAATTTTGGTTTCGTAATCGCTGGAAAGCATCTGATCAATACGGAAATATTCTCCGTCGATTAATCTGGAAACAACAATAGTCTGGTCAAACTCAAATAAAATATGATTTTTTGAGAAATAAATATTTACAATATCATCAATTTCACCGGATAAAATCTTACTGATCTCATTAAGTGTTTTGCCAGGTACCACCACTTTGCGGTCAGCATAATCTTTTTTCAGTTCCATACGTCTGATTGCAATACGATGTCCATCGAGAGATACTATTTTCAGGTAGTTATTTTTGATTTCAAAAAGTTCACCTGTCATCAGCTTATTGGTTTCATTGGAGGCAATTGAGAAAATAGTCTGTCTAATCATCTCTTTTAATGTGAATTGAGAGATAGTAAGACTTTCTTCTTTCTCAATCAGTGGGAGATATGCAAAATCTTCTCCGGATTTACCAGGTATCGTGAATTTTGCTTTCTCACAGGTAATGGTGGCAGTAAGTTTCTCATCTGTTTTAATAGTTACCGTATTGTCTGGCAGTCGACGAATGATTTCATAGAAAATTTTTGCATCCAGCGCAATGATTCCTTTTTCTTCAATGATTCCATCAACAATTGTTTCTATACCGAGTTCCATATCATTAGTAGTAAATTTGATCTGGTTTGTAGTAGCATCAATCAGAATACATTCCAGAATTGGCATTGTTGTTTTAGAGGGAACTGCTTTCAGTGAGATGTTTACACTTTTGAGCAAGTTGATTTTCTGGCAAATGATTTTCATAATGTGTATAACTTCCTTTCTTGGGTGATGTGGTTTTTTATAGATAAATATATAAAAGGAATTCGTCGTCTCCGCCGTAGGGGATGTGAATATGTGAAAAACTCCATTGAAGGTTGATTTTTCAAGGAGTTCGGATATGGATAACTTCGTGTAAAGGTGTGCTTAAAGTATGTGTATAACTTGTGTATAACCGAAGCGCCCAAAAAGTGGCGAAAAGTTATACACACTTATACACATTCAATCAACATCTTATACACATGTTATACAGTCAGTTATCCTCATCCCTGTGGATTAATTTTTTTCTTTAAAGTTTCAATGGTGTTTTTAAGGTTTTCATCGTTGTTGATTTCTTTTTCAATTTTGTCGATACCGTGCATAATGGTAGTATGATCACGATTTCCAAGACATTTTCCGATAGATTTCAGCGGAGTTGAGATGATTTCTCTGCATAAATACATGGCAATCTGGCGGGGAGTTACAATTTTGGAGTTACGCTTATTTCCACAAAGGTCATCCACTGTAACATCAAAATGTTCAGCAACCATGGAAATAATATAATCCGGCGTGATGACTTTCTTTTCATCAGGGGAAATAATGTCTTTTAACGCCTGTTCGGCAAGTTCAAGTGTAACTTCCTTTTTTTCAAGTTTGGCAAAAGCCATCACCTTGTTGATCGCGCCTTCCAGTTCGCGGATATTGGATTTAATATTGTTTGCAATGTATTTGATTACTTCCTCGTTAATATCATATCCATCCATTTCTTCCTTCTTATGAAGAATTGCCATTCGGGTTTCGTAATCCGGCAGTGTGATATCTGCGATCAGGCCCCATTCAAATCGTGAACGGAAACGTTCTTCCAGGATTTCCATATCTTTTGGAGGTTTATCTGACGAAATAATAATCTGTTTTTTGGCACTGTGCAGGCTGTTAAAGGTATGGAAAAATTCTTCCTGTGTAGATTCCTTTCCTATAATAAACTGAATATCATCGACAAGAAGAACATCAATGTTTCTGTATTTTTCACGAAACTTGGTCATTGCCGAGTTATTTCCATTACGGATTGTTTCGATCAGTTCGTTGGTAAACTCTTCACTGGTAACGTAAAGTACTTTGCTGTTTTCATCATGATCAATAATGAAATGAGCAATAGAATGCATCAGATGAGTTTTTCCCAGACCTGCACCGCCATAGATAAAGAGCGGATTGTAGGTATCACCCGGGGATTCGGCAACTGCAAGAGCTGCTGCCTGGGCAAATTTATTATTGCTTCCGACTACAAAGGTATCAAAAGTGTATTTTGGATTCAAATGAGCTTCCTCGCAGCGTGCGTCCTGAGACTGCGCTTTTGGAGAAACTTCCTCTTTTTTTGGAACATCTTCCGGCAATATGAAATTGATGTCACAGTTTTCCATTCCGGTAACTTCACTGATCGTTACCTGAAGTGGAAGTTTATATTTTTTACTTATATAATTGAGACCTACCTGCTCTGAAGGCACGATAATAGTGACAACATTGTCAACTACTTCGTAAACAGTAAGTGGTTTTAGCCAGGTATTAAAAGAAACGTCGGACAGATCATGTTCTGTCTTGACGATTTGCAGGATTTCGTCCCATTTTTCCACAACTTTGTTCATTTTCTGGTTCTCCCGGTTCGTATTACTTCTATATTAAGTGTGTATTGATAATATTGAGTTTTCCACAAACTCTGACCGTATTCTTAAAAAAGACATAAATATCCTTATATATATTATAATAAAATGCCTGTTTTCGCAATGTATATTTGAGGGAAATGTGGAAAAAAGTTATCCCCACTTTTTATGTGGATTAGTGTGGATAACAGTGGAAAAGCCAATTCCGGTTACCATAATGTGACGTTATTCTTTTAAAAACGATAAAAAATGGGGATAATTTTATGCACAGTAAGAAAAGTAGAAATAAAAGCATTTTTTTGAAGATATGTGTAAAATAGACAGGAGAAAGTGGAAAGATATATAGGTATTCCACAAGTTATCCACAAGTTATCCACAAAATGTGGATAATATTACGTAAACCAATTATGTAATCCACAATGGCATAAAAAACCATTTAAATCTTTGTGTAAATAATACTTGACGAATCCACCCTTTATGAATATAATTGAAATGATGTTCTAATAAGTAAAGTTGGCGGGCAGGAGAGCTGTAGAATCCGGTGTCTGTCATACTTAAAAAGTTACAAAATTTAACATGGATAATAGATAAAGGAGGTGCTTTACCTATGAAAATGACATTTCAGCCAAAAAAGAGATCTAGAGCAAAAGTTCATGGTTTCAGAGCTCGTATGAGCACAAAGGGTGGTCGTAAAGTATTAGCTGCCAGAAGATTAAAAGGAAGAAAGCATTTATCAGCCTAAGAATAAGACCGCAATTATGTGGTCTTTTCTTCTCTTAAAAAAGAGATCAGGAAAGGGGATTCTATGCAAAGATCAGAGTCCTTAAAAAAAAATCAAGATTTTCAAAAAGTATACAGAAATGGAACATCAAAAGGTAATCGGTATCTGGTGATGTACGTACTGAAAAATCAGTACATGAAGAATCGTCTGGGAATATCAGTAAGTAAAAAAGTAGGGAATAGTGTGGTTCGCCACAGACTCACCAGATTGATAAGAGAGAGTTATCGGTTGAATGAAGCGGAATTTGAAAACAGTTTGGACATTGTAGTAGTTGCACGCCCACAGGCAAAGGACAGAACCTATCAAGAGATAGAGAGTGCGCTGATGCATCTGGCGGGAAAGCACTGCATAGCAGGTAAGAACAATGATAAAGAAGTTTCTGATCAGAATAATTAAACTCTATCAAAAGTATATATCACCGATGAAGAGAACAAAATGTCCTTATATTCCCACATGTTCTCAATATGGTTTAGAAGCAATCGAAAAATATGGTGCATTAAAGGGTGGTCTTCTTGCGGTATGGAGGATACTTCGCTGTAATCCTTTTTCCCACGGAGGCTATGACCCTGTACCGTAAAGACAGGAATGTACTTGAAAATTGAATATTGATCGATCGAAGGAACCTCCTGTCATTTATGGATTCTAGGAGGAAATGAACTTGGAAATGATTTTAGCGACAAAGAGCAGCACTCCTATCATTGGTCAGCTTGCGACCGTTATGGGATGGATCATGGATGGTATTTACAGATTGCTGAATATCTTTGGAATTCAGAATATCGGTCTTTGTATTGTCATCTTCAGTATCCTTATTTATGCTCTTATGACCCCACTGCAGATCAAACAGCAGAAATTCTCTAAGCTGAGTGCAATCATGCAGCCGGAACTTCAGAAAATTCAAAAGAAGTACAAGGGAAAAAACAACGATACTGCTGCAATGCAGAAAATGCAGGAGGAAACACAGGCTGTATATCAGAAATACGGCGTATCTCCTACAGGAAGCTGTGTACAGCTTGCAATCCAGTTCCCTATTTTGATGGCCTTATATCAGGTAATTTATAAAATTCCGGCATATGTAGGAAGTGTAAGGGATATCCTTGCATCTGCAGTTACCAGTATTACAGGTGTAAACGGATATACAGATATCCTTCAGCAGTTTATCACAGATAATAAGATGACAAGAGTTCAGCTTATTATGGATGGAAGTAAAGCTACAAGTAATTCAGTCACAGACTTTTTGTATGCATTATCACCTTCCCAGTGGAAAACACTTGCTGAGACAAGCCAGTTTGCAGGATTTACTGATACGCTGAACAGCACTGCAAAAGAGATTTCACATGTGCAGAATTTCTTTGGTCTGAATATCGCTGATCAGCCACTGACTTATATTAAAGCAGCTTTTGTAGGTGGATCTGCTCTTCTTGCTATCGTTGCGATTCTTATCCCGATTCTTGCGTGGGCTACACAGATGATCAACTTAAAACTGATGCCTCAGGCAGCACAGCAGAGCGGCGATTCACAGCAGGATGCAATGATGAACTCCATGAAGACAATGAATATGGTAATGCCGTTGATGTCAGCAGTATTCTGTTTCACATTCCCTGTAGGTCTTGGTATTTACTGGGTAGCAAGTGCTGCAGTAAGAAGTGTGCAGCAGGTTGTTATCAATAAAAAGATGGATAAGATCCAGATTGAAGACCTGATCAGTGAGAATATGAAGAAGATGGAAAAGAAGCGTGAGAAAGCGGGACTTCCACCTCAGAAGATTACAAATCAGGCCCATCAGAGCGCCAAGAATATCAATAAGATTGAAAAAGGCAGCAGCAATACAAATGTTGAGACAAGAGCCAAGAAGGTTGAAGAAGCTTACAAAGACGCTGCGAATGCAAAACCTGGCAGCATTACTGCAAAGGCCAATCTGGTAAAAGCATTTGATGAGCGTAATAAGAAGAAGTAGTCAGGAACGGAGGGGTTGGCATGGAGGATTATATCCAGTTTTCAGCGAAAACAAAGAGTGAAGCAATTACAAAAGCATGTATCGAGCTTGGCGTATCCAGTGACCAGCTTGAGATTCAGGTAATAAGTGAAGGCAGCAACGGATTTTTCGGAATCGGAAGCAAGCCTGCAGTAATTAAGGTTCGTAAGATTGAGTCGGTTTCTGAGGAAGAAGAAATGAAGGAGATCGTAGAGACAGTGAAACTCGATTCCTTCAAAGAGGAAGCCCCGGTTCAGGAAGAAAAGAAAACGGAAGCTATAAAACCGGTAAAGAAAGAAATCAAAGAGCCGAAAGCTGTTTCTGAGAAACCAAGACAGCCAAAACCTGTAAAGGAAAGGGCTGCAAAAGAAAAACAGCCGAGAGAATTCAGAGAGCCAAAAGAGAAACAAATCAGAGAAAAGACGGCTAAACCGGTAAAACCGGCAAAGCCTGTTGAGATCCTTACAGATCCGGAAGAGATTAAAGAAGTAGAAAACAGAGCAAAGGTATTCCTTCGTGATGTATTTGCGTCCATGAATCTTGGAGAAGTAGAGATTACATCTGAATATAACACAACGGACGGAAGTCTGGAAGTTGACTTTGAAGGCGAAGATATGGGAATCCTTATCGGCAAGAGAGGCCAGACTCTAGATTCTCTTCAGTATCTGACGAGTCTTGTGGTAAATAAAGGTAAATCAAATTACATTCGTGTAAAACTTGATACAGAAGATTACCGCAAGCGCCGTAAAGAAACTCTTGAGAACCTTGCAAGAGGTATTGCTTATAAAGTAAGAAAAACCCGCAAGCCGGTTATTCTTGAGCCAATGAATCCTTATGAGAGAAGAATTATCCATTCTGCTCTTCAGGGAAATAAATTCGTTGAGACAGTCAGTGAGGGTGAAGAGCCTTACCGTCATGTAGTGGTAAAATTAAAAAGAAATTAATATTATGACTGCTTCATTGCAGATATGAAAAAAGAATGTTATTCTAGGTGAAAGCGTGAATAACACGTAACTTTGCGTGTGCACTTTTACCTGGAGTAACATTTTTATTTTACGGAAAGTCTTGTATATATACCAGAGAGATTACACACTTGCAGAAAAAAATAACAGTAGTCAGTGTGATTTTCCTGTTATGTATATAAGATGACAGAATTATTGTAACAGTCTACTGTTCCGCAGGGGCGGAACTATTATAGAACAGGCAAGTGAGGAGAAAAAAATGGAAACAACAATCGCAGCAATTTCCACAGCCATGAGTGCGTCCGGAATCGGAATCATCCGTATCAGCGGCGAGAATGCCATGGATGTGATTTCCCGTATCTACAGATCAAAAGGCGGGAAGAAAAAAATAAAAGAAGTTCCGACTCATACCATTCATTATGGATATATTTATGATGGAGAGGAACTGATTGATGAGGTTCTGGTAATGATCATGCATGCACCGAGGACTTTTACAGGAGAAGATACAGTAGAAATAGACTGTCATGGTGGTGTATATGCTATGCAGAGGGTTTTGGATACAGTGCTGAAAAATGGTGCCGAAATTGCAGAACCAGGAGAATTTACCAAACGTGCCTTCCTGAACGGACGGATGGATCTATCCCAGGCAGAGGCTGTTATGGATGTTATACAGGCGAAAAATGAATATGCGCTTCGCAGTTCCATGGATCAGTTAAGAGGTTCTGTGCAGAAAGCAATCCGAGATATCAGAGAAAAGCTGATTTATCACATTGCATATATAGAATCGGCACTGGATGATCCGGAACATATCAGTCTGGATGGATATCCCCAGGAACTTCTGGAAGTTGTGGATAATGAACAGAAAGAAGTGAAGCGCCTGTTGAAAACTTCTTCTGACGGAAAGATGATCCAGGAGGGAATCCAGACAGTTATCCTCGGAAAACCAAATGCCGGAAAATCCTCACTGTTAAATCTTCTGATCGGAGAAAACCGGGCTATTGTGACAGATATTGCAGGAACGACCAGAGACATTCTGGAGGAATATATCACACTTCATGGAATATCTCTGAAGATTATTGATACAGCCGGAATCCGGGAAACAAAGGATATTGTGGAAAAAATAGGGGTAGACAGAGCCAGAGAAATGGCACAGAAAGCAGATCTGATTCTTTACGTAGTGGATTCTTCTGTTCCGCTTGACGAAAATGATGAAGAAATCATGGAAATGCTTACTGGAAAAAAGGCGATTATCCTGTATAATAAAACTGATCTTCAGCCGGAAATCCAGCCGGAAATCCTGAAAGAAAAAACAGGACATCCTGTAATTCCGATTTCTGCAAAAGAAGAAAAAGGCATTACAGAACTGGAAGAACAGATTAAAGATATGTTTTTTGGAGGAGAGATTTCCTTTAATGATGAGGTATATATTACAAATGCCCGTCATAAAGCAGCATTGGAAGAGGCTGACAGAAGCCTTGATCTGGTCAGAAACAGTATCGAAATGGGAATGCCGGAAGATTTCTTTTCTATAGATCTTATGAATGCATATGAAAATCTGGGTAAAATCCTCGGAGAGTCTGTTGGTGAAGATCTGGTAAATGAGATATTCAGCAAGTTTTGCATGGGTAAATAGAAATCAAAAAATCGCCTTCGGCGATTTTTGAAAGAATAGAATGAGCAGTTGTAAAATAAAAGGAGACAAAATGAGAACGTTAGTAGAAGATTATGATATTGTTGTAGTCGGTGCCGGTCATGCCGGATGTGAAGCAGCACTTGCGGGCGCGCGCCTGGGCCTGAATACAGTGATGTTTACTGTAAGTGTAGACAGTATCGCATTAATGCCATGTAACCCGAACGTAGGTGGCAGTTCCAAAGGCCATCTGGTAAGAGAGCTTGATGCCCTGGGCGGTGAAATGGGAAAAAATATTGACAAGACCTTTATCCAGTCCAAAATGCTTAACTGTTCCAAAGGACCTGCAGTGCACTCCTTACGTGCGCAGGCTGACAAACAGGCATACAGCAATGAAATGAGAAAAACGCTTGAAAATACACCTAATCTGACTATTAAACAGGGAGAAGTAACAAAACTTCTGGTCGAGGACGGAAAGATTACAGGGGTAAAAACATATTCCGGTGCAACTTATAACTGTAAAGCAGTGGTCCTCTGTACAGGAACTTATTTAAAAGCAAGATGTATTTACGGTGATGTAAGTAATTATACAGGACCAAACGGACTGCAGGCAGCCAACTACCTGACTGATTCTCTGAAAGAGCTGGGAATTGAAATGTTCCGTTTTAAAACAGGAACACCTGCCCGTATTGCCGGAAATACAATTGACTACAGTAAAATGGAGGAACAGTTTGGAGATGAGAGAGTTGTACCATTTTCATTCTCAACTAATCCGGAAGATGTTCAGATAGAGCAGAAATCCTGCTGGCTGACATATACAAATGAGAAAACTCATGAGATCATTCGTGCAAACCTTGACCGTTCTCCATTGTATTCCGGTATGATCGAAGGAACCGGTCCGCGTTATTGCCCGTCAATTGAAGATAAAGTAGTCCGTTTTGCAGATAAGAATCGTCATCAGGTATTTATTGAGCCGGAAGGTCTCTATACAAATGAGATGTATATTGGTGGAATGTCCAGCTCTCTGCCGGAAGATGTGCAGGAAGAAATGTATCATTCCGTACCGGGACTGGAACATGCAAAAATCGTAAAAAATGCATATGCCATCGAATATGACTGTATTAATCCACGTCAGTTATATCCTACACTGGAATTTAAGAAAATCAAAGGACTGTTCAGCGGCGGTCAGTTTAACGGAAGCTCAGGGTATGAAGAAGCAGCGGCGCAGGGACTGATCGCAGGAATTAATGCTGCTCTGGAAGTTAAAGGTCAGGAACAGCTGATTCTTGACCGTTCTGAGGCTTATATTGGTGTTCTTATTGATGATCTGGTAACAAAAGAAAACCATGAGCCATACAGAATGATGACCAGCAGAGCGGAGTACAGATTACTTCTCCGACAGGACAATGCGGATCTGAGACTTCGTAAAAAGGGATATCAGGCAGGGCTCATCAGTGAAGAGGATTATCAGAAAATCCTTACGAAAGAAGAACAGATAAAAACAGAGATCAGCAGAGTAGAACATACAAATATCGGAGCAAACAAAGAGGTTCAGACCCTTCTGGAAAGCTATAACAGCACACCGCTGAAATCCGGAACCACTCTGGCAGAACTGATCCGCCGTCCGGAACTTTCTTATGAAGCAATCAAACCACTTGATAAAGAACGTCCGGAGCTGCCATGGGATGTACAGGAACAGGTTGACATTAACATCAAGTATGATGGATATATCCGCAGACAGTTAAAACAGGTAGAACAGTTTAAGAAACTGGAAGCAAAGAAAATCCCGACAGATCTTGATTATGAGAAAGTTGGAAGCCTGAGAATCGAAGCACGTCAGAAACTGGAAGCATACAGACCGATTTCAATCGGACAGGCTTCCCGAATTTCAGGAGTTTCTCCTGCTGATATATCAGTTTTACTGGTGTATCTTTCCAGTACGAAATAATTAATATAATACGCTTTAATGTGCTTATAAAAACAAGAAATTGGCAAAAAATATTAAAATAGTACATAAAAGAGTAAAATAACGGACTATAAATAACAGATAAAATCATAAAAGCACATAAAACAACCCTGTAAAATATACAAAAATAATAAATAAAGGTAGAAAAAGGAGAATAATACATGCCGTATAATCTGACGACATTGGAAAATGGATGCAGAGAACTGGGTATAGAGCTGAGCCAGAAGCAGAAAAATCAGTTTATCCAGTTTTATGAATTTCTGGTAGAAAAAAATAAGGTTATGAATCTGACAGGTATTACTGAGTTTGAGGAAGTACTTACAAAGCACTTTCTTGACAGTCTTGCCTGTGTAAAAGCCATTGATATGACAAAAGTAAAAACAATTATGGACATCGGTACAGGTGCCGGATTTCCAGGTGTGCCTTTGAAAATTGCTTTTCCACATCTGGAGGCATGTCTGCTGGATTCTCTGAAAAAGAGGGTAAACTTCCTTGAGGAAAGTTTTGAGCTTCTTGGATTAGAAGGGATTAAGGCGATTCATGGAAGAGCAGAAGAGTATGCAAAAAATAAAGAGTATCGTGAGAAATATGATCTCTGTGTATCCAGGGCAGTATCAAACCTTGCAACTCTGTCAGAATATTGTCTTCCTTATGTAAAGACAGGAGGAACTTTCATTTCCTATAAATCAGGAACTGTACAGGAAGAGGCAGAAGAAGCAGAGAAAGCAATCAATATCCTCGGTGGTCAGGTGAAAGACATCACATACTTTAAATTGCCGGACTCCGAGATTGACCGATCCCTTGTCATTATAAATAAGAAAAAATCTACACCTGGAAAGTATCCGCGTAAAGCAGGAACACCATTAAAAGAACCATTGTCATAATAAATCTATGTATAGTTGTCTCATGAAATCTTCTGGCAAAAAATGCCGAGATTTCGGGACAGCTATTTTTTTCAAACAAACATCACAGAATAATCACACTTTTATCCTAATTTCATCACAACTTCATCATAAACTATTTTTATAGAGATGTCCTCGGGTTCCCCCATTCTCTGTTTCACCTGGGGACATTTTCTATATTTTATTTTGGCAAAAATTAAGAGGAGGAGAACACATTGATTGAAGTAAACAATCTGGTTAAACGATATGGTAACCATACGGCAGTTGACCACCTTTCCTTTAAAATAGAGAAAGGCAAAATCTATGGATTTCTGGGACCAAACGGTGCAGGAAAATCCACTACAATGAATATGATAACCGGATACATCGCATCCACCGAAGGAACCGTCAAAATTGATGGACACGATATCCTCGAAGAACCGGAAGCGGCAAAGAAATGTATCGGTTATCTGCCTGAACAGCCGCCGGTCTATTTTGATATGACTGTCCTGGAATACATGAAATTTGTAGCAGATCTCAAGAAAATCCCAAAAGATAAAAAAGCAAACATGATCGAAGAAGTCATGGATATGGTAAAGATTTCAGACATGAGAAACCGTCTGATAAAGAACCTGTCAAAAGGTTACAGACAGAGAGTTGGTCTTGCTGAGGCGATTATGGGGTATCCGGAGGTGATCATCCTGGATGAGCCGACAGTAGGTCTTGACCCTAAACAGATTATTGAAATCCGAACCTTAATTAAAGAATTAAAAAAGAAACATACCGTTATTCTCAGCTCGCATATACTTTCTGAAGTAAGTGCGGTATGCGATTACGTGCTGATCATTTCTCATGGAAAACTGGTAGCAAGCGATACTCCTGAGAATCTTGGAAAACTTGCAGAGGGATCCAATACTCTGGAGATGCTTATTAAAGGTGAAAAAACACAGATCAGGCTGGCTCTCGAGGGAATCGAGGGAGTCAACAGCGTAACAATGGAAAAAGATGAGAAACAGAATCTCTGGAGTGTGAAAGTTTCAACAGAGGAGCAGAATGACATTCGGGAAAAAGTATTCTACAAAATGTCGGAGATTAACAGCCCAATCTATGAGATGAAGTCCAGGAAAGTATCACTGGAGGAAATCTTCCTTGAACTTACTGCATCCGATAAACCAATATCTGCAGACGAAGTCCCAAATACACCTGAAGATAAAGATACTGATGCCGGTAGATCAAACGAGACAAACGTAAAACAGACATCAGCAGAAATACCGGAAGAACAGAATAATGATAAAGGGGGAGAGAAATAACCATGACAGCTATATATAAAAGAGAGCTGAAAAGTTACCTGACATCCATGGTAGGATATTTATTTATCTTTTTCATTCTTGTACTGACAGGTATTTATTTTTCAGCATATCAGCTTTCAGCAGCATATCCGAAATTTGAATACACCTTAAGTGCAATTACCTTTGCATTCCTGATCGGAGTACCGATTTTGACTATGCGTGTACTTGCAGAGGAAAGAAAACAGAAAACAGATCAGCTGCTTCTGACAGCACCGGTTTCTGTGAGCGGTATTGTAATAGGTAAATATCTTGCACTGGTAACTGTATTTGCTGTTCCGATGGCAGTTATGTGTACTTATCCGCTGATTATGTCCAGGTTTGGCACAGTAGAGTTTGCATCTGCATATACAGCAGTCCTGGGATTCTTTCTCCTGGGATGTGCAAATATTGCAATCGGTGTATTTATGTCAGCATTAACTGAGAGCCAGGTAATTGCAGCGGTACTCACATTTGTTTTCTTATTTGCATTTTATATGATGAATGGTATTTCTTCCTTCTTCTCTCAGACATCTATGTCGACATGCGTGACATTTGGGTTATTGATCCTGGCAGCAGCCATCATTATCTATACCATGATCAAGAATATTCTGATCTCAGCAGTGATCGGTGTGATCGGAGAAGTGGCACTGATTATTATTTATGTAGTAAAATCCAGTATTTTTGAGGGCGGTATTCAGAAAGTCCTGGATGTGTTTAATCTGAGCGGACACTTTGATAATTTTACAAGTAACATCTTTGATATAAAAGGAATTGTATATTTTCTTTCTGTGATTGCAGTATGCCTGTTCCTTACAACACAGTCTATTTTGAAGAGACGCTGGAATTAGTGGGGAGGTGAAAGAAAATGAAACTGAAAGAAAAGATGAAAAATAATAACCATAAAAAATTTGACAAAAAGAAACTGATTGGCACCATCAGTAAGAAGCATATCAAAAATGGCTCTTACACAATGGCTATGTCAGTGATATTTATTGCAGTAGTTGTAGTGCTCAACATGATCGTAAATGCGATTCCGTCCAAATATTCAGAAATTGATATCAGCAGCCAGAAACTCTACAGTATTGGTGATGATACAAAAGCAATGCTGAAAGATCTGGACAAGGACGTAACAATTTACCAGATTGCACAGAGCGGTTCTGAAGATGAAAATATTACCAATCTGCTTAAGAAATATGAAGATGAATCCAAGCATATTAAAGTAGAGCAGAAGGATCCTGTAGTAAATCCTAAATTTGTAACGGAATATACAAGTGATGATCTTTCTGCAAACAGTCTGATCGTTGTATGCGGCGACAGAAATAAAGTCATTGATTACAACAATATCTATGAGAGCACAATTGATTATCAGACCTACAGCTCTCAGACTACCGGTTTCGACGGTGAAGGTCAGATCACAAGTGCGATCGGATATGTAACATCCGAAGATCTCCCGATCCTTTATACACTCGAGGGACATGGTGAGAAGGAGATGGATTCTACTATCAAAGAAGACATCGAGAAGGCAAACATGGATATTCAGTCTCTGAATCTTCTTACAGAGGGAAGTGTTCCGGATGATGCAGACTGCCTGTTCATTGATTCTCCATCCACAGATATTTCAGAAGATGAAAAGACTGCTATTATTGATTATCTTGAAAATGGCGGAAAGGCGATGATTTTCTCTGATTATACAACAGAAGACCTGCCAAACTTTGATGCAGTTCTGGAAAACTATGGTGTTCAGAGAGAAGCTGGAATCGTATTTGAAGGTGATAATCAGCATTATGCAATGCAGATGCCATATTATCTGGTTCCGACTATAAACAGCACAGATGCAAGCTCTGAGACTGTTTCCGGAGGATATCATGTACTTGTACCATATGCACAGGGAATCAAAAAAATGGATGATGTAAGAGATACCGTAACGATCAACAGTATCCTCACCACATCAGACCAGGCATATTCCAAGACAGATCTGAACAGTGATACTCTGGAGAAAGAAGACGGAGACGAAGCTGGCCCATTTGATCTGGGAGTAAGCATCACAGAGACTCTGGATGATGACAAAGAAACGCAGATCGTATACTATTCAACTTCCAATCTGATGGAATCACAGGTAAATCAGATGGTATCCGGCGGAAATGAGAAGCTGATCATCGAATCCCTGAAGTGGATGACAGATACAGAAGACAGTGCAACCGTATCTATCCCATCCAAGAGCCTGTCTGTATCGTATCTGACACTTACAGACTATGATGCTGCATTCTGGAAGATCTGCACCATCGGTCTGATTCCTGGATTCTTCCTTGTTGTAGGGTTTGCAGTCTGGATGAAGAGGAGAAAAGCTTAAATGAAGAATAAAACTGTAAAAATGGTTCTTGCAGTTGTAGTTCTTGGTGTCTGCTGCGGGGCTTACGCAGGTGTAAAAACCTACGTAGCCCATCAGGAGCAGAAAGAATCCGAAGAAGATTCTGAAGGAAGCACAACTGTATTTACTGCATCAACAGATAACATTAAATCTCTGGATTTTATGGTTGATGATACAGAGACAACATTTGAAAAAGATGATGACAGCTGGGTAAAGAAAGACGAAACAGATTTTCCGGTAAATCAGACTACTCTGGACAGTGCAGCATCTGCTATTGCATCTGTCGATTCGGACAGAGTTCTGGAGGACGTAGATGATCTTTCAGAATATGGTCTGGACTCTCCGTCAAACACGATTAAGATTGTAACAAAATCTGATGAGGAAGATGGCGATGACATAACAACTACACTGTATGTGGGAGATGAAAATTCCTCCACCAGTCAGTATTATGTAAGAAAAGATGATGATGAGAAGACAGTATACCTGATAGATTCTTCCTGCGTAGAGCCGTTTGCCAAATCATTGAATGATTATGCGCAGATGGAAGATTTCCCTGCAATTTCCAATACAGATACCATTACAAAAATTTCTGTAGACGGCGATAATTCCTATGAATTATCAAAAGACGAAGATACAAGTACCTGGTCAGTAAAAGGCAGCGAGGATGAAGAAAAAGCAGACTCAGCTACCGTAAGTTCTCTGGTATCCTCATTCGGAAGCATGGCATATAGTTCACTTGCAGATTATAAATGCGACGACAAGAGCAAATATGGTCTGGATAAACCATATGCAACAATCACAGTAGATTATCAGGAAGAAGTTGCTGATGATGACACACAAGATGATACGACAGCTTCCGGTGAGGCGGCAGATGAAGATGCTTCATCTGTGGAAGAAAACAGTGACGATGCTGAACAGGATACAGAATCAGACGAAAGTGTAAGTGAAACTACGGATGAAACATCAGAAAACTCAGACAGTGCATCAGACAATGAGGATTCTTCGGAAGAAGAAACTAAGATGGAAGATAAGCAGCTTACAATTCTTGTTGGAAATGAAACAGATGACAGCAGCAGATATGTCATGGTAAATGACAGCAATGAAGTCTATACGATGTCAACGGATACTCTGTCCGCGCTCACTGATAAATCAGAAGAAGACTTCTGGGATATGACAGTAAGTTATGTATCTTTAAACAGCCTCGGAAGCCTCAAAGTAAATTATCAGGGCAGTGATTATAAAGTAAATGTTTCACGTGAAACATCCACAGATGATGATGGAAACGATACAGAAACAGTTACCTATAAACTGAATGGCTCTGATCTGGATGAAACAACATTTATAACATTCTACAATAAACTGATCAACATGACGGCTCAGAAACGTCTGACAGATAAATATGAACCTGACGGTGATGCAGAACTGACAGCTACATTTACAGAAGAAGACGGTGATACACAGGAAGTTGCATACTATAGCTACGATACAAACTATTATGCAGCAGTGGTGGATAATAAAGTATATCTCGTAAATAAGATGAATGTAAAAGAACTGTTCACAGCATTTGAATCAGTTGTTGGAACAGAAGAAGATAGTTCAGATAAGACAGATTCAGACGAAGCAACAACAGATGATACTAAATCAGATTCAACAGATATGCCAGGTGAGAGCATAGAAGAGTCCGATGACAGTACATCTGAAACAGCCGGCATAACAAACGATTCTGATACATCCGAAGAGGAGAATACAGATTCTCAGGAAACGGACAGTACAGAAGAGTAAAAGAATAAACGAATCTATAAAAGAGTGAGGCAGGCATATAGAATTTCTTACATATGCCTGCCTCATTTTTTGTTGTATTAGAGCGTGTTTGAAAAATCATTCCCACAATCTGCACGCCCCATTTTGCGGTATATTTTGTCCGAATTCGGTTGCTGTAGTCACCGCAACGTCGCCTTCTTCCGACTTGAAATAAAAAAATTTATCCTTCAAAACTGTCTCAAAATCAACTCGTCGACTCATTCTGGCTTAAATATAAGGCTTAAAAGAAGATTTTAACCTGTTCAAGAAACGCTTCAGGTGCTTCAACATGTGGAAGATGTTTTGTTTCTTTGAGAACAGAAACTTCAATAGCCGGGTTGGAGGCACAATAATCATCAGTGACAGCCTTTCCGTTTGGCTCTGTTTCACCTTCAACAATATAAATACTGTTATCCAGTGCCTTAAGTGCATGACAGATATTTATATTTATATACTTAGCTGCAAGACTGGAGTACAAAAATCTGGTATAATATCCACCTTTATGAGCTGCTTCATAATAAGCATCTGCCATTTGATTATCCACATGGAATGGATTATAATACATCTTCTCGATAAAAAGATTATTTATATTATCACGTGATACGATCATATGATAAACCAGAGTTCCGAAAATCGGAATTTCCAGAGCTGCTTTTAACAGGCGGTCCTTTCTGTTTGGCATCTGTTTTAATTGAGTCAGGCTGGGCGGATTTACCAGCATGATTTTGTTAAAAAGTTCTTTCTCATTGTGACAGGCCATAGTAACAAAAGAGCCTGAAAAACCACTTGCAATCACATCTGTTTTCTGACCAATTATTTTTTTGATAAAATCACTGATCATCTGAACATAAACAAAATTTGTATAGGTAATGCTGGATTTGTCCGAACGTCCGCATCCTAACAAATCAACAGTATATACGGTATGGTCAATTGCCAGTTCGTCTTCAATTTTGCTCCATTCATACCCGGAAGCTCCAGGTAAAGTGTCATGAATCAAAAGAATCGGTGACCCAGTTCCCTTTTTGGTATAATAAATGTTCCCAAAGCGCCATTCAAAGTAATTGTCATTAGAAATGTGGAGCATCTGTTTTAATTGTGCAGCAGTAGCAATCGTGTGGTTAATGAAATGAACAGCAACAGTTGCGCCGGTCATCAGAGCAGCAAATGTAAGAAATTTGTGCTTGTTTTTACTCATTTTCGGCCTCCTTTATCAAGCATAACAAGTGATTAGCCTGCTAAAATTATATACCCATATTATACCGCGATACTGTCTGTTTTACAAGAAAATATGATGCGAAAAAAAGAACCATATGGATTGATGATGTTACTGTTCACTCCGTTCACAGCAACACGCTTCGCGATGCACAGAATTTATGCTAATCGCATAAATTCGCGCGG
>ENA-ORTH01000972-ORTH01000972.1-human-gut-metagenome-genome-assembly--contig:-NODE-972-length-32127-cov-19.744544_pt1 | contig 32127 bp, 25 predicted proteins | sample MGYA00241914_ERZ509192 | MGnify/ENA primary metagenome ERZ509192 (study PRJEB26280, sample SAMEA2338826) | human gut metagenome | biome: human gut; feature: human-associated habitat; material: faeces... | reverse complement strand
GACGGCGAGTTAGCCGGCAGGTCGGCATGTCAATCCTGGTCTAACAGAGCCTTAATTAATGCCTCAATAGCGTTTGCCGGCTCTATGAGAATGTTGTAATCGGGTTGCTCGCTGTCCTCTGCTGAATAAATTTCGTACCCCAACTTGGCGTACGTCTTGAGTCTTTTCTGGTACATGCGGGCGAGCATGGGTATCGACAGGTCAATGTAGTCGAATATCTCAACCTGTTGCTTGCCCTCGTGGCTTCTATGCAGTCTGCCCACCTGCTGCGTTACGCTGCCGTCCCAAGATATCGGCGTGGCAATGAAAAGGGTGTCAAGGTAGGACAGATCGAAGCCCTCGCTCAGAAGGCTTTCGGTGGCGACGATGATTCGATGTTCATGCTCAAAGCCGGGAAGACTGTTCAGTATCGCTTTTCTTTCTTTGGCGCCGATTTCTCCGGTTAAGAGTATGGGCTCGTGTCTGCGATCATTAAGCAACCTGAACAGTTCCTCAGCATGCTTTTTCCTTTTGGATAGTATGAGCGGATGTCGACCGTTTGACGCTGCTTCGAGGGCGTCATCGACAATCAATTCGTTTCTTGCCGCATGTGCACACAGCATATCGAGAATCTGATTGAAGCTTGCATCCGGCTCGTAGGCGGATAGCCGAATGCCGGTAAATCTCGGTCGAACGATGCGCTGGATGCCCTGCTGAATTGCCTGCGTTTTTGGATCGATGACATAGCGAAGCGGGCCGCAGAGCATCGAGAGCGCCCGCGTGAGTCCGTCGGAGCGCTCGGGTGTCGCGGAGAGGCCATATATATATTTGGCTGGAGCGGACTTGAGGACGAGCTCGAGCTGTGGCGCGGCAGCATGGTGGCATTCGTCGCAGATAATGAGGCCGTAATTACGAACAAGGTTCTTAACTATCGGCTCCCCGGTTTGGGAGTCTTTGCCAGATAGCGACTGAAAGGAAGCGACGTCGATAAGGCCGCTGACGGCGGTTTTGCCCCCTCCGATTTGTCCAATAAGGGGAGGTTGCTTTTTGCTGATTCGTCCTTTTGGCGTTCGGACCGGCTCTCTGGTGTCCGTAATGTCGAGAAATCGTTCGAGCTGCGATTTCCATTGGGCTATGAGCGCGGTCTTTGGAACAATGACGAGCGCCGGAAGACCAACGGCGGCAATAAGATAAGCTCCGATGACGGTTTTACCGAAGCCCGTTGGCGCAGACATGATTCCGTCTTCGTATTCAAGCATCTGGTCGGCGGCAATTTGCTGTTCGGGATGAAGGGTCCCTTTGAATGCCATCTCAATTGGATTGCCTGTGCTACGTTCGTCTGAATAATGGGCAGTAACGTGGGCTTCTTGAATCAGCTGCTCAAGTTGGGCTTTGCAGCCTCTGGGAATCGCGACGCGGCCATCTCTAAGTTCGCTGAGGTCTATGAGTCGCGGTTTGCCGAATACTGATTGATGCATAGATTGCGCACGGAAGAACTCCGGGTTGGCAAATGTCGCAAGCCTGCGGATTTCCATTTGAGCTGCCGGGCTCAGAGACTTTTCGGGGATGTAGAGCATATCGGCTTGTGTGACGAGCAGGTTCGAGGGGAAGTCTCGTGGCGTGAGCGGGAGCCGCTTTCGTGGCTTTTGGACATTGCGCCTGGTTTTGTTTATCGCTGCAGCTGTTGCTATTCCAAGCGGTTTGTTTTTGGTGTCCTCGATCAGACGATCCACCGTCGCACGCGAGATTAGTTGGATTTGCGAAAGGTAAAGCCATTGGTCGGGAAAGGGCTCGAATCGTTCGTCAACAAATACGCTGTTTCCTTCCCGCTGCGCTTTTCCCTGAAAGGGCAGCGCAATGAGATTTCCAAAGCCGCCTTCAGGAATGGTGGACTGCGCGGGTATCATTCGGTCAAAGGCTTCGAAGGTGATTGTCTTGTTGAGTGCCGCTGCTTCGGCGATAAGGCAGCTACCGAAATCTCGTGCTGTCTTTGCGTTTATAGGTTCTAGGAAGAAAAACCAGATATGCGCGCCGTTGCCTGACCTTGATCGCTCGACCGCAGCGTTAATTCCATGGTTTTTTACGACAAGCCTGATAGCGTTTGTCGCTTCTTTCCAATCGGCTTTGTCAAAATCAATGACAAGGACATTTGTGTTGCAGTCTTTGTCGAGAACATATTGACCTATGACGTCCCGGAGCCTGTCGTCGCTGCCTTTGAAATGGGCGATAATGGCGGCATCGTTCAGCTCAAGGAATGTGCGGCTGCGACATTCAGCGCATTTAATTCTGTGATGGTTTGCTTTGGGGCAAATGCCTGGCTTCCACTCATTTGCGCAGGCGGGTGTATAGCCGATGCCCCCGTCTTTTCTGCGATACCCGTGAGCGTGCACATCTTTGCGGCCGGTAAAAAGATTGCGAAAGAGCTCGAGTTTGTCGCGCGCTGGGCTCGCGCTGGTAACGATGCCCTCGGTCTGTGCACGTTCGCCGAAAGATTTGCCGGCTTTGTCCCATTCTTCGAGTGTTGCGTAACGGATGTCTGGACCGTTGCTACAGATTACGATCTGCTTACGCGGATCTGAAGCGTGGACAACCGTTTTATTGAGTTTGAATAAGGCGTTCCCGAAAAGGGCGTATTGATGCACGGCGTTGCTCATTTGAATGCCATTCTTGTCAGCGTTCATTGGGATGAGGGTACGTCATTTCAGCTTTATGAGATATGCGACTTCGATTTTGGTTCGGTAATAGTGGGGTACCGATCCGTGAGTGGTAATTAGCCGGTGCCAAAACGTGCGGCGGCTGTTGTTAAAGGTGTTTTGGCGGCTATGGGGCGTGTTGGCGGCGTGGGGAGGGGTCCTCGAATGACTCCGTGGTCAAATAACGTCAAATATGAGTACTGTTGTTAATGTAGTCTCATAACATTTGGTAAGAATAGAATACCAATTCCACATTATTCTATATATCTAACCCACTAAACACGGAATTTTGAGCCTTGGCAAGACGTGGAATTGATCGAAATGATCAATTCCGGCGAGATTTTGCTGCTACTAATTTGGTGGCGGTACTCATATTTGCCATTTTTTGTCCAGTGGGTACCGCGAGGGGCCTGTTCGACTGGCTCAACGGCCCGGTGATGGATGCCGGCATGATCAGCCCACTCGATCCAGACCTTGTCCACATCACCGACGACCTCAACGAAGCCGTCGACATCGCCCTGAGCGGGCTGATGTAGGGTAGGTAAAATGGGACGGGGCTAAAAGACTGGTCTGAAACGTTTGATACCAGTCTTTTTAGCCCCGTCCCAAATGAACTGCTTCTAAGTTGCGGTGGAATAGGGATTGATTTGCGGCTGATAAGCCAAAAACAGTCCCTATTCCACCGCAAGTGGTATGGGTAGCCCTAATTGGCAGGTTGGTAGCGGGGGCAGTAGCTGATGGCGATGGCGTCGACGCCTACGTGGGTGGCGATGGTGCAGCCGATGGGGCCGGTGCCGGCGTCTACGTAATCCTGGCCCGCGAGTGCCTCGTTGACAAGCTCCTGCTCCTCGGCGGCGCCGGTCGTGAGCACGCGCACGCTGGAGCCCGGATGCTCGGCCAAAAATGCGAGGCAATCGGCCATGGTGTTGGCGACGATGCGCTTGGCGCCGCGGCCCTTTTTGATGGCCTTGATCTCGCCCGATTTCCACTCCGGCGAAACGGCCAGGCGAATGTTGAGCATCTGCGTCAGCTGGCCGGCGAGTTTGGGGGCGCGGCCGTTTTTGACCAGGTTCTCGAGCGTGCGGGGAATCAGCAACAGGTGTGCGTCGGGCAAGGTCGCGCGGATCTGTGCCTCGGTCTCGTCCAAGCTGCGACCGTCTTCGCGCATGGCCAGCGCGTACTCCACCAGCAGGCCCTCGGCGCCCGAGCCGGTGCGCGAATCGATGCAGCGCACGTCGAGCTCGTGGGTCTCGGCCACCAAGCATGCGTTGGAATAGCAGGCAGACCACTCGCTGCACAGCGAGATAAAGATCGCGCTATCGTGGCCATCGGCGCGCACACGGTCAAAGAGCGCCTTGAACTCGCCGGCGCTTGGCTGCGAGGTGTGCGGCAGTTGCTCGGAGCCAGCCATGCGCTCGACGTATTCCTCGGCGGTAATCTGCACCTGGTCGAGCAGGTCCTCGCCCTCGATAATCACATGCAGCGGAATCACGTAAATGCCGAGCTCTTGGGCGCGGGCAGGGGAGATGTCCGACGTGGAGTCGGTTATGATGGCAAAAGACATAATTGCACCTTTCGTTGGGGCGCTTGCGCGCCGCCTTCTGAGAGCAAAGTGCGACAAGTATAGTAGAGTCGTTCCACATTACTAGGTTCAATTGTTGAATAGTCAACAGTTTGAAGTGTCGGTGTGGAAATCGTCAACTGGGGAAGAGGAATGCCGATGGAGGCGTTGGAGATAGGCAAACGGCCGGTCGTGTTGTTCGATTTTGACGGCACGGTGGCCGATACGGGTCGGGCGGTGATGACCTCGACGCGCAAGACGCTGGCTGCGCGTGGGTTTACGGAGGCGCAGATGGGTGACTTGCGTCGTATGATCGGGCCTCCGCTGTGGAAGAGCTTCCACGACTTTTACGGCTTCTCGCGCGAGGAGTCGCTGGTGGTGGCCGATGAGTACCGCGCCTTTTTTGACGAGCTGGGTCCGGAAGAGTACCCCGTGTTCGATGGGATCCCCGAGCTGCTCGACGGGCTGGCCGCCCAGGGAAAGCGTGTGGCCGTGGCGACGTCGCGCATGGAGGCAAAGTGCATCGACATGGTGCATGAGCTGGGGCTTTCTCAGTTTGAGGCCGTGGTCGGCATGAATCCGCCTCAGGGACGCGAGACCAAGGCGGATTCGGTCCGCGATGCGCTGGCGGCGCTCGGCGCGACTGCTGACGAGGCCGTGATGATCGGCGACCGCTTTAACGACGTGGAGGGCGCGCACGCGATGGGCGTGCCGTGTATTGGCATCTATTCGGGCGCGGCGGCGCCGGGCGAGCACGAGGCAGCGGGCGCCGATGCGGTGGTGCATTCGGTGGCCGAGCTTGCTAAACTTTTCGCTATATAAGTACTTGATGTGAGGGGCGGCACGCTTGCCCCTTATTGGTAAGGAGGTCGTCCATGAATCAGGTGGAGCAGAGCGTTACCGAGTATGTCGACGAGGTCTGGGAAGATGTCGTCGCCGATATCGAGCAGCTGGTGAGCTATCCGTCCGTGGCGGTTTCTGCCAATGCGGAGCCCGGCGCGCCGTTTGGCCGTCCGGTTCGTGACGCGCTCGATTGCGCGCTCGGCATCGCGCAGAAGCTCGGCTACCAGACAAGCGACGACGAGGGTTACGTCGGCATTGCCGATATCCCGGGTCGCGGTGACAAGCAGCTCGCGACCATCTGCCACGTGGACGTGGTGCCCGCCGGCCCTGGCTGGAATACCGACCCGTTTGCGATGGAACGCCGCGAGGGCTGGCTGCTCGGTCGCGGCGTGATCGACGACAAGGGTCCGGCCGTGCTGTCGCTCTACGCCGGCGCCTATCTGCTCAAACATGGGATTGTCCCTCGTTATACCTTCCGCGCGCTGCTGGGTTGCGATGAGGAGGTGAGCATGTCCGATGTTCACCATTATCTGGAGAACTACGCAGACCCCGACTTTTTGTTTACGCCCGATGCCGAGTTCCCGGTCTGCAATGCCGAGAAGGGCCAGTTTGGGGCGACGTTTGTGAGCCCCAAGATCGATGGCGGGCGTATTGTGTCCTGGAGTGGTGCCGAGGCGAGCAACGCCATTCCGTCGCAGTCCATCTGCGAACTTGCGATTGCTGCCGATGAGCTGCCGGCGCCCGTCGAGAACGCCGACCGCTTGGAGATCACGGCACTCGATAACGGGCATGCGCAGATTTTCGCCCACGGCATTGGCGGTCATGCCTCGATGCCCGAGGGAACGATCAATGCCGTCGGCCTGATCGTGGCGTATCTGCGCGAGGCCGAGGACGCGTTTGGTGCCCGCGGCGAGCGCCTGCTGACGCCTGCCGAGCACGAGTTTGTCAAGTTCCTGGCCTTTGTGCATGCGGACGCCTATGGCCGCGGCCTGGGTATCGACGCGACGAGCCCGGCGTTTGGCCCGCTTACGTGCAACCCCGGCGTCATCCGCGTGGTGGATGGCCACATCGAGCAGGTCATCGACGTGCGCTTCCCCGATAGCACGAGCGCCGATACCATCCGCGAGCAGCTCGAGCCGCTCGTGGGGCGCTTTGACGTGACGTGTCGCTTGGGTCATGCAAAGGTGCCGTTCTCGGTGTCTGCCGACGATCCGGCCGTGAAGGCGCTTATCGATACCTATAACGAGTTTACGGGCAAGCATGCCGAGCCTTTTGCCATGGGCGGCGGCACGTACGCGCGCAACTTTGCCCGCGCCGTATCGTTTGGCCCCGAGGAGACCGGCCTGGAACTGCCCGCATGGGGCGGCCAGATGCACGGCCCCAACGAGTGTGCCAACGAGGAGCAGCTCAAGCAGGCGCTCAAGATCTACATCGTGGCGATCCTCCGTCTCAATGAGCTTGAACTGTAGGGCTTCCCCAGGCACCCGACCTTGCCCCTCAAACCGTCGCTTGCGTACCAAAGTACGCGGCGCTCCTCTTTCGGGGCAATCTCGGGCACCTGGGAAACCCCTATATCCTGCTTGGATACAAACTTGCATTATGAGCCCGGTGCTTCGGCTCCGGGCTTTTTAAGTTGCGGTGGAATAGTTCCTAGAATCAGCTGCCTGACAGCCAAACAGGAACTATTTCACCGCAACTTTGTTTTTATTGGTGTAAAAGGTGCGCCATGTTCGGCGCTGGATTGTTATTCGTTTGTAAAGGCTGGGCCGTGCTTGCGGTAAGGGTCTATCAAATGACCGTAAGAAACCGCAGATAACGCGGCCGTCGCCCGATCGGGGCCGTATCTTTCCAAACAGCAAAGCGGGCAGGGTGCCCGCGAGTCGCATGTATGAAAGGAAGATCATGCTCGATCAGGCTTATTCTCGTCGTCAGTTCCTCGGCCTCGCTGGTGGTCTTGCCAGCATCGTCGGCCTCGGCCTCGTTGGCTGCGGTGGCGCAGGCGCTTCCAACGCCGCCGACAAGGGTAGCGCCGCTGCTGCCGAGTCCGTCTCCGGCGAGGTGACCTACGACGGTGCCTCCTCGTTCCAGGCTCTCGTCGAGGCTGCTGCCGAGAAGTTCATGGATGCCAACCCCGACGTCTCCGTCTCCGGTTCGGGTAACGGTTCGGGCAAGGGCCTGACCGCTGTCGCCGCCGGCACCGTCACCATCGGTAACTCCGACGTCTTCGCCGAGACCAAGCTCGAGGCCGACCAGGTCAAGAACCTCGTCGACCACGAGGTCGCCGTCGTTGGCATGGGCCCCGTCGTCTCCAAAAACGTGACGGTCGACGACCTGTCCCTCGAGCAGCTCAAGGGCATCTTCTCTGGCCAGATCACCAACTGGAAGGAGGTCGGCGGCGACGACGCCACCATCGTCGTCCTCAACCGCAAGGCCGGCTCCGGCACCCGCGCCACCTTCGAGGCCGCCGTCTTTGGCGACGAGGCCGTCGACTTTAAGGGCGACGCCGAGCTCGACAAGTCCGGCGACGTCCAGACTCAGATGGGCAGCACCGATAACGCCATCTCCTACCTCGACTTCTCGCACTTCGATGACTCCAAGTTCAACGCCATCAAGGTCGAGGGCGTCGAGCCCAAGAGCAAGAATGTCACTGATGACTCCTTCAAGATCTGGGCTACCGAGCACATGTACTGCTCCAAGGACGCCGACGAAGCTACCAAGGCCTTCCTGGAGTTCATGCTTTCCGACGACGTCCAGGGCAAGCTCGTCGAGGAGCAGGGCTTTATCCCCGTCTCTGCCATGAAGGTCGTCAAGGACGCCAGCGGCAAGGTCTCCGCTAAATAAGTAATCGCCCCGGAAAGGTTTGCAATGGCAAAACAGCTGCCAAAGCGCGACCTTGAGAACGTGGGCCTGGGCGTCACGGGCGCGTGCGTAGCGCTCGTGACGCTTGTCGTTGCCGCGCTCATCTTTATGGTCGCCCAAAAGGGCCTCTCGGCTTTTCTCAAGGACGGCGTTTCGGTCGTCGAGTTTTTTACCGGTACTAAGTGGGACCTGGCCAACACAGCCGAAAACGGTCTGCCTTATACCGGCGCCCTGCCCCTGATCGTCACCTCCTTTGCGGTCATGGTGCTCTCCACGCTCATCGCGCTGCCCATCGCTATCGGCTCTGCCATCTTTGCGGCCGAGATCCAGCCTAAGTTTGGTTCCAAGGTCTTTCAGCCGCTTATTGAGCTTTTGACCGGCATTCCCTCGGTCGTCTTTGGCCTGATCGGCTTTCACGTGGTCGTCGGTCTTATGAAGAGCGTTTTCCACGCAAGCACGGGCCTGGGCATCTTGCCCGGCGCCATCGTGCTGGCCGTCATGATCCTGCCGACCATGACCACGCTTTCGGTCGATGGCCTGCGCGCCGTGCCCGACAGCTACCGCCAGGGCTCGCTCGCGCTGGGCTACACCCGCTGGCAGACCATCTGGCACGTGGTGCTCAAGTCCGCCATGCCGTCGCTCATGACCGCGGTCATCCTCGGCATGACGCGCGCCTTTGGCGAGACGCTCGCCGTGCGCATGGTTATCGGCGGCATCGAGGCCATGCCGACGTCGCTGCTGTCGCCGGCGTCCACCATCACCACCACGCTCACCACGTCCATGGCGGTCTATGCCGAGGGCTCGGCCCAGGACGATGTTCTGTGGGCGCTCGGCCTGCTGCTGATGGGCATGAGCCTCATCTTCATCCTGATCATCCATCTCATTGGCCGCAAGGGGTCGAAGGCTCGTGGCTAGCACACGCATCCATATCGACGAGGCGAGACTCGGGCGCGTCCAAAAGCAGGACCGCATCGCCACGGGCGTGCTGACGGCAATCGTTGTCATCGTCATGCTCATCGTCATCTCCATGGTGGCCTATATCCTGTTCGAGGGGGTCTCGACGCTGTTCCAACCGGGCTTTCTTACGCAGCCCGCGCGCGCCAACGGAACCCAGGGTGGCGTGCTCTACCAGCTGTTCGACTCGTTCTACCTGCTGCTGATCACCCTGGTCATCTCGGTGCCCATCAGTCTGGGCGGAGCGGTCTTCCTGGTTGAGTACGCGCCGAACGGCCCTATCCGCGACATCGCCTCTACCGCCATCGAGACGCTGTCCTCGCTGCCTTCCATCGTCGTCGGCATGTTCGGTTTTCTGGTGTTCTCGGTGCAGCTGGGCTGGAAGTACTCCATCATCTCCGGCGCTGTCGCGCTCACCATGTTCAACATTCCCATCCTGGTGCGCGTGATTCAGCAGGCGCTCGAGGATGTGCCGCAGGCCCAGCGCGATGCGTGCCTGGCTATGGGCCTCACCCGCTGGGAGGCCACACTGCACATCCTGATCCCCGAGGCCATGCCCGCCATCGTGACCGGCATCGTGCTTTCGGCCGGCCGCGTCTTTGGCGAGGCCGCAGCACTGCTCTTTACCTCGGGCATGAGCTCGCCGGTTCGCCTGAACTTCTTGAGCTTTAACCTGTCGAGCCCTACCTGCGCCTGGAACGTGTTCCGCCCCGGTGAGTCGCTCGCCGTGCATATCTACAAGATCTATGGCGAGGGCAGCCCCGAGGCTCAGCAGATCGTCTGGGGCACCGCTGCACTGCTGATGATTTGCGTGCTGCTGTTTAACGTAATCGCCCGCATTGTGGGCAAGCAACTGGCAAGGAAGATGACGGCCGAATGAGCGAGATGAATGTAACGCCCGCAACCGAAGCGGCATCGTCCGACACCCAGGACTTCCTGTCGAGCGTGGGGGAGAGCGAGAAGCGCGTGCGCGTGAGCGGCAAGGCCGTGAGCGACGAGGTCGTGCTCTCCACCAAGGACGTCAACGTGTACTATGGCGACCACCATGCACTGCACAATACGTCGCTCGACTTCCACAAGGGCGAGATCACGGCGCTCATCGGGCCTTCGGGCTGCGGTAAGTCGACCTTCTTGCGTAGCCTCAACCTGATGAATCGCGAGATTCGCGGCTGCCGCGTGGAGGGCGAGATCAACTATCGCGGGCGCAACGTGAACACCAGGACCGAGAACACGTACGAGCTGCGCCGTTCCATTGGCATGGTGTTCCAGCAGCCCAACCCGTTCCGCAAGTCCATTCGCGACAACATCACGTTTGCGCCTAAGCGCCACGGCATCACCGACCACGACGAGCTCGACCGCATGGTCGAGGAAAGCCTGCGCGGCGCGGCGCTTTGGGACGAGGTCAAGGACAAGCTCGACAAGAGCGCCTACGCGCTTTCGGGCGGCCAGCAGCAGCGTCTGTGCATTGCGCGCACGCTGGCGCTCAACCCCGACGTGATCCTGTTTGACGAGCCCTGCTCGGCGCTCGACCCCATCTCGACGTTGGCGATCGAGGACCTCATGTCGTCGATCGTTGCCGACCGCGCCATCGTCATCGTGACGCACAACATGGAGCAGGCGTCGCGCGTGTCCAACCGCACGGCGTTCTTCTACATGGGCGATATGGTCGAGTACGACGAGACTGACGAGATTTTCCAACGGCCCAAGGATAAGCGGCTGAATGATTACCTCACCGGCATGTTCTCCTAGTCCGGGACATGCTTGAGGCCCGCGGCGGCCACGGTTGCCGCGGGACTGATTGGAGAGGCGGGTCATCTCTTGTGGGAGATGGCCCGCCTTTTTGTGTCGTGTGCGGCCGTCGACCTGCCAAAATAAACCTGTCCCTTTTTGGTAGGTTTTGGGGTGGGGCTCGCTGCTATCATGGACAACGTTGAATTTCTACGAAGGAGCAGGGCATATGGCGATTCTTTTGGGATGCGATTCCATCAGCCTAGAGTTTCCCACCAAGCATATTTTCGATAGCGTGACGCTCGGCGTGGGCGAGGGCGACCGCATTGGTATTGTCGGTAAAAACGGCGACGGCAAGTCGACGCTGCTGAGCGTGCTCGCCGGCACGCTGGAGCCCGACGACGGACGCGTGACGCACCGCCGCGGCACGACGATCGGTCTGCTCGGCCAAAAGGACAACCTGGTCGATACCGACACCGTGCATCATGCCGTCGTGGGCGACACGCCCGAGTATGAGTGGGCGTCGAGTCCGCGCACGCGCCAGATTCTGGCCGGCCTTATTAGCGATGTGCCCTGGGAGGGCACGGTGGGCGAGCTTTCGGGCGGCCAGCGCCGTCGCGTGGACCTCGCGCGCCTGCTGATCGGCGACTACGACGTGCTCATGCTCGACGAGCCCACCAATCACCTGGACATGCGTACCATCAACTGGCTCGCGCGCCACTTAAAGGCTCGCTGGCAGCGCGGTCAGGGCGCCATGCTCGTGGTCACGCACGATCGCTGGTTCTTGGACGAGGTCTGCACCAGCATGTGGGAGGTCCACGACGGCCAGGTCGATCCCTTCGAGGGCGGCTACTCGGCATACATCCTGCAGCGCGTGGAGCGCGACCGCATGGCCGCCGTCACCGAGGAGCGCCGTCGCAACATGGCGCGCAAGGAGCTCGCGTGGCTGAGCCGTGGCGCCCAGGCGCGCTCCACCAAGCCCAAGTTTCGCGTTGATGCCGCTCGCGAGCTGATCGCCGACGTGCCTCCCGTGCGTGACGAGCTGGAGCTCAAGCGCCTAGCCGTTAGCCGCCTGGGCAAGCAGGTTATCGATGTGGTCGACGTGGACGCCGGCTATGCGGATACCGATGGCGCGCCCAAGCAGGTGCTCTCTGACGTGACCTGGCTCATCGGTGCGGGCGACCGCTATGGTCTTTTGGGCGAAAACGGCGCCGGCAAGTCGACCTTGCTCGATGTGATCCAGGGCAAGATTGAACCCATGCGCGGCCGTGTGAAGATTGGCCAGACGGTGCGCTTTGGCGTGCTGTCGCAGCAGCTCGAGGAGCTCGAACCCTACATGGGTGACACGATCCGCGAGGTGCTCAGCAACTATAAGAAGTACTACGTCATCGACGGTAAGGAGACTTCACCCGAGAAGCTCTGCGAGCGTCTGGGCTTTACGACGCAGCAGCTCTGGAGTCGCATCGGCGATCTTTCGGGCGGTCAGCGCCGTCGCCTGTCGCTGCTGCTGACAATCCTGGACGAGCCCAACGTGCTCATCCTGGACGAGCCCGGCAACGACCTGGATACCGACATGCTGGCGATTGTCGAGGACCTGCTCGACGGCTGGCCGGGCACGTTGATTCTGGTGACGCACGACCGCTTCTTGATGGAGCGCGTGACCGACCAGCAGTGGGCACTGCTCGACGGCCACCTGACGCATATGCCTGGCGGCGTCGACCAGTACCTGCGCCTGTGCAACGCCACCGCCGAGGGCGAGCCCGTGGGTGCGCCGAGCGCCAAGACCGGCACGTTTGACACCGGTGCCGCGGCGGCTGCGGCCGAAAAGCCCAAGTCGAGCGGCCAGCCCAATGGCCTTTCCAATGCCGAGCGACAGAAGCTCCGCCGCGAGGTGAGCTCGCTTGAGCGCAAGATGGAGACGCAGCGCGCTCGCGTTGAGGAGGCCGAGGCCGCGATGGCCCAGGTCGACCCCACCAACTACACGGCGCTGGGCGAGCAGCAGGCAAAGATCGACGAGGCCCACGCCGCTATGGACGAGTTGGAGATGGCGTGGCTCGAGGCGAGCGAGAAGCTCGAGGGCGAGGAGTAGGCGAGGATGATCAAAGCCGCGTTTTTCGATATCGACGGCACGCTGCTGAGCTTTAAGACCCACCGGATTCCGGCGTCGGCGCAGCAGGTGCTCGACAGCTTTCGCGAGCAGGGGATTGCGTGCGTGATCGCCACGGGTCGTCCGACCTACCAGATGCCGGACTGGCTGTTCGACCTGGGCTGGGATGCGTACATTACGCTTTCGGGCCAGCACTGCTTTGATGCCGAGGGGGTTTACCGCAGCTGTCCGATCGATCCGGACGACGTTGCGGTGATCGTGGACCAGGTGGCCGAGGGGTGCTACGACTCGCTGTGCATGCAGGGCGAGAATTCGTTTGTGAACCGCCTGTCCGAGCGCGTGGTGACGGCCGGTAGCAACGCGGGAATCGTCTACCACGAGGAGCCGTTTGAGCACGCCTTTGACGCGCCGGTCTACCAGTTTTGCGCCTTTGTGGACCCTGACGACGAGCATATCGTGACCGACGCGGTGTCGCATTCGCTCACTACGCGCTGGTGCGATCTGTTCTGCGACATTATCCCCGCTAACGGCGGTAAGGACCTGGGTGTTGCGGCGACGCTGGAGCGCCTAGGCATCGACGCGAGCGAGGCGATTGCCTTTGGCGATGGCGAGAACGACCTGTCGATGTTTTCCGCCGTGGGCACGAGCGTGGCCATGGGCAATGCGCAGGATACCGTGAAGGCCGCGGCGACCTACGTAACGACCGCCGTGGACGACGACGGCATCTACAACGCCGCGAAGCGCTCGGGATTGATGTAACTGCGGGCCGGCACCCGGCGCCTGGGGACACTCCTTGCGGGGCGTCCCCATTTTGTTTTCGTCCCGCACGTTTTGTGAAACACGGCTAACTTTTAGACAAAGTAGTAAGACATGGGCAACTTTTGCGGTAAAGTTAGCCGTGGAAAGTATCCAAAGGCTAACTAGCAATCATCGCGAAAGGCGGCCCATGGCCCTACGTGAATCCGGAGAAGACTATCTCGAATCGATCTACGTTCTGTCGGAACGCCAGGGCATCGTGCGCTCGATCGACGTTGCGGAGTACCTCGGCGTAACCAAGGCGAGCGTTTCCAAGGCCATGGCGACGTTGGAGAACAACGGCTACGTCGAAATGGGCAAACGCGATGTGCATCTGACAGAGCGTGGTCTGGAGATCGCCCGTGAAATGTGGGAGCGCCATTGCTTTTTTGTGGGGCTGCTAGAGGATGCCGGCGTTGCGCCCGAGGTTGCCTCGCAAGAGGGCTGCCACATGGAGCACTGCCTGAGCGAGGAGAGCTTCGAGAAGCTAAGGTCGATGCTGGGACGGGAAGATGTAGCGGTTCCAACAACAGAAGCCTAACTGTCCCACAGTAGCGCGGAGTTCACGCAAAGCGCGAACCAGCGACTGGGACCAGCGGCCCTTTCGGCCAAGTCCATTTCAGCAAAGGAACCCTGCCAGCAAGCGATGCTCAAGAACCGCCTGCGATGTTACCGCAGGCCGGCCCCGGCCGGACAGCACTACAGGTTCTTGACACCCATCGCGCGCATGGCGTTCAGGATGGCGATGATCGCCACGCCCACGTCGCCGAACACAGCAAGCCACATGTTGGCGATGCCCAGTGCCGCAAGCACCAGAATCAGCAACTTAATGCCCAGCGCAAAGATGATGTTCTGCCAAACAATCGACATGGTCTTGCGCGCCACACGGATCGCGCGGGAGATGTTGGACGGTTTGTCGTCCATGAGCACCACGTCGGCGGCCTCAATCGCGGCGTCGGAACCCATAGCGCCCATGGCAATGCCAACGTCTGCACGGGTGAGCACGGGCGCATCGTTGATGCCGTCGCCGACAAAGGCGAGCTTGCCCTTGCCGCTTTCGGCCGCGAGCAGCGCTTCAACACGTTCGACCTTGTCGCCCGGCAGGAGCTGCGCGTGGAACTCGTCGAGGCAGAGCTGCTTGGCCACCGCAGCAGCCACTTCCTCGCGGTCGCCCGTGAGCATGACGGTGCGCTTGACGCCGGCGGCGTGCAGGTCGCGGATCGTCTGTTCGGCATCGGCCTTAACGGTGTCTGCAATCACGATGTGGCCGGCGTACACGCCGTCAACGAGCACATGCAGAATCGTTCCGACGACCTCGCAATCGGGCGCTTCGACTCCGGCCGCGGCGAGCATCTTTGCGTTGCCGACGACGACGTGCTTGCCGTCGATGGTCGCCGTCACGCCGTGGCCCGCGTCATTAGCGGAATCCGTCACGCGTGTAGGGTCGAGTTCGCCCTGGTAGGCGGCGCGCACCGACTGCGCGATAGGGTGATCGGAGAACGACTCGGCAAGGGCGGCGACTTCGAGCAACGACTGTTCGGTATAGCCGGCCTCGGGGTGCACCGCGACGACCGAGAACGTGCCGTTGGTGAGGGTGCCCGTTTTGTCGAAGACGACGGTGTCCACGTCGGCGAGTGTCTCGAGGTAGTTGGAGCCCTTGATGAGAACGCCCAGCTTGGACGCGCCGCCGATGCCGCCAAAGAAGCTCAACGGTACGCTGATCACGAGGGCGCACGGGCAGCTGACGACCAGGAAGGTCAGACCGCGCAGGATCCAGTCGGACCAGGCACCGGTGACCAGGCCGCCGCCGAGCGCGAGCACCGCGGCGGCGCCGGTGACGGCGGGGGTGTAGACGCGGGCGAAGCGCGTGATGAAGTTCTCGGTGCGCGCCTTCTTTTCGCTGGCATTCTCCACGAGCTCCAGGACGCGTGCGACGGTGGACTCGCCAAAGGGCTTGGTGGTGCGTACGTGGATGAGGCCCGTCATGTTGATGCAACCGCTGATAATATCGTCGCCAGACTTGGCGGGGCGGGGGACTGACTCGCCCGTGAGTGCGGCGGTGTCGAGCTGGGTTTCGCCTTCGACGATGACGCCGTCGATGGGCACGCGCTCGCCCGGCTTGACCACGATCACGGTGCCGACGGCGATGTCATCGGGGAAGACCTGTTCGAGTGTGCCGTCGGCTTGCTCGACGTTAGCGTAGTCGGGCGCGATGTCCATCATGGCGCTGATCGACTTGCGGCTCTTGCCCACGGCGTATGCCTGGAACAGCTCGCCGACCTGGTAGAACAGCATGACGGCGGCGCCTTCGGCCATGTGCGGGTCGGTATCGGGGAAGAGCACCATGGCAAACGCGCCGATGGTCGCGACTGCCATAAGGAAGCTCTCATCGAAGGCCTTGCCGCGGCGGATGTTATTGAATGCCTTTTGCAGCACGTCGTAGCCGGCAATCAAAAACGGTATGAGGAACAGCATAAAGCTGGCGTAGATGTCGCCCGGGGTACCGAATGCGGCGGTGAGGGTGCCGAACTCATCGAGGGCGTACACCACGGCAAAAATGCCCAGCGCTACCAGGATGCGGTTGCGCTTATGCTCGAGTGACTCTTTCTTCTTGCGCTTCTTCTTTTTCTTCTTGGGGTCGGCGGTGGCCATGACTCGTATCCTCCCATTTGAATGTATGAACACCCGCTCATATAATTTCGCGAGCAAAGGCCGCGGCAAGCGCGGCCTTGCAGGTTGGCGTAAACCCGGGCTAGAGAATGATCTCGCAGTCCGGCTCGGCGTCGGCCGTGAACTCCACGACGCGGTCAAGGACCTTGTCGAACTCGGCGTCGTCGGCCTCGAGCGTCAACTTCTGGGTCATAAAGTTGACCGAAACGGACTTGACGCCCTCGAGCTTGGCCAGCTCGTCCTGAAGCTCACGCGCGCAGTTGGCGCAGTCGATTTCGTCGAGCTTAAACTGCTTTTTCATGGTGGGTTCCTTTCTCTGTATTTGCGGCTTGGGTGCAGGCCGCGCTGGTACCGTGGTTGGTTGCTATTCGCAGATGTGGCTCATGCCTTGGTTGAGCATGGTGTAGACGTGGTCGTCGGCGAGCGAGTAGAGGATATTGCGCCCGTCGCGCCGGAATTTAACCAGGTGCGACTGCTTGAGTGTGCGCAGCTGGTGCGATACTGCCGACTGCGAGGTTTCGGTCGCTTCGGCGATGTCTGCCACGCAGAGCTCGCGGCCCATGAGGGCATAGAGGATCTTGATGCGCGTGGTGTCGCTGAAGACCTTGAACAGGTCGGCGAGGTCGTAGAGAAGCTCCTCGTCGGGGAGGTCCTCGGGCGAGCAGGTGGTGGGGATCGCGGGTTCGGTGGCCTCGATGTCGGGTTTCGTTTCACCAACGCGGATGCTCATTGCAATATCCTTTCATATGAACATGCGCTCATATAACTTGCTTCCGATTATATGGGCGCATGTTCACATGTCAATAACGTTCAGGTAATTCGTCGTACAAAATGATGGGGGATAGTGGACGAGATCCCGGCCTAAGCGGTTTTGATAAGCGATGCTGGGGTGGGTGCCCCTGCGCCGTGCAAAAATTGGAGTATTCTGCAACAATAGGGGGTCTGTTAACTTATTACAGGCCAAATAATGCAGTTCAAGAGTTATCTTAGAGCGTTAAACCGATGAGTTCTTCCTCAAATGTTGCCAAACGTTGCCGTTCTATAGCGATTTTGCTTCTTACTTGAATCAACTTGTGGGTGCTGGAGGGCCGGCCCTGCTGAATACTCGCAATTTTGCACATCGCTAGGGTACCCACCTTGTTAGCCAGTCTAGCTTCCGGCCCCGAAGATCCTGCCCTCGGGCGCGAGGCTGCTTGTTTGGGCAAATGATGGGCTGTCGGATTCGACAGTCTGCATGTCATCGATTGTCGGAACTTCATTAATTGTCGGGTCATCCAGCGTGATGCCTTCGAGTGTTGCTTTTTCGAGGTCGATTCGTTGATGCTCTTCGGAATCCTGGCGAAGCTGCTTCTGAATTCGCTTTTTCTCTTCTATAAACCTTCTGAGCACAAACTGTCTCAGGTCCTCTTGCATGATTTGAAAGTCTTTTGGCAGACGCGAGGGGCGTATGCCCTCTTTTCGTTGGATCGCCTCCATGACCCTAACGAAAGCGCTGGCATGCATAAAGGAATAACGGCTGACGGTGATGATTCCGTACCCCATGGACGCAAGTGCATTCTTGCGCTCCTCATCGATGGCGCGGTCTTCTTCCGCGTCATGATAAAAACCGTTGTATTCAATGTCTGTGCGAGATTTCTTTAGATACGCATCCATAAAGAACTTTTTGCGTCTCGTGAGATTCTTTGCGGCAGCGGTGACCTGCACCTCGTAATCGGTCTCAATTCCCCTAATACCAAGCCCTCCTTCGCTTTTGGGCAGCGTTAGCATCATGACAAAGGCCGTTTCCATAGGAGACCGGCATCCGTCGCGCACACATTGGATCGCCTTTCGGGCAAGAGCCAGACCGTCGCATCTGGTAATGGAATTAAAGAACTGCTTTAACCTCTCGGTCGAGGTGAGCGCGAAACGCTCGGTATAGGAGGTGGAAGAGTCGGTTCCAAGGGAATAAGCGCCGCACAGTTCAAAGTAGTACTCCACTAGTTCGCGAAAAGAAAGATAGGTGGCAGCCTGAAGCGCGCAAAGCTCAACGCCAACAACGAAGATGCCATCTTTGAGCTCTATAAAGCGTGAGTTCGAGAATCGTTTTGAAGAAACGTGGCATTGACAGTTCATTGCATAGCGCGCATTCCTGCGATCAAACACCATCACCTCGAGGGAATCATTTGCGTCGAGGGAAACATCATTTTTGGTGAGCCATTCTGCGGCTGCGTCAAGGAGCGTTCCGGTGGGACATGATCCGTAAATCGCGGCAGGGTTACAGGACTCGATGCCTTTCGCAGACACCGAATGCGCGGCCTGGTAGACCGCTTTTGCAGTGGTATGTGACAATACGATACTCATGGTATATATCGTGTCAGCTAATGCCGTGTTGATGGCGCTGAGTGGAAAAGCCGTTTTAGAGGTCTAACCAAATGCTGTCCAAAAGCTTGACGCAATTATGGGTTGGTATGCCATAAATAAACGTTTTCGCAGCTCGGCTATAGCATAGAAATACTCAATTGCTGCACATTTGATATCGATGCATCACCATCCGACAACGAATTACGTGTCGGGAATTGGCCGAAATCGTTCAAAATGAGGGTTCAGAATTTGTGATGGCAGATCTATCTGTGGAACGTAGGGCGGCCCCGCTGCGGGGTTTCCCGCTGCGAGGCCGCTCGTGATCTACGTCGGGGTTTGCCGCAGGCGTTTCTACTTGGCAAACAGGTTCTTGAGGTTGAACTCGGCTTGGACGGTGCGGAGCATGAGGTCGGTGTCGTCCAGGCCCAGATGCTGCTCGTTGGCGTCGGCGGCGAGGGTGCCGCGGCGGCGGGCCCAGTTCTCGAGCGCGGCGGGCGCGGATTCGCGGGGGAGCGAGCGCACGTCGGCGTCCAGGCTGCGGCAGATCTGGCGTGAGTCGATGACGATGATCTTGCCTGCGCGGCGTGCCTCGGCGTAACCGTCCAAGTGGATCTTGAACCAGCTGTCCTCAAAGGCGGCGTTGTGCGCCATGTACGGGTACTTCTTCATAAGTTTGAGCAGCTGCTTCTGCAGTTCCTTGTTCTCGCGGAATGGTTTTTTGCCGTCGATGTCGTCCCAGGTAATGTGATGGATGTTCGATAGCGGCACATCCTCGCCGCGGTAGATGTCGGGCAGGCCGCAGTAGTGTGCCTCGGCATCATGCGGGACGGCGTCGCTGGTGAGCTCCATGATCTCCCAACCAACGTTGATGATATAACCGCGCTCAGGCGCACGGCCGGTGGTCTCGATGTCGATACCGAGCACGGTGCCCTGGATGGGCTTGCGGGCGTAGGCCACGCCGAGCGCGTCGCGGTCGCCGCGGATTTCGCGCATGACCGACGCGGCGGTGCGCTTTTGCATCTTGCCGATGGCGGCGCAGGTGTCGGCATCGGACAAGCCGCGCGAAAGCGTCGCGGGTGTCACGTTGCGCAGTCGTGCCTCGCCAATCTGGTCGCACAGGTCGCGGTTGCGGTCAGCCAGGTCGCGCACGGTGGCAAAGTCGAAGCTGGGGTCGCCCTCGGCGGTAAAGTACTCGGTTTCAAGCACCTTAAGGGCCTCCTCGCCCTTCTGGCGCTCGGACTCCATGGCGCCGTGATCGCCATAGATAAACATGGGAATAAACGGCTGGCGCTCGTATTCGAGTGCTTGTGAAACGTTCATATAACTGCTCCTTGGACGGGCCGCGTCGCGCGGCTCGGTGGCATTGAGTTATGGCGAGATGATAGTTTACCATGGGCAACTATTGGCACCACGCCTAGGACAACTACAATACCCTAGTTGACCGCTAGGACTTTTACAATGCTGCCGAAAGACACGAAAGGTTCCATCCGTCATGGATTTGCTGATTGATATTCTGCTCGACGCCGGCAAGGACACGCTCTCGCTGGTGCCGTTTTTGTTGGTGACGTATCTGGCCCTCGAGACCTTGGAACACGTCGCGGGCGACCGCGTTAACGGGGCCATCAAGCGCGCCGGCGCCGCAGGTCCCGTGGTTGGCTCGTTGCTGGGTATGGTGCCGCAGTGCGGCTTTTCGGCCATGGCGGCAACGCTGTACGCCGGTCGCGTCGTGACCTTGGGCACGTTGGTGGCGGTGTTCCTTTCGACCTCCGACGAGATGCTGCCGCTGCTACTTGCCGAGCAGGTTCCCGTGCAGACTATGGCGATGCTTTTGGCTTCGAAAGCGCTGATCGCACTGGTCACGGGCTTTATCGTAGATGCCGCCATTCGCGGTCTGCGTCGCAACGCCCGCGCGCATGCGGCGATTCGCCGTACCGTGCTGGGGACCGCTGCTAATCCGGCTCATGTGAACTGCGCGCACGACGACCACACTGGCGGTGACATCATCGACGAGGTGGCCGAGGCGGGCGTGAGCGCCGACCACATCCACGAGTTGTGCGAGCGCGACCATTGCGGTTGCGATGATGATGAAGATGAACACGAGCGCGACCACGGACACAGCCATGACCACGGTCACGCAGGCGAGCATGAGCACCACCACGGCCATGGGCACGACCACGGTCACTCCCACGAGGGCGCGCCCCTCCTGTCGATTATTCGCAGCGCCATCTCGCACACCGTGCAGGTATCGGTATTCATTTTTCTGGTGACGCTGATTCTGGTCGCCGTGCTCGAGACCTTCGGCGAGTCCGCGATCGAGCAGTTCCTGCGTGGCAACGAGACGCTCGCCGTCCTGGGTTCGGCGCTTGTCGGCCTGATCCCCAACTGCTCGGCGAGCGTGGTCATTACGCAGCTGTACCTGGAGGGCGCGCTACAGCTGGCACCGATGCTCGCCGGCACGCTTATCTCCGCCGGCGTGGGCTACCTGGTGCTGTTCCGCACCAACCGCAGTGCCCGCGAGAACGTCATGTTCCTGGTCATGATGTACGTCATCGGCGCCGGTTGGGGACTCGTTCTCTCCGCCTTTGGTCTCTAAGCCCAAAAATCTACCTTGTTTAGCGTAACAGCTCGGTGAGGTTGCGTTTAAAGCGGGCGCGGTCTTCGCTGGTAAATGCCGCCGGTCCGCGAGTGCGTCCGCCGGCGCGGCGTACCTTCTTTTCCTCGTGGCGAATAAACAACTGCATGTCGATGGTCGCTTTGTCGTACACACGCCCGCGCACACCGATGGCGGCGGCATCGCGCCCGAGCACCATGCTCGCCAAGCCAATGTCCTGCGTCACGACCACGTCGCCCGCCTGCAGGCGTTCGACAATGGCAAAGTCGGCGCTGTCGGCGCCCACGCTCACGTCGAGCGTCGTGACCCAAAAGCCGCGTCGCGCGTGCTCGGCATCGCGCGGGTCGTCGCGGCGAATGTGCCGTTCCAGGTTTTGCGTGCTGTTGCCGGCGATAACAACGGCGACGCCCGCCCGTCGCGCGCAGTCAATCGACTCGCGCGTGACCGGGCAGGCGTCGGCATCAATAAAGAGCGTTCGCGGCATCTAATGCACCAGTTTGCCAAATTGAACAGCGCGAACAATCAGCGTTACGCCAAACACCAGCAGTGCGGCGCCGCTAAAGATGACGAGCATCTTGGCCGACCACAGCGGATAGATAAACACGAACATGCCGGCGATGATGGAGAGTGCGCCGCTCAGGATGGCGAGGGCGCGGTTGGACGAAAGCTCGGACTCCAGAATGGACATGACACCTTCGACGATCCAGCCAAAGCCGGCCACGATAACCACCATCGTGGTGAGCGTCGCGGTCGAGAAGGCCTGGTTGCGCAGGATTATGACGCCGCCCAAGATAATGAGTAGGTTGGAGATGATGCTCGTCACGCGCCAGCCGGTGGGCAGCAGCGGCTCGAAAACAGCGGTAAACAGCCTGATCGCGGCCGTGATCACAAAGTAGAAGCCCAAGACGGTCGTTAGGAAGACGAGGGACTTGGCGGGCGCAAACAGCAGTGCGATGCCGGCGACGAGCGCCAAGACGCCCGTGATGGCGTAAATCCAGCGCACGGCCTTGACGGCCTTGCCTGCCATGCTTTTCTCGTCAAATCCAAACTGGCTCGATTTTTGGTCATCGTTCTTAAAGATGCCCATAATGTCTCCTTTCCGTGCGGCGTAAGCCTTGATTGTTACAACCAGTATCGCCTAAAGGCGCTGGCGTATGGGTCGGGGAGGGCGAAACGTAACCCAAAGGTCCCGAATTGTTTCCGTTGTTCCCCACGTCGCGATTTTCTATTCAACAGGTGTAGAACATTGCGGCCCTGTTCGTTATTGCCTACGTTTTAGGTTAGATTCTCCTAAGGACAATTGGCTTGTATTGGGGGTCCCTATGAACGAAGCAGTTCCCGAGGCACCGTCGAGTGTCGAATCGATGGCAAAACAGGGTTGCGAAAAGCTCGGCTTGGACGCGTTTGATGCGCTGGTTCGTCGCGCCCGCACGTGCCGTCGCTTTGACGAGTCCATGCGCGTGCCGCGTGAGTTTTTGCTCGAGCTGGCAGAGCTGGCTCACCTAGCTCCCTGTGGTGCCAATGCTCAACGTCTTCGTTTTCATGTGGTGAGCGGTGCCGAGGACTGCGCGCGCGTGTTTGACGAGCTTGCATGGGCCGGCGCGCTTAAGGATTGGCCGGGTCCTGCCGAGGGCGAGCGCCCGACCGGCTACATCGCGATTCTGGCCGAGCGCGCCGTTCCGGGCAAGCCTGCCGCTCCCATTACCGAGGTCGACACGGGCATTGCCGCGCAGACGATGATGCTCGCCGCCCGCAGCGCCACGCCCGAGGTGGCAGCCTGCATGTTCAAGGCCTTTACGCCCCGCGCGATCGATGCCATGGGGCTCGATAACGACAAGTATGAGCTCAAGCTGATCATGGCGTTTGGCGTTCCGGCCGAGACACAGGTGATTGATGCGATCGATTCCAACCCCGACGGCTCCATCAATTATTGGCGCGACGAGGCGCAGGTGCACCACGTACCCAAGCGTTCGCTCGCCGACGTGCTGGTGTAGTTGAGCGTCATCGCGGCGTGATCAGACGGTAAACCACCACAAAGGTGCCTGTCCCCTTTGTGGTGGTACGAGGGGAGGGTGTGTGGCAGATCTGTATTTGGTGCGGCATGGGCAGACTGAGCTCAATGTGCAGAGCATTTTGCAGGGCTGGCACGATTCGCCGCTTACGGCGCGCGGGCGCGAGCAGGCGCTGACGGCGCGTACGGCGTTTGCGGCGCGTGGCGTGGCCTTTGATCATGTGTATTCCTCGCCGTTGGGCCGGGCGCGGCATACGGCCGAGCTTATCGTTGGCGAGGGCCGTTCCATAGAGCTGGTCGATGACCTGCGTGAGTGGCATTTTGGCTCGCTGGAGGGCACATCAAATCGCGAGATGCCGCCGCAGCCCTGGGGCGATTATCCGGTGGCCTTTGGTGGCGAGTCGGAAAGTGAGCTTCGCGCACGTATGGTCGCGGCGCTGTCTCGCATCATGGCCAGGCCGCAGCACGACTGCGTGCTGGCGGTTTCCCACGGCTCAGCCTGCCAGGAGTTTCTTGAGCATGTGACTGGCAGGGGAGAGCTACCCGACAACGGTGCCGTGCTTCATTTTGGCTATTGCGACGGGGCGTTTTCGCTCCTTGATTGGTAACGAACGAAAGGACCCCTATGAATAAAGACCTGTATCTGGTTCGCCATGGACAGACGATATTCAACCTTAAGCGCATTATTCAGGGTTGGAGTGACTCGCCGCTCACGCAGTTGGGCTGCGACCAGGCGGCGCGCGCCGGCATGTTTTTGCGTGCGCGCGGCATTGAGCCCGACCACGCCTACACCTCCACGCTTCATCGCACCGAGCAGACTATCGCCAACTTGTGGCCGGGCTTGGCGTACGAGCGCCTGGACGGTCTGCGCGAGTGGTTCTTTGGCGACTTTGAGGCCGAGCGCGTGATGCTTATGCCCGAGCGCCCGTGGCGAGATTTCTATCGTCAGTTTGGCGGCGAGGGCCAGATGCAGGTGCGTGAGCGCATGGTGGCGACGCTGACCGAGCTTATGCAGCGTCCGGACCATACGTGTGTGCTCGCGGTAAGTCATGGCTCGGCTATCAAGGAGTTTATGGATCACGTGAAGGGTGCGGCGGCCGACGAGCGCGAACGCGTGCCGGGCAACTGCTCGGTGCTGCATTTTGCGTTTGACGATGCGGCCGATACGTTTGAACTGGTCGAAGTCTTTACGCAGGAAGACTACGCGCGCGAGCTGGGGCTTGAACCGCTCGTGGCTACTGCGGGTCCGCAGCGCGGATAACGCGAGCGCGGCGGCACGGGTCGCCGGCATAACTTCTCGACGCAAAAGGGGCGGAGATGCATGTACCTGCTGCATCTCCGCCCCCTGTTTGTTGAGCTGCCGATTTTTGTGCCGGGCGCTTTGGTCTTGCTAGAACCGTGCGACCTGGTGCGTGAGCAGACCCGTCGGGACCTGCGGCGCGCCGCCGCTGACCTGCGCGGCGGGGAAGAGCACAGCTACGGTAAAGTTGAACGGCTCTTTGCCCGTGTAGGTGCCGACGGCACGGGCATCGTCGGTCAGGAGCTGTGATGCCCCGACCAGCGCGGCAGCGTAGGTAGGGTCGTCGGCCAGTGCCGGCTCCGGCGCCTGGTCGAGCATGGCACGGATGGCGCCGACGGCGTCCTCGCGCTTGACCTCCCACACGCGGTGCGTAATGCCCGCGGGGTCGGTGACGGCGTAGAGCGAGGCGCCCTCTTTGGCAGCGCCCAGGATGATGTCCATGACGGGCGACGCCTCGTAGGCGAGCGACACGGGGCGCGGCTGAACTTTGAGTTCGGCGATCGCGCGCGCGGCGGCGGCCACGTCGGCGCTGGCGTCGCCCTTGCCGCCCGCAAGTACACTCGTCGGGCAGATCGCCACGACACCCGTCACACGTCCCGGCTCGCCCGAGCATTCGTACACGTAATACGCCGCACCCGGGTCCTTGAGCATCAGACCATCGGCAATGGCTTCGCGCAGGGCTTCGTTGTCACTCAGAATACTGCCCATTGCAGGCAGCGCCTCGAGCACGCGGTCCTGAGCCGGGCGGATGCAGGGAAACGGAAGTGCTTTCATGGGCGGTCCTAACGCGCGAGTCGGTTTGTTCGCGGCTTATTATGCCCCAACTTGGCCGCTCGCGTCCCAGAGCACGTTATCGGCGAGCGCGATTAGCACCTGCTGACAACGAACGATATCGGCGTGGGGCACATATTCGTTGGGCTTGTGCGCGAGCGCGAGCGACCCGGGGCCGTAGCTCATGCAATTGCGGTTACCTGTCTTGCCGGCAATGACGGCGGTGTCGGTGTAGCCGGTAAAGAAGCCGACGGTCGTGTCCGCGTCCGTCACGTCATCGGCGGCACGCTTGAGCGCTGCTAGAAGGGGAGAGGTCGGATCGCGCTCGATAGCGGGGCGGTCGCCTGTCACGGTATAGCTTCCATGGCAGCCGGGGACCGCGGCTTCGGCGCCGGCGATGGCCTGCTCTACCATGCGCTTCGCGACGGCCGTATCGGTCGGCGGAGTCAGGCGCATATCGACCCAGACCTTGGCGCGGTCGGGCACGACATAGGGGCGATATCCGCCCTCGATTTGGCCAAACGTGATGGTCGAAGACCCCAGCTCATCGTGCGCGGGCAGCGCCACAAACGCGCGACGGAGCGAACACACGACCTCGGCCATGGCGGCGACGGCATCCGCGCCCTTCCACGGCTGGCTCGCATGCGCCGTCACGCCAGCCATTTCAATCTCGAACCACGTACGCTCCTTGTGCGCCACCTGGATCTGTCCGTCGGTGGGCTCGGTGTCCAGCACCCATTCGCGCGAACCGACCCAGCCGGCATCGATGGCTGCCTCGGAGCCTCGCATAAAGTCTTCCTCGTCGACCGAGCAGATGAGCGAAAAGCCGCGGCGGGGCAGCGCGCCATCCGCCGCCACGCGCTCGAGCGTATGGACCAGTGCGGCAATGGCGCAGGCCAGACCGCCCTTCATGTCGCACGCACCGCGACCATAGAGCTTATCGTCCCGCATGGTCGCCCCGAGCGGCGGCGTGTCCGCGTCCCAGCCATCTCCCAGGGTGACGGTATCCATGTGGCAGATGTAGACGAGTCGCGCCTCGTTGCTCACGCCCGGCACGGTAATCATAAGGTTGCGGCGCCCGGGGAGTACTTCGAGCTCTGCAATCTGCACGGCATCGAGTACCGGATGGCTCAGCTGCGCCAACCGTTCCTCAACCAACGCATTGATATAGCGTTCAATCTCGCCCTCATACGCACCTGGGTCGGAACTGTCGATCCGCACGAGCCCTTGCGTAAGCCGCCAGGCAAAATCTGTATCAACCATAGGAACCTCACAGATAGTTAGGTCAACATACAGATTGTATGCCAAGAAGCGGCTCAGTGCATTTAATAGAGTGCTCACAAAAACGGGGGCGCCTCTCGTGCGAAAGGCGCCCCCGCGGGCATTCAATGTCAGTGACGGGCAGGCCACATGGGGAACTGCCCGTCAGATCAGCCGGCGCTATTTGATTACGCGCACGCGATACATCGACGGAATCTGCTTGAGCGCCTCGATGGTGCTGCTGTCCAGGTGCTCGTCGGTGTCGAACATGGTGTAGGCGTTCTCGCCAGCGGACTCGTTGGTCATACGCTGCACGTTGGCGTTGTCCTTGGCCAGGATCGCCGTGATCTGGCCGATCATGTTGGGCACGTTGGCGTGCAGGCAGGCGATGCGGCTCGCGGCGCGCGCCTTGCCCATGCTGCAGGCGGGGTAGTTGACGCTGTGCGCGATGTTGCCGTTCTCCAGGTAATCCTTAAGCTCGCTGATGGCCATGTCGGCGCAGTTGGCCTCGGCCTCGCCAGTGCCGGCGCCCGAGTGCGTGGTGATAAACGTGTTGGGCATCTTGACGGTCTTGGGTGTGGCAAAATCGCAGCTAAACCAGCTCAGCTTGCCCTCGCGCAGGGCAGCGTCGACGGCGTCCTCGTCAATGATGGTTTCGCGTGCGTAGTTGATGAGCACGGCGTCGGGTGCCAGCAGGTTAATCTGCTCGGCGCTGATCATGCCGATGGTGTCGGCCTTGCTGGGCACGTGTACGGTGAGGTAGTCGCAGCCGCGGCAGAGATCCTCGAGCGTGCCCACGCGCTGCACCTCGCGGCTCAGCACCCACGCGTGCTCGACGGAAATGAACGGATCATAGCCGTAGACGTCCATGCCCAGATCGACGCAGGCGTTGGCGACCTTGGAGCCTACGTTGCCCAGACCGATGACGCCGATGCGCTTGCCCTTGAGCTCGCGGCCCACAAAGGCCTTCTTGGCCTTCTCGGCGTCGACCTGGATCTCGGGGTCGTCGGCGTTGTCGCGCACCCAGTTCATCGATTGCACCACGCCGCGGCTCGAGAGCACCAGCATGCCTAGGACGAGCTCCTTAACGGCGTTGCTGTTGGCGCCGGGGGAGTTAAAGACGACGACGCCCTTCTTGGCGTACTCCTCGACGGGGATGTTGTTGACGCCGGCGCCGCAGCGGGCGATGGCGCGGATGCCCTCGGGCAGCTCGTAGCCGTGCAGGTCGGTCGAGCGCATCAGGATGGCGTCGGCCTCCTCGGCGGTGCTTACAAACTCGTAGCCCTCGCCAAACTCGACTTTGCCGTCTTTAGTGATGTCGTCGATGGTTTTGATCTTGCGCATGGAAAACTCCTTAGCAGGTTTGTCTAAAACAAGTGGTTTGAAGTGGCTGGCCGGCCCGCGGGTTGCGGGCTAGTTAGATCGCGGACTCAAACTATGCTGCGCTTCGAAGTCCTTCATGTACGTGGCCAGTGCCTGCACGTCTTCCATGGTTACGGCGTTGTAGACGCTCGCGCGCATGCCGCCTACCAGACGATGGCCCTTGACGTTTTGAATCTGGTGCTCGGCCGCGCCTGCGACAAAGGCCGCGTCAAGCTCGGCGTCGCCGGTGCGGAAGGTGACGTTGGCGATGGAGCGACTGTCGGCCTGCGTGGTGCCATGGAACAGCTCGCTGTGCTCGAGCAGGTCATAGAGCAGGTTGGCCTTGGCCCAGTTGCGCTCGGCCATGGCGGCAAGTCCGCCGGTCTCCTCGACCCAGTGGAATACCTTGCCGCACACGTAGATGCCAAAGGTGTTGGGCGTGTTGAGCATGGAGCCCTTGGCGGCCTGGGTCTTAAGGTCCATGTACTGCGGCGTCTGCGCAAAGGCGGGGCCGTCGGCGATGAGGTCGTCGCGCACGATGACCACGGTCACGCCCGCGGCACCGGCGTTTTTCTGCGCGCCGGCGTAAATGAGCCCGTAGCGCTCAACGTCGAGCGGCTGCGACAGAAAGCAGCTCGAGACATCGGCGACCAGCGGCACGTCGCCGCAGTTGGGCAGCTCGTGGTACATGGTGCCAAAGATGGTGTTGTTCTGGCAGATGTAGACGTAGTCGAGCCCGTCGCTCGCGGCCTCGGCGGCAATGCGCGCGTTGATGTCGGCCATGTCGGGGATGCGGTCGAAATTGGTGTCCTCGGAGCTCGCGAGCAGCACGGCCTCGCCGTACTTGGCGGCTTCTTTGTATGCCTTGTTGGCAAAGTTGCCGGTCACGATGTAGCCGGCGCGGCCGCGGCGCATGAGGTTCATGGGGATGCCCGCAAACTGCAGCGTGGCGCCGCCCTGCAAAAACAGGACGCGGTAGCTGTCGGGGATGCTCAGCAGGCGGCGCAGGGTAGTCTCGGCGTCGTCGATGATCTGCTGGTACATGCTAGATCGATGGCTCATCTCGAGCACGGACATGCCGCAACCGCGGTAGTCCATCATCTCGTCGGCGATCTCGGCGAGCACGCTGGTAGGCAGCGCGGCCGGGCCAGCTGAGAAGTTGTGCACACGTGCCATCTTCTAGTTCCTCCTCGTAGTCGTTTGAACGTTCGGGATACTTTAGCACAGTGGAGCGCCGGGCGCGACCGCATCACGGTAAAACCCGAGTGCGCCGCTATGATTTACAGGATGGTTACATGGGGGAGGGGTGCTTTACTCCTCAGGCAAATCCAAATCAGCGAGCGAAGGCATGAGGTTCTCTAGGCGCTTGATCTCTTCGTCGCAAATTAGCTACCTCCTGGTCACTACGACGCCAGTGTGGCAATGACGGCTTCGTCGCCGGCGTATATGAGGGTGTTGCCGTCGGGGATGATCGTTTGACCGTCGCGCTTGAGCATCACCACAATAAACGGATGCTTGCCTTGCGGCACGTCGCGCAGGCGCTGACCGGCCAGGCGACCGTGGGGGGTCACGGTGACCTCGCGCAGCGTAACCTCAGCACGCTCTTCAAACGTCGGCGCGGCCATCACCAGCAGATCTCCTTCCTGGATCACGGTGTCGCCATTGGGCAGTACCGGGTGCGCCCCGTCGCGCAGCACCAGGACCACGAGCATGTCGGTGGCGCTGCCAATGTCCGCGAGCGAGCGTCCGGCAAACGGATGTCCAGCGCCCACCTTGAGCTTTACAAACGACATGCCGTCCTCGTCGCGGTAGTCGTTAAAGGTGCGGCGCACGTCGCCGGTCGCATCGATCATATCGAGCTTCTTCGCCACCGCCGGCAGCAGCGAGCCCTGCACCACAATGCTCGACACGGCAATCACAAAGACCAGGTCAAATAGGTCGTGTCCACCGGGAACGTCGGCCACCACGGCAAAGAGACTAAAGACGACCGAAGCTGCTCCGCGCAGGCCCGCCCAGCTTACGAGCGCGACCTGGCGGGGGTTTGTCTTAAAGGGCGCCAGCAGCAGACCGACAGCGATGGGGCGGCTCGCAAAGAGCATAAACGCCATGAGCGCCAGACCGGGTAACAGCATTTGCGGCAGGCGTGCGGGCGTCACGAGCAGGCCGAGCAAGAAGAAGATCGTCATCTCGGCCATCTCGGTAAGGGTGTCAAAGAAGTGCGCCATCTCGACCTTGCCGGTGATGTCGCTCGCACCCAGCACAATGCCTGCCAGGTATACGGACAAAAAGCCGTTGCCGCCCAGGTAGCTCGGCAGCGCGTAGGCTACGATCGCCACGGCGAACAAGAAGATGGTCTGCGCGCCCTCGGCCGTTGCGTGTGCGCGTTCAATCAGGCGGCTGGATATCCAGCCGATGGCAAGGCCCAGCCCCACACCCAAGATGATCTGCTTGGCCAGCAGTATGGGAATGTCGATGTCGCCGCCAGCCGCGAGGGTGGCGAGTACCGCGGTGAGCATGTAGGCGACGGGATCGTTGGAGCCCGATTCCACCTCGAGCAGCGAGTCGGTACCGCCTCTCAGCGACAGGTTGTGTTCGCGCAGCACGCTAAAGACGCTGGCCGCATCGGTGGATGCTACGACCGAGCCCAGCAGTAGACCGCCGATCCAGTCGAAGCCCAGCACAAAGTGGGCGAACACGCCGGTGATGCCGGCAGTGATGACGACGCCGAGCGTGCTCAGCAACACCGCGGGCACGGAGACGGGTTTGGCACGGTCGATATTGGTGTTAAAGCCGCCGTAGAACATGATGAACAGCAGCGCCGTGCTGCAGACGGTTTCGGTGAGCGCATAGTCGCTAAAGTCGATATGCGCCGGGCCGTTGACGCCCAGCAGCATGCCGAGCGCGATAAAGATGAGCAGGGTGGGGAAGGGGAGTTTTTTGCCGACGGGTTTGATGGTCAGGCACAGAATAATAACGAGGCCGATAAAGAGAAGGATCTGGTTCATGGATGGTGTCCGCTCCTGGGTGGTTGGCGTGGCACGGTCAGTTGTTTGCGGTTATTTGTACCCAAAGATGGTGGGTTTATGGGGTTGGATTGCGGGCGTGCGCGATATCGTCATAGACGGCAGTCGTCTTTGCCTCTGCTCGGAAACCCTTTCCAGCTTTATTGCAACGGAGTACAATGGGTAACGTTTAAGTTCAACTTGAAGTTTTAGTTGCGGCGCCGGGCTTCGGCCGCAATGCAAGGAGAGGCGTACCATGGCGATCTATGTGACATCTGATGCTCACGGGCACGTGCGTGCGCTTGACGAGGCTCTGTCTAAGATCTCGTTGACGTCCGACGACACGCTGTACGTGCTGGGCGACATGATCGATCGCGGGCCCGATCCGGTCGGCGTTATTAAGCTCGTGCGCTCGCTGCCCAACGCCCGCGTACTCAAGGGCAATCACGAGCAGATCATGCTCGATGCCATCATTGGCCAGGATCCGCTCGATGCCGAGACCTGGGATATCAACGGTGGCTGGACGACGCGCGAGCAGCTCAACGACATGGAATTTGAGGCATACGAGGAGCTCGTGCGATGGATGGCCGCGCTGCCGCTCTACGCGGTGGTCGAGACTGCCGAGCGGCCGTACCTGCTGGTGCACGCCGGCATTCAGACCGAGGCGGCGCGTGCGTTTTTGCTTGAGCATGGTGTCGATTGCGGCGACGGCAGGGGAGCGGTCGATGCCGATCGCGAGCTGCTGCAGCAGATGCTCGCGGTGCAGTCGTCCGATGACCTGCTATGGATTCGTCACGGCTATTGGGATGTGCCGACCGGGCTGCTTTCTGCCGAGGGCAAGGGCCCGGTCGTGGTGAGCGGTCACACGCCCACGGTATCGCTTGGGCGCTATTGCGAGGTTGGCGGCCTGGCAGGGCTCGATGAGGAATCGGGACGCGGGCAGATCGTGCGCTTGGGCGGCGAGGACACTGCCGGTGTGCCCGATCGCATCGACATCGACTGCGCCGCCGCCACCGGCTCCGAGTTCGGCCGCGTGGGCATCCTGCGGCTCGATGATGGGGCGGAGTTCTACGCGAACATCAACCCGGGCGAATAATCGGTGCAAGCGGTAACTAATTTGGGACGGGGCTTTTTTTGACTACTTTTGCCCTTCTGCCCGCTAATTGATTTCTCTGGGACGGGGATTAAATAAGGCTCTGTTAGACCAGGATTGACATACATGTGTTCCCACGGTGCCATATCGTTGACCCCGTAGACCGCGATGATGGGGGCAGCATGAAC
>ENA-ORTH01000964-ORTH01000964.1-human-gut-metagenome-genome-assembly--contig:-NODE-964-length-32352-cov-3.713565_pt1 | contig 32352 bp, 38 predicted proteins | sample MGYA00241914_ERZ509192 | MGnify/ENA primary metagenome ERZ509192 (study PRJEB26280, sample SAMEA2338826) | human gut metagenome | biome: human gut; feature: human-associated habitat; material: faeces... | reverse complement strand
CTGCTTCACCTTGTGGTCGATGACGTGACGGGAAGCCAACTCCGCCTTGATCTCGTCCAGGCTGATGCCGGAGGCCACCATCAGCACCATCACGTGGTAGGCCAGGTCGGCAATCTCATAGACCGTCTCCTTGTGATCCTGGTCCTTGGCGGCGATAATCACCTCGGTGCACTCCTCGCCCACCTTTTTCAGAATCTTATCCAGACCCTTTTCAAACAGATAGGTGGTATAAGAACCCTCGGGGCGCTCTTTGTTGCGTCCCTCCAGCAGGGCGTAGAGCCCCTCGTAAGAAAATTCACTCATGTCAGTCTTCCTCGCTCTCATAAATTAGGTTGCCGTCAAAGCAGGAGTCGGTGCCCAAGTGGCAGGCAGGCCCCTCCTTGTTGACCCGCACCAGCAGGGCGTCCTTGTCGCAGTCGGCCCGCAACTCCACAATGTGCTGATAATTGCCGCTGGTCTCCCCCTTGAGCCACAGCTCCTGGCGGGAGCGGGACCAGAAGCAGGTAAGCTTCCGCTTCAGGGAAATCTCCAAGGACTCCCGGTTCATATAGGCCAGGGTGAGCACCTTGCCCGTCTTGGCGTCCTGCACGATAGCGGGGATGAGCCCGCGGTCGTCAAATTTCAAGGTATCCAGATCGATCATAGCCGCACACACACTCCGTTTCGTCTCAGCTCCGCTTTCAGGTCGGGGATGGCCACCTCACCGAAGTGAAAGATACTGGCCGCCAGACCGGCGGACAACTGGGGCAGCTCCCGGAACAGGTCCACAAAGTCCTGGGTTCCTCCCGCGCCTCCGGAGGCGATGACCGGCACCTTGACGATGGCGCTCACATCCCGGAGCATCTCAATGTCAAAGCCCTTCTTCACACCGTCGGTGTCGATGGAGTTGACCACCACCTCGCCGGCGCCCCAGTCCACGCCCTCTTTGATCCACTCCAGGGCATCCATGCCGGTGTCTACCCGGCCTCCGTTGAGGAACACGTGGTACTTGCCGGCCACCCGCTTGGCATCTACCGAGAGCACCACGCACTGGTCGCCGTAGCGCTTGGCGGCCTCGCCGATAAGTTCGGGCCGCTTGATGGCCCCGGAGTTCACCGACACCTTATCCGCCCCGCAGGCCAGGACCCGCTCAAAGTCCTCCACGCCGTTGATGCCGCCACCAACAGTGAGGGGGATAAAAATGGTGGAGGCCACAGCGGTAAGAATATCAGTAAAGAGTTTCCGGCCTTCGAAGGAGGCGGTGATATCGTAAAAGACCAGCTCGTCCGCCCCGGAGCGGGAGTAGTAGTCGGCCAGCTTTACGGGGTTGAACACGTCCTGGAGGTTCAGAAAGTTGACCCCCTTCACCACCCGGCCATCTTTAATATCCAGGCAGGGGATGATGCGTTTGGTTACCACTCTTATCCCTCCATTTCCTTCAAGGCGGTTTTCAGATCCAGCGCCCCGGTGTACAGAGCCTTGCCCAGAATGGCCCCGTAGAGCCCCAACTCCTTAAGGCGCGTCAAATCCTCCTGGCTGGACACCCCACCGGAGGCAATGAGGTCCAGGGAGAACTTCTGGGACAGCTGACGGTAGAGATCTACATTGGTCCCTGCCAGCATACCGTCCTTGGACACATCGGTGCAGATGACAGTGCTCACACCCAGCTTACACAGTTTTGTGAAGAAGTCCTCTACGCTGTCTTGAGCGGTCTCCAGCCAGCCCTTGATGGCGATTTTCCCGTCCTTGATGTCCACGCCCACGGCGATATGGCTGCCGAACTTGTCTAAACTCTCCTCCAGGAAGGCGGGATCGGTCACCGCCTTGGTACCCAGGATCACCCGCTCCACTCCGGCATCCAGATACTTCTGGATGGTGTCCAGGCTGCGGATGCCGCCGCCGATCTCCACCTTCAAGCTGGTATCCTTGCAGATGGCCTCAATGACTGAGTAGTTGGGGGTGGAGCCGTCCTTGGCTCCCTCCAGGTCTACCGTGTGGAGCCACTGGGCTCCAGCCTCCTGGAAGAGCCCCGCCTGAGCTACCGGGTCGTCGTTGTAAACGGTCATCTGGGCATAGTCCCCCCGGGTGAGGCGGACCACTTTTTTCTCATACAGGTCAATGGCAGGCAGTAAAATCATGCTCTTACCTCCATTGGCAAAATGCCTTCAAGATTTTCAGTCCCACGTCTCCGCTCTTCTCCGGGTGGAACTGGGTGCCGAACACGTTGTCCTTCTGGACGGCGGCGGTGAGCTCCGCGCCGTACTCCGCCGTGGCAGTGCAGCAGGCCCCGCAGTCAAAGCCGGCGAAGGAGTGGACAAAGTACACGTGGTCCCCCTCATTGAGGTCGGCAAAGATAGGGCTCCGCGCCCGGTCTTTGGGGAAGTGCAGGCCGTTCCAGCCCATGTGAGGCACATCCAGCTCCGCTGGGATCACCGGACGGATGGGGCGCACTTCGCCGGGGATGAGTCCCAGACCCTGGTGTTCCCCGTACTCAAAGGAGCGCTCCAGCAGCAGCTGCATACCAAGGCAGATGCCCAGCAGGGGCTTTCCAGAGGCGGCCTGATCCAGCACCACCTGGAACATCCCCGTCTCACGCAGCTTGTCCGCCGCATCGCCAAAGGCGCCCACACCGGGGAGAATGATGTGGTCGGCCTGATTGAGCACCTGCTGGTCCCGGGTGACCACCGCCTCCGCGCCGATGGCGGAGAGGGAACTTTTCAGGGAGAACAGATTGCCCACCCCGTAGTCGATGATGGCGATCATGTTCCCGCCTCCTTCTCGTCAAAGCGGATATCCACCGCACGAGCGTGGGCGGTAAGGCCCTCCTTCTTGGCAAACAGGCTCACCTGGCGGTACTCTTTCTCCAGAGCCGGACGGGTGTAATAGCTGAACTGGGACTTTTTGATAAAATCGTCCACCGACAGGGGGCTATAAAACCGGGCAGTACCCGAGGTGGGCAGAGTGTGGTTGGGTCCGGCAAAGTAGTCCCCCATGGGCTCCGGGTTCCACCGGCCCAGGAAGATGGAACCGGCGTTTTTGATCTGGCTCAAATAGTCAAAGGGGCTGTCCACGCACAGCTCCAGGTGCTCCGGAGCGATGCGGTTGGCCACGTCGATGGCCTGCTCCAGGTCGGGAGCCACGATGATTTTGCCGTTGTTGTCGATGGAGGCCCTGGCAATCTTCTCCCGCTCCAGCAGGGGAATCTGGCGCTCCAGCTCCTGGGCCACCGCCTGGGCCAGCTGGCGGCTCTCGGTGACCAGCACGGCAGAGGCCATCTTGTCGTGCTCCGCCTGGCTCAAGAGGTCCGCAGCCACAAAAGCGGGGTTGGACTTACCGTCGGCAATGACCAGCACCTCAGAGGGTCCGGCGATCATGTCGATGTTCACCTGTCCAAAGACCTGCTTTTTGGCCTCGGCCACATAGGCGTTGCCGGGACCGACAATCTTGTCCACCTGGGAGACGCTCTCTGTTCCGTAGGCCAGGGCGGCAATGGCCTGGGCTCCGCCCACTTTGTAAATCTGGGTAACGCCCGCAATTTTAGCGGCGGCCAGAATGGCGGGGTTCACCTTGCCGTCCTTTCCCGGCGGGGTGACCATGACGATCTCCCCTACCCCGGCAATATGGGCGGGGATGGCGTTCATCAGCACGGTGGAGGGGTAGGCTGCGGTGCCTCCGGGGACATAGATGCCCACCCGGGCCAGGGGCATGATCTTCTGCCCCAGAATGACCCCCTCTTTTTCTTCCATCACAAAGCTCTGCCGCTTCTGCTTGGCGTGGTAGGCCCGGATATTCTTCGCCGCCTGCTCCAGCACGGCCAGAAACTCCGGCTCCTCGGCGGCCAGGGCCTCGTCCAGCTCCTGCTCCGTCACAGCCAGGGCAGACAGCTCCACCTTATCAAACTCCCGGGCGTAGTGGTAGAGGGCGGCGTCTCCCTCGGCCCGCACCCGGCGGATAATCTCCGCCACCGGCTGAGACACATCCTTTACCGCGTCGTGGCGCAGGAAGATATCCTGGTCCCGCACTTCATTCATATCATAAATCTTGATCATAAGCCGCCTCACAAATCCCGTTCCAGCGCGTCCCGCAGCCGGATGATTTCCTCGTGCTTAAACTTGTAGCTCACCTTGTTGCAGATAAACCGGGCGCTGATATCCACGATGGTCTCCAGGGGAGCCAGGTGGTTTTCCAACAAAGTTTTGCCCGTCTCCACAATATCCACGATCACATCGGACAGGCCCAGGATAGGGGCCAGTTCGATGGAGCCGTTCAATTTGATGATATCGATGTCCCGGGAGCGGGAATCGTAATACTCCGTAGCGATGTGGGGGAACTTGGTGGCCACCCGCAGTTGCCGGTTGGGATCGTCATAAAAATCCTCCGGACCAGCCACGCACATGCGGCACTTGCCCATCTTCAAATCCAGCAGTTCATATACGTCGGGGCGGTACTCCAACAAAATGTCCTTGCCCGCGATGCCCATATCGGCGGCGCCCCGCTCCACATAGATGCTTACGTCGGAGGGCTTGACCCAAAAATAGCGCACCCCTTTTTCCGGATTTTCAAAGGTGAGCTTCCGATTCTTCTCTAAAATGGAGGGACAGTCATACCCGGCGGCGGCCATGCGCTCGTAGGCGCTCTCCCCCAGCCGTCCCTTGGGCAGGGCTACGTTGATCATACCAGCACCTCCTCGGGTTTCATACCCCGGACATAGCGTTCCGTCTTCCGGCAGCGCACCCCTCCAACCGGGTCGCCCTGCCGCTGGCAGCGCACTCCCAGCCCCCGGGAACGCAGCTTCTCCACAAAGGCAGCCAGATCAGCCAGGTCGGCATCGGGGCCGTAGGTAAGCATCAGATCGGCGTCATACTGTTTCTCCCGGCCGAAGTAGGGCTCCAGACGCCCCATGTACAGGGCAAAACCGATAGCTCCCACCTGCTTGCCCATCTTCCGGGGCAGGTTGTCATACCGCCCGCCGGAGAGTACCGGGAATGGGATGTTTTGAAGGAAACCCTGGAAGATGACCCCGTTATAGTAGTCCATACTGTTCACCAGGGAGAAGTCCAGGTGGACCCGGTCCCCCAGGCCAAAGCCCTCCAGGATGGAGGCCACCAGAGACAGCTGCCGCAGGGCATCCCAGGAAGCATCATTCCGGGCCAACTGCCCGGCCTGGTCAATGCCCTGCCGCAGAGGGGCGTAGATGGACATAAGCTGGGCGATGGTCTGGGCATTCTCTATGGTAATCAGCCCCCGGTCGGCCAGAGCCTGGACACCGGGGACATTCTTCTGGGCAATAAACTCCAGCACCTGCTCCCGTACCTGACCTGAGAGGGCCATATCGTCCAACAGGCACGAGACAAAACTCACATCAGACAGATCCAGTACACAGTCCTCGGAAAGCAGCTCCAGGGATTTGGCAGCCAGGGCAATGACCTCCGCCTCGGCGTAGGGGTCCAGCTGGCCTACCGACTCCACCCCCACCTGGAGGATCTCCTTAAAGGTGCCCCCCATGTCCCGGTAGACGTTCTCGTTGTAGTAGACCTTCTCGCTGCTGCCATTGTTGTTCTTCATAATGGACAGGGTTATGTCGGGCTTGAGGGCCTTTAACTCGCCGTCCACATCGGTAAAGGTAATGATATGTCCGCTTTTCAAAAAGTCCTTGTTCTGTGCGTACAGGTCATAATCCTCAAACTTGGACATACGAAATTTGTGATAGCCGTACTGTTCGTACAGCCCGTTGAGTTGTTCTTCCAGCATTGATCCTTCCTCGCTTACAGCATCCCTTTGGTGGATGGAATTTCCGTTTCAAACCGGGGGTCGATGGCCACCGCCTGGCGCAGTGCCCGGCCCAGAGCCTTGAAGGCCCCCTCTACGATATGGTGGGAGTTGCGGCCGCAGACCTGGCGCAGGTGGAGGGTGAGGCCGGCGTGCTTCGCAAACCCTTCCATAAACTCATACACCAACTGGGTATCAAACGTGCCGATCTTCTCGGTAGGGATCTCCAGACCGTCGTAGTAGCCTCCCCGGCCAGAGATATCAACAGCACACAAAATCAAAGCCTCATCCATGGGCAGGTGGAGGGAGGCGTAGCGGTTGATCCCCCGCTTATCTCCTAGTGCCTGGGCAAAAGCGTCTCCCATGGCAATACCGATGTCCTCCACGCTGTGGTGGTCGTCCACCTGGGTATCCCCGTGGCAAGTGACATCCAGGTCCAGTCCGCCGTGGCGGGCCAGCAGGGTGAGCATGTGGTCCAGAAAACCCACACCGCTCTCCACGGTGCTCTTTCCCGTGCCGTCCAGGTTGAGGGACAGGCGAATGTCGGTCTCGTTTGTTTTGCGGGCAACAGAAGCGGTTCTCATAGCAGCTCCTCCAGCTTCGTCAGGAAAATATCCATCTGCTCCTGGGTACCGATGGTAATGCGATTATAATCCCGGATGGGGTCCTTGTCAAAGTGACGCACCAGAACGCCCCGCTCCTTGAGGCCACGGTAGATCGCTCCGCCGTCAGTACCCGGCTTCCTGGCAAACAGGAAGTTGGAGCGGGAGTCCAGCACAGTAAAGCCCAGCTTCTCCAGCTTTTCCTTGGTATAGGCCCGGGTGTCCATGATCTTCTTACAGTTTTCCGTGTAGTAATCCTGCTCGGCGATGGCCTGTACGCCAGCCCGCAGAGTCAGTCGATTCACATTATAGGGGTTGGTGGAAAACTTCACCGTCTCCAGGTCCCGGATGAGCTCCGCATTACCGATGGCGTAGCCCAGCCGGGCTCCTGCCATGGAGCGGGACTTGGAGTAAGTCTGCACCACCAGCAGGTTGGGGTAGATCTTGGTCAGCTCCACACAGCTCTCTGCGCCGAAGTCCACATAGGCCTCATCCACCACCACCACGCTGTCCGGGTTGGCCTTGACGATGCCCTCGATGGCGTCTCGGCTCAGGGCCATGCCGGTAGGAGCATTGGGGTTGGCAATGACGATGGTCTTATTGAGACCGTAATAGTCCTCAGGGGCGATGGAAAAGTCGGATTTCAAGGGAACAATCTGCACGGGAATGTGGTAGAGGTCAGCAAACACGGGATAGAACCCGTAGGTGATGTCAGCGAAGGCCACCCCTCGGCCGTCGGTGGCATAGGAGAGGAAGGCAAAGTTCAGTGCCTCGTCGGAGCCGTTGCCCACATAGATGTTCTCCGGCTCCACCTTGTAATAGTCTGCCAGGGCCTTTTTCAGCTCCTTGCACTCGGGATCGGAATACAGGCGCAGGTCGGAGGCCTCTTTGGCATTGAGGGCAGTGATTACCCCAGCCGAGGGGGGATAGGGGGATTCGTTGGTGTTGAGCTTCACATACTGCTGATCTTGGGGCTGCTCACCAGGGGTGTAAGGCGCAAGATTTTTCAGTGCACCGCTGAAAAAGGTGGACATAGGTAGGCCTCCTTGTTTATTTCGCTAGTTCGCTAAAGTGATAACGTAATAATAAACACCTATCCTCGGTTTGTCAACCCCTCCCAGTCTGTTTTGGAAAAACCGTTGCCATATTTTTTGCCCCGTGCTACCATACTATTAAAAATGCCGGGGCTTCAGCCCCATGGATCAGGAGGTTCCCTATGTCAAAACAAAAATCCATCCCCCAGCGGGATGCCATCCCTCAGGAGTATACCTGGAACACCGCCGACCTCTACCCCACTGATGAAGCCTGGAAGGAGGAGTTCCAAACTCTGAAATCCCTCACCCAAAAGCTGGAGGGCTATGCCGGCCGTCTGGGCGAGAGCGCCCAGACCCTCTACGACTTTGTCACCTTGGAGCAGCAGGCCGGAGAGATGCTCAGCAAGCTCATGGACTATGCCCAGCGGAAAAGCGACGAGGACACCCGGGTAGCTACCTACCAGGCCATGGTGGGCCAGATCTCCACCCAGTATGTGGAGCTGGTGCGTGCCACCGCCTTTGAGGTGCCTGAGCTGCTGGCTCTGCCCGAGGAGCGTCTGGAGGAATTCTATGCCCAGCTCCCCGATCTCACCCTCTACCGCCGCTACTTCCACAACATCCAGCGCCGCCGCCCCCACACTCTCTCCCAGGCGGAGGAGCAGCTGCTGGCCGCTGCCGGAGAACTGTCCCAGGCCCCCGATGACATCTTCTCCAAGCTCACCGACGCCGACCTCACCTTCCCCGACGCGGTGGACGGTCAGGGGCAGGCTCACCCTCTCTCCAACGGCTCCTACACCCTGCTCATGTCCAGCCCCGACCGGGCATTGCGGAAATCCGCCTTTGAAAACCTGTACTCCGTCTACGGCGGTATGAAAAACACCCTGGCCGCCACTCTGGCCGCCCAGGTCAAGCAGCTCCAGTTCTTCTCCAAGGCGCGCCGCTACCCCAGCGCCTTAGCTGCCTCTCTGGACGGCACTCACGTCCCCGAGGAGGTCTATCATAACCTCATTTCCACCGTCCGGGCCAATCTGGACAAGATGCACCGTTATGTGCGTCTGCGGAAAAAGTTGCTGGGGGTGGACGAACTCCACATGTACGACGTGTACGCCCCCATGGTCTCGGGCGTAGAGGCGGAAATTCCTTATGAACAGGCCAAGGAGACCGTCTACCAGGCGGTAGCCCCTCTGGGTGCGGAGTACCAGGCCATCATCCGTCAGGCTCTGGACAACCGTTGGATCGATGTGTACGAGAACGTGGGTAAGCGCTCCGGCGGCTATATGTCGGGCGCCCTGGTCCACCCCTATATTCTGCTCAACTACCAGGATGACCTGGACAGCATGTTCACCCTGGCCCATGAGCTGGGCCACGCCGTCCACTCCTACCTCTCCAACCGCACCCAGCCCACCGTCTATCGGGACTATGTGATTTTCGTGGCCGAGGTGGCCTCCACCTGCAACGAGGCCCTGCTCATGGAGCATCTGCTCAAGCAGACCGACGACAAGCGCCGCCGGGCCTGGCTCATCAACCACTTCCTGGAGCAGTTTAAGGGCACCCTGTACCGCCAGACCATGTTCGCGGAGTTTGAACTGCGCATGGGCGAGCTGGTGGCTCAGGGCGAGACCCTGACCGAGGAGCTTCTCTGCCGGGAATACAAGGCCCTCAACGAGGCCTATTTCGGCCCCGACATGGTCTCTGACCCCCAGATCGCTCTGGAGTGGTCCCGTATCCCCCACTTCTACTACAACTACTACGTCTTCCAGTACGCCACCGGCTACTCCGCCGCCATCGCCCTGGCAAACCGCATCCTCACCGGCGGTCACCAGGCGGTTCAGGACTACCTCACCTTCCTGTCCGGCGGGTGCAGCCAGAACCCCATCGACCTGCTGAAGGGCGCCGGGGTGGACATGGCCTCCCCCCAGCCCATCCAGGACGCCCTGGACCAGTTTGGCCGTCTGCTGGACGAGATGGAAGAACTTATGGCCTAAGCAACAGAGCCGTTGGAACCAAGGTTCCAACGGCTCTGTTTAACTCAACCGCAGCGATTTGTAAAAGTCCAGGGTACTGAAGCCCCGCTCCAGCTGGGTAAGCAGATAGGCCTCGGCCACATCGGCAAAGGCGGACAGACTCTTCTCCTCCAGCTGGAAGAAAAATAGCCGTTTGGGATCTCCGTAGGCCACATGGCGCATGGCGGCTAGCGCCCCCTGATCCAGAGGCATGGACACCCCGTCCCCCACCTCGCCGCGGCAGCGGGCACAGTGGAGCACCCCTTCCCGCAGGTGGAACCGGGGTTCCTCCGGCTGGCAACCGCACACCGCACAGGCATCCAGCACCGGCTCGTACCCCGCCAGACACATGGCACGCAGCTCAAAGGCTCCCTTCACCAGGGCCAGAGGGCGGTCCAACCGGTCCAGGGCGTGGAGGCTGTTTAAAATAAGGGACAGCATCTCCGGACTTGGCAGCCCCTCCAGGGCCAGCGCCTGGGTCACCTCACCGAAGTAGCAGCCCAGAGAGAACTTGTCCAAATCCTCCCGCATGCCGCGAAACTCCCGCTCCACCTCGGCCTCTTTCACGCTCCAGCGTCCCTGGTACTCGTAGAGGATGAAATCCGACCACACCAGCAGCTGACTGCCCGCAGCCAGAGGACTGCCTTTCCGGCGGCAGCCCCGGGCAGAGGCAGTAAGCTTTCCCTGCTCCTGAGTGAGCAGGGTGAGGATCTTGTCCGATTCCTTATACGCTGTCTCCCGCAGAACCAGGGCTTTGGTGTGCAGATGCATGGTCAAACGCTCCTTTTATGTACGATGGGCCCGCTCCAGTCGGAGCGGGCCCCAGTCTCACTGCCACGGTGGAGGCAGCGAAGAAATGGTCTCCCCGTTTCGGGGCGGCAAGGTCGGTTCAGAACGGCCCTGCGGCTTCTCCCGCCGGGCAGCCAGGTAGGCCTGAGGCAGCCCGGTGGCAAAAAACAGTTCCCACATTCCATCCATGTCCGTCCCTCCGTTTTCTGTTTCTGGCCTTAGTATGGCGGAAGGAGTCGAAATTTATAGATGGAAGGTTTTGTTTATTCGTCCCGATAGCCGAAATTGTGAATGAGGTTGATGTTATCTCTCCAATTTTCCCACAAAAGCAGGCTTTTGTGGGAACCCTGATCTTATCCTTCCACCGGCAAAGTGAATTTGCCGGTGGACAAGGTTTTTGCAGCGCAAAAACACTTGGACGCGCCAAAGGCGCGGCTCGCTTGCGCTCGCAAAGAAAATTGGCCGAACTGCAAACTGCTTGAATCACTCATCCCGGTGTTCCGGTCTAACGAAAAAGCGACATAAACTCCCACAAATTCTGACCGCACTCTGGGGGCCACCTCATGGTGCGAATTATGCGTAAAAAACATCATTGACGATACACTTCCCCGCCGCGATTTCTCTGCTTCCAAACCATACAGTTCCAATCCAGCCGTCCGCCTCTTTCCTTCCGTTTTCTGCTAAACTCTTTCTGCCGCAGCGGCTTGCAGATTCCAGGCGTTTGATTTCACGCTGATTTTAAGCCGTTGGGAAAACAGTTGGATGTGGAAGGATTGGGCTTGGGCTCCTCATGGAAAAACAAAAAAGAGGAGCCTTGGTTCTTTTCCAAGACTCCTCTTTTCATGTCTGTTTTTCGAGGGATTTTGTGACTGGTTTCCGATTAGTTGTCACATAGTATCCTGGAAAATATATTGTTTGCTTATTATAGCACAAGGCATCCTTAACTTCAAGTTGTGGCCTAATTTGTATGTTTTTGAAAATGCTACTGTAAAACCCGAAGGGGGCAATCCCCTTTCGGGCTTTATTTTTTACCGAGAAAGGGGGTGTCCTTGATGGCTGGCAAATACCTCACGCTCCAGGACCGCAAGACCATCGCAAAGCTGTATCGCCAGGAGGCGCGGGTGCTGGACATCGCAAATAAGGTGGGGTTCCACCCCGCCACCATCTATGAGGAGCTACGCCGAGGAGACACCGGGAAACTGGACGAGCGCCAGCGCCCGGAGTACGACCCGGTCCTGGCCCAGAAGAGGGTCCAGGAAGCAATCCGCCGCCGAGGGAACCACCGAGGCGCAGCAACCCAAAAGGACGGGCGGCAGGCCCGGAAAGTATAGGGAGGATAAAACTATGGGAAAGACCATTGAACTGAGCCGGGTACGGCAGGGCGAGCGCTTCACGCTGGACGGCGTAGAGTGGGTGAAGCTGGACGAGACCCACATGGGCGCGTTTGTGGTAGCCGCCGATGCGCTGCCGGACAACTGCCCGTTCGAGAATGACGATGACCGCGAGGATGCCAACAACTTCTGTGGCAGCCACATCGCAAAGGAGATGGAGCGTTGGCTGCGGGACCAGCACAAGCCCATCTTCGGTGCCACGTTGGAGCGGCCCATCGACCTGACCACCATGGACGGCATGACAGACTACGGCACGCCTCTGGCCGTTGCCCACCTGCTGACCATCGACGATTACCGCAAGTACCGCCGCTTCATCCCCTTGGCCTCCCGCCCGTTTTGGCTGGCTACCGGGTGGACCACCAAAAGCTCCCCGCACTCCGACACCGGCAACGCGTACTGCATCGTTACCGACGGCACCGTGTACAACAACTACGTCTACTACGCGTACTTCGCCCCGCGTCCCGCTTTGTATCTCAAATCCTCAATCCTTGTATCCGTTGAGACCGAGGAGGAGCAGAAAAGCATCCGGGACTACACCGACACAGAGCTGATGGACGAGCTGTACCGGCGGAGGAGGGCGAGCTATGACCCGGACTGAGCGGAGAGAACGGCAGCGCCGCAGAAAGCTCCAGATCGCCCACCGCATGGTCTCTGCACTGCTGGCGCTGGTTCTTAAGGTCAAACATCTTTTCCACGATTCCCTTCTCATCCGGGCGGAAGGGCGGCAGCGCGTGGCGCTCAATGCCATAACGGACGCACAGCTCATCCATACGGCCGCCCAGAAATTCGCCTCCCTTATCCGTGATAACCTCCCGCGGTATCCCCGCGCTGGGCCACTGCTCCGGCTCTATCTCAATCCCAAAGCTCCGGCAGTATTCCCGCTTGTCCATCGCCGCGTTGGCAATGCAGGCTGCCACCGCTTCTTCCCCGGCGTCAAGGCCAACATAGACGCCAGCGATGAGCTGAGTGGCGGTATCGACGGCTAGATAGATGTTTGGCCGGCCTATTATCCTGCTCCTGTCAAACTGGGATACCAGGTAGATATCCGCCTGGGTCTCATCCATCTGATAGCTGCCGATTTTATCCCGCCACAGCATCGCTGAGCCATAGGCCATGCGCTGATTACATTGGAAACTGGCCAGGCCGTCTCTTGTAATGTGCCTCTGCGCCGCCTTACAGGCCCAGTAGCGGTTATAGTACTGCCGGAAGCTGTCCCATGTAGGAATCTCCTGGTCAACTGTTCCGCCTTGGTTGGTATAGAGGGAGAGTATCATCATGTCATAAGCCATCCGCAGGGAGTATTTTTTCGCGCTCAAATAGAACTTGCGAATGGCCCAGTCATACTCTGTCCGCACCTGATGGGCACGCGGCTTCTCTCGTGTCAAGATACCCGTTGCGAGATATCTGTTATAGAGTTTCTGAAGGCGGCGGACAGTGGTTTTCTGCTGTACCGCAATCTCCTCGAACTTTTTTCGTCTTGCTTTCTTATCCCAAATATAAGCCGTGTTTTCCACCACCAGAGCTATCAGATTATACCGTTCATGCTGTGCCGTGGTCCGTTTTGACCTTTCAAGCCTTTCCAGATATTCCGGCGGTGCCTCGATTCGTTCTGCCATCTCCAGCTGAGCCGCGTCCATACGCCGGGGGGCGGCTGGGGCGTCATAGGAGATGACCCAAATATCATCGTTTTCATGGAGCAACACCCGGTATCGTTCCCCTTCCCACAGAATAAACATCATCCGTCCTCCATCACAATGATTTTCCAGTCCCGGATATGCTGTCCCGCCCAGTAGCGCCGGGACAACTCCAGCCGTTCAACCGTTGCCCGCTTCTCCATCTGTTTTGACCTTATGACCTCTCTGACACCGATGCTGCCATCGGCATACACCAGACAGAAATCTGAAGTCCACTGCTGCTGGAAATAGTCTTTGCGGATATCCACCCGGGAGACAAGCTCGAGCCGGACGTTATCCCAAGGGATATTGGCCTTGTAGGAAACAACCTCATCCATCTCCTCCAGATACCTGGTAAACGCTTTCGCCTCCTCTGAATGAACGCAGACAAGGGCATTATTCTTCTTGCTGAAAAACTGGATATCCCTTGCCTTCTCGCCTGCTTTCTGCATATCGCTGTCCTCCTCCGTTTTTGTTTGAATGGCTGCCTGGTGCCCGTGGGAGGGCCGCGGGGCATTATCCCGAGTTTTTGTCTATTAACAGGAAGTTTTTGCGAAACGGCAACAAAATCTCGGATTAAATCTCGAATTATTCCGAGTTTTTGTCTTTGGACAGGGCAATTATTCTGAGTTGGTTTTTCGAACTTTTGTGGCTCAACCCTTGTGTTTGAGGCATTTTTTCGCTGCAAAATGTCCGTGCAGGCCAATTCGAAAAAATAAATTTGGAAATAACAAAAATTTAAATTAAATGCAATTATTCCGAATACTATGTTCCGGTCTAACGAAAAAGCGACATAAACTCCCACAAATTCTGACCGCACTCTGGGGGCCACCTCATGGTGCGAATTATGCGTAAAAAACATCATTGACGATACACTTCCCCGCCGCGATTTCTCTGCTTCCAAACCATACAGTTCCAATCCAGCCGTCCGCCTCTTTCCTTCCGTTTTCTGCTAAACTCTTTCTGCCGCAGCGGCTTGCAGATTCCAGGCGTTTGATTTCACGCTGATTTTAAGCCGTTGGGAAAACAGTTGGATGTGGAAGGATTGGGCTTGGGCTCCTCATGGAAAAACAAAAAAGAGGAGCCTTGGTTCTTTTCCAAGACTCCTCTTTTCATGTCTGTTTTTCGAGGGATTTTGTGACTGGTTTCCGATTAGTTGTCACACCGGTATCCAAAATTATGGATCAAATTGATGTTATCCCGCCAATTTTCTTTTACCTTCACCCAGGTCTGGAGATACACCTTGGTACCCATAAACCGCTCCATGTCCTGCCGGGCCAGGGAGGATACCTTCTTCAGCATGGAGCCGCCCTTGCCGATGATAATACCCTTGTGGCTGTTCTTTTCGCAATAAATGGTGGCATCGATCTCGATGACCTCGTCGTCCCGCTCAGAGAACTTGGTGATCTCCACGGCGGTCCCGTGGGGAATCTCCTTGTCCAGGCACAGGAGCAACTTCTCCCGCAAAATCTCCGCCATCATCTGCCGCTCGGGCTGGTCGGACACCATGCCCTCGGGGAAGAGCTGGGGGCCGTTGGGCAGGAAACCCTCCAACACGTTCAGCAGCTCGTCCACACCCTCACCGGTTTTGGCGGAGATGGGCACCACGGCGGTAAAGTCGTGGGCCTGGGTGTAGACCTGGATGACCTCCAGAAGCTTTTCCTTCTGCTCCAGGGTGTCCACCTTGTTGATGACCAGCACAGAGGGGCAGCCCAGGGTCTTGATGCGGTCGATGAGCTGCTGCTCGGGAGCGCCGATGTTGGGGATGGGCTCTACCAGTAGCATAATGCCATCCACATCGGCCACGCTCTCCTTGACCACATTCACCATGTAGTCGCCCAGGCGGGTGCGTGCCTTGTGGAGACCGGGGGTGTCCACAAAGACGAACTGGCTCTCTCCCCGGTTCAAAATGGCGGTAATGCGGTTGCGGGTGGTCTGGGGCTTATTGGTGACGATGGCCACCTTCTCCCCCACCAGAGCATTGGTCAAAGTGGACTTGCCCACGTTGGGCCGTCCGCACAGGGTGATGATACCCGACTTTTTGATTTCCATAAATTGATCCTCAACTTTCTTTCTGCGGCTTGAGCTATTGGCCGCGTGTTATTCTCTCACAATGCCCAGCGTTCCCAGAATTTCTTCCTCTCGCTGACGCATTTGCTTTTTCATGGGGCCCTCGTCCATATGGTCGTACCCCAACAGGTGGAGCACCGAGTGGACGGCCAGGTAGGCCACTTCCCGGCGGGTGCCGTGGCCGTACTCCTCTCCCTGAGCCTTCGCCCGCTCCAGGGAGATCACCATATCTCCCAGAGGAACCAGGTTGTCGCCGGGGTCGGCGTCCTCCTGGGTGGGATGTTCCCCGGGCTGGAGGTCAAACATGGGAAAGGAGAGCACATCCGTGGGCCGGTCCACCTCACGTTGCTCCAGGTTGATCTGATGGATGCCCTCATCATCGGTGAACAGCACGTCCACCTCGCAGGGCACATCCACTCCCTCAGCAGCCAGGGTGGCAGGGATCACCTGCCGCAGCAGGTCGGCATACTCCTCCGCTCCGTCCACCTCGGTCTCAATGATGATCTCGTGGTTCAATGTTGTCTCCTCCTCTGGCCCATCTAAGGGCTCGTCCAGCACCCAAGGCAGGTACAAACTGATGTCCAGGTCAAAGCTCGGCTCAGGGAACTCAGGCTGGATATTGTAACACTCATGGCCCACCATCATCTGAAATGTGGGGAATACGACCGGTGGGCCCCAAGCGGTACCGTTATTCTGTTTCTTCTCCGGCGTTTGGACCACTGCGCCCGCCACGCGCCAGCTGATCTCGTAGAGCAGCCCCTTCTTTTCCCAGCTTTCGTCATGGTAGAGTTCGCACACATACGTGGCCTTCTCCACCGGGATGGACAGGCTGTCCAGGATATGCAGGATCTCCTCCGGCAGCTTCCGTTCCCTGGCCAAAACCAGGAAGTTGCGGCAGTGTCCGCAGGTGCAGCTCCATTCCTCCGCCTGAGCATACCAAGCTCGGGTGGCCTGTTCATCTACCTCCAACTCATAGCCCCAAAGGGACAGCCGGGTCATCTCCGGTTCTCCTTTTTATTCTTGCGCTCCTCGTCCACCTCGTAGGCCTTGATGATGCGCTGCACGATCACATGGCGGACCACATCGCTCTCGTTGAGACGGCAGATGGCAATATCCTCCACGCCCTTGAGCACCCGCATGGCCTCCCGCAGGCCGGAGACCTTGTCCCCGGGCAGGTCGATCTGAGTAATATCGCCGGTAATGACGATCTTAGAGCCAAAGCCCAGGCGGGTCAGGAACATCTTCATCTGCTCCCGGGAGGTGTTCTGGGCCTCGTCCAGGATAATGAAGCTGTCGTCCAGGGTACGGCCGCGCATGTAGGCCAAAGGAGCTACCTCAATGTTGCCCCGCTCCAGATACTTCTGGTAAGTCTCAGGACCCAGCATATCAAAGAGGGCGTCGTACAGGGGGCGCAGGTAGGGGTCTACCTTACTCTGCAAATCGCCGGGCAGGAAGCCCAGCCGCTCTCCGGCCTCCACAGCAGGACGGGTCAGGATGATGCGGTTAATCTCCTTGGCCCGGAAGGCAGCCACTGCCGCTGCCACCGCCAGATAGGTCTTACCGGTACCGGCGGGACCGATACCCAGGGTAACTGTATTCTTCTGAATAGCCTCCACATACTTCTTCTGGCCCAGGGTCTTGGCCTTGATGGGCTTGCCCTTGGCAGTGATGCACAGCACGCCGGCAGACAGCTGCTGTACCTCCTGCTCCCGGCCCTCCCGCACCAGCTGAAGGACATATCGTACATTCTGTTCGTTGATAGCCTCTCCCCGTGCGGCCAGGCCCATCAGGTTCTCGATGGCATGCACGGCAAATAGGACTTGCTCCGGGTCCTCCCCGGACACCTTCAGCTGGGAATCCCGGCTGATCACCGAGACCCCCAGCTCATGCTCAATCAAACGGATATTCTCGTCAAAGGAGCCAAAGAGGCTGATGGTATCCTCCAAGCGCTCCAAACTGATGGTCTGTTCTGTCATTGGTATGATTACTCCTGTTCGGCAGAGGAGTCCTCCTCTGGAATTTCCCGTGAGCTGGGCGTCTCCTGGCCAATTTCCTCCTGGCACTCGGCGCTCAGCGTGACTTCCAGCATCCCGTCTGCCACCCGGGCGGTGAAGTTTTGGGACAACACCTGTCCATCCGGGCTGATCAGATCCTGGAGCCGGCGTTCCAGTCCCTCCTCCACCAGAGCTTGGGCCGCTTCCACATCCACGTCCACACTCTGCGTCTCATAGGCACGGCAGCGCTGAGCCGTAAGCATCATGGGCAGGCGCTGGCCGCCGGGGAGGCTTCCCTGGTACACCGTGGTTATTTTATCATAAGACTCCCATGGAATGCTACTGTTTCGGAAAAAATCCAGGGAAAATCCAAAAAAGCTTATCGACCACAGGGTACGCTCTTTCCCGGTGTACTCCTTCACCTGGGCCTGGAGAGGGATAGCACCCCGCAGGGTACGCCACGTTCTGGCCCACACCCGTCCCCGGGCGTGGGTCTGGTAGTAGCGGGTAGGCAGGTCGCTGTACTGAGGGGGCGGCATGCTGACCAGGCCCGAAATCACCACCTCGCCTTTTGCTACCGTATCCCCCTCCGCTACCAGCGCCTCTCCGGCCAGCGGCTCCACCTGGAGGATGATCCCGTCAGCCTGGGACACCACATCGTAGTACCCCTCCTCCCGGTCCAGCTCCGGCGCCTTGACCGCCTCCCGCACCACCACCTCCAGCCGGGTACCGTAGAGATTGATGGACATCCAGGACAGATCGGGCATCTCCAACAAGACACGTTGGGCAATACTCTTGCGGTCCAGACTTGGTCCGTATACCCCCGGGCGCACCCCCTGCTGGCGCAGTTGGGAAAGGATGGTGGCCGAGGATACCTGCTCATTGCCCGTGACCTGGATGGTGAGAATAAACCGAGAGAGAATACACACCGCCGCCACACTCAGTGCCAGCCCCACCAAAAATGCGTAGCGCTTGCGGAAGCGGCGCAGGAAGGCAGGCAGTCCCCTGCTGTCCTCTATTTCGATCTCGCACCCCACACGCTGCGCCAGCTCCTCCAGCCGCCGCAGTTTCTGGCGCAGAGTAATGAGCCGCAGGGCGTGCTCGTCCACCCACTCCAGCCCCCAGCAGGGTACCTGCTCCTGGGCGCACAGATTCAGCAGCCGCTCCGGAAAGGCTCCCCGGGCCGTGAGAGTCACCGTCCCCCGCAGGAGATTTTCTACCTGCCTCATGCTCCCCCTCCTACTCCATGCGGATGTCCGCGATCTGCCCGGTGATGAGCAGCTCCAAACCCGTCATAGCCCGCAGCTCCAGCTCCCGTCCGGTGACCCGCACCACATAGGAGCCGGCGCTGATATGGATCTCCTCACTCCCATAGGCCAAAATCCCCTTGTGATTCTCCATACGCAGCTCTCCCGTTCCCACCAGTTCCAGCCTGGGCACCCCCGCCATCGCATCCGCAGGCAGGTCCAGCAGCTGAGCGGTCTTTTCCAACAGGCTTCCCTTTCTGCCCCCCATACCATCACCCTTTCCCGTTATTTCTATGCCCCGGGGGACAAAAACATGCGGCCGGCGGACGTATCTTGTCCGCCGGCCGCTGGCCGTTTCTTATGTAATTATACCGGTCCCTGCCGGAAGCGCTGGATCATCTCCCGGGTCAGCGATATATCCGAGCCTCCCACAGGCAGGTTTTCCCGGTCAAACCAGGTCCCCTCGCCCAGTTCATCCGCCTGGAGGGTCACCGTCTCATCATCGGTATCCAGGTCGCAGTAGAACCCGGCCAGCAGGCTGCTGGAAAAGCTCCAGGGCTGGCTTTTGTAGAAGCGGATGTTCTTCACCGGCAGCCCCACTTCTTCCATAACCTCCCGGCGCACCGTATCCTCCAGAGGTTCGCCGATCTCAGCAAAGCCGGCAATGAGGGCATAGTTGCGGTACGCCCCCGGGCGGGAGTACTTGGTGAGCAGCAGGCGGTCACCGTGAGTCACAGCCACGATAACAGCCGGAGAAATGGTGGGATAGACCAGATTCCCGCAGGCGGGGCAGCGCATGGCGCGCTCTACCTTATCGTGCTCCATATTCTGGCCGCACCGGCCGCAGAAGCGGTGGTTTCCGTACCACTGGTGCAGCTGGCTGGCGGTGATGCCTGCAAAGGCCAGCCACCCGGGCTGCATAGAGCGGAAGTGGGAATCCTTCACCGGCAGAGCGGCCTCCAGCACACTCTGGGGAACCTCCCGGCTCCAGTGAAAGGCAGTCTCATCGATACGGAAGAAGTAGGTGGTCTCCAGCGTCTCACCGCCGGTGAGGTCCGTAACCTCCTCCCAGGTGAAGGGCTCGCCGGTGGCGGCAGAGAGCAGAGTGCTGCCCTCATGATAGAAAAAGACCCGATCCCCAGCTTTGGGCTGGGTGGGATGATAGGCATTGTCGTAATGGTGGGGAGCGATGTCCTGGATCATATGGTTCCTTCTTTCTCTGTTTTGGCCCAATTATAGCAGGTTTTCACCCTGTTATTATGACCCAGCGGCATCAGCCTGTCAACCATTCTGAGATAAACTCTCCTGCGCGCGCAGGGTAACCGCCACCAGCTCCGGACCGTTCCACAGACGCGGGAAAGGGGTTCCGTTGCCCAGTCCCCGGCTGACCACCACCTGGGTCTGCCCGGCGGTATGGACCCCCGCCGTCACCTGCGGCCAAAGCCCCTGATCCGGAGCAAACACCGCTCCAAGCACTGGCAGGCGTACCTGTCCTCCGTGGGCGTGACCGGAGAACACCAGGTCTGCCCCGCAGGCCCCGTAGGTCTCCAGCAGGCTGGGCCGGTGGGAGAGCAGCACATGGTAAGCCCCGTCCACAAACTGCTCGCTGGCTGTCTGTCCCATGGCGCGGATGGCCTCCGTCCGGCTTCCCGAATAGGCGGTCACATCCTTGACCCCCACCAAATTCAAAGACGCACCATGGTACTCCAGCACCACGCCTTTGTCCTCCAGAATGGTGACTCCAGCCTCCTCCAGCCCCCGGCGCAGGATGGCATAGTCCGGATTATCCACCTCGTGGTTGCCCCGGACAAAGTAAGTAGGGGCAAAACGGACGGCCAGCGCCGCCGTAGCCAGAGCCTGGGAAAAGTCCCTGTCCTCCCGGTTCACCAGGTCGCCGGTCATCACGATCAAATGGGGCTGGAGCTGTTCCAGTGCCTGCTCCAGTTCCTGATCCAGCTTTGCACTGTGCAGGTCCGCGATCTGGACGATCCGGTACCCGTCCAATCCTTCCATCCCCTGGGGCAGCGCAACTTCATATTGGCTGACCCCAAGCGTGCTCTGCAGTGCCCAGATACAGGTTCCCAGAAAAGCTGCCCCAGCCAGGGCCGCTGCACCAAAGAGTCTTTTTTTGTGGCTTCGCTTCATTTTACCTCCTGCTCTGCCTGTACCAACAGGCCCAGTTTGTCATCCAGTGTGACCCGTACAGGTCCTTGCTCCATCTTCACCTGACAGCGGCCAAGACTGTGCTCATCCATATCCCGCAGTTCCACCATGACCCGCCCCGTCTCCGACACCTCAAACCCGTAGGATTCTCCCCGCTCCAGAGGGCTGCCATCCGCCATGGTCACGCCCTGACTCTCCTGGTCGGAGCTGACAGTAATAGAGCCAATGATGGCCGTACTGTCATTATACACCACCAGATCCGGCGTTTGCTCCCCCAGAGCGCGATTCGAACCGGCGCAACCGGCCACATTCAGGGCCAACAACAATCCTGACAACAGGACACAACTTTTTTTCATGTTGTCCTCCTTATTCAGCAGTCCACTTCCAGGACGTACAGCAGTCCTGTCTCCGCATCCAACATGGCAAAGGTACAGTTTTGCATCACCGGATTGTAGGCACAGACCTCGCCATACCGCTCTTTGTACCGGTCCCGGTAAAACCAGAACCCTTCTGTGTTCTGAGGAAGTTTCCCCAGTGTCTTTCCATAGTCCGTCCAGACCGACTGGAACTGCTCCATCCAGTCTTCCTCTACTGGAAGAGGTGTCCACTGCTTTGCAATAGACTCCACCGTGCTCTCCCCCGCCTGGGAATTGGGGATTCGTACAACCGTAGTCAGCACTCCGTCGCCGTGAAAACCTCCGTGGCTGTCCTCACAGACGATCTCGGTCCCTGTGGGGAAAGACAGGCCCAACCGACTCTCCAGATGTCCCTTAGTCCCCGAAGCGCTGGAAACAGCCCACAAAGCGACACATGCCACAATCACTGCCGCGGGTATCAAAAGAAAGAAGCGCTTTTTCATGTCTCCTCCTAGGCATCTGTTCTTTAGAATTTCATCTCAAAATAGTACCAGCACGGAGCCAACGGTTCCACATAGCAGCGGTTATCTCCTGGATTCTCTTCCCAGAGCCAACCTTCTCCATCGGGGACCGCTCCCTCCATAGACATTCCCTGAAATCCTACCAAACGATTGTCTGTCACATAATTTACACCCCAATACCGGGTAGACGAACCAAATCCCCACCCGCCATAGTCAAAGCAGACTACATCGTCAAACCGGCTCACATTCCGCCAGCCGGAAGGCGCCTCCGCCTCCTGCCCTGCCAGGACTAATTCTGCGGTTTGAGTCAACTCTTCCAGGTCGGCGTGGAATTGCCGTTCCACCTGGGATTTTTGATCCGCCTGCCAGGGTGCGCAAAGAAAAGTAACCCCTGTCAGTAAGACGCAAACTGCTCCAAGAAGTTTCCGGCGCCGATTCATAAGGTTTCTCCTTTGTTTCCGTTACCTCTGCCATGCGTTCTGTGCTTATTAGTCCAGGCACAGCCGTTTGTCCATTTCATATGTAACATAGACGGTTTCTCTTCCCTTGAGCAACGGTCCTACCCTGGGGTAATATGCAAAACGTGTTCCAAGGAACCCCTGGTCCTCTTCCACCAAGGCCCTTCCCTCCCAGACAATATCCCGCTCCGGCTGATAAGAAAGCGCCGCGAAAAATATTCCCCACCAGCCGCCGATTAGCAGCTCTGCGACACATAGCAGACACATCATTTGAAAGAGCCATTGCTTTCTTTTGTACATACAGCCCGCAGCACATATGGGAATCGCCAGACAGGCCAGTATCATCACGACCAGAAAACACGTATTCACCCAGCTGCGCCAGGTCAGATCAAATTTTTCCAACACGTTGTTCCCACCCTGCCAGATCGCCACAGTTCCAACCAGCACTCCCATTGCGCTGATCCCAGCCCGTCGAAATACTCCTTGGGGGACTCTGAAACAGCAAATACATGACCCGATCCAGCCCAAAACAAGTACGCCCAACGTAATATCCAGCATGATCGTTTTAACTCCTACCTATCACACTTAGAATCAGTACACCAAGCTGCGTCATCTGTACTCCGGAATATCCCATGGGATTTCCGACCACCCCAGAGATTCTCCCAGCAGGAAGGGCCCATTGTAGCGGTAATAGGAGTAGGTGGCATCCCGAAAGGAATACTTCTGCATAACTACCTGCTGCCCCTGCCAGGTTCCCACCTCTTCCGTCCGGGTAATCAACACCAAATAGAAAAATCCCACCAAAAACACAGCAAACACAGACAGTGCACATCCGATTTTTACAAGGCAGCCAATCCATTTCGCGGGAAAGTGCTGTACGGCGTACCAGGCTACGGCAATCAACAGCACAATCGATACTGCTCCCCAGAAATATACCGGCACGGTGTACACCCAGTTTCGCAGCCGGACGCTTACGTTCGACTCTGCCCAAGCTGTCCCCAGAAGCAGGACCATTGACAGGCCCCAAAGGCCAAACAGCACGCCCAGCTTCCGCCGGCAGCTTGGCCGGAGAACCAGTAAACCGATCCCCACTCCCAGTGCAGGCAGCCACAGAAAGACGGAGCAAATACCCAAGAGGAACAAATAAAGGGGCAAATACATCAGAGCCACGGCTCACCCCTCCTCATCAGGGACATACTCCAAAATGTCTCCCGGCTGGCAGTCCAGCGCCTTGCAGATGGCCTCCAGAGTGGAAAAACGTACCGCCCGTGCCTTATTGTTTTTTAAAATAGACAAGTTGGCCATGGTAATATCTACTTTCTGGGCCAGTTCTCCCAGGGACATCTTCCGTTTGGCCATCATCACATCCAGATTCACTACAATCCCCACGGAACATCCCTCCTTAAATGGTCAGATCCTGGTCCTCTTTCAGCTCCGCCGCCTGACCAAATAGGGCGGACATGACCAGAAACAGCAAACCGGCCATAAAGAAAATAGGAATCGCCACCGCATTATAGGTAATCAAAGGCGCTACGTTCCGAAGTGCTACGATTTCCGCCACAACACGCACCACAGCCGCACCGGAAATCACCCAGCAGCAAACGGCCGCCTGTTTCATGGCTCTCGCGTTTTCCCGCACAAAGGGACTTGTTTTTAGGATGGTATTCAAAATGTGGTTTGCCCGGTTTAAGATCATCGCTGTGCAGCCGCCGCACAGGAGCAAAAACGCGGAATATGCTACGTGGACCCAGTCTTTCCAGATCTCTGCCCAAGCAACGAATGCCAATCCCAGCATAGGCACATAGACGTCATCCTCGCCAAAGGGGCGGATCTGCAGCAGGTGCAAGATCCGGTCCGCTAACTGCTGAAACAGCCCCAGTGGAGACAGCAAAACGACACAGGGAACGAAGAATAAGGCGATAAGATTACAGATAAAAACCGCCAGCACAAGCCCTTTCAGCAAGCGAGCCAATTTTTCCACATTACTCTTACCCATAGAAAGCCCTCCTTGTCTTTGAGGCTATTCTAGCGTCCTCTGTTTTGAATGTCAATATTTATTTATTGTTTTTCAATAAATTTTTGTTGATAAAGAATTTACTCATCTAACGCACATATATACTCCCGCAGAGCCTTGCGACGCCGCCGCCAGTCCGGCATCCGGATATCCATGGCGGCGTAAAAGCCCGGGCCGTGGTCGTGGTGAAGAAAGTGGACCAGTTCATGGAGGGCTACATAGTCTCGCAGTTCCTGGGGACAGCGGGCCAGAGCGCTATTTAACGTAATGTATCCCTGGCGGTAGTGGCAATTTCCCCACTGGCTTTTCATCTTCCGTACCCGAACCTGAGGCAGCGGCACTCCCGCATCCGATACCAATGGATAGACCCGAAGCACCGCCTCTCCCAGCAGCCGCTTACATTTCTCCCGATCTACCGGCGGCGGCAGCGGCTGAGATTGGGGCGCAGGTTGATTGCGCAAAATCCAGCCGCTTTTCTCACGAATAAACTGGTCTGCCTGCTCCTCGGGGCAGCGAAGAGGTACAGACAAAATCGCTTGTCCTTGACGGTTAAGCCGCAGATTCAGATTTTTGACCCGCTTTTTCACCAGCAGGTAAGTCAGCGCTCCCTGAGGAGTATCCACTACCCGGTACTGTTCCATGTTGCCGCCTCATTTTCCAAAAGTTTTGGGTATTGTATCAGGATTTATTCTAAAATACAAGTGACCCTCTGGTCCACACCTGAATTCAATTTTGAAATACCTTAGATTTTTTAGGGTTTCTCTTGATTTCTTCCGCCCGTTCTGCTATTCTATGGTATAGTCTGATTTATGACAGACTGATCTCTATATGCAGCGGTATCGAAGTGGTCATAACGGGGCTGACTCGAAATCGTGTAGGCCATATCTCCGCCTGACCCCGTAGCCCATTGATTTTACTGGGATTCCGGTTTATCTACGCTTTTGGAAAATTGAATATCTACGCTTTTTCTAACACTTTGCTTTATCTACGGGAGCAGGTGTTTGAAACATACGGAGGAGTACTCAAGTGGTGAAGAGGCGTGACTCGAAATCTCGTAGGTCGGGTGACCGGCGCGTGGGTTCGACCCCCACCTCCTCCGCCAGAGCTGGCAGTGTGAAATCACTGCCAGCTTTTTTATATTGGCTGCACCGCACAATCTTTGGCCCCGCGAATGAACATACCATTCATTGTATTTGCAGGAGCCTGCTGTGCGTTGTGATCCAAGTGTGCGTAGATGTCTGCTGTTGTGGAATAGGTACTATGTCCCAGCCATATTTGGATCTGCTTCATTGTGATATTTTCTCCGCTGTTAAGCAGAAGACTTGCGCAGGTATGCCGTAGATCGTGGAACCGGATTTTCCGCAAGCCGTATTTCTCAATGATCCAGCTGAAGTGTTCTGTCACATAATTCGGACGTAGAAGTCTGCCGCATTGATCTACACAGATGTATTCGAGATAATCTCTGCAGTAGGACTTTTTGAACAGTCTTCTGTACATCTCCTGCTTTTCTTTTTCTGCCAGGATCAGTTTTTCCACTGCGGGGATGAGGGGTAGTGTCCGAAAACTGGACTTGGTTTTCAGTACATCTTCTCCAACCAGGACGAATTTCCCATTCACCTCTGCCTCGATAACCTTGTGGCTGATGGAGATGGTCTTGCGCTCCAGATCGATGGCGCTCCATCTCAGCCCCAACACCTCGCTTCGGCGCAGACCGTAATAGGCGGCAATCTTCACGCACAGTTCAAGGGGATCGCCTTCCACCGCATCAAACAGCTCCAGCATTTCTTCCTCACTGTAGAAAGTGCCATGATAAACGTTTTTCTTCGGCCGGTCTACTTTGTCGGCGGGATTTTTGGCGATGGTATCCTTCCGGACTGCGCTTTGCAGAGCTTTTCGGATGATTGCGTGGTAATGTATCACGGTATTTGTCGTGCATCCGTCTGCCAGCACCTTTTGATAAAAATCTTCAATGTCTTGAGGTGTCAAATCCATCACCGCAATTCCGCGCGGTTCGAAGTAGGGGATAATGCGGGCCTTGAGCATATTGGCATAGCTCTGGTATGTTGCGGTGGCGATCGTAGAGCGCACACTATTCAGCCACTTGTTCATGTAGTCCGAGAACTCCAACCGTGCATCATGGGGAACAGTCTGCTCCAGAATGCGCTCCTGTTCCTCACGTTGCAACTGCTCCTCGTACTCTTTTTCAAACTGGCTTCGGATCTCATCAAACGCCCTTTTTGCCTTGCGCTCACTGGTTCCGGACACGGGCAATTTGGTTGATATCCATTTGACCTTCCGCTTTCCGTCTACCTTGAGGTATAAAAGCACATAGTAGTATCCATTTTTCTGCTGCAGGCATCCTGTTATCATGATAGTCCTCCTTTGTCATAACAAGTATAAATTTGCCTGCTGTTGACACCCCCAACATACCACAGATGGGTTCGAATAGCTATACTTTAAACGTAGAAAAAGCACTCGACTTTTCTACGTTATCCGATGAGGGAACAGGCAAATTTGTGGGCTTTAGGAGAGGTTGATGTGACACATTTCCTCACCCATCAGATACTCGATTACGCAGATTTTGGGAATCTTATAGGTTCTGCCGACACGTACACTCCGAATTTCCTGATCTGATAGTAATCTGTAGGCCAATTTCTTGCTGATGCCGCCGAGCATTTTTCGAAGGTCATCCACCTCCACGACATCCGGGTAATTTTCAAACATCGACTGTTTCTTCATTTTCTGCCTCCTTGCATTGGGAGGCCACCTACTGGGGCCAGCAGGCGGCCCCGTATGTGTTGACTAATAGAAGAGTTGAAAAATACCGGCTATCCCAAAGGGACAGCCGGTACATATATAACCTCTTTCTGGGAAATGGGGAGGGGTTACAAGGGGTTACATCATTCTTACATCTACCCATCCTGAAAAATCCCGTGGAAGCAGTCGCTCCGGAGTTCAAGAACTTCGTCCAGAGGGATCGTTGTGCCGTCGGCAAGTTGCAGGATTCTCGCAATGTCATCGACTTTTTTCAGCTGACCCACGGTCGTGACATACTGGCCGCCTTCCTTCCTCGCATCCGGGCGGAACCAGACCACAGAGATCTCCGGTCGCTCTGCAATCCTGTCAGCCAGAATTTGTTGCTTGAGGTCCAGCATAGCCTTGGTGTCCTCGTCCAGTTCCATCCGCTGGTCTGTCAGACGGGCAGTCTCCTGGATGGCAGCGGCGTGGCCTGTGAGGGCGGCGAAGGGGCTAAAAATAGCAGCCCGATCCGACATAGGCATCCAGGGATGCTTTGTCGATGTGGGATGGGGCAAATTGATGATGTCATCGTATGGCCCGCTCATTCGTGATGTCCTCCTATGGTCTGATTCCGCTCACGGGCAGTGGCCCCCTCCTCCAGGTTCATCCCCTTGAGGATGGCGTTCTTGCCGAACTTCTTCTTGATCCCCAGCATGGCCTCCTGAATCTTCCGCTCCCGGGCATGGGCGGCCTCGTCCGCCTGCTCCTGCTGCTCCTTGGCGGCGTAGTCGGTGAACAGATCCAACTGCTCTGCCTCATCCTTGGGCACATCAACCTCGGGGAGCAGCTTGTTGGCACTGATGCTCAGTCGGCGGATCAGTAGATTCTCGTCCACGATCCGGTCGTAAAGGGCACTCACCGCCTTCAGCAGATCGCTGGCGGAAGAAGTGTAGGGGAAGTTCTCTGTCCCCACGGCGTGCTTGGGGATCTTCCGGCCATAGCGATCAGTGGTCACCGGGCCGCGGTAGCTCTGACGGCGGCTTGGGCCGTCCAGATTCTCCCGGTCGTAGCCCACGGTGAGTACCAGCTGGTTGGTCACCAGCCCTTTGTCCACCAAATCCAAGGCCAGGGCGTCCGCCATCTCCCGCACCACCAGCCTGGCTTTCTTGAAGTCGTAGGGACACTGCAGGACTTGCCCGGAGACGATACTTTTGTTCTCCGGCTTATAGGCTTTCACGTCCGCAATAGTGCAGGGCTCCCAGCCCCAGGCATGGTCGATCAAAATCTCCGCATTGACGCCGAACAGCCGGTACAACAGTTCCTCGCTGTGGTAATCTCCGGGTTTGCCGATGGAACACCGGGCGATGTCGCCCGTGGTATATAGTCCGTGAGCCTCCAGCTTATTGGCATAGCCCTTGCCTACCCGCCAGAAATCCGTCAGGGGGCGGTGGGTCCACAGAAGACGGCGGTAGGTCATCTCATTGAGTTTGGCAATCCGCACTCCATCTTGATCTGGATGGACGTGCTTGGCTACGATGTCCATGGCAACCTTGGCAAGATATAGATTGGTACCCATTCCCGCCGCAGCGGTGATGCCGGTAGTCTTCAGAATGTCCAGGATAATGGTGCGGGTCAGTTCCCGCGCCGTCATCTTATAGGTGTCCAGGTAGTTGGTGATGTCCATGAACACCTCGTCGATGGAGTAGGGGAAGATGTCCTCTGGGGCGATATATTTCAGATAGACGCTGTAGATTTTCGTACTCCAGTCGATGTAATGAGCCATCCGGGGCGGAGCCACGATATAGTCCAGAGCCAAGGCAGGGTTCCCCTGTACTTCAGGATCGTTCCAGGAGGCGCCGGTGAGCTGATAGCCTGGAGCATCCCATTTCCGCTTGGCGTTTACCTCTGCCACCCGCTGTACCACCTCGAACAGCCGGGCCCGGCCAGAGATACCGTAGGCTTTCAGAGAGGGGGAGACGGCCAGGCAGATCGTCTTCTCCGTGCGCCGCTTGTCTGCCACCACCAAGTTGGTGGTCATGGGATCCAGCCCCCGCTCCACGCACTCCACCGAGGCGTAGAACGATTTCAGGTCACAGCAGATATAGGTCCGTTCTTTCATGCCCGCTCCCTCCTTCCATTTTAATTAGTATCTCACAATCGCTGTCCCATTATCGGGTCCAACCCAGCACGGCGTCCAGTTCCCCCGGGGCCGCGTCCGGAAAGTTCTTCCCTACCTGTTCATAAATCATGGTTTTGGATTCCGCCGGATCCACGGAATAGGCGGAAGAAATGTGGTCATAGCCCCACAGGGCCTCCGGGGTGGTGTAGATGGAGAGGGGCCAGCCGTAGGGTGCGCCCCGTTTATTGATTCGCTGCCGGAAGTCCCGAATCAAGAGGTAACCACCCATCTGCAGGTCGGTGACGGTACCCTCGAAGTTCTTTTCACCGCCCTTGCCGAAGCCGGCCCGCTGTTTCAGGGCAAAGGAGAACCACTCCTCTCGGATGGAAAAGCAGTCCATGATCCGCTTCTGGCGCATGGGGGCCAGCTCTTCGTCCCAGCGGCTGTCGAAGTCGTATCCATCCCGCCGCCAGTTGGCGAAGTGGGGGAACCAAGCTCTGGAGATGAAGCCGGCCTTTTTGCCGAAAAACTTTCCATAGGCCACTTTCCCGCTGCGGGCCATGAGGCACCGCCATTCCCACGGGTCCTGCTCCTCGTCGCCAGTCCACCAGTAGAGGTCTCCTGTGTTTTCCTCCACGGAGAAACCGTCCACCTCGTTTTTGAACAAGGGCAGGAAACCGACCTCGTTGATCAGATCAATGAGGTCCTCCCACGTCTGGACACGGCTGGGGTCATCCCAGTCCAGTCCCCGCATGATCCACTCTCCGTTTTCGATGGCCACTGTACCGCCCCCTTACGATGCCATTATAGCACAGTAGTTCTATGGTTTCTACCGCGGTTCACCGTGGGGGCGACCCAGCGAATACTCATATTGAAAGCGAACAAGAGGCAGGCAATCAGCCTCCTCTTGCTCACTTCTGCGCTTAAAACTCCAGCCTGGAGATCTGCTCCCACTGGAGGATGTACCGCTCGTCCACGATCTGGTTCTTATGGTAATGCCCGAAGAACCAGTAGGCGAATTGGCACCGCTGTTTCACTGTTTCCAGGAAGTCCGTCAGCTCGTCCGTTCCGTAGCCGGGGTCGAGCTTTTTGACGATACTGCTGGGGGCGCAGTGGGTCAGGATGCAGTCCACCGCCCAGCCTGCCCGCTCCAGATTCGCCAGCGCCTCGTTGTATTCCTCCGCGCTGGGCAGTTCCTCCGACCACCAGGACACGCCCTTCACCCGAAACATGGCCCGCAGCCTCCGCATCAGCCAATACTGCCGCTCAAAGTCCGGATCGGCTGGGTCCAGGATGCCGTCCTGGATATCGTGGGAGGACGCGCCGCCCATAGTGAACCAGGTCAGACCGCCGAAGGTGAAGACCTGCCCCCGCATGAGATGAAGGACATGCTCCCGCACCACATGAACACGTCCGCCGTTCCAACGCTTTTCCGGAAGGGCATTCAGGAGATCGAAGTTCTCATGGTTCCCGTCCACAAACAGGGTGGTAAAGGGCTTTTCCTCCAACCAGTCCAACCAGTATTGGTCTTTGGGACTTCCGTCCCACAGCCCTCCGAAGTCGCCTGTGACGATCACATAATCCTCACGACCCATGTTTTTCTGCTGAGGGAAGTATTTGCTCCCAAACCTCTGAAATCCGCCGTGGGTATCGCCTGTAATATAAACCGACATCTGATCACCTCTCTCCCCGCCTACAGGGTCATCTGCTGCTGTCCCGGGAGGGGTTCTCCCCGCTGCCGGAGTTCCTCGCCGGCCGCCGTGCGAATGCCGAGGCCATTTCGGGTCTCCGCCGTCACCAGGCGGCCCTCTCGGATGAGGCGCTCCACCAGCTCCCCCACATAGCGGTTTGCCAAGTTGTTTTTTCCATCCTTGTCGCAGAGCCTATGGACGGAGAACTGTTTCGCAATGCTCAGCTCGGCCGGGCCTGTGACATACAGGTTCTTCCGCTTCGTCTGGTACCGCTCCAGAATGGCCTCTATGATCTCATCGCGTCTGTCCTCCAGTTGTTTCAGATACTCCGCGTCTGTGAGTTCCCAGTACCGTTCGTAGCAGTCCACCCCCTGGCATTGGAAGGTTTGCGCACCCTCCAAGAGTTCCTGGAGCCGGGGAATCTCATCGGTCTGGATCACCCCGCTGAAATTCATGGGGTGGAGATACAGATCCTGCTGACCCTTCGTGACTATGTCGCTGGAACTGCTGCCTTCCCTGGCGGGATGCAGCTCCCAGCCTGCCGACTGAAACAAGGTGCGTGTCTCATCCCGGAAGGCGTGCTCGACGCCTTTATCCGGCCAACCACTGTCGTACCGATAGGAGCTGCGGATCCGAAAGTAGTCGGCTACATCGAAATCAGGTTGAGGCACATAGGTGGATTCCAGGATCTCAATTCCGGCCAGCCGATCCACACGGAAATGCGCCATGCCATGGTGCTTGTGGGAATATCCGATCAGATAGTAGTGGTCGTTTTTCCATTCCAGGGCGTAAGGGTCCAGCTTATAAAAATAGCCGTTATGCTTGAGAACTCGCTCTTTCTGCTGTGTGTACTCATAATACTGGAACTGGATCTGCCGGTTTTCCAGGATGGCATTCTGGACACCATCGATGATGTAATAGACCTTCTCATTATGTGGTTTGATCCGGCTCGAAATCGCCGCCAACCGGCGAAGCTGCATGGCCTCTGCCTCGCTGGTCAGCCGGCAGAGTTTCTGGATGAGTTCATTTGTTTTTTCCGCCGATATGACCTTGGAGGATGCAACGGCATCCGTCAGCATCTTTAATTCAGGATACTCAAACAAACGGTTACCTATGAAATATTGGTTTTGCGTGCTCTTAGTAACTACGATATCGACACCAGCTAAAATAAGGTCCTGCAGATCCCCATACACTGTCTGTCGCACCGCATGGATTCCCTTGCCATTGAGATAGTCCAGTATATCGGCTACGGTGACGGGATGCTCCTCATCCGTCCGAAGATAGAGATATTTCAAAATCTCCAAGATCCTGATATTGCTTTGCTTTTGCATCAATATGCCTCCAGTTGTGGATGTCAATCACGGTTCCCGGCCGCGTACTCTCCCATGTTGATGTCCAGCACCGCTCTGGGCGGCTGGATCAGGGCGTCCTCATACCGGCATTTCCACTGGACATCCCGGCTCATCTGGCCATCCTCCACACCATCCACCGTCTCCCCGTCCTCAATGGGATTGTCATTTGCCAGAATGTACGACGCAACATTATAGGCATGGTTTACCACCCAGTTGGGGTCCATGCCATGGAAGTGGTACTGGAGATCCGGCAGAAACAGAGTGCTCATGCCCACCGTGTCGATGAGCATATCCTCCGTACCCTCAATGTTGAAGAAGCGGACATTGACGCCAAAGCGGATGAACCGATCCGAGCCTTTGATCTGATGGGAGCGCACATCCTCCGCCA
>ENA-ORTH01000951-ORTH01000951.1-human-gut-metagenome-genome-assembly--contig:-NODE-951-length-32581-cov-2.617106_pt1 | contig 32581 bp, 29 predicted proteins | sample MGYA00241914_ERZ509192 | MGnify/ENA primary metagenome ERZ509192 (study PRJEB26280, sample SAMEA2338826) | human gut metagenome | biome: human gut; feature: human-associated habitat; material: faeces... | reverse complement strand
GCTTTTCCGGTTTAGTGAATGGAGCGCCGGCCCGGAAAGCGGAATGAGAACGGTGTGAAGCAAGCGGAGCGGCAGACGCATTGAGATGGTCGGTCTGACGCGAAAATCAACGGGCTGGCAAGCGAAAAGAGCCGTCCGACACAAACTTTTGACTCACTTCAGAGCGGATCGATTTGACGGATTCCTCCGCGAAAGATGGGACAGGTTTGAGTTAACGGGATGTTCTGATCCGATGTTCTGCCGTTACAATTTGCAAGGTTCTGACGGATATGTTTGATGACATTTCGCCGGATCAAAAACCATTCGCTGCCAGGAGTAAACGCCATGGGTTTTAAGTTTCCCATTCTTATTGCGGGTTTTTGCCTTGTCACAGGTGCTGTGAACGCAGAAGAGCTCAACGCGTACTCGATCATGCCTGAAAAGTATGCTTCGAAAATCTTCGCTGAGTTCACCAAAGACACCGGCATCAAAGTGAATTTCCTGCGCTTTTCTTCCGGTGAGGCCTTGGCTCGCCTGACCGCGGAAAAGAAGAACCCTCAAGTCGACGTTATGCTCGGCGGACCGGCTGACACATATGCGGCCGGCATCAAGGAAGGCATTTTTGAAGCCTACCGACCGAAGGATTCTGACGCCATTCCGGCCAACCTTCGTGATCCGGGGAACCACTGGACGGGCATCGGCATCATTCCGCTCTGCTTCTTAACGAATACCAAGTTCCTCGAAAAGAACGGCATGCAGGCGCCGACAAAATGGGCTGATCTCCTCGATCCCCGCTATAAGAACGGTCTGCAGATGGCTGACGCGCGAACTTCCGGCACAGCTACCGAACGTATTTATTCGCTCGTCAAGGTGATGGGCGAAGATGAGGCCTTTGCGTTCCAGAAGAAGCTCAATGCCAACATTCAGATGTACACGAAGAGCGGTGCGGGCGGGGCCATGCCGATTGCGACGGGGCAGTGCGCCTCGGGCATCTTCTACATCGTTGACGCGCTCGATATTGCTCAGCAGGGCTATCCGGTGAAGATCACGTATCCGGAAGACGGCGTGAGCTTCGGCATTGAAGCGACCGGCGTTATTGCCGGCGGCAAGAATAACGAGCAGGCCAAGAAGTTCGTCGATTGGGCGACCTCAAAGCGCTTTGCTGAATTCATCGTCGCCAACAAGATCAACTATGTGCCGGCTCGAACGGACGTTGAAACGCAGAATCCGATTCTGGATCTCTCGAAGATCAACGTGATCACGACCGACGTGACGTGGAAGGGTGACAACCGCAAGCGCTTCACTCAGCGCTGGATCAACGAGGTGATCCGTTAACTGCCTCGCCTAAGCGGAGAGATCGTCTGACTGAAGACGCTCTCCGCTTTTCTTTGAGTCTCGTTTTTAGGGTGCTTCATACGATGGCACACACTCAATCGCTGCCCCAACGCGGCGATGCCGCATCCCGATTCACGGTATTGATGCTGTGGGTTTTGCTGGCTGTCTTCGTTGTCTATCCGCTCGTGCGTCTGCTCGCAATGGCTTTTACGGCCGACGGGAGCTTCACGCTTGAGAACCTCCGCCCCTTCGTGGAAAGCTGGTATGACCGGCAGGCGGCAGTCAACAGCATTCTTTTGGGCTGTTCGGTGGGCGTCGCAGGAACCCTGCTGGGTTTTATCTTTGCCTTTGCCGTGACACGGCTCTCGCTGCCCAAATGGCTGTGCGCCGCGGTCAGTGCCGTAACGCTCCTGCCGCTTATTTCGCCGCCCTTCACAAGCAGTATTGCGCTCACGCTCTCGCTCGGCCCCAACGGCATTCTGCTCGACTTCTTCGGCCTTGGAAACTTCAATTTCTATGGATTCTGGGGCACTTTCATTTCAGAAACGCTCACCTTCTTTCCAGTAGCGTTCATGACGCTCTCGACGATTCTGGCGCGTATTGATCCGAATCTGGAGGATGCGGCGTATTCGCTCGGAGCTTCGAGCTTCAAGGTCTTCCGCACTGTGACGCTGCCCCTCGCGGCGCCGGGCATTGCCAACGCATTTCTGCTCGTTTTTTCCTGCTCGCTCGCAGACTTTGCAACGCCGCAGGTGCTGGGCGGTCACAGCTTCCCGGTGCTGCCGACGCAGGCCTTCCGCACCGACCGCTGCCTATCTGGTCATCACCGGCATGTATGACTTCAAGGGCGGCGCAGCGCTTTCATTCATGCTGCTCATTCCCGCCATCATCGTTTATTCACTGCAGCGCTGGTGGGTCGGCAAAAAGAGTTATGTGACCGTTTCGGGCAAGGCCGGCGGCAGAAGCAGCGTGAAAGGCCCCGGACCGCTTCTATCCTCGGTGATCGTCGCGACGGTTGCCGTGGTGATTGCCTTCATTCTTTATCTCTACGCCATCATCCTCACGGGTTCGCTGGTGAAGGTCTGGGGCGTCAATAACGAGATCACGCTCGAAAATTACAGCTACGTCTTCACGCACGGCAGCAAGGCGATTAAAGATACGCTGCTGATTGCCTGCATCGGCACGCCGCTGGGCGGTTTGCTCGCCGTACTGGTGGGCTACGCCACGGCGAGGCTTAAAGTGCGCGGCAGCCGAATTCTGGAGACGGTGTCGCTCCTCAATTACACGCTGCCCGGTACGGTGGTCGGCATTGCGTACATCATTGCTTTTAACGACAAGCCGATCATGCTCACGGGCACCATCTACATCTTGGTGGCGGCTTATCTCTTCCGTTATTCCTCTGCGGGCATCCGCAACGTGATTGCAGCGCTTTCGCAGATTGACCCGTCTATTGAAGAGGCGAGTCGCAGTCTCGGCGCTTCTTCGGTGAAGACCTTTACGTCCATCACGATTCCGCTGGTGCTGCCGGCCATTCTCGCGGGCATGCGGTATCTCTTCATCCATTCCATGACGGCCATCAGTGCGACGATCTTCCTCGTGTCGGTTCACTGGACGCTCATCACCACCCGCATTCTGGAATGCATGACGGAGCTGCAGTTCGCGCAGGCCTGCGCTTTCTCCATTGTTCTTATCGTTCTCGTTTTCATTGCTTCGGGCGTCATCAATCTGCTTGCTCGGGCACTTTGCCGCAGCGGCGACGCCATCGGAGTTCACTGATCATGTCCATTTCACTCGAACTGCGCGGCATCTGCCGCACGTATGTCAAAGACAACGAAACCTTTTTGGCGGTCGACAACGTGAACCTGACGGTCAGCCCCGGAGAGTTCCTTACGTTTCTCGGCCCGTCGGGCTGCGGCAAGACCACCACGCTCAGAATGATCGCCGGGTTTGAAATACCGTCTTCGGGGCAGATCATCGTGGACGGCTCAGACATTACTCAGGTGCCGGCCAATAAGCGCGACATGGGATTTGTCTTTCAGAACTATGCGCTTTTCCCTCACATGACGATTTTTGAGAACGTTGCCTACGGTCTGCGTATTCGCGGGCTGTCGGGCGACGCGCTCGCTTCGAAGGTGCGCGAAGGTTTGGCGATGGTCGGCCTGGGGAACGCCGAGCAGCGCTATCCCAATCAGCTCTCGGGCGGCGAACAGCAGCGCGTGGCGCTCGCGCGCGTGCTGGTGCTGAGGCCCAAGATTCTGCTGATGGACGAGCCGCTTTCCAATTTGGACGCAAAGCTGCGTCTGCACATGCGTACGGAAATACGCCGCATCCAGCAGGATCTGCGCATCACGTGCCTCTATGTCACGCATGACCAGAAGGAAGCGCTCACTATGTCGGACCGCATAATGGTGATGAACCGCGGCCGCATCGAGCAGGTCGGCACGCCGATGGAACTTTATGAAGATCCGGCAACGCCCTTTGTAGCGGACTTCATCGGTCAGGCCAATCTCATTCCCGGGACGCTTTTGAATGCTGAAGACGGCTACGCCCGCTTTCAAATTGGAGAGGCTGTGCTCAAGGCCCGCATGGGGCGTCAGAACCCGCCCGCAAAGGGTGAAAAGGCGCTGCTCGTGGTTCGTCCGGAAAATCTTGGCTTCAGTCAGGATGGGGGCGGCATCGCCATGCGCATCGTTAATCGTCTGTTTGAAGGCGACCGCATCAACTACGAAGTGGTGATTCCCGGTCTGGAGCAGATGAAGCCCTTTGCCATGTCCGTGCCGTTCCTGCCCGGGACGAAATTAGCGGATGCTGATGCAGCCATATATGCATCCTTTATGCCGGATGCGGGGGTGGTTATCCGCGGGTGACTGCAGACCAACCGCTCAAATTCAAAAGAGGCAGCTGAGAAAGTTTGCTCAGCTGCCTCTTTTTTGAAATCCGGCTCTTTCGACAGAATCAGCAGATGCGCGGAAGCTGCTCGCCGGTAAGCCAGTCGACCATGCGGCGGCCGCCCATCAGGGTTTCCATCTCTACAAATCCCGGTCCTTCGGAGCGCACTTCACCAACTTTGGCTGCCCCCGCGCCATGCGGATCCGCCTTCATGGCGGCAAGCGCCGCATCGGCTTCATCGGCCGGAACGATGCAGATCAGGCGGCCTTCGCAGGCGCTGAAAAGCGGGTCGAGTCCAAGGAATTCACAGGCTGCGCGGACTTCATCCTTCACGGGGATGGCCGCTTCGTGCAGCAGAATGCCCACTTCAGATTCGGCAGCGATTTCATTCAATGTTGTCCCCAGGCCGCCGCGGGTGGGGTCACGCAACACATGCACATTGGGGGCTGCCGCAACAATCGCTTCCACCATGCGGCCGAGCGGCGCACAGTCGGAAACCAGCGTCGTGCCGAAAGTCATGCCTTCGCGCAGACTCATTACGGTCATGCCGTGATCACCGATGGAGCCGGAAACCAGCACAACGTCGCCGGGACGGGCTGCTTTGCCGGAAACCAAATGATCAGTCAGCCGCTCGCCGATGCCGGTCGTAGCGATGTAGACGCCGTCGCCGTGTCCTTTTTCCACAACCTTGGTGTCGCCCGTCACGATGGCAACGCCGGCTTCCTTGGCCGTTTCGGCCATGGAGATCACGATTTTCTCGAGGTCAGCGAGCGGAAAACCTTCTTCGAGAATAAAGGCCGCGGAAAGCCAGAGCGGCTTAGCCCCGCACATGGCAACGTCATTCACCGTGCCGGTCACGGCCAGCCGGCCGATGTCGCCGCCGGGAAAGAAGAGGGGTTTCACGACGTGGGCGTCACAGGAAACGGCTACCGGTTTGACGATAGGCGGCATGACAGCGCCGTCGTGGCCCTGAGCGAGCCACTCGTTGGTGAGGTGTTTGGCAAAGAGTTCGCCGATCAGCTGAGCAGAAGCCCGTCCGCCCGAACCGTGCGTCATGTCAACTGTGCCGCGGCGCACATCCAGCCGCCGTCCCAGTCCTGCACGTTCTGCCTTGAGATCATGAGTCATTGTTTTTCTCCGCTTGAAAGGTTTTGCGACGCTGACGGGCCGCAGGATCAGGCGTTTTTCTGAATTTCAATCGTGCTGTGACGGCCGTAGCTGTAGTACGCGGCGCAGGCGCCTTCGGAAGATACCATGCAGGCGCCAATCGGATGCGCCGGCGTGCAGACCGTACCAAAGAGCCGGCAGTCCTTGGGTTCTTTTTCACCGCGCAAAATGGCGCCGCATTCACAGGCCTTATTGTCTGCCACACGGATTTCCGGCATTGAAAAGCGCTTTTCGGCGTCAAATTCAGCATATTCCGGGCGAATCCGGAGGGCGGATTTTGGCACCGTTCCGAGACCTCGCCATTCATAGGATTCGCGCGGCTCAAAGACCTGCGCCATGAGCTCGACCGCCTTGCGGCTGCCGTTTTCCGTGACGGCGCGGATAAATTCGTTTTCCACTTCGCTTCTGCCGTCGTTCACTTGACGCACAAGCATCAGGATCGAGTAGAGCATATCGAGCGGTTCGAAGCCGCACACCACCACAGGAATCTTCCAGTCGCGGGCAAAGTGCTCGTAGGGCTTCCAGCCGATCACGGTGGAAACGTGCGCCGGTCCCACGAGGCCGTTCAGCTTCGGCGCATCCGGACGGTCGGGCGCGGTGAGGAGAATATGCTCCATCGCCGCCGGCGTGAGCACGTGGCAGCAGAAAACGGAAAAATTCTTCAGCCCAAGCCGCTTCGCAGCGAGGATGGCAGCTGCCGTCGGAGGCGTTGTGGTTTCAAAGCCGATGGCAAAGAAGACCACCTGACGGTCAGGATTTTCGCGCGCAATCTTCACCGCATCCATCGGTGAATAAATCATGCGCACGTCTCCGCCCTCGGCCCGGCACTTAAAGAGAGACCGGCCTTTGGAGGCCGGCACGCGCATGGCGTCGGCGTAGGTGCAGAGGATCACATGTTCATTCAGTGCGAGGTTCATCGCCATGTCGATGCGGCCGATGGGCATCACGCACACCGGACAGCCCGGACCGTGAATCATGCGGATGGATTCAGGGAGAATGTCGCCCAAGCCCCAGCGGGAGAGCACGTGGGTGTGGCCGCCGCAGAACTCCATGAAGCGGTATTCGCGCTTGGGGTCGGCTTCTTCGCGGATGCGTGCGGCAATGCCCTTGGCGGTTTCGCCGGAACGGTATTCGTCGACGTACTTCACGCCGTTATCTCCTCAGAGTCAGCACTCGGGGCGGCGGGGTCGTTCGATGCCGCAGCGGCAGAAGGGGCAGCCAAGGCGGCAAGCGCCTTGAGCGTTTCCTGCGCTTCGGCTTCGTCAATGCGGTTGAGTGCAAATCCCACGTGCACGATCACCCAGTCGCCCGATTTCGGGTCATCAATCAAGGACACGTCCACGTCTTTTTCAATGCCGCCGATCATCGCGGCGGCGGTCATGCCGTCGGGCGATACGGTGGTGAGCTGAGCAGGAACTGCGAGACACATGATTAAATTCTCTTGAATGAAAAAAGTTCAATCGCTGCCGCGTCAGACGCGGGTCGGAGCTGCCGCGGAAGTTGCACTTTCGCTGCAGCCGGGGTCTCTTGAGTGATTGAACAGGGTTTTATCTTGAATGAAAGGATACTCGGCTCTGCCCTCAGCCAAAGCGAGGGACGCGAGCCAAGCCTGACCGAGCGCGAGTCCGCCGTCCCCGGGCGGCACGACATGCGGCAGATGCGCAGCAATGCCGAGCGCTTGGAGTCCGGCCGGAACGGCTGAAGCCAGTGTTCGGTTGAGAAAGCACCCGCCCGAGAGCATAACGTCGGCGCGGTCAGGGTCATGGAGCGTTGCGGCATCAATCCAGTCGACGAGCGCTCGAGAAAGAACGAGTTCAAAGGCAGCGGCGGCCTGAGCCTGACGGCGCTTCGTGCGGCCTTCCGGGTGCGCGAGAAAAGCCGCGAAGCTCTTCCAAAAAGGTGCGAGCGACAGTACGCCCTGTTCAATTGTCCAGGTCGGGTCAAAGCCGGCGAGAATCTGCGTTTCAGGAACGTGCCGCAGGATCGGCGCCGCCGCGCTTTCGAGCCGCATGGCGGCGGTGGCTTCGTCCTTTTGAATGCGGCAGAGTCCGAGAAGCGCTGCTGCGGCATCAAACCAGCGGCCGAGCGCTGAGGTTCTTGGCGTATTGGGCGAGGCAGCCAGCCGGGGAAGCGCAGCAAGCATCCAAGGAGACACTTCGGGGCCGGAAAGCAGCGGCTCAATCAAATCTTCACGATCGATCGAAAGCAGGAGTGCTGCGCCCATGCGCCAGCATTCCCGAGCCGCACGGTCGCCGCCCGGGAGCGAGAGCGCTTCCAGAGTGCCCAGCCGTTCAAAACCTTCGGCCGAGCAGGCGAGGAGTTCTCCGCCCCAAACACTGCCGTCGGGACCGAGTCCGACGCCGTCCAATGCTGCGCCGATGGTGCGTGTGCTGCGGCCGGCTTCAGCCATCACCGCTCCAACATGAGCGGCATGGTGCGCAATGGCGACAAGGGGTTTTTGGTGCTCATGCGCAAGCTTTTGTGCGAGCTGCGCGGAGAAAAAGTCCGGGTGCAGGTCGCAGGCGTAAGCATCGGGCGCTTCATCGAGAATTTTTTCGAGGTGCTCGGCCGCGAGCTCAAGTGCCTGACAGCTCGCCACATTTTCCAGGTCGCCGATGTGCTGCGTGAGGAAAAGTTCGCTGCCCCGGGTGAGTGCAGCCGCGTTCTTTAAAAAACGCCCTGCGGCCAATACGGCATGCGGCGCACGGCACCCTGGGGCGGCCGGCACCGCTTGAATCTGCACGGCTTCGGGCGTGACGCCGCGTCCGCGGCGCACCCAGAGCGGCAAATCGTTCACAAAGCGCACAACCGAATCATCGCACCGGATGAGAATCTCACGGTTATGCATGAGGAACTTGTCTGCAATCTGCCCAAGACGAAGAACGGCTTCGTCGTTGTCAATCACAAGGGGCTCTCCGCCGGGATTGGCGCTCGTCATGACGAGGAGTGATGGGCAGAGGCGCTCTTCAAACCAATCCTTCTCGGCGGGGTCACCCTCAAGCGCATGGAAAAGAAGCGCATGGAGCGGCGTATAAGGCAACATGACGCCAAGTTCGCTTACCCCGTCGGCGATGCCCGGCAGTTCAAGGCGCGGCTTTGTCGGGTCTTCCTCGGATTCGATGCGTTCGAGGAGAACGATGGGGTGGGCGGGAGAAAGAAGCATCTTTTCTTCCGCTGCCGAGACATGCACAAACTCGCGAATGGACTGAGTGTTTGCGGCCATCACTGCCAGCGGCTTCTCGCCGCGGCCCTTACGGGTGCGCAGCCGTTCAACCGCCAGAGGGTTCCGTGCGTCGCAGACGAGGTGAAAGCCTCCGATCCCCTTAACCGCAACAATTTCGCCGCGGGCAATCGCTGCGGCGGCAGCACGAATAGGGTCACCGGCATTAGGAATCGAGCGGCCTCCGGCATCCGTCCACGACAACTCTGGTCCGCACACCGGGCAGGCATTAGGCTGAGCATGAAAGCGCCGGTCAGCAGGGTTTTCATATTCCTTCAGACAGGCCGGACACATCGGAAACACCGCCATGGACGTCTGCGGACGATCGTAGGGAAGGGCGCGTGTAATCGTAAAGCGCGGACCGCAGTGCGTGCAGTTGGTGAAGGCGTAGCGAGAGCGGCGATTGGCCGGCGTAAAGACCTCTGTGAGGCATGCCCGGCACACGGATGCATCCGGAGTGATCATCGTTGAGACTTCACCCGCGGTTTCGCTTTTAACGATTCGGAAATCCGTAAAACCGACCGTCTCCGCCGGAAAAATTTCAAGCGTATCGATGCGGGCCAAGGGCGGGCATTCGCGGCGCAGCGCAGCCGGAAAAGCATCCAAAGCCTGCGGATCCCCCTCCAGACGGACGCCCACCCCCTGCGGGTCATTGAAGACTTCGCCGCGAAGGTTAAGTGCCGCGGCAATGCGCCAGACCGTCGGGCGAAAGCCTACGCCTTGAACGAGGCCGTTCACGCGTACGAGTCGGGCTTCAATGTCTTTAGCATTGACGTTGGTCGGGGTCACGATGTTCTCTTTATGGACTGAATGCTCTTGAAGAAGCTCGGAAGGCTGCTTCACGAGCAGCGGCTCCAAGCTCTTTCATCAGGAAGGCCGTCAGAGGCTTGCGAGCACGAGCTGAGCCTTTACCCAAGCAAGCCACTTTTCCAATCCCTCGCCTGTGGTGGCTGAGAGCTGGAGCACCTTGGCTCGGGGATTGACGCGCAGCACATTGGCTGCGGCGCGTTCAGCGTCAAAGCGAACATAGGGCAAAAGATCAATCTTATTGATGATCACCAGGTCGCTCGCGCGGAACATGTCGGGGTATTTGAGCGGCTTGTCGTCGCCTTCGGTGACAGAGAGCACTGCCACTTTATGCGCTTCGCCGAGATCAAATTCGGCCGGGCAGACGAGGTTGCCGACGTTTTCGATAAAGACTATCGAGTGTTCTGCGGGCGGGAGCGCGTCAAGCGCACGTTCGATCATGGCTGCATCGAGATGGCAGCCTTTGCCGGTATTGATCTGCAGCGCACGGGTGCCGGTCGCACGAATGCGGTCCGCATCGTTGTCGGTTTCCTGGTCGCCTTCAATCACCATGGTGGGCACATCGGAGAGCGCCTTGAGCGTTGCGCAGAGGAGTTCGGTCTTTCCCGATCCCGGGCTCGAGACGAGGTTGAGCGCGAGCGCACCGAGTTTGGCGAAGAGCGCGCGGTTCTTGGCGGCTACGGCATCGTTGCGCGCCAGAATGTCCTCTTCAATCGAAATGGCGCGGCCGGCGGACATATCCGCATCGTGCGAATGCGCCGGATGGTCATGCCCGTGACTGTGGTCATGCGGATGGGCATGAGCATGTTCATGATCGTGGGTATGCCCGTGATCATGATCGTGGTCATGATCATGAACCGTGAGCGTCACGTTGCCGTCGGCGTCAACATGTTCATGCATATGTGGGCCGGAATGGCCGCAGCCGCAAGTGGTGCACATGGATTTTCTTCCTATTCATCTGAAGTCTGCAGAGTGCTCATTTACCGCGAAGGCAGCATGGCGATTCTCTGCAGTTCTTTTTGTTCGTATGGCAAAAAGAGGACTTAAAAAAAGGGTTAGGGGCGTGTGCCGGCGTTCTGGACTTCAGCCGTGACTGTCCGCAGGGTCGTCAGCAGCTTCAAGAATGTCGATCACGCGCATTTCCGTTCCTCCCGTCGCGGCAAGCTGATAGCCGCCGCAGTCGGGGCAGGGATCGCCGTAGCGGTGAAGCGGAATGTTTTTTTGGCATTGAAGGCACCAAGCTTCGCCCCTCGGCCGTTCAATTTCAAGTTCGGCGTTTTGAGCGACGCCGCCCTTACGCACTGACTGCCAGGCAAATTCGAGACTGGGAATGTCAACGCCGGCGAGTTCGCCGATGGAGACACGCACGGTCTTCACGTGCCGGACATGGTTGGCATTGGCCGTGCGTTCAACAATTTCGATGATGCCTTCGGCTATGGAAAGTTCATGCATTGCTCGGCACTCCAATCAGTTCATAGGCGGCATCACTATAAGCCGCGGCAGTCTGCGGCGCACGAACACCGTTGTCCGTGCGCTCCGTGCGGGGAGCTGCCGGCCGGCGCATCGCTTCGACAGCGGCATCCTGAGCCTGTGTTCCCACCGCGGGCGTATAGGTAAATGTGATCGGCACGCAGGCATCGAGCGCAAAGAGCGCACGGCGCACTCGGACCTCAAGCTTGCGGCGTTCAAGATCGTTCTGCGGAAAACGGAGTTCCTTTACCACCGGCCGGGCAATGCGCTGACCTGGACCATTGGGGGAGAATTGCCACTCCGTGGGAGAGGTGATGCGCAGAGCAGTGAGCTCGCCCTGCGCAGAGACGGCCGCCGCATGGGCGAGGAGTCCCCGAGCGGTCTCAACGAGACAGATGCCCGTGCCGTCGAAAGGATATGTGTAAAGGCGTCGCCCGCTTCGAGCGCTTCATCTCGGGCTTCCCGGCACATCGTGCAGGCCCGGTAGGCGCGAAGCACTTCAGCAGTTTCGACGATGCGCGCAGCCATCAGTACTGCGGGCTTGCAGCCGAAGCGGCTGAGGAGCCCCTCCACCACAGGGTGGTTCCGAAGCCGTGCTGCGGAACCCGTGAGCCGCGGCGTGCCCTGCCAGAAAGGCGCAAGGTCAAAACCCGGATCATGGAGCATGCGGTAGCAGAGCTCTTCGCTGAAGGCCTGCCTTTCGAGCGCGGCGTGATGCGGCAGCGGCGGAATTTCGGATTCCGGGAAGGCCCGCGGGTCAAGCGTTTCAGCGCAGGCGAGCATGGAGGCAAGCAAGTGGGCAGCGGGCAGTTTCGCCGCGTAAGTCTTCGCCCACTGCATTATCGCGGCTGCCGCTTCTTCATCGGGTTTTTCGACCAAGCCGCAGAAATCCTCCGGCGGCATTCCCCAAAGGCTCGTTTGAGCGATGGCGGCAGCGGCATTCATGGAGGCCGAGAGCTCTGCCCGCGTGCGCTGAGCCAAATTGTGTTCCGTTTCCGACCACGAGCTGCTCATCGGGAGCTTAAGCAAAGCGCTGGCTGCCTGAGAAAGGACGGCGCGCAGACGCCCGACAGCACGAGCGTCAACGGGCTCAAGAGCGGGGGCCGGAGGCATATCTCCCGGCATAACATTGAGCGCTTCGCTTTCAAGCTCCAGGCGAGAAGCTTCCAAAAGCAGAACGCGGAGGTTTTCCGTCAGCCCCTCAAGCCGCACGGCATCCGCCAAGAGACGCTGACGTTCGAGCTTAGAGCCGTCAAGTTTTTCATCTTCACCGCGGGCTGCCGACAAAGCGCCCTCAAACGCGGCCAGATGAGCGAGCGGACATAGGCCATAAAGGAGCGTCAGCATCCGGCGAACTTTTCCGCGGTTTTCCGGCAGCGATGCCGCGCGCGCAACAGCATTGGTGCGCGTTGAGGAAACGACTGCCGTCGCTCGGCTGCAGGGCTTTGACTTGATATGAACGCGGATGGAGGCATCATCAATGATCATGGCTTGATGCCCTCCGAGTGAGACGTTGGGCGAAGCGGATCGCCTGCGCCGTTGCCGGCATGCGTCGTATCTCTGCTGATGAGGGGCGCTTCAGGAGCGCCGGGCGCATCATCCGAGGGCTCCGCCTTTTTGCGGCGGCCGAAGAGTTCGCGGCGCGATACGGGCTCTTCGAGCTTATCGAAGAAGGATTCGCGTTCAGCGGGCTGAGGTTCCGGCTTGGGCGGCGTTAGGGGCGGCGTTGCTTCAATGTTCTTGGGCGGGGTCATTCGGATCGGAATGACGCGCCGAAGCTGGCCGTCCGCGGTCGGCGGCACCCAGGCGGCTGCGTCTTCATCGTCCTCCGGAATGGACTGCGCCTTAAAGAGCGTGTCTAAAGTGATTTTGCCGATGAGGTCAGCGGTTTCCTGATCGCCCACATCAAGGAGCGGGCTCTTGAGCGACAAAAAGAGGCACCGCCCCAAAATCGGATCTTCAACGGCCCGAAATGGAAAGTCGCCCGCCGGCAGTTCAATGATTCGGGTGCGGTCGGCAGGAACGTCTACCCATCCTTCTCTTGACCCGCAGGCATAAATGCCAAGCACTGCCCAGGGCGTCGTCACTACGCCGATCCAGTCGTTGCCCCAGCGCCGCCAGCCGGCAGAGCGCACAACGAGCTTGGGGTTGAGGATCGGGAGACCCGCCATGCGCGTTTTTTCAATCTGCCGGAGACCTTCGTCGAAAAACTCCGCCGGCGACTGCGTAAAAACGCGCAGGCGTCTGCTCGGATTCTCGCGTTGCGCTTCGGTCATGGATCTTTCTCCTCACTTCTCCATATTGCCGGAAGGTCATCAAAACTCGATCGGCTCCGGCATGGAAGACGTTTTGCGTCTGCTGACGGCATGCGACGCGTCCATGGTGCCGAAGCGGCGGGATGACCGGCCGGCAGCTGCGGCCTCTTTTGCCGTCCTTAACGGACGCTCCTGATTCAGGCAAAAGGCGCAGTCTGTTTTTTGCTCCCCGAGTATAGAAGGCCGCCGGTCGAGCGCCAATCCGTCGAAGGAATACGCTTTCCTAATCTTTAAGCAGTAGAAGCGCAAAACGTCCGTCCTCTTTGGGAGAGCCATTTTGCTGAAAACGAAACGGCCGCCAAAACGATATTTGAAAACGGAATGTCGTACCTTGAAGAGCTAATAGTGTTTTCCAATGACATTGATTATTCAGAAAATGCTTGGCTCTACACCTTGCTAGTACTTTTGGCCTATGCGAAGCGAGCATTAGGGGGGATGCGCAGAACAATTTTGGGTTTTAATCTTCTCACCAGCTGCAGCGACAAGTGTTTTCAGAACCTTTTCGCTATTTCTCGATATCGCGGGAAAAAGATTTTGGCAAAAGCAGTCTTAAATCCTTAATCGCGGCAGAATGAAAAGAAGCTTGCCTCCGGCGCACCCTCCAGCCGGTTTCCAAGCTCGACCCGCTTTTCTCTAACGAGGGGAGACCAACATGTTTGAAACGCAATACGAGGCGCTGCGCCGCCGCGGCATCAGCCGCCGCAGCTTCCTGCAGTTCTGCTCGCTCACTGCGGCGAGCCTCGGACTCGGGAGCGCCGGTGCGCAGGAAATCGCCCATGCGATGGAAACCAAACCGCGCACGCCCGTTATCTGGCTCCACGGCCTGGAATGCACCTGCTGCTCTGAAGCCTTCATCCGATCCTATACGCCGATCGTCGCCGATGTGGTGACGAACATGGTGTCGCTCGACTACGACGACACGATTATGGCTGCTGCCGGCGAACAGGCAGAAGAGTCGCTGCACGAGACGATCGAAAAGTACAAGGGCAACTACATTCTGGCTGTCGAAGGCAACATTCCGCTTCATCAGGGCGGCATCAACTGTGTGCCTAACGGCGAAATCTTCCTCAATAAGATCAAGCACGTCGCCGAAGGCGCCAAGGCTGTGATCGGCTGGGGTTCCTGCGCCGCCTGGGGCTGCGTGCAGGCTGCTAAGCCCAATCCTACGGAATGCGTGCCGATCACGGAAGTGATTACCGACAAGCCCATCGTCCTGGTGCCGGGCTGCCCGCCGATTCCGGAAGTGATGACCTCGGTCATTACCTACATACTTACCTACGATCGTCTCCCGCCGCTCGACCGTCTCGGCCGTCCGAAGATGTTCTACGGCCAGCGCATTCACGACAAGTGCTATCGTCGCGGTCACTTCGACGCCGGTCAGTTCGCCGAGAAGTTTGATGATCAGGGCGCCAAGCTCGGCTACTGCCTCTATAAGGTCGGCTGCAAGGGGCCGACGACCTATGCGCCTTGCTCCACGATTCAGTGGAACGAAGGGCTGTCCTGGCCTGTTAAGTCCGGCCACGGCTGCATTGGCTGCGCTGAACCCAACTTCTTTGACAAGGGCAGCTTCTACGAACACGAAACGACCGTTCTGCCCCCGATCTTTGCGGGCGTTGAAGGCACGGTCGATAAGGTCGGCCTCGCCACTGTTGCAGTGGTGGGCGCTGCAGCTGCAGCGCATGCTGCGCTCTCGGCGGTTGCTCAGGCGCGCGCCAAGACCAATAAGGAAATCGGAGGTAAGGAATAATGAGCGAACGCAGAATCGTAGTCGACCCGGTCACCCGTATTGAAGGTCACCTGCGCGTGCAGGCAGTGCTGGGCGATGACGGCAAGATTGTCGACTCCATGAGCACCGGCACGATGTGGCGCGGCCTCGAAGTCATTTTGAAGGGCCGCGATCCCCGCGACGCCTGGGCGTTCGTTGAACGCATCTGCGGCGTCTGTACGGGTATTCACGCGCTTTCCGCCGTCCGTGCCGTTGAGGATGCAATCGGCATCAAGATCCCGAAGAACGCCAATCTGATCCGCAACATCCTGAATGCCACGCTCTACATTCATGACCATATCGTTCACTTCTATCAGCTTTCAGCGCTCGACTGGGTGGACGTTGTCAGCGCGCTCGATGCTGATCCGCGCGAAACGGCTGCTATCCAGCAAAAGATTTCGCCGCGCCATCCGCTCGCAGCTGTCGGTTACTTCCGCGATGTGCAGAACCGCGTGAAGAAGCTCGTTGAATCGGGACAGCTCTCGATTTTCAATAAGGGCTATTGGGGCCATCCCGCCATGAAGCTTCCGCCGGCCGTGAATCTGCTTGCGGTCGCTCATTACCTTGAAGTGCTCGACTTCCAGCGTGAAGTTGTGCGCATTCATACGATTCTGGGCGGCAAGAACCCGCATCCGAACTATCTTGTGGGCGGCGTCGCCTGCCCGATCAACGTCCACGATACGGGCGCCCAGGGCACAATGGTAAACGAAGTGACGCTTAACTATATGCGTCAAGTCGCCCAGCATGCCATCGATGTCGTCGCGAACGTCTATATCCCGGACATTAAGGCTATTGCATCCTTCTATCCGGATTGGTTCAAGTACGGCAAGGGGCTCGCCGGCATCAACATGTTGTCTTACGGTGACTTCCCCGAAATCGCTAACGACTATTCTGACAAGTCGATTCAGATTCCCCGCGGCGCCATTCTCAACGGCAACCTCAACGAAGTCTTTGATGTTGACACGCGCGATCCCGAGCAGGTTCAGGAATTTGTTGACCACTCCTGGTACAAGTATCCGGAAGCCGACAAAGGTCTGCATCCGTGGGACGGCATTACTGACCAGCACTACGAACTCCCGCCGGGAAGCGACGGTACGGAAACGAAGTTCAACTGGCTCGCTCCGGACGGCAAGTATTCCTGGATCAAGAGCCCGCGCTGGCGAGGTCACATGATGGAAGTGGGCCCGCTTGCCCGTATGGTGATCGGCATCGCTAAGAACGTTCCGCACTTTAAGGAACCGGCTCTCGAACTTCTCAAGGAATTGAATCTCCCGCTCGAAGCGGCCTTCTCCACACTCGGCCGTCATGCTGCCCGTGCGCTTGAGTGCCAGTGGATGACGCACAAGCTCGCACAGTACATTGATGACCTGACGGCCAACATCAAGGCCGGCGACGAAACTGCGGCCAATATGGAGTTCTGGGAACCCAAGACTTGGCCGAAGGAATGCCGCGGCGTGGGTCCGTGCGAAGCTCCGCGCGGCGCACTCGCGCACTACTGCGTCATCAAGAACGGCCGCCTCGAAAACTGGCAGGCGGTGGTGCCCACGACCTGGAATGCTTCGCCGCGCTCCAGTGAAGGGCAGAAGGGTACCTATGAGCTTTCGCTTATTGGTACGCCGCTCGCTGATCCGAAGCGTCCGCTGGAGATCATCCGTACGATCCACAGCTTCGACCCGTGCCTTGCCTGCGCTACGCATCTCTACTCGCCCGAAGGCGAAGAGCTTACGTCCGTGCAGGTGTGCTGAGGTCAAGGAGGACCTATGAAAATCGATCCAGTCACCTACGAAGTAGACATGAGTGCGGGTACGCACCCGCTTTATGTCTGGGAGGCGCCGGTTCGAGTGTGGCACTGGGCCATGATGGTCTGCATGTTCGTGATGATTGTGACCGGGTTCCTCATTGGGGCGCCTTTGGTTTCCAATCTCGGCGATACATGGGCTACCTATGACTTCGCCTACATCCGCTTTGCGCACTTTGCGGCCGGCATTATCTACACGGTGCTTTTCATCTACCGTCTCTACTGGGCGGTCGTCGGGAACAAGTACTCGCGTCAGATCTTCATTCCGCCGCTTTGGTCGTGGAAGTGGTGGAAGGGGGTTTTCGGTCAGGTTGCCTATTACCTCTTCATGAAGAAGACGAGCGCAGAGTACGCGGGTCACAATCCGCTCGCGCAGCTCGCCATGTTCGGCTTCTTCGTGTTGGGCAGCATCCTCCTCATCATCACGGGTCTTGCGCTTTATGCTCAGGCCTGGGGTGCCGACACGAGCTGGATGGCCTGGTTCGGATGGGTGTTCACGCTCTTTGGCGATGCTCAGGCCGTGCGTACGGTGCACCATGCACTGATGTACGTGCTGATTATCTTCACCATCGCGCATATGTACATGTCCTTCCGTGAAGACATCATGGGCGGCTGCACCACGCTCTCGTCCATGACCACGGGTCTGCGCATGTTTAAGCACGCCGGCGGTGATGAGCATTAATTCCAAATAAAAGTCAAACCATTGAAAAACTCACCTAGAGCCAGTGCTTTAGGTGAGTTTTTTTTCAATGCGCCCGGCAGCGTACGGGTGATTGTGTCAGGACCTCCCGGAGCGAGTTTCCGGGCGCTTGGGATATAATCTCCAACATGTAAAACCATGAGAGTAGTCGCCTCATCATCCGAGGCAGCCGAAATCATGGTTTTTTTGTATCTTTGTTATAAAAATCTTTTGTGTTTTGGGGACTTCCGCGGCTGATTCGAGAGCCGCTCTGTTGCTGCTGATGGAATTTCTTTTTGATCCCACCCTGTGGGTTGGACTTTTGACGCTTGTTGTGCTCGAGCTGGTGCTCGGCATCGACAATTTGGTTTTTATTGCCATTCTGGCCAAAAAACTGCCGGCAAAGCAGCAAGATCGTGCGCTTTATACCGGTTTAGGCATGGCTATTTTCCTGCGGCTGGCTTTGCTTTCGGTGATGAGCTGGCTGGTGGGTCTGACAGCGCCGCTGTTCACGCTCTGGGGGCATTCGTTTTCCCTGCGTGACCTTATTCTTTGCGCCGGCGGGCTCTTCTTGCTTTTTAAAGCCACTTCAGAACTTCATGAACGATTGGAAGCGCGTCCGCATGAAGAAAGCGCGGCGGGTTCTGCGACAAGTTTTTGGCTGGTGATCGTCCAGATTTTGATTTTGGATGCGGTCTTCTCCTTGGATTCCATTATTACGGCCGTCGGCATGGTGGACAATCTGGGCGTGATGATGGCAGCAGTAGTAATTGCCATCGGCGTCATGATGCTCGCCAGCCGTCCGCTGACGGCCTTCGTCAACGCACATCCCACCGTGGTGGTTTTGTGCTTGTCGTTTTTGCTCATGATCGGCCTCTCACTCGTGGCTGATGGGTTCGGCTTCCATATACCGAAGGGCTATCTCTACGCCGCCATTGGCTTCTCGGTCATGATTGAGTTCTTCAACCAATTGGCTGCCCGCAACCTTCGTAAGCATACGGAGAAGCTTCCCTTTCGCGCACGCACGCTTTCGGCGATTGTGAATTTGATGGGCCGGCCTGGCGAAAAGGTTGACACGGCTGCCAAGGGCACTGCCGCAGACGGAAAGCCTGACATGTTTGCTGAGGAAGAACGGCACATGGTTGAAGGCGTGCTTTCCTTGGCGGAACGTACGGTCAAAACCATTATGACGCCGCGCTGCGATGTGGTCTGGATCGATCTAGAACATCCCGCATCGGAAATTGCCGCGCTGATCAAGCGTGAGCCGCACAGCTGCTACCCCGTCTGTGAAGGGTCGCTTGACAATGTGATCGGGATATTAAAAGCGAAGGATTTAGCCGGCGATACGCTCAATCCTGCTGCTATTGCCGACATTGCTCGGCGCCGTCGTGCATTGGTGGTGCCGGAAACGGTCAGTGTGATCGGATTGATGAGGAATTTCCAAGAGGACAACCATCACATTATTTTGGTGGCTGACGAATTCGGCATTATCCAGGGCTTAGTGACGACGCATGATCTTTTGGAAGCGATTGCAGGTGATTTTCCGGATGAAAACGAGGGACGCTTTATCGAACCGATCGCGGGAGGCTGGTCTGCAGAAGGCGCTGCTGACCTCTTCTTGGTCGAACAGACCACACAGGTGAGCGGACTGCGTCCCGAAAATGACAGCTGCGCAACGCTCGCCGGGCTGCTCTTGGAAAAGTTCGGGCGGATTCCGACAGCCGGAGAGTCCATCACGTTCAGCGGACTGCGGTTCGATGTGGTTAAAGCAACCCGCAGCCGTATCGAACGGGTGCGGATTTCCCGGGCTGATGCGCACTGACTGTTTGTTCGCTCATAAAGTCAGGAGCCAGCAGGGGGTTGTGAAACCGCTCTCCTCGAATTTTTCGAGCAGTTCAAAGGAGAGCATCCCTACGTGCAGTGCGGTTTCGCTAGCGATATGGACTACCAGAATTGCTCTGATTTGGCTCCAAAGTGCGTTGAGTACGGACAAATTTAGGCTGAATACTGCCAAGACGTCATACATATTTACGTATTACACATCGTTGTGCGGTTATTTGCAGGTGCTGTCCGAATCGAAGAAAATCCCCAGCCTTATAATCCTTAAAATATTCGTAACGAGCTGAAGTCCTTTTGAAAAGCGACTGGCATTCAACTGTCAACAATAAGAAGAGCCAATGAAGGAAGACCGTCCCATACTTGCTTACGCAGCCCGCATGCATGAAGAGGGCCGCCGTTTCCTGCTCACTGAGATGAAAAAGGCCGGCCTTGACGAATTGACGACGAGCTGCGGAGACATCTTCCAGGTGCTCTTTCAGCAGGAAGGTTTGAGTCTCACGGCGGTTGCGCAGAAGATTCGCCGTACGAAGTCGACGACCTGCGTCATGCTCGATCGACTTGCCAAGCAAGGCTACGTCGATCGGCTCCCCAGTGAATCCGACGGCCGAGCGAGCATCATCATGCTCACGGAAAAAGGCCGTGCGCTCAAACCCATCATGGCCGATATTTCAACCCGCATGAACGAACGCATTTTGGGATCGCTCACAGAGGATGAGGCTGATCAGCTTGAAATACTGCTCGCCAAAGCTGTCCGGACTTACGGCCCGGCTGTGGATGAAACCGGACAGGAAGTCGGCGGCTGCACCTGCAGCCGAGTGCTTAAGGGCTGATTGGCTGACTGCGGCCATGGACGGCATGCTTTCGGCATGAGCACATCTGCCGGCCAAACCTACGAACAGCATCAAAAAACGGCCTCCAGCGAAGAGCCGGAGGCCGCATTCAAACGCGCGGAGCTCTGCGGTTAGTTTCCGAGCGCCAGCGTAAATGTGCCGGCCGGATCCAAATCCGGAAGATAGTGCTTATAGTCGGCGACGATGCCGGCCTCCGGATCCATGTCGGCAAAGCCTTCCGGCCAGCAGACTTTGGCGATAAAAGCGCTCATGTGCCAGTCAATGATGGAACGCAGACTCCCGTGGTCGACGGCGTAGAAGCGCCGATTTTTCACGGCCGGGAGATTTTGCCAGAGCGCCCGGTGCATAAAGGCTTCGAGACACTTTTCCGCGGTCTTGCGGTCGACCGTGAAGCCCATCTGCATCTGGTCGCTCGCGCCGCCCGACCACCTCGAGCCGCCGATGATAATGATCTCCGGGTTCTGTGAGATGACGTACTCACGCGTAGCAGCGCTGTAGGGCTCGCGGTTGTTGGCTGAGATGCTGTCGGCGCCCACGCGGGCGAGCATAGCGCCCCAAAGGATGGTGGAGTTGTAGGTGTTGCCGTAGTTGCCGACGCCTTTGCTGCCGAGTTCCATATAAACCTTGGGCGGCTTCTTGCCGGCAGAGGCTCGGGCAACGCGTGCGTCAACGTCCTTGAGGCCGTCAATGGCTTTGCGGCAGAGTTCCTCGGCGACGGTGTCCCGACCCAGCATGCGGCCGATGATGCGTGTGCTGAGCACATGGTTCTCAAGCTTCATGGCGTGGTAGTCGGTGACGATCACACGGATGCCGGCGCGCTCAAACACTTCAATACGCTGAGTGTTGGCTGCGAACTGCGTACGGTTGATGATCATCGCATCGGGTTTCAAAGCAATGATCTTTTCAGAATTGAGGATGTCGTCGTGAAATCCGCCGATGGAAGGAATGGACTTCAGTTCCGGGTAGGCTGTGGTAAAGACCTGATATTCGCCCATGCGGGTGGATTCCCAATGATCCTGCGTCATGCCGACAACGCGTTTGAGGGCGTCTCGGCCGCCTACGAGCATGAAGTTCTGAATGTAGTTGGCGACGATGATCCGCTGCGGCTCCTGAGTGAGGGTGACGGTGCGTCCCGCGAGATCCTTGAAGGTGACGGGCCAGCTGCCCGCCGGCGGCAGGGCGGCGTTGCCCAATGCCGCTTCGCCGGCGGCGGCTTCAGCGGCAAAACTGGCAAAAGGCAGCATCGCCAAGGATGCGGCAGCTGCGGAAAGAAGAAGCGTACGGCGAGTAAGCATGAGGCACTCCGAAAGCGCAAAGGTTGATGAAGATAGAGCGGCTGATGGTGTTTCAGGGCATTCAGGTCGCAGCTGTGACATTCGAGAAGGCGGCAGCCGCGGGTTTTGTCGCTGCTGCGACGAAATCGGTGACGATGCGGATGCTTTTCCCCGACAGAGGATCCGAGACTTCAGCGAGGCTCGGTTCGATCACCTGTGTTTCGGTGAATCCCAGATCGATGAGCGCATGCAAATCCCATTGCGGACGAAGTTCCTGTGTAAGCGGCAGCGTCTGGGCAATGGCGTCAATCGCCGAAGTATCCACGTTGAGCATGTACTGCGGCTGGTGACCGAAGGGCGCAGGCATGTTGTCGTGATGACGTTTAAAGAGCGGATCCACAAGATGGCGGTAATGATTGCCGTCCTCATAAAGGAGACGGCCGCCGGGTTTAAGTACGCGCATCCATTCCTTGAGCGCCCTTTCCGGATGAGGCAGATTCCACAGCACATTGCGGGAGATGACGGCGTCGAAGGTTTCGTCGGCAAAAGGGAGCGCTGCGGCGTCGCATTGACAAAACGTCACATCAGCCCCGGCCGTCTTCGCATTCTCAAGAGCGCGCCGGAGCATTTCAGGGCTGGAGTCGCAGCCATAAGCTTTCCAGCCGCATCGGGCAGCGGTAATGGCCAGAAGCGCCGGTCCGCAGCCAACGTCGAGCACCGAACCGCCCGACGGAACGCCGCGCAGATTGCTGAGCAGCCGTTCTTGCCAATGCGCTCCGCGGGGGCCGTTGAGTTCGTCAGCGGTGCGCAGGCTGTAGCCTTCGGCACGAGTGTTCCAGTAGCCGGAAACTTTGTCGCCCAAAGAGGCTGAGGATTTAACGGAAGCGGTTTCACAGATGGGGGTGGTCGTCGTCATGGCGAATGCGGTGGTCGTGTTGATCGGAACTGCTCGAATGCGTGCAGGCAGGGTCATGCGCGTGCGGATGGGGGCCGTGGCCGTGTGTGCCGTCGTCAACATCAAGCGGCGTCATGGGGATCACGGTGAGAAGCCCCTCTTGAGAGCGTTCAACCGCGGCTTCCACGCGATAAACGACCGCCAGCTCTTCGGGCGTGAGTACCTCAGCCGGAGCGGCAAATCGGCGAATGGTGCCGTCGCCCAGCATGAGGAGCTTGTCGGAGAATCGAGCCGCGAGCATCAAGTCGTGAACAATGGCAAGGACGGCTGCGCCGGTTGTTTTGGCATAGCTGCGGGCGGCCTGCATGACGATCAGCTGATGTCTCAGGTCGAGCGCAGAAGTAGGTTCATCGAGCAGCAGCACGCGGGGACGGGAAACAAAGGCCTGCGCCATGAAAACGAGCTGCTTTTGGCCGCCCGAAAGCGAGGCAACAGGACGGTCGGCAAGGTGACTGATCTGCATGGCGTGAAGCGTCTGATCGACCCGCTCGAAAATGTCGGGCGTCACTCGCCAGGAAAGCCGGCGGCCGAGGCCGAGCATGACCATTTCGAAGACTGTCAGGCGGCTCTGTACCTGAGTGAGCTGCGGCAGGTAAGCAATAGCGGACCGGGGGAGTGCTTTCCCGTTTTCGCAGAGCGTTACGCGTCCGGAAGAAGCAATGAGGTTTGAGACGGCTTTGAAGAGCGTGGTTTTTCCGGCGGCATTTTGCCCGAGCAGACAAATGAATTCACCCGAATGAACGGTGAAGCTGATGTCGCGGAGCACTGTGCGGCGGCCGAAGCCGACATTGAGGTTTTCTACGCGAAGTTCAAGGCCGGTCATCAGTAGTCCCTCCGATTCTTAAGGAGCAGAACGAAGAGGAAAGGCACGCCGACAATCGACGTGATGATGCCTACTGGAAGCATGGCACCTGTTGAGATGAATTTGGATAGCAGCGAAGAAAGCAGAAGAATCGCTCCGCCGAAAAGCATGCTCGCGGGCATGAGGAAGCGCTGATCATCCCCTAAAAGCAGTTTGGCGCAGTGGGGCGCGACGAGCCCCACAAAGGCAATCGTGCCGATGAAACTCACCGACGCAGCGATCAGCACGGATGCCGTTGAAAAAACGAGAAGCCGCAGACGGCTGACTTGAATGCCGAGGCTTTTGGCACGTTCTTCGCCGATAGAAAGCGTGGTGAGCGCCCAGACTTTCGGCGCGAGAAGGAGGGTGCCGAAAAGAACTGCGCCCAAGGCGCAGGCCGCCGAAAGCCAGCCAGCACGCTCAAGATTGCCGAAGGTCCACCCGGAAATCAGCTGCGCCACTTCGGGACTTGCGACATAGACGAGAAATTGGTGCAGGGCCATGAAGAAAAAATTCATCACAATGCCTGCGAGAATGAGCGTTGTGGGCGTCATGCCGCGCAGCCGTCCCAGTGCAAGAATCAGCGCGCAGATTAAGAGCGACGCCAGAAAGGAGGCGGTCATGGTGCCAAGCCACAGTTCTCCCCCTACCGTAAAGCCTGCGGTGATCGCGAGCGCTGCGCCAAAGCTCGCTCCCGAGGTGATGCCGAGGGTGGAGGGGCTCGCAAGTGCATTGGCCGTGATTGTTTGAATCTGCAGTCCGGCCAGCGCGAGCGCAGCGCCGACGAAGAGCGCCGTCAGGGTCATCGGCAGGCGAAGCGACCACAAAATGAGCGCTTCCGGGGACTGACCCGACGGACCGGCCCAAAGTGCATTGAGCACTGCGCTCAGAGGCATGCCCGAAGAACCGGCCGTCAGATCAGCGGCAAAGAGCAGCGCCGTCAATGCGGTGAGCCCAAAGATAAGCGCCAGTCGGTGCTTTATCGCTTGTCGGTAATGGACGTGGCAGCTCATGGAGAGTCGTACGGAATCGGTTTAAAAGGGCGGTGCTGCGCCTTGCGGAGCACACCTGTTATGACAAAACAAAAAAGCATCATACTCTTTGCGGCTGTAAATGCATTAACCTTTTAGACCTAGTTAGAGAGGCTGGGCCGGCCATTGGGCTGCGTGAGCAAAGTCCGAGCTTATCGCTCGATATGTTTGCAGAGGGTGGCAAACGCTGCCATTCAGTTTGTTGCGTAAAACTGCCCGATAGTGCGCCAATGTGCGCTCGAGCAGACGGTCTGAGCCGGACAGAATGTTTTTCGGCTGAAACGAGACGATGAATTTCACTCAACTGGCATTGGTTTTTCTGGGCGGCGGCATCGGCGCATCCATGCGGTGGCTGCTCTCTGCATCTGCTGTGCGGTTCCTCGGCACAGCCTTTCCGGCCGGCACTTTCGCCGTCAACCTCATCGGCTGCTTTCTAATGGGTTTGGTGGTCGAGTATTGGAGCTGCCGACTGGGAGTATCGGCAAACCTGCGGCTCTTTCTCACTACAGGACTGCTCGGCGGCTTCACGACGTTTTCGTCTTTTGCGCTTGAAGCGGTGCTTCTCGGTGAGTGCGGCGCCTTGGCGCTTTCCGTGTTTTATGCGCTGGGCTCCTTGGTCTTGGGGCTTGGCGCCGTCGTGGGCGGCATTGCATTAGCCCGTGCTATTGCGGGCTGAATCGGTTCTCTGAACTCTAAAAAAACGCGTGCAGGCATCTGATGAAAATGCCCGCACGCAGTTTTTCTCAATAGCGGATGCCTGCGAAGAGCAGCGCTCTTCGCAAGCAAAGGCCGGCTGATTTATTTCAGTTCGGCTTGGTAGAAGTTGTACCCGCCGTCAGGCTGAATGTAGAAACCCGTCAGGTTCTTCGCACTGGCGGCAATGTTCTTTTCCGTCACCAGCGGGATCCACGGCATGTCGGCCCAGAGCTGCTCCTGCATTTCTTTATAGATCGCAGCCTTCTTGGTGCGGTCCGTGGTTGCCAGGCCTTCCTGAATCAGACGGTCGACCTTTTCGCTCTTGTAGTAGGCTTCATTGGAGCCCACCGGCGGCATATTTTCGGAGGCGAGGAGCGGACGAATGGCGTAGTCGAGTTCACCCGTGGAGCTCGACCAGCCGATGTAGTAAAGGTCGTGCTGGCTCTTATCGGGCGTCGGCACAGATTCTACGAGCGCGGTGCGCTGACCGGCCTCAAGTGCGCGGATGTTGGACTTGACGCCGACCTGAGCGAGCTGCTGCTGCAGGAACTGAATGATCTTGGAGGCCGTCGTATGGTTGTAGCCCGACCAAAGTTCCACTTCAAAGCCGTTCGGGTAGCCCGCTTCTTTAAGAAGCGCCTTGGCCTTCTGCGGGTCATAAGGCCAGGGACCGAGCTTAACGGCATAGTCAACCGAGAGCGGCGCAATGCCTTCGGCCACATCGGCGTATCCGGCAAAGGCCACCTTGACGAGCGCCTCTTTGTTCACGGCGTAGTTAAGCGCCTGACGAACGCGGACATCCTTGAAGACAGGCTTCGTGAGATTCATTTCCACAAAGCGAAGCATGATCGAAGGCGTGACGTCGACGCGGAGCGCGCCTTTGTCCTTCACCATTTTGACCTGCTCGGAAGGCAGCGGAAACGCATAATCGGCTTCCCCCGTGAGCGCCATGGCCACGCGCGTGCTGTTTTCCACCACAGGACGCCAGGTGATGGCATCGAGCTTCGGGTATCCCGCGCGCCAGTAGTTCGGGTTCTTCTCCACCCGCAAAACGTCGCTCGGGTTGTAGTTCTTCATGACAAAAGGCCCGGTGCCGCATGGATGGAAGGCAATGCTGACTTCCTTTTCGCTGAGGCTCTTCGGGCAGATCATGACAGCCGACGGATGCGCAAGACGGTTGATGAAGGCCGAATTCGGACGCTTAAGCGTGAAGCGGACCGTGTAAGGATCGAGCACCTTGAGTGAAGCGACGTTTTCAAAAAGGAAAAAGCGCTTGAGCGTGCTGCCGGGCGTTGTGATGCGGTCAAAATTGGCTTTGACTGCTTCGGCCGTGAATGTCGTGCCGTCATGGAACTTCACGCCGCGGCGCAGGTGCACGACATGCTGCATGCCGTCGGGACTCGATTCGGCCGATTCAGCAAGGCTCGGAATCACGTTCATTTCTCGGTCGAACTTGAAGAGCCCTTCATAAAAGGACTTTGCCACGGCCTGAGAGAGCGTGTCCGTCGCGTTCCACGGGTCCATCGTAGTGAAGGTGCTCGCTACGGCGACGGTGATTTCATTTTTGGCTTCAGCTGCGCCGGCCGGTGAGAGCACGGCGGCGCAGATGAGCGCAGCAGGGAGCAGTTTGGTGAGGGTTTGCCGTTTCTGCATGTTGTTTCCCTTTGTTCTTATTTATGACCTTCCATCGTGCCCACGACATGCTTGGCCACGAAGTGTCCGGGTTCAACTTCAACGAGCGGTTCGATGACGGGATCATCACCCACTTTGCGTACCGGGCTCGGGAGGTCTGAGAGATTGAGCAGCTTCAGAAGGTTGCGCTCCTGCGGGTCGGCAATAGGAACCGCCGAGAGGAGCTTTTGCGTATATGGATGGAGCGGATTGCCGAGGACGGCGCGGCGCGAGCCCATTTCAACGATCTGGCCGAGATACATGACGGCCACGCGGTGGCTGATGCGCTCAACGACGCCCATGTCGTGAGAGATGAAGATATAGGAAAGTCCCATTTCCTCCTGCAGTTCCATCATCAGGTTCACCACCTGAGCACGGATGGAGACGTCGAGCGCGGCAACGCATTCATCGGCCACGATGATCTGGGGTTTGAGCGAAAGCGCACGGGCAATACAGATGCGCTGACGCTGACCGCCGGAGAATTCATGCGGGTAGCGGTTAGCCATGTCCGGGGAGAGTCCCACGCGTTTAAGGAGCAGCGCTACGCGGTCGTACATCTCCTTTTTGGAGCAGTAGTTATGGATCATCATCGGCTCGGCAATCGAGTAGCCCACGGTCTGCCGCGGGTCGAGCGAGGCGTAAGGATCCTGAAAGATCATCTGCAGATTGCGGCGCTCTTCCTGAAGTTCGTGCCGGGTCATGCGCAGCAGCGACTTGCCGCGGTGGAGGACTTCTCCGCTGTCTACATCGAGCAGCCGCAGAACGGCGCGGCCAGTGGTTGACTTGCCGCAGCCCGATTCGCCCACGATCGAGAGCGTTTCGCCTGCGCGCAGATCAAAGCTCACATGGTCGCAGGCGCGTACGACGTAGGTGGGGCGCCCCCAGAAATCGGTGCGGACGGGGAAGGTCTTCACCAGATTCTTAACTTCAAGAATCGTTTCTCCCGGCGGCGGGAGTTTGTCCGAGGGCGGTTCGATGACTTTGCCGTTGTCCGGATCAATCAGCCGGAAGAAGCACGGATGTTCAATGTCTTTCAAGGCACCCAGACGGGGTACGGCGGAGAGCAGCGCCTGCGTATAGGGGTGCTGCGGATGCGCAAAGATGGCTTGAGCAGTGCCGGACTCCACAATCTCACCGTAGCGCATGACAGCGACGCGGTCGGCGATCTGCGCCACTACGCCCATGTCGTGCGTGATGAAGAGCACCGCCATCCCGATTTCTTTCTGAAGTTCGGAAATCAGGGCAAGAATCTGTGCCTGAACCGTGACGTCAAGCGCCGTTGTCGGTTCGTCTGCGATCAAAAGCTGCGGCTTGCAGGCAAGCGCCATGGCAATCATGACGCGCTGACGCATGCCGCCCGAGAGCTGGTGCGGGAACCGCAAAGAGATGCGTTCAGCATCGGGAATGCGCACGAGTTCGAGCAGATGAACGGCTTCCTTGAGCGCTTCCTTTTCATCCATGCCGCGGTGCAGGATCAGACTTTCGGCAATCTGCGCACCGACCGTGAACACTGGGTTCAGGGAGGTCATCGGCTCCTGGAAGATCATGGCCACTTCAGAGCCGCGCAGATGCTGCAGTTCAGACTTATTGGCATGACGCAGGTCAACTACGCGGCCGTCGCGGCAGCGCAGTTTGATGGAGCCGTTGACGATCTTGCCGCCGCCGTGTTCGACAAGACGCATTACAGAGAGGGAGGTAACGGACTTGCCGGATCCCGATTCGCCTACCAGCGCAAGGGTCTCGCCGGGGCGGATGGAGAAGGATTCATCGACTACTGCCGTGGTAGTGCCCGAGTCCGAAGTGAACTGCACGCGGAGGTGTTCAACCTCCAATATGGGGAGCTCTGCCTGCGGCGTGATGTTTGTTTCTTTAGCTTCCATCATTGTTCTTGTAAATTGGTTGGCTCAAGCGGATTGAATGCGTTGCGGCCGTGATGATCCCTTGCGGGGTTTGGGACAGCCAAACTGCCCGTCGGGACAGGGATATCCTGCGTCGATCACTCGTTATGGGCTCAAAGCAAAGCACGTGCCACGAGCGCTCGCCGCGTCATGCAGAAAACCCTTGCATTCGGTCAGCGCAATACCGCCGGACGCAGTGTGCATTGTTGAGTTCGTACCATAGCGCCTCGTTTTGTCGGCGGCTTTTTCAGTACGCACAACGATCGGCAGATTCACTCGATTATTGATTTGTTCGACGTGGGGTAAGGCAAAGTACTCAGGGTTTACGACAAGACGCCTTGAATCGGATTGTGATGTTGCAAAATTGTGCGCAGCGCACTGAATTGATGCATTTTCGTCCTGATTGGGGCATCGCCTGATGTTAGGCCATTTGCAGGCCTCTCGAACCAGCCGACTTGGCGGCAGCAATGACTGCATTCATGCTCAATTCATGTGCTGGAGGACTGCCGCATAGGGAATTTGTTGAAGTCAGTTCTTCAGAAGTCGGCGGCATAATGCTCCAATGCCGTGCAGTCGGAGAACCCTGTCGACAGAGCCTAGAGAGGCATGCAAGTCTTCGGGTGCACCGCAAGGAATACAAATATAAATTGGAGATACATCCATGCAGCCCATTCTTGCCGACAAGGCTTTTCCTGAATTGGTTCAGTGGGCGGACGAGCTTGCCGCTCTGCGCCGTGACATTCATGCTCATCCGGAACTCGGTTTCGAGACGCCCCGTACGGTTGATCTGATCGTCAAAACCCTCAAAGGCTGGGGACTTGAACATGTCGATCCCGATGAGGTCAAGGGCGGCGTAGTGGTTGTCATCAATGGTGCGGCGCCTGGAGCAACAGTGGCGCTGCGCGCCGACATTGATGCGCTTCCGATGCCTGACAATTCGGCAAATCCATGGAAAAGTCAGACAGAAATGCGCTGCCACGCCTGCGGTCACGACGGTCACGCTGCCTGGCTTTTGGGGGCGCTGCGCTATCTGCACGAAAAGCGCGCGAGCTTCAAAGGCCGCGTCGTCGGCATTTTTCAGCCGGCCGAAGAAATCGGACGCGGGGCGCTCCGCGTTGTCCAGTCGGGCGTCTTTGAGCATTGGGGCATTCAGGAAATTTACGGTGCCCACGATGAACCGACGGTCGCCAAGGGACAGTACGGTTTGTGCGCGGGCCCCGCTCAGGCATCAACCGACTTCTTCTACATCACGGTGAAGGGGCGGGGTGTTCATGCAGCTCGCCCGCACCTCGGCGTCGATCCCATTACCACGGCCGGCGTGCTCATCGGTGCCCTGCAGACGATCGTTTCACGCAAAGTCAATCCCATTGAGACGGCCGTGCTTTCCATTTCGTCGGTTAACGGCGGGAACTTCCATACCCCCAACGTCATCCCGGAAACCGTCACGCTTTCGGGTACGGTGCGCACCTTCAATGAAGATGTCCGCAATCAGATTGAAGCCGAGATGGCGCGCATGGTGGAGCGCGTGGCAGAAGCCGAGAACTGTACGGGCGAATTTCGCTACGACCGTTTGGTGCCGTCGCTTTTCAATACGCCCGAAGCCGTCGAGCACATTCGCAGCTTCATCACGCATCAGTTCGGTGCGGAGCATGCCGAAGATATGCCCATCTCAATGGGCGGAGAAGATTTCGCTGAATATACGTTTAAGGTGCCCGGCTGCATCATCCGCGCCGGTATTCGCGATGACAGCCATAAAGCCGCGCTGCACCACCCGACCTTCGACTTTAACGACGAAGTGATTCCCGCCACGGCTACTGTTCTCGCCGGAACCGTGCTTGAACGTCTGGCGGCGCTTTCATAAACTCTGAAAATCATGCGGCCGAGAGCCTCTGCGCCCTCGGCCGTATTCTATATTTCAAGCGCACAAACCTATGCCTTTCGGTATCTTAGCCACCTTCGCCGCGTATTTTCTCTGGGGTCTTTTTCCGTTTTACTTCCATGCCTTGCAGGGCATCGGAGCCCTGGAAATTCTTGCCCACCGCATCATCTGGTCGCTTGTATTCATCACGATCGTGGTCGTCGCTATGCGCCGTACGGCGTGGCTCAAAGGCGCACTCATGACGCCGAAGGTGCTCGGTGTGTTCTGTCTTTCTGCACTCATCATCGGCGCCAATTGGGGCATTTACGTTTATGCCATTGTTTCCGGCCGCACCATTGAGGCTTCGCTCGGCTACTTTATCAACCCGCTGGTGTCGATTGCTTTAGGGAGCTTATTTCTGCGCGAGCGGCTGCGCCGGCCTCAGCAGGCAGCCGTTGTGCTCGCGGGCGTTGGGGTGCTTTGGATAACCTGGACCACAGGTGTTGCTCCCTGGCTCGGGCTGATGCTTGCCGTAACCTTCGGGCTTTATGGGCTTATCCGCAAGATCGCTCCGCTCGGCAGTCTTGAGGGCATGGTGCTTGAAAGTCTGCTCCTCACGCCGGCGGCTGCGGCTTGGCTATGGTTTCTGTGGTCTGACCATGAGCTCGCCTTCATTTCGGCCGATCTGACGACGCAGATTCTGCTTATCGCTGCTGGTCCTGTTACCGCTGTGCCGCTCCTCTTTTTTGCTTCCGGCGTGCGCCGGATCCCTTATTCCACGTCGGCTGTTATTCAGTATGTCAGTCCGACGATGGTTTTTCTGATCGGTGTTTTTGCGTTCGGCGAGCCTTTTTCAAAAGGCATGCTCGTGGGTTTCCTGATCATTTGGGCAGCCGTGGCGCTTTTCTTGGGAGAAATGCTTCTCTTCGCGCGCCGGTGCCGCAACGAAGCTCGTGAAGCCGCCGACCGGGTCTGACGCGTGAAGCTTGGCGCAGGGAGATTCCCTCCTGCGCAAATGAAAGAGCCTCCGGAAACATTCAAGTTTGCGGAGGCTCTTTTCGAATTCAGGCGCGAATTATTTGACGGTCAGCTTCACGTCTTCCGTAATCGTGCCGGTGTAGCGGGCGACATATTCGCCGCGTTCAAGGTGCGGCGGAACAAAGAAGGTGCCGCTCGACACGACCTGACCGGCTTTGAGCTGACGGCCGCGTTTTTCGAGCGCAGCGACGAGCCACTTGAGCGCATGGATCGGATTGTCGAGCACTTCCGTCGAATTGCCTGCGTTGATGAGTTTGCCGTCCTTGAAGAGTTCGCAGCGGATGGCATTGAGGCCGGCAACGGTGAGCGTCTTGCCGTCAACGGGCGTGCCGTGAATGATGCAGCCACCGACGGCGCAGTCGGCAACCACCAAGTATTTGTTGAGCGTCGGGAACCAAGCTTCAAAGCGGGCGTCCGGAACTTCAATGCCGCCGGCGACGGTGATGTTTTCAAGAAGTTCTTCGTCGCTCATGCTGCTCGTCAGATCCACCTTGGGGATCATCGAGAGTTCAACTTCAATGAGCGGTTCGTTCATGTGGTCAAGTTCGAGCGTGCAGGGCGCTGCAAAGATATGCGACTTGGTTTGTTCGCCAAAGAGCGGCTCGGTGGTGCCGAACATATCCTGCGTCGTTTTGCTCGTGAGCGAGATCTTGTAGCCGCCAGTCGGTTCGCCCTTTAATTCGGCAAATTTGCGCTGAACGGCGTAAGCGCTTTCATAGTCATTCAAAACACCCGAGCAGGCCTTCATGTCAAGCGGCTTGTTGGTGCAAAAGGCGTTGTAGAGCGCCTGTGTAAGAGATGCTGCGTCCATCTGTCAAAATCTCCCAAACGGATTTACTGCAGAGAATAGGTTCTATTTTTCAACGGATTGATGCTTTATTCCTCAGGCATTTGTCTTAGAGAAGAACTTTAAAAGCAAGGGGCGGCGGTTCACTGTTGACGCAAAACCTGAACTCCCGGATAACAGATCCCGAACTCGAGTGATTAAGGTCAAGGATCGGTTGTTTTGCTGAGCTAATCCCGTGAAAATGAACCAATAAGTTTTTACGGGATTTCTTTTTTCCGCTAAAATGCTACCTATGTTTTAATTAGGTATCTGTTAGCGGGATTGATGATGAAAAAAGCTAGCGACAAGTGGTATTTCACCAAGGAAACCAATGCCAAGGGCTTGTGCTACATCTACGCCTATCAAACGCAGTGGGATC
>ENA-ORTH01000937-ORTH01000937.1-human-gut-metagenome-genome-assembly--contig:-NODE-937-length-33107-cov-11.548590_pt1 | contig 33107 bp, 28 predicted proteins | sample MGYA00241914_ERZ509192 | MGnify/ENA primary metagenome ERZ509192 (study PRJEB26280, sample SAMEA2338826) | human gut metagenome | biome: human gut; feature: human-associated habitat; material: faeces... | reverse complement strand
AAATACAGCGGCACGCTGGACGGGTTCGACTGCGGCTCGTCCATGTGGTACTGGATGTCCGGGAAAGCGTCGAAGCATTCGTCCGCCGTGATGAGCTTGCGGCGGTTGCGGATGCCAAGCTTGTCCGAAAGCTCGGCCGCGTAGTTCGTCTCGTTGAATTTGTTGTAATCAAAGCCCACGCTGAACGTGGTGTCCGGCATCAGTACAGCGGCAATGTAGCTGGAATCCACGCCGCCGGAGAGGAAAGAGCCGACCTTTACGTCCGCAATGCGGTGGGCGGCCACGGATTCGTGCACCACTTCGTCCAGCTTGTCCGCGCAGGCTTCAAAGTTCTGCGGCTGCGGGTCGAATTCGCAGTCCCAGAAGCGGCGCACGTCCATCTTGCCGTTCTCATACACAAAATAGTGGGCCGCGGGCAGCTTGTACACGCCCTTGAAGAAGGTTTCCTCTGTGGCGGAATACTGCAGCGTCAGATAGGGGCGCAGCGCATTCTCGTTGACGGCCTTGACGAATTTGGGATGCTCGAGAAAGGCCTTGATCTCGCTGCCGAACACCAGCCCCGAGCCGTCCGGGACGGGGTAATAGTAAAACGGCTTGATGCCGAAAATGTCCCGCGCGCCGAACATACGCTTGTTTTTGGCGTCCCACAGCACGAACGCAAACATGCCGCGCAGGCGATAGATCAGCTCCGTGCCGTATTCCTCGTAGCCGTGGATGAGCACCTCGGTGTCGGCGCCACAGTGGAACGTGTGGCCTTTGGCCTCAAGCTCCCGCCTCAACTCCATAAAATTGTAGATCTCGCCGTTGAATACAACGACCACGCTTTTGTCCTCGTTGGCCATGGGCTGTGCGCCTGCGTCGGACAGGTCCAGGATGGACAGGCGCCGGAACCCCAGCGCGATGCCGTCGTCTGTGTACATGCCGCCCATGTCCGGGCCGCGGTGGACGATACGGTCCATCATTTTCTGCAAGATTGCCTCTTTGTTATCAAGATTGCCGGAAAAGCCGATAAATCCACACATTCAGGTGTTACCTCCTGTTTGCCGCGGAGCAGGGCCGCGGTGCAAATAATGGCGGCGTTGGCCGCGCTTCAGTCGAAGCCGATGGGCGTTTTGCCGAACGCGAGGATCGCGTTTCTGGCAAGCACCTCCATGGAGTCCAGATAAAAAGCGCCCAGCCCCTCGTCGCGTTTGATGAGCGAAAGCTCGGTGCAGCCCAGGATGGCGCGGTCGCACCCTTGCGCGCGCAGTGAGGCCGCGGCCCGCTCAAACGCGGCCATGTCCGCGGGCCGGCCCTGCTTGATATCTCCGTAAATAACGTCCATCACGGCAGCCTGCGCGGCATCGTCCGGCACGGCGCAGGGCAGGCCGTGCTTTTCGCACATGCGCTGGTAGGTGCGGGTGCGCACCGTGCCTGTGGTGGCCAGGATGCCCACACGGGCGCTGCCGCCCGCCTTCGCGGCCAGCACAGTCTCCTCCACCATGTTCAGGATGGGGATGGGGATGGTCTCGTTGAGCCTGTCGTAAAAATAGTGGGCGGTGTTGCAGGGGATGGCGATGACATCCGCGCCGAACGTGACAAGCCGCGCCGCGTCCGCGGCCATGATGTCGAAGGGGTTCTCCGCGCTTTGGCCCAGAATATAGCTGGTGCGGTCCGGCGTGGTGGCGCGGCTGTTGATGATGACGTCGATGTGGTCTTGGTCGCGCGCGGCCTGGGTATGGCGCGTGAGCATCTCGTAAAAATAAACAGTGGCCATAGGGCCAAGCCCGCCGAGGATGCCCAACACCTTGGGCAATGCCTGTTCCATACAGGAGCCTCCTTTCCCATGCGGTGCGCCCGGAGCGCAGCTCTATTTGTAATAGGTCTTGAATTTCTTGAAATAGCGCTGCATGTGCACCAGATAATAGGCGAAGCGTCTGGGATTCCAGCGCAGGTCGTACCCGCAGCCAAAGCTGGTGGTCTCCCGGCCCTCGCGCACAAGGCGGCGGGCCTTTTCCACAAAGGCGGGGTCTTTGACGTATTTGTACACCACGGCACGGGGCACGCTGTGCCAGAAGGTCTCTTTTTCATTCATCACACAGGGGCCGAGGTCGCTGCCAAGCACGCGGTCTTCTACCACATAGCGGGCGATGTTGAGCCCCGCACCCGTCACGTAATAATTGCTGCGGCCCTGCCGGAGATTGATCTCAAACACGCGGTAGCTGCCGTCCCGGCTGTCGTATTTAATGTCAAAATTGGCAAAACCCGTGTAACCGACGTCCTCCAGGAACGCTTTCAGTTTTGTCATCAGCGGCTCATTGTATTCGGTGATGATGGCCGCGTGATTGCCCAGCGCCTTGGGCGTGTGCTCCTCCAGGCCCACATGGCCCAGGCACATCATCTTCACGCTGTTGTTTTTATCGCAGTAGGCTGTCAGCACATGCATGAAGCTGTCGTCGCCGGGAATTCTGTCCTGCAAAATGACAATGTCCGGGTAGCCCGCGCCGTAGATTTGCGCGAGAATGGCCGAGGCCTCCTCCGGCGTGGCGGCGGTATACACTTTCTTCATGCCGTCGAAGGGGTGCTTCCAGTACAAAATGCTGCTGGAGGGCTTTACGATGACAGGGTACGCGAAGCCCAGCGCTTCGGGCGACAGGGCGGCGGCGTCCATGGGGCCTTCGGCGCAGAAGGTTTTGGGGTAGGGGATGCCGTACTTGTCGCACAGAGCGTAAAAATCCGCCTTGGAAACCAGCTTGTCCCGCAGCTCTGGCGTGATGTAAGGCGCGATGCAGTTCGCGGGCAACTTGTCCTGGACGTCCATGAGCAGGCTGGCGTAATCGTCGGTGCAGCCCATGACGACGAGCGTTTTGTCCGCGTGTGCGGCGGCGAAATCCGTTACCGTGCGCAGCAGTGTGTCCGCGCTGTCGATGTCCGGCACGGCGGTGAAGCGGACCAGGCGGGAATACATGGTATCGCCCATGGCCCAGCGGCCAAAGGCGTAAGAACGCACGCCGTAGGCCTCGTGGAAGGCGCGCGCCAGCGTGTAGCAGTTCATGTCCGCGCCGATGAGCACGGGCAGGATGGTTTCGGAAACAGGCATCAAAAGGCTCCTTTGGACCCGGTGACCCGGGCAGATATATACTACTTTATTATATGCACAAACGGGGGCTTGTCAAGGCGAAGGAGCGGGGCGCGGGCGCCTGTGGCGTCCGTGCCGGCAGGCGTTTATAAAGCAGTATCGCCCGTTTGCGCCGCCTCATTTGCTTTTTCGGCTGAAATGAGGTAAAATATCAATACTTATTGCTTTGTCTCTGTCCGAGGGCCGGGCGGAAGACAGGCCGACGAGGTGCCGTATGATCAAACTTTCTCCTTCGATCCTGGCCGCGGACTTTGCGGAGCTGGGCCGCAGCTGTGAGGCCGTGATGGCCGCGGGTGCGGATATGCTGCATGTGGACGTGATGGACGGCGCGTTCGTGCCGAACATCAGTCTGGGCGTGCCGGTTCTGGCTGCTTTGGCAAAGCGCGTGCCGGCCTTTTACGATGTGCATCTGATGATCCGGCGCCCGCTGCAATATATAAAGCCGTTCTGCGCCGCCGGGGCGAACCTGCTGACGTTCCACATAGAGGCCGAAAGCCCTGTGGAACAGACCATCCAGGCCATCCACGACGAGGGCTGCAGGGCCGCGCTGTGCATCAAACCCGCCACGCCGCCCGAGGCCGTTTTCCCTTATCTGGACGCGCTGGAAATGGTGCTGGTGATGAGCGTGGAGCCGGGCTTCGGCGGGCAGAAGTTCATGCCCGCGGCGGTGGAAAAGATCGCGGCCATCCGCGCCGAGGCGCAGCGCCGTGGACTTTCGACGGACATCGAGGTGGACGGCGGCATTGACGCAGCCACCGCGCCGCTGTGTGCGGCCGCCGGGGCCAACGTGCTTGTGGCGGGCAGTGCCGTGTTCGGCGCAAAGGATCCCGCCGCCGCAATGTCGGCCATCCGCGCCGCGTGTGTATAGGCGGAAGCCTGGCTTTGTGCGGGCCGGCCCGGAAAGCCGGGCGTCCGGAAGGAACCTGCGTGCGGCCCGCCGGCGGCTCCGTGTAACCCAAAACGAAAAGAGGCGACTTTTATGAGCCCTGAGACTGCGCTGCCCCTGCAGCCCCCCAGCGCCTATGAGGCGAACCGGGACATCGTGTTTATGACGCTGCCGCTGCTGGCACTGTCAACCTATTTTTACGGCGCGCGCCCTGCGGTGCTGTGCCTGACGGCGGCTTTCACGGCCATGCTGTGCGACCATCTGGTGGCCTGGCTGCGCCACCGTCCCTGCGACAAAACGGAAAACAGCAGCATCCCCTCTGCGCTGGTGCTGGTGCTGCTGCTGCCCGCCACCGTGCATTACTATGTGGTCGTCGTCAGTGTGGCGGTGGCCATCCTGCTGGGCAAGCACGCTTTCGGCGGGTACGGCCATTACCCGTTCAACCCCGCGGCCTTCGGCTATGCCGTCGCCGCCGTCAGCTGGCCGGGCGAGGTGTTTTTGTATCCCGTGCCGTTCACCACGATGAGCGTGCTGGACACCAGCAGCGCCACCGTGATGGAGAGCGTTTCCCACACGCTGCGCGCCGGCGGCGTGCCCAACGTGGATACGTTCGACCTCATCCTCGGCAATTATGCGGGGCCCATCGGCGCCACTTCGGTGCTCATCCTCGTGGCGTGCGCCATGTACCTGTGGATGCGCCGGGACATCACGCTGGGCATCCCTTTCGGTTTTCTGCTCTCCTGCGCGCTGGTGGCGTTTTTTTACCCGCGTGTGAACACGCTGGGGCTGGAGCTGCCCTGGCAGTATCTGGACATCCGCCTGCTCTCGCTCAAATACGAGATGCTCTCCGGCGCGCTTGTTTTTGCGGCTGTGTTTCTGGTGAACGAGCCGGTGACGCGCCCGAAAAATACCCGCGCGCATTTTGTGTACGGTATGATCCTGGGCTTTATGACAATGATGTTCCGTTATTTCGGCTCGTATGACACGGGCGTGTGCTTTGCGGTGCTGGCGGTGAATGCACTGGCCGGCTATCTGGACCGCCTGTTCTCCCAGAAGATCTTCCGCAGGGAGGTGCGCTCATGAGCGAATTTATCGGCGAGACCCCGCGTCCCCACCGCGCGGATGTGGAAAAGCGCGCCCGGCGCGACCGTGTGTTTCTCAACAACCCGGTCATTATGCAGGGGCTTGGGCTCGCGCCGCTCATCGTGGCGGCTACCACGCTGAAAAACGGTGTGATGCTTTCGGTGGCGGTACTGCTGCTGCTCACACCTACGCGCGTTCTGGCGGCGCTGCTCAGCCGCTTTGCGTATTTCCGGTTCCGCGGGCTCACCTATGCGCTCACAGCCGCGGCCGTGTTCGTAGGCGTGCGGTATGTGATGGGCCTGCTGTACCCGGTGTCGGACCTGGCGCTGCTGGGCCTGTACCTGCCTTTGCTGGTGGCGGACCCCATCGTACTCAAACGGTATGAAAGGCCGCAGCGCGAGCGTGTGCGCACGGCGCTGCGCAAGGGCATCATCACCTCGCTGGGCTATATCCTGATGCTGCTGCTGATTTCCGGCCTGCGGGAATTTTTGGGCGCGGGCGCGCTGATGGGGACGCAGGTAATGAAAAACGCGCTCTTCCCCATGGCGCAGCTGCCCAGCGGCGGTTTTATCTTGCTGGCCCTGGTCATGTGCGTGTGGCGCGCCGCAGCTGCCAGCGTAAAACAACAAATGAGTCTGGGGGCGGAGCATCTATGATCGAAGTGCTGAAGGCCCTGAGCGTATTTTTTGCCTACGCGGTGATGGCGGTGTTTGCCCAGAACGCGGTGTTTACCCGCGCGTTGGGCGTATCCCGCCTTGTCAAGCTGGTGGACGACACCACTGTGGACTCCCTGACGTTCGGCGCGCTGCTGTGTGCTGTCCAGCTCATCAGCGCACCGCTTGGATACTTTGTCAACCTCTGGCTGGCTCAGTATCCATACCGCATGTATATCCGCCCGCTGGTGATGGTGCTGTGCAGCACGGTCGCGTTTTTTATCGTACTGCTGGTCGTGGTGGTGTTTTTTCGCCTGCACGGCGCGCGGGAGATTGTGGCGGTGCTGCCCATGGCCACATTCAATACCTGTATTCTGGGCACGCTGTTCATCAGCACCATCCAGAGCTTCAGCCTGGTGCAGACCATGGGCTTTGCACTGGGCAGCGGCGTGGGATATGTGCTGGCGGTACAGGTGGTGACGGAGGGGCAGCGCAAGCTGCAGAGCGACGCGGTGCCGGCCACGTTCCGCGGGCTGCCCAGCACGCTGCTGTATATCGGCATCCTGGCTCTGGCCATTTACGGCTTTACCGGCCATATGCTGGCATTTTGACCGCGGCTCCGGCTGCCTGCCGGGGAATGCTGCCGGGGGCCTGTGCGGCTTCTCCGGGCGCGTCCCTGCGGCGGAGGCCGGGGCTTTTTCCATGAGCGGCCCGCGCGCCGGCACAGCGGGCACGGCGGCGCGGCAGCGCCGCGGGAACGAACAGAAAAAGGGGGTCTGCGTTTATGATCCTGCGCAGCCTTTCCGCGCCCGACGCGGAAAAATTTTATACTCTGATGTGTACGGCGGCGGGCCGCGAGCTGCCCAGAGAGGCGTTCGCGCAGGCGCTGGCCCAAGCGCTGGAGCAGACTGGGCGGCGCATCGTGCTGGCCTTTGAGGGACCGGAGGCGGTGGGCTTTGCCGACACCGAAGTGCGTTTCCCTTTTTCGGAATGCGCGCCTGTGGGCGTCATCCATGAGTTTTATGTGCGGGAGGATGCGCGCGGCCGCAATGTGGGCAGCGCCATGCTGGTCTCGCTTACCACGCAGTTCAAGGCAGCGGGCTGTGTTTCCGTGCAGGCGTCCTGCGCCCGCGTCAACCTGAAAAGCCAGGAATTTTTGGAAAAGCGGGGCTTTGTAAAAACACGCCACGCCTTTTCCCGTCCGCTTCAGGGATAGGCGCCGCTGCTTTTTGCGAACACAGAAATGTGTATCAAGCCCGAAAGAAAAGGAGGCGTGCCGAATGCTGGAGGTGCGCGCTGCCCGCCACGGGGACGCTCCCGCGCTGGATGCGCTGGGCGCCGCGCCGGAGGCGGGTGTTTTTGTATTGGAAAAGAATGGGGCCGTCATCGGTGCGCTGACACTTCGGGCAGGGGAAATTTTCGGCTGCGCGGTCGCGCCGGAATGGCGCGGACGGGGGTATGGAACCTTCCTGCTGCGCCGGGCGCTGCGCGCCGCCGGGCCGGGGCCGGTTTATACTCAAACGCCGCCGGGCAATGCCGCGATGGAGGCGCTGCTGCGCCGGTGCGGGTTTCGCCCACAGGAGCAGGCATTGCCCGCCGCAGGGGAAGAGCCCGCCCGCGCGCGGGAAGCCGGCGCTGCTGCCGGCCCTTTGAGCCTCCCCCAAAAATGGGTGCGGGGCGTGCCGGACGGCGACGGCGAAAACGCGCTGGCCGTGGCCCACGCCTTTCTGCGGACGCATGTGCGGCCCGGCGCTTTCGCGCTGGACGCGACGGCGGGCAACGGCCATGACACACTGTTCCTGTGCCGTTTGGTGGGCGCTGCGGGACGTGTGCTGGCCTTTGACGTCCAGCCGCAGGCAGTGGAGAACACCAACGCCCGCCTGCGGGAGAACGGCTGCGGACAGGTAGGCCGCGCGGTGCTGGACAGCCACGCGAACCTGGCTGCCTATGCGGCTCCGGGCAGTGTGGACGCGGCGGTATTCAACCTGGGCTATCTGCCCGGCGGCGACCACGGAGTGTTCACCACGCCGGGCGTGAGCGTGCCGGCCATGCGCACGGCGCTGGAACTGCTGCGGCCGGGCGGTGTGATGACGGTATGCGTCTATTACGGCGGGCCGCAGGGCATGGCGGAAAAGGATGCGGTGCTGGCGTTTCTCACGGGTCTGCCGCCGGAAGGATACCGTGTGTCTGTGCGCGATTTTTCCGGCCGGCCGGGCTGTCCGCCCATCCCCGTTTGCATCGAAAAGCGGGCCTGGTGAACGGGCGGCGCGTTCCGTGTGACGCCGCGGCCTTTTTGTGCCGCGCGCCCATGGTTTCACCTTTTTTTCACACCCGTATGATAGTTCTTTCACACCCATGGTCTATACTGAAAGCAACATCAGGAAAGAAGGAGGATGTTGACTTATGAACAACAATTGGGAATTCGACTATTCCGAACTTTACAATAATAACAACCCCGGCAGAAATGCGCAGAACACGACTGCACCGGAGGCGGAATCGCCCTTGCAGGGCGCGCCCGGCCCCGCCGGAATGCCCGGAATGGGTGTGGGCGGCGCGCCGGTGCCGCCCCATGCGGCACAGAAAAAACGCGGCTGGGGCAAGCGCGTCGCCGCGGGAGCGGCCGCCGTGGTGTTCTGCGGCGCCGTGGGCTTCGGCGGCGGATATCTGGGCTACACCTTCGCCAAGGGCGGCTCCACAGGCCCCGTCATTTATCAGGCGCCCGCGGCCTCGTCCGGCACAGGCAGCGCCGCGGGCGGCACGGCCAACACAGCCGACGCGCTTTCCGTCACAGAAATCGCCAGCAAGGTAGGGCCCAGCGTGGTGGAGGTGACCACCGAGGCCGTTACCACCAACGCGTTCTTTGGTCAGTACGTCCAGAGCGGTGCGGGCAGCGGCGTCATCATCACCGAGGACGGCTACATCATCACGAACAACCATGTGGTGAGCGGCGCCAGCCAGGTGACGGTGCGCACGAGCGACGGCACCGAGTATCCCGCTACGGTCGTGGGCGCGGATTCCAAAACGGATATTGCCGTGCTGAAGATTGAAGCCACGGGCCTTACACCGGCGGTCGTAGGCGATTCCGACAGTTTGCAGGTAGGCGAATTCACTCTGGCAGTGGGCAACCCGTTGGGCGAGTTGGGCGGAACCGTGACGGACGGCATCATCTCCGCGCTGGACCGTGAGGTGACCGTGGAGAATCAGACCATGAACCTGCTGCAGACGAACGCGGCTGTCAGCCCCGGCAATTCCGGCGGCGGCCTGTTCAACGAGCGCGGCGAGCTGATCGGCATCGTCAACGCCAAGTCCAGCGGCCAGAATGCCGAAGGGCTGGGCTTCGCGATCCCTGTCAACACGGCCATTCAGGTGGCCGAGGAGCTTATCAACAACGGATATGTTACCGGTCGCCCGGCCATGGGCGTCACGGTGCTGAGCATCAACGACGCGCAGACAGCGTTGCAGTACGGTGTAAACCAGGCGGGCGTGTATGTGCAGAGCGTCAATGAGGGCGGAGCGGCCGACAAGGCCGGTCTGCAGCCCGGCGACCGCTTTGTGAGCATCGACGGCACGGCTGTCAATTCCACCAGCGATATCACGGGCATCATCGGTGAACACGCGGTGGGCGATACCATCGAGGTGCAGGTGGTGCGCGGTACGCAGATCGTTACAGCGAACGTCACGCTGGAGGAATCCACGCCGCAGGCAAGCAGCACCCAGCGTACGGAGGGCTGATGCCCGGCGCAGACCGAACCGAAAACGCGCCCCGGCACGGGCGCGCGGAGGAGCAGCATGCTTCCCCGCGCAGCCCCGCCGGGGCGTTTTGCCGTATTTTAAGTCAAAGCGGTAAAAATTTCATAGAATGTTTGACCTTTTGACGAAAATGCGGTACTATCAGAATGGATAGAAATTTGCCGGAGGTGGCCCGATGCTCCAGAAGATCGCCATAAAAATGCTGGGAGACTTTTCCGTCGTTGCCGACGGGCGCTGCGTGGTGGACGCCACAGCCAAGCTGACGAAGCCGTGGCAGCTGTTCTGTTACCTTGCGCTCAACCGGGAGCATGTCACTCCGTCCTCGGTGCTGCTGCAGGAGCTGTGGGGCGGCGAGGAGCTGGCGGACCCGGCCAACGTGCTGAAAAATACCGTTTATGCGCTGCGGCGGGAGCTGGCCGGGCCGGTCAAGCCCGCTGAAAGTCCCATCCTGTTCCGTGCGGGCGGTTATTGCCTGAACGGGCATATCAAGTGGAGCGTCGATACCGAGCGCTTTGAACAGCTGTGCGAAAAGGCCGAGCGCTGCACCGGCGGCAGCGAAGCAAAAATGGCAGCCTGGCGCAAAGCGGAGGGAGCGTTCCGGGGAGAACTGCTGCCCCAGCTGGCCGGTGAGGTGTGGGTGATGCGCGCGGCACGGGGCTTTACGCGCCGGTATCTTGCCAGCGCCCGCGCCCTGTGCGCCTGCCTTGCCGGGGAGAACGACTACGGCGAGCTGCTGGACGTTGCCTCCCGCGCATCTGTGACGGACCCGCTGGACGAGGATATCGCGCTGTGGACGTTCCGTGCGCTGGACGCGCTGCACATGCAGCGGGCCATTGTGATCGCCTACAACAAGACGGCGCGCTATTTTGAAGAGGAGATGGGACGCCCGCTGTGCGCGGAAATCGGCTCCATTTACGCCGCGGCAGCCGAGGCTGTGAATAAGACCGAGCAGGATTTTGCGGCCATTCGGGACGAGCTGTCCGACGCGCTGCGCAGCCAGCGCAGCGACCGCGGTGCGTTTTACTGCAACTATGAGGTGTTCAAGCGCATGTACGCCATCGTGGCCCGTACCGCGCAGCGCGCGCGGCAGGTGGTGGCGCTGATGCTCATCACCGTTCAGGGGCCGGACGGCGGCCGTGCACCCGAGGGGGAAGCGCTGGCCGAGGCGATGGACGATTTGAAACTGGCGATCGCCGGCACGCTGCGCAAAAGCGACACCTTTACAAAATACAGCCGCAGCCAGTATGCGCTGCTGCTGCCCATGGAAAGCGCGGACGACATGGCTGTCGTAGAGCGCCGCCTTTCCGCCGCGTACGAAAGCGCGCGCACCCAGGCCGCCGCATTTCTGGAATTCCGCGGAACGGTCTTGGAGGAACTGTACGGCTGAACGTCGGTTCAAGAACAGGTCCCGCGTGACGCGTCCGCCTGTGGCTTGACCCAAATGCCACTGTATGTACCTCTGGTGCAGGAAGGTATCGGCTTTGCCCCCGACGGCTTGGCGCCAGGTGTATTTAAAACCCCGGCGATCCTCTTTGGATTGCCGGGGTTTTTTCGCGCACCGGGCATCCAAAATTGCCGGGGCATGTCCCTGGCGGCGAAGATTTGCCGCCGTCGCTTCGCGGCCGGACGGCTTATCCAAAGCCCATGGCGGATACCTTGAGAGATGTTTTCCTGCACGAAGGCACCTTTTCATACGCGGCATTTTTTAGTATAATAAAAGGGTTGCCAAAAGGAAAGGAACAGAGCTATGAACATCGAACTCATCAAGGCCATCCTCCACGTGCTGGACCCGGCCGTGGACGCGCCCATTTTATCCGAGGCCATCCTGCCGCCCTCCGAGGACGCGCTGCAATATCTGGCCGGCCACGCAGCCAAGTGCTTTGCCAGCGACGAGGCCAAGGCCTGCACGCTGGCGGACGATTCGGCCTTCCTGCCGCTCTTATGGAACATCGAGGATGATTTTGAAAAAAAGACGGCTGTCATTGCTGGAGACTGGTTCCGTGTGATGCAGGAAAATCCGGCCATCCCCGCGGGAGACGCGGCGTTTCTTCTGCTGGAGATCGACGGTGCGGAATATCTGGCCGCGCTGAAGCTGAATTACAAGCCCGGGTGGCTGCATTACTGCCGTATGGACGGCGGGCCCGCCGTCAATGAGGTAGTGCGCCAGGGCACGGTGCTGCCGGGCACGTCCGGTAAGGCGGACGAGGCGTTTTTTGTGGACCTGCGCACCAACGCCGTGCGCCTGCTGGAAAAAAAGTACGAGATAGACGGCCGCAAACAAACGTACCTGGGCAGCCGAATTCTGGGCTGTCGGGCAGGGCTGTCCCCGCGGGAGAAGCTTTCGGCCATCCAGGCGGTTGCGGGTGAGGTAAACCAGCAGTTCTACGGGAACACCGGCGTGGATGAGCCGGAGCTCGCCATGGCTGTGTGCGAGGAATTTTATGCGGCCCGCGCGGAGGAAAAATCCAGGGCGGGCAAGCCGGACCCCGTTCCCGTGCAGGCGATCTGCGACAAGCTGTACGGCGATATGCCCCACGCGCGGGAGGCTTTCACCAAAGCTCTGGCCGAGCATGATATCACGCTGGACGAGCCGCTGCCCCTTTCGGCCCCGGCGGTGCGCCGTATGGAAAAGCAGAGCCTGCGCAGCGCGGGCGGCGTTGAGATCAAGGTACCGGTGAATGTGTACCGGGACGAGAGCGCCCTGGAGTTCATCCGCAACCCGGACGGCTCCATGTCGCTGCTCATCAAAAACATCATCGTGTGACCTCTTTGACACGAGCGCCGCAAAAATGCGGCTTTTTTGGTCGTCCGCCTTGTTTTTTTGCGCGGAATATCATACAATAAATTGTATTTTCAACATGGATATCGGGTTTGGAGGATTTTTGTGGAAAACTTTATCGAACAGATCGATAAGCGCCGCACGTTCGCGATCATTTCGCACCCGGACGCGGGCAAGACGACGCTGACGGAAAAGCTGCTTTTGTACGGCGGCGCCATCCAGCAGGCGGGCATCGTGAAAGGCAAAAAGGGCGCGCGCGCCGCTGTGTCGGATTGGATGGAGATCGAAAAGCAGCGCGGCATCTCGGTGACCAGCTCTGTTCTGCAGTTCCGCTACAACGGTTATTGCGTCAACATCCTGGACACTCCGGGACATCAGGACTTTTCCGAGGATACCTACCGCACGCTGATGGCGGCGGACAGCGCGGTCATGGTCATCGACGCGGCCAAGGGCGTGGAGAACCAGACCAAAAAGCTGTTCAAGGTGTGTACCATGCGCGGCATCCCCATTTTCACTTTCATCAACAAGATGGACAGGGACGCGCAGAATCCCTTCGACCTTCTGGAGGAGATTGAACAGGTGCTGGGGATCGAAACATATCCCATGAACTGGCCCATCGGCTCAGGCAAGGAATTCAAGGGCGTGTACGACCGCAACAAAAAGGAGATCCTCGCTTTCCAGCATTCGGGCAAGGTGGGCCAGCAGCAGGCCGAAAAGATCGAGGCGCAGCTGGGCGACTCCGGCCTGGACGAACTGCTGACGAAGCCGCTGCACGACACTCTCAGCGAGGACATCGAGCTGTTGGACGGCGCGGCCTATGAATTCAATCTGGACAAGGTGCGCCACGGCATGCTGACGCCGGTGTTCTTTGGCTCGGCGCTCACGAACTTTGGGGTGGAGCCGTTCCTGGCGGATTTTCTGCGCCTTTCGCCCCCGCCCCTGCCGCGGGATTCCTCCGCCGGCCCCATCGACCCCAGACGGGAGGATTTTTCGGCATTCGTGTTCAAGATCCAGGCCAATATGAATAAGGCCCACCGGGACCGCATCGCCTTCATCCGCATCTGCAGCGGAAAGTTTGAGCGCGGCATGGATGTGTTCCATGTGCAGGGGGGCAAAAAGGTAAAGCTGGCCCAGGGCACGCAGCTTATGGCCTCCGAGCGCGAGATCGTGGAGGAGGCTTATGCGGGCGACATCATCGGTGTGTTCGACCCGGGTATCTTTTCCATCGGCGATACGCTCACCACAGCCAAAACGCCGTTTGCTTTCGCAGGTATTCCCACCTTTGCGCCGGAGCATTTTTCCCGCGTCTCCCAAGTGGACACCATGAAGCGCAAGCAGTTTGTGAAGGGTATGGAACAAATTGCCCAGGAGGGCGCCATCCAGATCTTCAAGGAGCTGGGCGGCGGCATGGAAGAGGTCATCGTCGGCGTGGTGGGCGTACTGCAGTTCGAGGTGCTGGAGTACCGCCTCAAGAACGAATACAATGTGGATATCCGCATGCAGAACCTGCCGTACAGCTTTATCCGGTGGATCGAGAACGAGGACTGCGACCCCAAGGCGCTGAATCTTACCAGTGATACCCGCCGCGTAGAGGATTTCAAGGGCCGCAAGCTGCTGCTGTTCACCAATGCCTGGAGCATCACCTGGGCCGAGGAGCACAACAAGGAGCTTCGTCTTTCCGAGGTGGGACGCTGAGCGCCGGACCCGCTTTGCAAATAGAATAGGCTCCCGTCCACAGCTGCAGGCGTTCCTGCGGCTGTTTTTTTATAAAAAATCATTCGCTGGGCGAGCGGTCCAAAAATGCTGATGCCGATAATGAAAAATCTCTGTAACAGGATAGGGAGTGAGGCCAGCCGACGGTACGAGCTAAAAAACACAGGGAAGGCCATTCAGGTGAATGACGTAAATGGTTTATTGCATACGATTTGGAATTGCAAATATCACAATGTGCTTGCGCCAAAATAGCGCAGAAAAGTCATTTTCGGAGAGAAAGGGCGGGAGATAGAAGAAATGCTGCGGACATTGTGTAGCTGGAGGAAGACAGAGCAGGAGAGCAGCTGACGATGCTGAAGCAAGCCCGCTTGCGGGCAGACTGTTTTGTCCTTCCCGCGCAGAACGCCGCTGTGCCCTGACGTTGTTTACCAGTACAACAAAAAATGTGCGGCGTGCCGGTGGCGGTACGCTGTGCGTTTTTTGTTTCAGACAGTGAAAAAAGGACGTCCCGCCCACCGCTGTTCCGCCGTCGTACAGTACCAGCGTCTGTCCCGGCGCGGGCGGTTATCTCCCATGCGCATTCGGCTGTTCCTCCAGCGGCACTGCCGCTTTCGTATTTTCTGCAAAGTAATGCATTTCCGTGTCCTTGTCAAAAGTTTTTGCCGCGTTGTTTCGGCTCTGTGAAAAATACAGAGAATTGCATTTTTTGTCTTTTTTTATTATAATCCTCTTAGAAACGGACGGTTACCGTTTCCAATATAAAAAGTGGAGGAATCATGTATGTCTATGGATAACAGCATGATGGTGTTTTTCCTGAGCATGCTGGCCACATACTCGATCGTGGGGTTTGTGTGGTGGCTGCTCCATGTGGTTGCCGCATGGCGGATCTTTACCAAAGCCGGGGAAGCCGGCTGGAAATCCATCATCCCCATTTACAGCACCTACATCACCTATAAAATTTCCTGGAAGAAAAAGAATCTTTTCTGGGCCACTCTGGCGGCTACCGTTCTGGCTTTCGTGCTGTCTCCCTTCTCCATTCAGGCGGACGGCTCGATTAATTATGCCATGTTTTTCATCGCGATGCTGCTGCTGTTGTTTGCGTTCGTTGTCAACATCCTGCTTGTCGTGCGCAAGTGCCGTGCATTTGGCCATGGCGTGGGCTTTGCCATCGGCATGCTTTTCTTTGAGCCGATTTTTATGCTCATCCTCGGCTTCGGCAGCTCGGCTTATCTCGGCCCGCAGGATTGATGCCTTTTCAAATTACATACAAACGGCAAAAGGCCGCCGCGGGAACTCCCGCAGCGGCCTTTTGGTTTTATTCTTCCGTTTCGATGGGCGCATAAGCGATGGAAAGCTCACGCAGCTGCTTTTCCTCCACGGTCTCGGGGCAGCCGCTCATAGGCTCGCCCGCGTTCTGCACCTTTGGGAAGGCGATAACGTCGCGGATGGAATCCCGCTTCAGCATCAGCATCACCATGCGGTCGAAGCCGAAGGCCATACCGCCATGGGGCGGCGCGCCGTACTGGTAGGCGTCCATCAAAAATCCGAAGCTCTCCCGCGCGCGCTCCTCGCTGAAGCCCAGCGCCTTGAGCATGCGGTCCTGAACGGCCGGATCATTGATGCGGATGGAACCGCCGCCCAGCTCACAGCCGTTGAGCACCATGTCGTAGGCCAGCGCGCGCACGCTGCCCGGGTCGCTCTCTACTTTGTCCAGGTCCTCGGCCCGGGGCATTGTGAACGGATGGTGCATGGCCATCCAGCGGCCCTCTTCTTCAGAATATTCAAAGAACGGGAAATCCGTCACCCACAGGAAGTTGAATTTGTCCGGGTCGATGAGGCCGCACTTATTTGCCACGGCAAGGCGCAGCGCGCCCAGCGCCGCAAACACGGTGCTGTTTTTCGCATCGGCCACCACCAGCAGCACGTCGCCGGTCTCTGCGCCCGCCGCCTTGTGCAGCGCGGCCTTTTCCTCCTCGGAGAGGAACTTTTCAAAGCTGGAGGTCACGCCGTCCGCCGTCAGGCGCGTGTAGGCAAGGCCTTTGGCACCATAGGTTTTGGCCACGTCCACCAGCTTATCGATCTCCTTGCGGGTGAGCGCGCCGGCAAGGCCCTTTGCGTTGATGAGGCGCACGCTGCCGCCCGCCTCAACGGCGGATTTAAACACTGCAAACCCGCTTTCCCGCAGCACATCCGTCACATCCTGCAGCTCCAACCCGAAGCGGGTGTCCGGCTTGTCGGAGCCGTAGCGGGCCATTGCCTCGCTGTACGGCATGCGCCGAAAAGGCGTTTCCACGTCCACGCCCAGCACTTCCCGGAACACGCGCTTTACAAGGCCTTCGTTCATGGCCATCACATCGTCTTCTGTAACAAACGACATTTCCATGTCGATCTGCGTGAATTCGGGCTGACGGTCGGCGCGCAGGTCCTCGTCGCGGAAGCAGCGGACGATCTGGTAATACCGGTCAAAGCCGGAGAGCATCAAAATCTGCTTGTAAAGCTGGGGCGACTGGGGCAGCGCGTAGAAATGCCCCGGCTGTACACGGCTGGGCACCAGATAATCCCGCGCGCCCTCGGGCGTGGATTTGATGAGCATAGGAGTCTCGATCTCCACAAAATGCTGCTCGTCGTAATAATCCCGCACCACCTTGGCAATTTTGGAGCGCACCACGATGGGCTCGTGCATGGAGGGGCGGCGCAGATCCAGATAGCGGTATTTCAGGCGCAGCTGGTCGTTGACATTGATGCCGTCGCGCACCTCAAAGGGAGTTGTCTGCGCGCCGCTGAGCACGCGCAGCTCGGTGACGAACAGTTCCACCTCGCCCGTAGGGATCTTGTCCGTTTTCGCCTCGCGCTCACGCAGCGTGCCCGCGGCAATAACGACATACTCGCTTTTCAGGCCGGAGGCCTTTTCAAACACGGCCCGGTCCGTGGAATCGTCAAAAATAAGCTGCAGGATGCCTGTGGTGTCCCGCAGGTCCGCAAAAATAACGCCGCCCTTGTCGCGGCATTTTGCGATGGAGCCGGCCACCGTCATCTGTGTGCCCGCGTCCCTGGCGCGCAGCGTCCCGCAATAGTGGGTACGGCGCAGGTTTCCCATTGTTTCCATAAAAATCATCCATTCCGCCGCTTCGCGTCGGCACAAATTCAAGAGCAGACCTCGGCGCCCCGCCACGCGAAGCAAAACTGGCGGGGCATTCGGCAAAGGCCACGCGATACAACGGCGCGGCGGCCTTTATCTATAACAGTATAGCGCGTCCGGCCGCAATTTACAATGTCTGCGGCGCGATTTGGCGGCATTCCAGGTAGTATCGCTTTTCCTCGGCATGGCCCATGGAAAACGTCTTCTTGGGCAGCACGCCGCCCAGCACGACGCCCCGGAACAGGTCGCTCTTGGCGAAATCCGGAAGGATGACGCCCACCGCGCCTGCCCGCGCCAGTGCGCGCACATTGTCCGCGCCGTGGATGTAATCCACCTTCGCGCCCGGGCGCTGCGCCAGAAATTCTGTCAAAAATGCGTCCAGCGTACCCACGGCCAGGGGCCAGGGCGCATTTTTCAGGCACTCCACACGCTCCGCCGTACCCGGCCCTGCACACGTTTCGTCCACAAAGCAAAAGGTCTGCTGCGCCCCGGCCATGCCGCAGGCATGCGCGCCGTGCCGCGCCGCGAACGACAAAAACGCGCCTGCCAGCTCCGTCATGGAAACGCCGAATACCGCGCGGTGGATGGGCTCGATGCCCAGCGCCGGGCTGTGGACATTCACCAGCTCCACCAGACACCAGCGGGCGGGATGGCTTTGCCGCGCGGCAGGCGGCAGGGCCGCCTTTATTTCCTCCCAGTGCGCCTTGGCCGTGGCAAGGGAATGGTTCCCGTCGCCCACGGCGACGGCCAGCGGCGGCCGGCCGGCCGCGTCCGGGTATTTTGCGTCGAACGCCGCCTGTGTGCCCAGCGCCGCTACGGCGTTTTCCACAGCCGCAATGTCCGCAGCGTCCGTTACCGCCCAGCCTGCAATGTGCCCGCCGCCCAGCATCAGCTCCGTGTCGTACAGTTTTTCCAGCGCCGCCTTTTTTTTCGCGAACGGCTCCACCACGCCGCAGGCAGCGTCATCCAGCAGCATCATGATATGAGGCGTTTCCAGCGGCGCGCCCCGGCGCACGGCAAGGCGCGGCGGAATACGCTCCACAATGGTATTTTCGCTGGGACGCACCAGCGGTGCGGAGCCTTTTTCATAGCTGTAAGCCTCCAGGTCCACAGCGCCCACAAGGCCCTGCCGCACACCGCTTTGCGTCGCGCGTTCCACATATACAAAACCGTGGACACCGCGTGTGAGCACCCGGGCGCGGTAATCGGCCATGGCGGTGTGGATGGCCGCAATGCGACCGTCCACATCCGGGCTTTCCAGATATGCCTCCGGCAAGGTGATGTGCAATGTGCTGGGCGCGTTTTGAGTGAGCGCCTCGGCCTTCTGCCAGTATTCGGGCTGGCTTGTGAACTGGTCGCACGCCAGCGCGGGCCACAGGCCCATATCCGTTTGCGGTGCGGGCAGCAAAATATCCGCTGCGATAAATGGTTTCATTTTCGTCCCCTCCGTATATCAGACAACCCCTGCTTCATACCCTTGAATGGGCCGCCGCGCGCGGCGCCTGTTATCTTTTTATGATACGGCACAAACGCCCGCTTTGCAAGAGTGAAGCGGCGCATTTTTGCAAAGGGGGAAGCGGCATGAAACAGAAAAACGGCGCGTGGCTGCTGGCGCTGGCGGCGATGCTGTGCAGCATTGGCGGCGTGTGCATCAAGGGTGTGCCGTGGACGCCGCTGGCCATCAACGGCGCGCGCAACGCCATTGCGGCGTGCATCACGGGCGCGTTTTTGTGGCGGGCCGGGCGGCGCCTGCGCTGGAACGGAGCCGTGGCCTGCGGCGCGCTGAGCCTTGCGCTGACAACGAACCTGTATGTATTCGCCACCAAGCTGGCGGGCGCGGCCAACGCTATTTTGCTGATGTACACCGCGCCTATTTTTGTGCTTTTGTACCTGTGGCTGGCCAAGGGGCAGAAGCCGCCGCGCGCCGCCGTGGCCGCGTGCGTGCTGGTATTTGCAGGCATTGGCTGCTTTGTGGCGGACGGCCTTGCGGCGGGCACGCTGCTGGGAAACGCGCTGGGACTGGGCAGCGGCGTGGCTTATGCCGGAGTATTCCTGGTAAACACCGAGCCGGAAGGCGACGCGATGTCGTCTTATTTTCTGGGACAGGTGGCGGGCGCGCTGATCGGCCTTCCGTTCCTTTCGGGCGAGACGGATTTCAGCTTTGTCCCCATGGTATGTATCTTTGCGCTGGGTGTGTTCCAGCTTGGGCTTTCCTATGTCCTCATCGCCAGGGGCATCGCCACCACGCCGCCCATGACGGCCAGCCTGGTGACGGCCATCGAGCCCATCCTCACGCCTGTATGGGTGGCGCTTGCCTATGGCGAACGGCTTTCCGGCTTTTCGCTTGCCGGGGCGGTGCTGGTGCTTTGCAGCGTGGTATGGTTCAACACGCGCGGCAGAAAAGCGTTATGACCCGGCGGCCGGCCTTCGAGACGCCGGGAAGAACAGCGGAAAACCCGCGTTCACGGGGCTTTTCTCATTCCGAGCCGGCAGCGGCAGGATTAAAGGCAACACCGCACAATTCTAAGAGTCGAATCGCGCCGGCCGGTTTTTTGGCAGGTTAAACAAAAAGCGCAGCGAATACTTTGTGTATTCGCGAGCATTTTTGTGACAGTTGCCGGAAAATCTGCAAGCGAGGCGACGCTTAAGGCTTCAGCCGTGAATTGTGCGGTGTTGCCTTAAGAAACTTGTAAGCTCTGCTCGAGCCTATTTTAAGATTTGTCCTCTATAATAGGCTCACAGAGAGGATGGTTTCCCGTGAACGAACGTTTTGAAAATGATCTTGCATGTTATCTGCACTATGACGACGCGCCCCGCCGCCCTGCCCGGGCACGCCGCCGCAAACGGGCGCGAAAGCACTGCGCGCGGCGCTTTTTTGCGCGCTGCTGCGGTGTGCTCTGCCTGTGCGCCGGGGTGGTGCTGCTGGCTCGGGTCTGGCCCGCGCTGGTTTCCGCCACACCTTACAGCGGCGCGGGAACGGGCGGCGCGTCCGCATCTGTGAGCCTGGGCGGCGAATGGGACGCCCAGACGCGCTTGGCCATCGAAACGCTGGCCGCGGCGCACCCCGAGGTGCAGCCCATGCTGGACGAGCCCTCCCGCTGGCCCGCCGACGTGGCCGCACTGCTGGCCCGCAATGAGGAAGCGCTTGGCTTTGTGCTGGCGTATCCCAGCCTTATAGACGCCGCGCCGCCCGCCAGGGTGGAGGAGGCCGTGCGCGGCAGCTTCCCCACGCTGCTGCAATGGGACGCGCGCTGGGGCTGCACGCCTTACGGAGGCAGTATCCTCGCCATCACGGGCTGCGGGCCGACAGCGCTCTCGGTGGTGGCCTGCGGCCTGACGGGGGACGCTTCTCTCACACCCGCAGCCATCGCCGCATGGGCGCAGCGCCAGGGGTATGCCGGCGCGGACGGCACCAGCTGGGAGCTGATGCGCAGCGGATGCGAGCACTTTGGCCTGTACGCGCAGGAGCTTTCACTCACGGAAGCCGCCGTGTTCGGCGCGCTGGAAGCAGGGCAGCCCATCATTTGCAGCATGCGCCCCGGCGATTTTACCACGGCGGGACATTTTATCGTGCTGACCGGCACGCAGGACGGGCTGCTGTGCGTCGTAGACCCCAACAGTCCCGCCCGCAGCGCATCCCTGTGGGAGTACAGCCGTTTGGAGCCGCAGATCAAAAATCTGTGGGCTTATACCGCATGAAGCAGGGCCGCCATAAAATTTACCGCATGAGTTTTTTAAACAATGATGTGAAAACGGCGAATCTGTAGGCGGACAGATCCACCGTTTTGCATTTGCCGTCCCAAAACTCTCGGCCTGTGACCTGTACTTTTTCGGGTGAAAACGATATTCTTAGGGAGCGAAAGGAGACAGGGACTATGAATCAACAAAAACAGGTCATTTTTTAAAAACGCTGCGAAATGAAAAAGCTATCACGCAGGCGGAGCTTGCTGAGACGCGGGGCATCTCCAACCGGAGTATTTCCCGTTGGGAAAACGGCACGACCATGCCGGATTTCGACCTGTTGATCGAGCTTGCAAAATACTATAAGGTCGAAGTCAGCGAGATATTGGATGGAGAAAGAAAAGGCGGGCGCACAGACGGCAGCGCAGAGGAATTGATGTTGAAAATTGCAGACTATAGCAATATCGAGCGGAAAGTTTTTTCGAGAAGAATGTGTGCCATGTTTGTTATGGCACTTGCCAGCATGGCTTTTTTTGCGGCGATGGACGTAGCGGAACTTGCGGAAACGGAGCCGTATGGAACCATTGTGGGCATTGCACGGGGATTTGTGGCCGGCACGTTTTTATACGCCAGCCGGTATATTTCAAAAATGGAAACCGTCAAAATGCGTTTGGCGAAAGAATCGCGGAAACTGAAGCAATAGGAAAGAACAAAGCCGCGGGCTATCCCCGCGGCTTTTCCATATCCTTATTTTTCCGCCACAGCACGTTCCGCCTGTTCCCACAGCTTCAGCCGCCGCAGAAATGAAAGCAAAAACGGAAGGGTCACCGCGAAGGTACACAGGTCGGCTGCGGGCTGGGCGAGCTGCACGCCCAAAAGCCCTATGAGCTGCGGCAGCAGCAGAATGAACGGCACAAAGAAAATGCCCTGGCGGCACAGCGACAGGAACGTCGCCTGCCCGGACTGCCCCGTCACCTGCAGCAGCATGTTCGTCACCGTAGAAACGCCGAACAGCGGCAGAACCACGCACTGCGCCCGCAGCGCCAGCGCGCCGATGGCGATGACCTCCGCGTCGTCCCGGCGGAACAGCGCCAACGCGCCCGGCGCGGCCAGAAAACCGGCCGCCGCCAGCACGCTCATCAGCACCGTGCCCACCAGCATTGTGAAATAAGTGGCCCCGCGCACCCGGTCGTACCGCTTTGCACCGAAATTGTAGCCCGCAACGGGCTGGAAGCCCTGCCCGAATCCCAGCATGAACGAGAACACGAACATGAAAATGCGTCCCACCACGCTCATGGCCGCGACGGCCGCGTCGCCGTAAACGGCGGCGTTCACGTTCAGCAGCACCGTGGCCACACTGGCCAGAGACTGGCGGCAGAAGGACGGCATGCCCGTTTTGATGATGTGCGCGTACACCTCCGCCTTGCGGGACACCTGCCCGATGTGCAGGCGCACCGCGCTTTTGCGGCGCAGAAAGCACGCTAGAAGAATGGCGAAGCTGACGCACTGGCTGAGCAGCGTGGCAATGGCCGCGCCCGCGATGCCAAGCCCGAACGCATAGATGAACAGCGGGTCCAGCCCGATGTTCAGCACGCCGCCCAGGCCGATGCCCACCATGGCCAGCATGGCCTTGCCCTCGCCCCGCAGGATGTTGTTGAGCACAAAGGACGCGCACATGATCGGCACGCCGAACAGGATGTAGCGCGCGTAATCCCGCGCATAGGGCAGAATGGTGGGCGTCGCGCCCAGCACACGCATGAGCGGGTCCAGAAACAGCGTGCCCAGCACCGTGATGCCAAGGCCGAAGGCCAACGCCGTAAAAAATGCGGTGGACGCCGCACAGTCCGCCTGTCGCTGCTCCTTCGCGCCCAGATAGCGGGAAACAAGATTGCCCGCGCCCATGCCCAGCATGAAGCCGATGGCCTGGATGACGGCCATCAGCGAAAACACGATGCCCACGGCGCCCGCCGCGCTGGTGCCCAGCTGCGCCACAAAAAACGTGTCGGCCATATTGTACACCGCCGTTACCAGCATGCTGATGATGGTGGGCACGGCCAGCGTAGCAACGAGCCTTGGGATGGGCGTCTGCGTCATTTTCCGGTATTGGGCGTCGCCCGCCCCGGCCGCAGCGCTCACGCGTTTTCCCCGAGCGGCTTTATCGCGGGATATTTTTCATAAAAGCACGCAGCCGCGCAGCCGCTCTGCTGCAAACGGTCCAGCTGTTTACCCACTTTTTTGGCCGCGGCCAGCACCGTCACCGCGTATTCTCCGCGCAGCGCCTCTGCCTTTTGCAGCACGTCCGCGAAATCCGCGTCCGCACCGTACAGCAGCGCAAGGCGCGGCTTTTCGTCCGGCACAGCGTAGCCCTGGTCCAGCAGGATGGAGCAGATGCGCTCAAACCCGATGGAAAAGCCCACTGCGGGCACCTTTTGCCCGAGGAACTTACCCACCATGTCGTCGTAGCGTCCGCCGCCCGCGACGGCGCCGGAAAACGCGGCGCACGTTACTTCGAACACCATCCCCGTGTAATAGCCCTGCCCGCGCACCAGCGAAGGCGTATACTCGACGGCATACCGGCCGCCGGACAGCCTGCCCACGGTATCCAACACATAACGCACCGAGCCGCCCAGGCTCTTGTCCGCGCACAGCGCGGATACATCATCCAGCGAGAATGCGCCTTTTTCCAAAAAGGCCTCCAGCGCCTGCACCGCCGCGGCGGGCATCGCCTTTTCCTCAAGCTCCGCCGCCACGCCCTGCGGGCCGACCTTATCCAGCTTGTCGAACGTGACGCACACGGTGTCCAGCGCCTGCGGCGCGAAGCCGAAGCTTTCGAGCATGCCGCGCAGCAGGCGGCGGTCGTTGATATGCACGGTGAAATCGGAAAAGCCGATGGCCAGCAGCGCGCGGGCCGTCACATCAATCAGCTCCACCTCGGCATTGGGGCTTTCGTCGCCCAGGATGTCGATGTCGCACTGCACGAATTCACGCAGGCGGCCCTTCTGCGGGCGCTCGGCACGGTACACCCGGTCTGTCTGGATGACCTTGAACGGCGCGGGGAGCTGCTCCCGGTTGGCCGCGTAGTATCGCGAGAGCGGCAGTGTCAGATCGTACCGCAGGCCCATGTCGGAAAGCTCTTTTTCGCTGCCGGAGGCCAGCGCCTTTTCCAGCTTGTCGCCGCGCTTGAGCACCTTGAAGATCAGGTTCAGGTTGTCGCCGCCGTCGCTTTTGTCCAGGTTCTCCATGTCTTCCATAATGGGCGTGGAAATGCGTTCGAAGCCCGCGGCGCGGTAGGTCTTTAAGATCTCGCCCTGCACATAGTCGCGGATGCGCTGCTCGCGCGGCAGGATGTCTTTCATGCCTTTCAACGGGGTGGTTTTCATGTGGGATAAAGCTCCTTCTTCACTTCTTTTTGCCGGTTACCTTTTCCGCCTGCGCGCGCAGAGCGGCATTTTTTTCCTCGACCCAGCTTTTCAGCTGCTCCAGCGCTTCATGCTCGGCCGGGCGCATGTTGGGGAACGCCTTCAAAAGGCGGCGGGCCACGGCGTTGCGGTGGTCCAGGATCTCCGCTTTGGCGATGTCGATGCGGGCGGCGGCGTCCAGCTTTGTTGCATCCAGCTTGCCGTCCACGGCCAGCGCCGTGTCACCCAGGCCCTCGGCCAATCGGTCGCTGCCTGCGTGCAGCAGGCGCGCCACCTCGGCAATATGCCCAAGGTCGCGGTTCAGCTTGAGGATGCCGGCCACCGTCACCGCCAGGTCGCACGCAAAGGCTGCGCCTGCCGCACACAGCAGCACAATGCCCAGCGTGCGGGGCACGGCGCGCACCAGTGCCGCCACCGCGGGCTGGACGCCTTTCATAACGGCCACCACGGCCACGCCCCAGGCTAGGCTGAACTTCAGGCAGATATACCCTCCCAGGTTGAACGGGACGTCGCTGTAATCCCACCAGCTGGTGTGGAACACCTTTTTCAATATCCAGCCGGCCGCAAGCTCCAGCGCGCTGGTGAGCAGCGCGCCGCCCACGAAAAGCACCGGAAGGCTGTGGGCCAGCGGTGTCAGAGCCACCAGCACGATCACCATGCCGAAGCCGTAAATGGGGCACACCGGCCCGTTCAAAAAGCCGCGGTTGACGAATTGGCCCGTATTGATGGTACAGAAGCATACCTCAAGGCACCAGCCCAGCACCGAGTAGATGACAAAAAAGCACAGCAATTCGTAGATCGTATACGTCATTTGTTTTCTCCGCCGCGCTTATTCCGCGGGCAGCTCCGCTTCTGCTTCCGGCTCCGCCGCGGGGGCGTCGGCGGCTGCGGGCTGTATTTCCGGCTCTGCCGCGGGCGCTTTCTCCTCCTCCGGCTCTTCCTCGGACAGGCGCGTGCCGCACACCGCGCAGAACGCGTCGTGCTCACCACAGATGCGGCCGCAGCACGGGCAGACTTTCTCGTTGCGGCACACGGTGAGCTTGTCGGTGATGACGTCCATCTCCTGCTGTACCTGCTCCGCCGAGACCAGCAGCGCGTCGATGACCTGCTGCGGGGACTTTTCGCCCTCGTCGCTCATTACCGTATCTTTAACGGCACCCGTATGCATGAGGAACAGCATGCGGCCAATGTCGCTGAATACGTCCTCCTGCTCGTCGGACAGGCGGGCAAGCTCGATGTTCATCTTCACTTCATCATATTTTCCGGCAACGGCCTTTCCGGCGCTGTGCACCGCGGCCTTTGCCTCGTCGGCGGCCAGGGTGGCGGTGTTCACGATATTCTGCAGAATTTTATTCACATTGCTGTCCATGTCAAAAGCTCCTTTCAAATGCGGCTTTTACCTGTTTTTTCCACGGCGCGGGATGCGCCGTTATGTATTTTGTATTATACTACAAAATGTTATAATAAGCAAAAGGAACCTGGGCCGGCGCCGCACAATTCGGAGCGCGGGACCGCACAGGAAAATTTTGCGCCGCACGAAACAAAAACCGCAGTCCGCGTCTTGGGCGCAGGCTGTCCGGCTCCGGCCGCCGCGGTTTGTGTATTGACGGGGATTTTTGTGAAGCAGAGCGGAAAATTTACAAGCGGGGGCGGGGCGGCACAGCCGCAAAGACGCCGCCCGTGCCTTTGGCCGGACGCACGGCCCTGCGCCTGCGCAAGGCGGGCGCGCAAACGGACAGCTGCGTGCTGAAGGTGCCAGCTGTGAATCGTCCAGTACTGTTCCTGAGAGGAGGGCGGCGGATTTGCCGGAAGAACAGCGCGTGATCTTTCACTGCGACTGCAACAGCTTTTATGCCTCGGTAGAGCTGCTGCGCTACCCGGAGCTGCGCGGCGTGCCCGTGGCCGTATGCGGCAGCCCGGACGACCGCCATGGCATCATCCTGGCGAAAAACGAGCCCGCAAAGCGGTACGGCGTCCAGACGGCCGAAACCGTCTGGAGCGCGCTGCGCAAGTGCCCCGGCCTGAAGCTGCTGCCCCCGCACCACGGGCAGTACCGGGAGATGAGCCGTGCCGTCAACGCCATCTATGCCCGTTATACAGACCGTATAGAGCCGTTCGGAATCGACGAAAGCTGGCTGGACATGACGCAGACCTGGCGGCTGTTCGGCAGCTCTCCCGCCGGAGTGGCCGACGCCGTCCGCCGGGCCGTGAAGGCCGAGACCGGCCTCACCATCTCGGTGGGCGTCAGCTTCAACAAGGTATTTGCCAAGCTGGGGTCGGATTATAAAAAGCCGGACGCTGTGACGGTCATCGACACGGAAAATTTCCGGCGTATCGTGTGGCCGCTGCCCGTAAACACGCTGCTTTACGTGGGGCGCTCGGCACAAAACACACTGGCAGGGCTGGGCGTCCGGAACATCGGGCAGCTGGCCGCGGCGAAGGACGAGGACCTGCGCGCGGCGCTGGGCAAGCTGGGGCCGGAGCTGGGCGCCTACGCCAGAGGGGAGGAGAATTCTCCCGTGCGTACCGCGGACGAGCGTCCGGAGATAAAAAGCGTGGGAAACGGCCTGACGTTCAAGCGCAACCTGGTGGGCGAAGCCGACGTGCGCGCCGGGCTTTATGCGCTGGCGGACGAAGTGGCCACCCGCCTGCGCGCCCACGGCCTTTACGCTGCTGCCGTGCAGGTGCTCATCAAAAACCCGGACCTGAAAAGCATCTCCCGCCAGAAGCCGCTGCCCTGGCCCTCCCATCTGGCACGGGAGATCGGCGGGGCGGCCCTGGAGCTGGTAAAAGCCAACTGGAGCCTGGACGCGCCCATCCGCATGCTCACGGTTACGGCGCTGAACCTGACGGACGGACGCGAGGGACGCCAGCTCTCACTGCTGGAGCCGGAGCGTCCCCGGAACGAAAAACGGGAACGGCTGGAACAGAGCCTGGACGCCATCCGCAGAAAATACGGCAAGACCTCCATCGCCCCGGGCAACGTCATCAAAAACGATATTGGCCTGGAGGACATTGAAATCGAAGAAAAACCGTGATATGCTGTTGAAAACAAACGCCGCACGGGCAGCGTGCAATAATTATACTAAAAGGAGAAATGAAAAGTGGTTAAACATATCGTAATGTGGAACCTGACCGACAAGGACAAGGTGGCGGAGAACGGTGCCATCATGAAGCAAAAGCTGGAGGCACTGGTGGGCGTTGTGCCCGGGCTGCTGCGCGCCGAGGTAGGCGTGGGCTTCAACGGCTACGACGTGGCGCTGTACACTGAGCTGGAGGACCGCGCGGCGCTGGCCGTATACGCGGACCATCCGGCCCACTGCAAGGTCAAGGAGTTCGTGCACAGCGTCATCTGCGAACGCGTGTGCTGTGATTACGAGGTATAAGGGTCCGCCCTCACATCCGGCCCGCCGCAGTTTTGACCAGATGCGGTAAAAAACATAGAACGGATAAAATCCCCTGAATGCAGGACGACGCCTGCTGCGGGGGATTTTATGTTTTCGCTCCCGCGAACAAAGGGGAATTCCTACCGGTTTCATTATCTTTATACTTTCTTAACATCTTTCGCCCTTTCCTTATGATAATATTAATACATATGGTATTATTCCCGGACGCATGGAAAGGTGGCGAGATATGAACAAGAAACTGAAACTCAAGATCCACGAATCGCTGAGCGCGGTCATCCCGATCACCCTGATCGTACTGGCGCTGGGCATGACGGTGGTGCCCATGGAGCTTTCCACGCTGATGCTGTTCCTGGCCGGGGCTGCGCTGCTCATTCTGGGCATGGGCTTTTTCACGCTGGGTGCGGACATGGCCATGATGCCCATCGGCGAGCAGGTGGGCACACAGCTCACGCGCTCAAAAAGGCTGTGGCTCATCGTTGCGGCCTGCTTTGTTATCGGCGTGATCATCACCGTGGCCGAGCCGGACCTGCAGGTACTGGCCCGCCAGACGCCCGCGGTGCCGGACCGCGTGCTCATCTTCACGGTGGCCGCCGGCGTGGGGTTCTTCCTGGTGGTGTCGTTCCTGCGCATCCTGTTCGGATGGAACCTTTCGTGGCTGCTCATCGGCTTCTACATTGTGGTATTCGCTCTGGCGGCGTTCGTGCCCGACGCGTTCCTGGCCGTGGCATTCGATTCCGGCGGCGTGACGACGGGCCCCATTACAGTGCCGTTCATCATGGCGCTGGGTCTGGGCCTGACAGCCGTGCGCGGCGACAAAAACGCCGAGAGCGACAGCTTCGGCCTTGTGGCGCTGTGCAGCATCGGACCCATCCTTTCCGTGCTCATCCTGGGCATGATCTACAACCCCGAAGGGGCCGGCTATACGCCGCTGTCCATTCCGGACATTGCCAGCACGCGGGAGCTTTGGCTGGAATTCGGCCACGCCCTGCCGGATTACGCGAAAGAGGTCCTGCTGGCGCTGGCGCCCATCCTCGCGTTTTTCGTGGTGTTTCAGGTCTTCTTCCTGAAGCTGCGCCGCAAGGCTCTGGTAAAGATCCTGGTGGGCATGCTGTACACGCTGGTGGGGCTGACGCTGTTCCTGACGGGCGTGAACGTGGGCTTTATGCCCGCGGGCAACTACATCGGAAAGCAGCTGGCCGAGCTGCCTTATAACTGGGTGCTTGTGCCGCTGGGCATGCTCATCGGCTATTATATCGTCAAGGCTGAGCCGGCTGTGCTGGTGCTGAACAAGCAGGTGGAGGAGATCACCGGCGGCGCCATCTCGCAGAAGGTGATGATGGCAGGGCTTTCCATCGGCATGTCGGTATCTTTGGGGCTTTCGATGGTACGCGTGCTGACGGGCGTTTCTCTGCTGTGGTTCCTGGTGCCGGGCTATGCGCTTGCGCTCGGCCTCAGCTTTCTTGTGCCCAAGATCTTTACAGCCATTGCCTTCGATTCCGGCGGCGTGGCCTCCGGCCCCATGACGGCCACGTTTCTGCTGCCCTTTGCCATGGGCGCGTGCGAGGCCGTGGGGGGCAATATTCTGACAGACGCCTTCGGCATCGTGGCCATGGTCGCCATGACGCCGCTCATCACCATCCAGATCATCGGCCTTGTGTACCAGTTCAAAACGCGCCGTGCGCCGGCAGCGGCCGAAGTGCACGCGGTGCAGGACGAGGAGATCATCGAATTCGGCGTATCGGCCGGGGAGGACGCAACATGACAGATTTCATTTCACCCGTGCGCTGCATGGTGACCATCGTGGACCGCGGCAAGGGCGACCGCGTAGTGGACCTTTGCCGGGCGCGGCACGTGGCCGTGCAGCTGGTGATGCTGGGGCACGGCACCGCCAGCGCCGAGGTGATGGATTACCTTGGGCTGGACGAGCCGGAGAAGGACATTGTGCTCAGCCTTGTGCCGGGTGCTCTGGTGGCGCCGCTGCTGGCGGACCTGACGCTGGCGCTTGGCTTTTCCCGGCCGGGTAAGGGGATTGCATTCACCGTACCGCTTTCCGGCATCAGCGCGGCGGCAAACCGCCAAACAGACGGCGGCCGGGTGCGCGCCGAGATCAACGTGGAAAGGGAGGTTCCCCCGATGACGGAAAACAACCAGTTCGAGCTTATCATCTCCGTGGTGGAGCACGGCATGGCGGACGACGTGATGGCCGCGGCCAAGACGGCGGGCGCACGCGGCGGCACTGTGGCGCGTGCGCGCGGCCTGAGCAGCGAGGAAGCCGAAAAATTCCTGCACATCACCATCCAGCCGGAAAAAGACGTAGTGCTTATCCTGACGGCCGCTGCCCAAAAGCAGTCCATCATGAAGGCCATCTGCAACGAGGCGTTCGCCCGTACGGGCGAACGCGGCATCGCGTTCAGCGTGCCTGTCAGCGATGTGACAGGCCTGGACCTGGCCAGGCTGGCCGGGCAGGCCGAATAAAGGCGCGCCGCATTCCCGCGGAGCGGCGGGTGTTTTCCTTCGCTCCGGACAAATAGCCAAGAGCCGTCCCGGCAGTGTGTGCCGGGACGGTTGTTTTTTTGCCACTTGGCCCGCAGCCACTCCCCGGCTGAAGGGCAAGCCCGGGCCGGGCGCTGTTCACGCAGTGTGTGCAAACGCCTTGCTCCGCTTCAGCCGCACCAGCGCCAGCGCGCTGAAGCCCAGATAGACCGCAATGGAGGGAAGAGACGCTTCCACGCCGAAATCACCGCCCGTCACCAGCGGAGAAGCGGAGTCCAGCACATAATTGAGCAGCGCGTATCCGTCGGGCTCCGGGCCGATGTGCAGCACGCCGCCGATCATTACCATATTCCATACGGCGTGCATGGCTGCGCCGCACCACACCGTGCCGCTCTCATAAGCCACCAGCGAGAACAGCACGCCCACCGCAGTGCCCGCCGCAAGAAGCTGCAGTATGCCCGCAAAGCTCAGCTCCCGCCCCAGGACGTGCAGCAGGGCAAACGCCAGGGAGGGGCCGAGCACCGCAGCCGTTTTGTTCCAGCGGCGCTCAACGGCCTTCATCAGAACGCCGCGGAACACGGCCTCCTCGACGATGCCCGTGCCCGCGCCGAAGAAAAATACCGCGCCCGCCGCCACCGCCGCGGCGTCCTCCGCAGACCCAGTCTGCCAATGTCCCGGTTGACACAGCAGCGCGCCCGCCGCCAGCGCGGGCATCAGCACCGCGCTCGCCGCCCAGACAGGGCGCAGCCGCACTGGTGCAAGACGGCATTCCTCCGGCGTCACGCGCAGGCCCTTTCCGCACAGCAGCAAAAGCCCCGCCACCCCCAGCGCCGCATACAGCACGCCGGCCAGTACATTGCCCAGCCACACCGGTGCGCCCACCATCAGCGGCAAGCTTGCCAGAAGCTGCGCGCCCAGCTGCGCCGCCGCCAGAATCACCAGCGCCAGAAGCCCCAGCGCCGCCCGCCCGTTTGAAAATTTTCCCGTTTGTTCCATCCGTTCCGCTCCCTTTCGTGTTCTGCTGACGAAACGACGGCGGCGGCGCGGTTTCTTCAGCGGGCCGCCGATGCATAAAGCAGCAGCCGCGTGCCGAAATACACTTCCGGCATGCGGCTGCTGCTTTGCAAACGGTATCGCCTTAAATTTCAATACTCATAACGGCGCTCAGTGCGTTGCCCGGGGCCAGCGTCTCGTGTTCCGGGGTGGTAAGGCTGCCGGGGAATCCGTTCCACGGCTCCATACACACGAAGCCCAGCGGGCACTGGCTCCACAGCACGGCGTTTTTAAAGTTCCCGTCAAACTTCACGGTGACGGTGTGGCCCAGCTCTTTGTCTGTAAAGCGCATGGGGCTCTGCACGCCCTTATAATAGCGGGTGGTCTGCTCGTCGTCATAGGGGAAATCCACGCCTTCAAACGGCGTGTCTCTGCCCGTGTCCGGGTCGGCCGTCAGGCCGGCTTTGATATCCCACTCCAGGTTGCACACATCGGAAACACGGAAATAGGGATGGAAACCGAAGGAGAACGGCATGTCCGTGCTGCCGGTATTCTCATAGGTCTGCTCAAAGCGCAGCTCGCCGCCCCTGAGCACATACCGGATGGTAACGCTGAACGCAAAAGGATAGCTTTCCCGCGTTTCGGCGTTGTCCGTGACGCGCACGGTGACGGATGCGCCGTCCGTCTCGCCCGTCTCCACCACCTGCCAGGGCATGGAGTGGACGATGCCGTGGATGATCATAGGATAGCTTTTGCCGCCGAAGATGTTCGCGTCCTGCGGCGCGCGCCCGCACATGGGAAACAGCACGGGCATGGCGCAGCGCGGGCGCTCCGGCTGAGAGAAGTTCGGCTCCCGCAGCCAGGAATATTCATCTCCGTTTTTGGTGAAGCTCGTCACCATGCCGCCCTTTTCGGGCACGACGGTGGCGGTGGTGCCGGCGCCGGTATCGGCCAGGACATAGGCTGTATACGCGCCCTGAGTGGTTTTTGTCACAGTAAACATTTTGCGTCAACCTCCAAATGTATTTTCATTTCCAGCCCGGCCCAGAAACTGTTTCGGGCTGATATGATATTCCGCTTTGAACGCCCGGTAAAAATTGGCGTAATCCCCAAAGCCGCAATGGCCGTATACGTCCGTGGGCGCCACGCCGTTCGCCAGCATCTGTTTTGCGATGACAAGGCGCTTCTGGATGATGTACCGGTATACGCTGGTACCCACCAGGCGGTGGAATTCGTGGGAAATGTAAGCATTCATGTAGAATGAGAAATCCCGAGCGCGAAGTTGGAAAAAGCTGTTTTTTCCTGCAAATCGCATCATAAAGCCATTTTTCGGGTGCTTTTGAGGCGGAAAACAATGAGAACGGGTGCATTTCGGCGCTTGGGTTAAAATGAGAAAACCGACCGATTTTCGGCCGGTTTTTGTGCTTTTTGGGAGTGCTTTGCGGCGGGACTGAAAGGGCCTTGCAACGGCTTTGCAGAACGGGCTTTGCCGCGCGGCGCGCGATTTCGAAAAGCAGAGCGAAAACGGCGGTGCAAAGCCATTTTTTACACTTTGCAATGCTTTTAAAATCCGCTTTGCAACGCAATAAAACAAGCCGTTCCGGAAGTGGGGTTCTTCCCCTCTTTGGAGCGGCTTGTTTTTTATTTTAATCCTGCATTTCTGCAGGATTAAATTCTGGATGCAGGATTAAGCTAAAATGCGCATTTATAGGGATAATAGTAACTATTCCAAATAGCAAAATGCAGGATTAAAATATGGATTTTAGAACCACTCAGGGTCTAAAATGCCTATCACTTTTCCATTCACGCGCATGTCCTCTTTCATAGGGATCGGCTTGTATTTTTTGTTAAGGGAAAGAAGCACGCCGTTACCCAGTTTTTTGATATACCCCAGCCCATCCATTGTCACAACAACAATGTCTCCCGGCTCTGCCGGTTCAAAGTTCACCAGGGCAATATCGCCATCGTGGAACTTTGGCTCCATACTGTCACC
>ENA-ORTH01000935-ORTH01000935.1-human-gut-metagenome-genome-assembly--contig:-NODE-935-length-33188-cov-4.508587_pt1 | contig 33188 bp, 28 predicted proteins | sample MGYA00241914_ERZ509192 | MGnify/ENA primary metagenome ERZ509192 (study PRJEB26280, sample SAMEA2338826) | human gut metagenome | biome: human gut; feature: human-associated habitat; material: faeces... | reverse complement strand
GCGGCCGTGCTGTCGGCACGGCCGCCTGCCTTTACTGGTGGAATGCTCTATCACTTTGCGCGCAGGCGGCTTTCAAACGACACAGCGCCCTGCCGCTTCTGCACGGGCGCATGAATCATCGCCTGCGCCGCGGGAATATCCTTTTGCAGCAGCCAGAAAGAAAGCTCGCATATATCATTGCCTTTCAGAAATGTCTTTCTATTAAGCTTCTTCCACTCCTGGCACAGGAAATCGTTCACAAGGCCCGCTGCAGCCTGTGCCTCCTGCCCGTGCAGCGGCTTTCCGTCCCTTGTAATAACAGCGGTGCTGCCCGCCAAAGACAGGTGCAGCCGCAGACCTTTTTCTTCCTGCGCCGCCTGCTTTACCAGGCGCAGGCGCTGTGTCTCCACATGATAATATCCACCGTCATGATAGAAAGAAAACTGCATTCGGTCTGTCTGACCGCCCGCCACCAAAGCCAGCCCAAGCTGTGTGCCGTGCATTGCGCCCTGCGGCATGTCGTTTTGGAACAGCAGCATGGAATCCACCTTCGGCTCTTCCTGCTCGCCAAAACGCAGCACGGGCAGCAGGCCGCTGAACTGTTCTTCCTCATTTTGCAGGGCAAGCTCGCTCATCGTGCGGCCCATTCCCATCTGTGCGTCGTCCGCCACACGCTCTGCCTCCTGAATGGTCTGAGCAATCGTTTTTTCCAGCTTTTTGAACGCCTGTGCGTCCACCGGCACAGTAAATACAGAAAGATTGGGCCGGGCTGCCTGTTCACCGGTAAAATAGGCAAGTGCTTTGCCTATGCCCGTCTGTGTGATTTGCGGGCCAAGGAACAAAAGCTCATTTTGCGCATAAAAAGGCACTTTTGCCTGCTCTTTTTCTGCCGCCTCCAGTGCTTCACCAATGTCTTCTTCTGTGGCGGAATAGATTTTTGCTTCCCCCTTCGCAGAGGCAGTATCTGTCGTGGGTTCACATGTGAATACAACTAGGCTGGCTGTGTAGCTTCCCGGCGTTCCATCAAGATAAATGGCCTTGACAATAGCGCGCTCCCCCAGGCTGAGGCTGGAACATCCGCACAGCGTGCACAGCAAAGCGAGGGGCAAAACGCACAGCAGCATATATCCGAACCTTTTCATCGCGCACGCCTCCTTATCCCGGCCAGCAAAAGGGCGGCAAATCCAACCGCTGTGATGGCCGTTCCCACACTGCCGCGGGCGGCTGCCGGCACAGCCGATGCAATACATGCACCTGCCAGAACGACAAATACTGCGGAAACACCGCGTCCCGCTTGAAAATCCCCCGGGGCCAGCCGCCCCAAAGCCTGCTTCGCACCAAATATCATCAAGGCCAGCTTTGCCAGCATGACCAGCATCCAAATTCCTGTGTGCAGGGCATCAAAGCGGCGAAATACCGACAGGCCGCCCAGGCGCGCAAGCGTGTGCGCCGCCTGAAGCTGCGCGGCGCCCGCGCTGCCAAGCACCAGTTCAGAGAGAATACACAGGCCGCAGAAAACAAAAAACACTTTGACTAATATGCCGCCGGCACTTTTCAGGCGCTGTGCCGTGCCGCCGGGCTCCATCATCAGAAACAATATCCATTCCGCCGAAAGAGAAAACCCCTGAACAGCACTGGGGACACTGTCTTTCCACGGGACTGTCTGCCATTCCAGGTTTGTGATGCGCATGCCGCCGGTATTGGACACAAGCAGCAAAAACAGGCTGGCGGCAAACAGCCAAAAAATAACCTGCGCCGTGCGGCTGAGCGTTTCAAAGCCGCAGCAGGCTGCATAGCCGGCCCCTGCCAGCAGCACGGCGGCCGTGACGACGGCGGGCAGCGGGACATCGCTGATATAGCGGTAAAATTCTTCCGCCTTTAGCAGCGTCATACCGCCGGAAAACGAAAAGGCAAGCAGCCAGACAAGCAAAGCCGGTTTTGACTGCCGCGCCTCCGGCAGGCCCTCCCCGCCGCCCGCCGCGCCAAAAGCGGCCAGAGCCAGCAGAGCAAATACGGCGAGAGAGTCATAGGCCGCCATCCAAATACCCTGCACGGCGCCTGAAACAGCCTGTTCAGCAAAAGGGCGCACCACCACATCTGCTGAAAGCGCCAAAAAAAGCAAAGTAGCCAGACTGGTTCGGCGGGTGGCCTTGCGGTCGTTCATGGCGTGTCCCCCTTTTCGTCCTGCGGAAGGTCCCGCACGGTGAATGTCTTTTTGGCCAGCGAGGGCCACGCAAGGCGAATGATGCCGTCCCGCAGGAAACCGCCGGTAGAGGGCGCAATAGGCGCAAGATACGGGATGCCGAACGCATGCATGCCGCTGGCCGACACCAGCATGCAGAAAAACATGCCTGCAATGCCCAGCGGGCCCAGAAGCCCGCCCGCCAGAATGAATAAAAGGCGCAGCACGGTAATGGGCTCGTACAGAGAAGGCACCACAAAGGTGCAAATGGCCGTAAGCGCCGCCACAATGACAACAGGCGTGCCCACAAGCCCTGCCGACACCGCAGTGTCCCCCACAATAAGCGCCGCCACAAGGCTGACAGAATGGCCGATAGGCTTTGGAAGGCGCAGGCCCGCTTCCCGCACGATTTCCAGAAGGAAGGTGACCAGAATGGCCTCCAGAAAAAGCGGAAGCGGTGTAGCCTGTTCGCTGGCCGCTATTTTGTAAAGCATTTCCTTGGGCAGCAGCTCCGGCGTGAAATTCGCTATGCTGACAAACACCCCCTGTAGCATTACAGCTATCAGAAAGGCGGCATATTTCAGGCAGCGCACCAGCGTGGCAAAATAGGCTTTTTCTGAATAGTCGTCCATGCTGGAAAAATTTTCACTAAAAAAATAAGGAATGAGCATGGCAAAGGGGCTGCCGTTGGCCATCAGCACAATCTTCCCCTCGCATATTTTTGCCGCGGCAGTATCGGGCCGTTCCGTATAGCCCACCGATTGAAAAAACGAAAAATATCCGCGCTGTAAAAAGGGCGCAAGATAGCCGGTATCAAACAAAAAAGGCAGCCTGGCCTGGCTGGCGCGGCGGCGTATTTCATCCAGCAGGGGCTGAGACACAAGCTTTCTGTCATATAAAAGTGCCAGTTCCGTCTGTGTTTTTTCGCCGCAGGTAAGCGTTTCCGCCATAAAGGTCTCTGTGCGCACCAGCCGGCGCACCAGGCTGATGTTTACGCGCAGCAGCTCTACAAAGCCCTCCCGCGAGCCGCGCAGGTTATTTTCCCCGCTTGGCTCAGACACAGAGCGGAACTGCATGCTTTGGGTTGACAGCACCAGCGCCTGCGCCGCACCGTCTATCAGAATCACGCTTGTTCCCGCCGTAAGCTGGGTGCGCACCTCTTCAAAGGTGCTTAGAATGTTTGACTCAAGCGGAATGGCTGTCCTGTCGTGCAAAAACGTCAGCAGTTCTTTTCCATCACGCGGCATTACCTGCGGCTTTGAAAGAGAATCCAGCATCATGATCCACAGCCTTTCAATGCTGGAAAGCCCCTCAAACATGCAGATACAGCAGGATATCCCGCAAAGTTGCACGTCTTTCATATACAAATCTACTGTTCCGCCGAACTGCGCCTCCAGCGCCTGTTTGTTCTGCGCAAGGGTTTTGGAAAGCTTTTCGCCCATGTTCCCACTCTCCTTTTCCTGTATCAGTATGGCGGAAAGTGTTTGCATTTAAACCTTTTCGGGCATATTACAGGCAGTTCCGTTTTGAGAAGGAGGCATATTTGTGTTTCTGCTGGTGCTTCGCACGCTTGTGGTATATGTGCTTATTGTGGCCGCTATGCGCCTGATGGGCAAAAAGCAGCTTGGCGAGCTGCAGCCCTCCGAGCTGGTGTCCACCATCCTCATCTCAAACCTTGCGTCCCTGTCCATCGAATCGCCGGATGTCCCCCTCGTCACCAGCATGCTGACAGTGTTTCTTATTGTTGCCTGCGAAATACTGGTCTCTGCCCTGTGCGTAAGGTTCCGCCGGGCGCAGCGTCTCGTATCCGGGCGGCCGCGCATTGTGATGCGCGAGGGCGTGATAGACCAAAAACGGCTGAAAGAGCTGCGCTTTACGCCTGACGATCTGCTGGAGGCCCTGCGCGCAAAGGATATTTTCGAGTTGTCGGATGTTGCGCTGGCCATCGTGGAGACGAACGGCAGCGTCAGCGTGCAGCGCACTTTTGAGGCAGACAGCACCGCAAACGGCGCGCTTGGGCTGAAGCCGCCAAAAGCAAAGCTGCCCAGCCTTCCCATCATTATTGATGGAGACTGGGCGGACGATTCACTTGAATTTTTGGGCCTTACGCGGGAATGGGCGCTGAAGCAGCTTCGCCAAAAGCACACGGCGCTGGGTGATGTGCTTCTTTTTCTGTGCAACGACGCCGGAGAAACGCAGCTTGTAGCAAAAAATGCGCAGAGAGAAAAAACGAAAGGAGGCGCCTGATATGCGCCGCACTATTGCCGCCGTGCTTATTTTTGCCGCCGCACTGGGATTCAGCGCCTGCTGCGAAGCATATTCCCTCCGGGTGACACAAACCCTTTGCAGCAGCGCCCAGGCGATAAAACAGCAGGCCCAGGCAGGAGACTTTGCCGCCGCAGAGGCCGCGCTTTCGCAGACAGAAGAATACTTTTCTGCACATCAGGCCGGGCTGGAGGTGTTCAGCCAGCGCACCGGCGTCAGCTCCATTGCCGTCAGTCTGGCGGGCCTGCGCGGCTTTCTGAATGAAGAAAACCTGCCGGACCTTGTGAGTGAGGCCGACAGGTTTTGTGCGCAGGTACAGGCTGCGCGCCATTTATTCTTTGCTGTGTTTTGAGCGTTTGGCCAGCAGCTCGGAAAGCTCGTTCATAAACGTGTCAATGTCGCTGAACTGGCGGTACACCGAGGCAAAGCGCACGTAGGCGACCTCGTCGATTTTCTTCAGCTCCTGCATGGCAAGCTCACCGATGTGCATGCTGGTAATTTCCCGCTCGTATGAGTTCAAAAGCGCCTGCTCAATATTGTCTACGGCTTTTTCCATCTGCTCGTAGGAAACGGGGCGCTTTTCACACGCGCGCATCAAGCCGTTCAAAAGCTTCTGACGGTTGAAGGCCTCACGTGAATGGTCCCGCTTCACCACCATCAGAGGCACCGTCTCCACTATCTCATAAGTGGTAAAACGCTTCTGGCACGAAAGACATTCGCGCCGCCGGCGAATACGGCTTCCGTCGTCCGCCGGGCGGGAATCTATCACCTTGGATTCTATCTCGCCGCAATAAGGGCACTTCATGGGTAAACCTCCTCTTGCTCTGCTGTGGCCGGCCGCACCATGCCGGCCCGTATCTTGTGTTTCATTATGGCACAAACTGCCTTTTTTTGCAAGTGACACGGCAAACAGAGAATCCTGCATCCGTCGAATAAAATTCAAAGTGTGAACAAAAATGTGAACAAATCAAAAGGAAAAAGCCTATAGAACATTGATTCTACAGGCTTTCTTGTGGTGGAGCGTCCGCAACCAACGATGAACACCCTTCGCAGCTGGTCAGGTCACCCTCAAGCCCCTCCTCGATCTCGTCCAGCAGGATGTCATCAATTGTGATCGGAGTGTCGCTGCCGTTCAAAACCAAGGTGAACCGGTCATCATACAAATATACCGCCCGGAGGAAGATATTGATGATCCCACGCTTGATGTTCTCGTCGTTCTTGTCTCCTTTCCTGAGCGAGTAGAGATAGGCTCTAACCTGGGGTGCTGTCAAAGTCACCTGCTTCGCCATCTCGACAGCCAGCTGTGCTTGCAGTTCCTCTTTCTCGTGCTGGCGTTTTTCAATCCGCTCAGTAATCATGTCGGCCGCCTGTCCCCGCTCCAACGCCTTCCAGAGATTTTCAATGGCGGTATCCGCTTCCTGGATGGCAGCTTTGATGCGTTTGATGGATGCTGTCTCTCGGTTGGATTCACAGACCTCGGATACCGAGGCCGCAATCCGCTCAATGTTGCTATCTGTCAGCAACTTGCGGCACTCCAACACCACACAATCCTCAATTCTCTCTTTACCGATGACCTTCTTTTTGCATTTGCGCCGTTTGAAATTATTGCAGGCATAGTAGTGATAGGTCTTGCCGGATTTTCCTGTACCACCGTAACCGGTCATCATCTCCCGGCAGTAGCCACAGAACAGCTTTGTGGTGAGCAGATACTCTTCCCGCCCTCTGGCTCGGGCAGGTGCTTTTTTGTTGCGATCAAGGATATAGTGGACACGCTCAAACAGCTCATCTTCGATGATACGAGGCATACCGCCCGGCGTTTCCTGGCCTTTGTAGAGGTAATACCCGATGTAACGCCGGTTGTTCAAAATGCGGTGGACGCTGTTTTTATTAAAGGGTTTGCCAAGGGAAGTCGTGAGCTTTCTGCGGTTCAAATCACGAATAATGTCTGCAACTGTTTCTCCACTGGCATACCGTTCAAAAATCTCCCGGACAATCTTTGATTCTTCCTCATCTACATAGTACCGACGTTCGGAATCCACCTTATAGCCCAAACCAGGATTGCTGCCATTAGCCAAACACTTTTGCGCATTGATCTCCATGCCCCGGCGAATCTTTTGGGAAAGCTCCGCTGAGTAGTATTCAGCCATACTTTCCAGAACACCTTCCACCAGAATGCCGCTGGCATCATCGCTGATGTTTTCCCGCGCGGAGATCACTCGCACACCGTTCTTTTTCAGTTTTGCCTTGTTGATGGCACTGTCATATCGGTTGCGGGCAAAACGGTCAAGCTGGTAAACCAGAACACCCTCAAAGGTATGCTTGTCACTGTCGGCAATCATCCGCTGGAACTCGGCGCGACTGTCGGTGGTTCCGCTCTGGGCACGGTCAATATATTCTCCAACAACGAGATAGCCATTATTTCTGGCATACTCATAGCAGGTGTGGAGCTGCCCCTCAATGGACTGTTCGGTCTGGCTGTGACTGGAGTATCGGGCGTAGATAACAACATTCATTGTTTCGCCTCCCCAAGCATTTGCAGCAGCGTTTCCTTGAGCCGTGCGTTCATGGGGGATGTGGGGTCAAAGCACATCTCCACAAACTTCTGCATCTGGGGGTCATTCTGCTGGATTTTAGGCTTATACTCATACAGCTTTCCTTGAGGATTGTCCGTGCGTCCGAAGATATAGTCCATAGATACATCAAAGTAATCCGCATATCGGGTAAGTGTTTCAAATGTCGGTGAAGCCTGATTCAGCTCATAACGGTTCAGGCTGGATTGCTTGACACCGACGATTTCGGCCATTTTAACCTGGGATAGCTTGACACTTTCCCGCAGAGACCGCAATCTTTCTGCCACTTCCTTCAAGAGATACACCCCCATTTGTCAATATCATTTTATCAGATATGGGAATAAAATTCAACCCTGTATTAACATAATTGTAACGATAAAATGCTGTTAGCGCATAGTTTTCAAATACCACATTTTTAAGGGGAGCATATTGACGCAAGCAATGCGTGTGGATAGCCACACACAAATCCTGCAAGCAATGCGAGTGTTAATACACACTCACATTTCCTGCCGTCTGCTTGTTGAGGGCAGCGCCCCCAAGCCCCTTTTGAACACAGAATTTCATTCTGTGGCTACGCGTTCTGCGAACGCTTTTTTCTTGAAAACTCGGTCACAAAATCGTGGATTATCCAGCCCCTTGAGTAATGTTGTCTTTTGCAGATGCATCATACCACTGTTGAGTTAATTCAGAGTGCAAAAAAGCATCGTTCATCAACTTAAGAAATGCAATTTTAGATTTCTTGGTGTCCAACCTGATTTGCGTTTCATCTTCACTATATTTGAACTTTCCTGCAAGCTCTGGCGTATTTTTTGTGAATTCAACAATTGCTTCTTTTGTTATTCCCAGTTTGAAAATAGGCGATGCTTTTTTCACTTTAGAAAGCTTACGTGCAAATGATGTATCATCAAGTGTATCCCTTAATACCTCAATGTCATCGAGTATGTCCAATTCTTCAATTGCGTCAACAGTTTCAGCAGCTGCTCGCAGAACGAGAGCCGAAAAGCCCATATTACGTTCCAGCATTTTTAAATTGAGCACAAATATAGTGTCGCCTACTCGCAAAAGCTGCACATCATTATTCAATCGTATGATATCTTCTCCGGGCAGTTTCTCAAAACGTTCACTGCTTCTAATTGCTCCCAGTAAGAAACTGTCTCGTTTTATCAAAGAGATTGGATAATGTTTTTTGAAGAGGACAATACCACTTTCCATGCTTCCAATATAAACTATGTATCCAAACAAATGATTAAGATCATCCGTGTTAAAATTAAAATGATCTATGTTTACCGCTTCTTCAATATTGAATTGTTTAAATAAATTCAGTTCTTCCGGATAACTATCATAATCATATTCATAAACTGCATTTGGGGATTCATCTGCAACAGAAAGATTACGGACAATCATATCTTCATTAGCGACAATGGTACTCTCCAAAAATTCTTCAAACATGTGTTGAATTTCCGGTGCTGTGCTCTCATCTTCTATGTCTGCCAATCTCAAAACGAGTTCATCGTTAACTTTGAGAACCAAATACAGTTGTGCAGAGTGCTGCTGCCCCAATATGGTTGACACTGTACCTTTTAATTCATCCGACGTCATTCTTTATCTCCTTTGCTATCCAGACATATTTATCGATGGGAATCCATTTAATAGCTGATCTTTTGGATAAACGGTCTTTTGATATCAACACAATTCCATCGGGAGCATCCACGCCTTTAATCTCTGCGCGATACAATCTGTATCCCATAAGTGCCAAGGTAGGATTCCCACAATATAAATCCATTCTGATAAAGATAAACCCGATTAGCACCAATAGAACGGCCAGCACGAACACATATCGAATCTTGGTTAGATCGATACAAATCAGCGGGATTATGTAGGTAGTAAGAAATGTTAAATATTCATAATTCTCGTTTTTGATGGACTCAATTTCATACGGCGGATTCGTTACTCCTGCCCATCGTTGTTTCTCTCGAGACGCAACAAGCCATCCCAGAATTGCAAAGAATAAAGAGATAAACGCAAGCCAATTTCTTTTCAACAACGATCCAAAACCTATAAAGTGCGCATCTTTAGCAAAACAAATTGGGATATCAACGGTTAATAGAAAAATCAGCACGAACAAAAGCCATAACGACATAAAATAGAAGCGAAGTTTTATAGCTGTGTCTTTCGCATATTTCTGTCGCCTGTTTCCCATATTGCCGCCTCCTTTGCTTAAGCTATGTCAAATCCTCCCTCAAGGATAAATTTTCTCAAGACCTGATCGACCTTCATATTAATCTGAAAAGGTTTGATGGCAGCTCCCTCAAGGGTTTCCAGAAATGTTTTTGCACTTTCACGGTTGACAGTTGCTTTCAGCTTATCAAATCGGCCAAACTCGTTAATGTTTGCTTCTGTAACTCTCAACTGCATGAAATCCCGCAGCATTGTCTCATCTGCTCCAAGAGCCTCGGCAAAACGGTGAATTTGGTCATTCTTTGCACTGGCCATATACTCTGTGATGTAATCGCGCAACGTTTTTCCTTCATCAACTACGACATCGCCGTTCTGCACATCGTGCAGGAAGATATTTGCATATTTCTGCTCTTCCTGGGTAAGAGTTGCAAAGGACTTGTGCAGTTCATCCAGCACCGCAGCTGTTTCAGTTCCATCCTGCAGCGCCTTGAGGTATTTGTTGAATCTGGAGTTCATGTAATTGGCATCAATAACGCCGGTGTTGATCTCGGTCAGGTAAGAATCAATCTCATAGGGAACATCATCACCACCCAAGTCTGTTCCTTCGCCGGAAAACAGCTCCTTATAGCGAAGTACAAGAATCAGGTAAGTAGTCTCATTCAGATGAAGCTCAACAGTGGTTTTACCCGTTTCCGTTTTTATTTCATAGGACAGCTTATTCCAAGTGAAGCCCTGAATTTTAGCTGCTTCCAGGTAGTTATTAAAACGCTTGAAAAGCTTGGCAAACTGTCCGCGCTCTGTGTGATCTTCCGGCAATTTTTCAAAGTTTCCCACTCCTGCCGAGCGAAAAATTGCTTCAATTTCGTCATACAGCTCATTCAGCTTGCCCAGGTTATACTCCAGCTTGTCCGCAAATAATCCAAGAGGTTTGTCACCAGAGTACAGTTTAAACGCTTCGTCGATATTCCGACGCATCGTATAAGGTTTCCGGTAATAACGAATCGTGCCAAAGGGTTTCTCCGGTCCAAAAAGGCGATTGGTGCGGGAGAATGCCTGAATCAGTTTTTCATAGACCAAAACCTTATCCAGATAGAGGGTGTTGATCCATTTGGAGTCAAACCCGGTCAGCATCTGATCCACAACAATCAGCAAATCAATCTGCTGGTCCGGGGTCCTCTCCACAGACTTATACTGCTCCTTGTGTGCCAGGCGATAGGAAACATCTTTTTTGAACGTTGCATAGGTAGCCAGCTTAAACTTCATGTCGTAACGAGCATTGTAATCTTCCAGAATCTCGATCAACGATTCTTCTTTGAAGATTGCCCCACCATTGTTATCAATGCTTGGGTCAAACAGTGCCGTCACTTTCAAACTGCTCATTTCTTTGAACAGTCTGTAATATTGGATCGCCTCCGGGATACTGCTGGTCGCAAAAATCGCATGGAATTTACTTCCGTGGCTAAGCGTAACCCAATTGTCCAGAATATCGGTTACTACCGCGCGCTGATGTTCTTCCCGCTCATATTGGGAGTTTGGCAAATAATCTTCAATGCCCTTCAGGTAGGTTCCGTCTGCTTGAACGATACCAGCCATAGGCACGCTTGTATGGTCCATATAGTGCAGATAGGCTTTTTTCTTTTTCGGGTCACTCATGGCTGTGGCTTCATTTGGTGCCTTTGCCTTTTCGAGGGCAACCGCCTTACGCAAATCGCGATCTTTATAGGTAGGCACCATATAGGGGTCAAACCCCAGAACATTTTTGTCCCGGATTCCGTCTGCAATGCTGTACCGGTGAAGTTCGTTTCCAAACACATCCGAGGTAGTGCTCATTTTCTTCTGGTTCTCTTCATGAATTGGCGTTCCCGTAAACCCGAAGAACATAGCATTGGGGAAGGTTTCTTTGATGGTGCGCAGCATTTCTCCGAATACGTCTCGGTGTGCTTCATCAATGATGAAAACAATCCTCTTATCCCGAATCAGTTCAATATCGTGGGCATTATAGCTGCTGTTTTCCTCAATGCGGCTCATCTTCTGAATGGAAGTGACGATCAGCGTATTGGCCGGATCGTCACTTTTCAGTTTTGCCACCAAAACATTGGTATCTTCTGTGTCCTGTACAGAACCCGCATCGTCGGCAAAACCACGGTAATCCATCAGTGACTGGGTCCCCAGCTCCACACGGTCCATCAGGAACACTACCTTATCGGCATCCCTTGATCCGGCAATCAGTTGAGCTGATTTGAAGCTGGTCAAGGTTTTACCGGAACCGGTCGTGTGCCAGATATATCCGCCATACTGATCTTTATCCGCCCAACGCCGCATGGCAACACGACCGGTAATGCGGGAAGCGGCATAGTACTGGTAGCTGCGCATGACTTTCAGAATACCATCGGTATCATCAGCAACTGTATAAAAACCAATCAGCTGGTGTGCCATAGGGATGGAGAGCAGATATTGCGCAATGTCCTTCCAGTTGTTCAGCGGCTCATTGTTGGCATCAGCCCAATGGAAGTAGAAATCCTTGTTAAATACCCCCTCCGGGCCGGGATTGGCAAAATAAACTGTCTCATCCGGCTGCATGGCAATGAAAATCTGCACCAAGGAGAACAGACCGGAGAACACACCTTCATGGGCGTATTTTTCAATCTGATTATATGCCTGGCTCACATCCACGCCGCTGCGCTTTAATTCGCAGTGGATCAAGGGCATACCGTTAATCAGCAGCATAAAATCGCCCCGGCGATTGGGCAAAACCGCACTTCTCGCCTTGAACACAGGTTGCTGGGCAATCTGGTAGCGGCTCTGTCCGGCGGCAATCTCCCGCTGGTCGTAAATTTTCAGGCTGACCTCTTTACCAAAGTGCAGCGTGTCGGCAGGGTTATCCCGCTTGATGGCCACCGTTTTGCCGTTGATAAAACCGTTGAGTTTCAATGGGGTGCGCAGACGGGTGATTTGGTCCAGAATCTGTTGCATTTCGCCATCGGTCAGCGGAACATCGTTCAACCGGTCAATATCCCGGTTATTCTCAAAGAGGATCTGCTTCCAGTTCCGGATCAGATCTTCCTCGGTTTTATATCGCAGAATTTCCGGTTCCCAGCCATATTTTTCAGTTAGCAAATTGATTAACGCTGCTTCAAAGGCAGCTTCATTTTCAAATGCCATAGCAGCCTCCTGTGTCAGACAAACATTTTTTCCAGCAGAGCTTTTTTGATGGATTGGAGTTTGTCCAGTTCTTGCAGATTTAATTTAATATTCTCGTTTAAAGTCTGCAATGCTTGACCAATTTTAAATTGTTCTTCCATACTCGGAATTGGAATAGGCATCTTAAAAAACAAATCACTTTTAATAGAAAATCTATCAGATCTTGCTCCAGAATCGCCATTAAATCTCATATAGGCATACCAATGAGAACTTTTAAAGTACCATTCCAAAAATAATGTGTCTATATCGTGAGTTCTGAAAACTGTATAGAGAGGGGACATTACACCCGTTCTACCAAGTCTATTACAGTTTATAGGACCGCAAGGCGCTGTGACAGAAATGCGCGGATTGTATACAAAATCATCATTTTCCACTATATAGTATCCGTTAATTTTTTCAGCTTTCGAGATATCATGGTCAAAAAAATCTCTTTGACTAATGATGCCGTGCTCAGCCGAATTGGTAAATGTCTCTGTAACATCGTTTTGCACATTCTTCGTATTTACCTTATCGGCAATTTGAGCGAGTTCGATCGTTGACCATTTTTCAACAAATCCATTAAAACGAACCTCTGGCACATCTGCATCATTTTTCGGAAACATCTTCTCCAACATGGATGCTTTGAGGGATTGAAGTTTTTCAAGTTTGGATTGATGTTGTGAGATTATACTGGTAATACCATCTAAAAACGCTGCAATACTCTGTTGCTCATCGAATTCGGGACATAGCGGTTTAAAGTTACTTAAATCCTTGTAATATAGTCTGGTTCTAGTTCCGCCAATCTTTCGCTCACGGCAAAATTTTCTAAATCGCGCAGAGGAATTCAAAAGAGTAACTATAAAGCGTAAATCATTTCCATCTGTGCTATCAAAAACGGGATATTCTCTGCTCACAAGGCCATTTTCAACAATGTCGTTAATGTTGAAATGAAAAATGTCATCATCACTCATGTGGCGATATGTGCATTTTCCGTAGGGTACTATGCTAAAAAGTGTTTTACTGTTTTCAGTCGTTTGATTGCTGCGATATTCATTTTGAAACATAATTCCTTCGCGCGAAGAGGTAAGCAAAGGATATGAAGAATCAAGTGTTGCGTACTCGTGCAATTCTGCTGTTAGTTCATCCATGGGATGCTGTTCCCACTCATCAGAGAATCCCTTAAATCGGACCGCAGGCTTTTTTGTTTCGTTCATCTCATTCACCATTCAGCAGCGATTGAAACTCGCTCAGTCCTTTCATATCAAATTCGCTGCCTGTAAGCTCATCAATCATATCGGCAAGTGCCGTTTCCGATGCCTTGATCTGCTCGTCCAGCTCTACATAGGTCACAGCATACTTATCTGCCAGTGCTTGCACTGCCTTTTCCAACCCGGCAATGATAGCGCCCGGCATAGCCCGCAAAGAAGCGCACAGGGGCGCAATCCATTTCAGGCGCAGCAAATCCAGGACTTGCCCATCGCTCAGTCCTTCAATGGTCTCTTTGGTTTTCAGATGCAGGGCTTCCGTGTCTTTCTTTACCTCGCTCTTGACCGTTTTTTCCTCTGCCATCAGCTTATCGGCCTGCACCATTTTCGCCTCAAAGGAATCCTCCGAGAAGGTATACGCCTCCCGCAGTGCCTTGACATACGCCAAAACCTTTCCTTTGGTATAGGGAGCATTTCCCTCCACATTGGCCCAGTTGACTTCCGGATGGGTATGGATGTAGTGAATCTTTTCCGCTTTTCCGGCCTTCGCGTCCAGCAGCTCCAGATATCTCTGCAAGTCGTCCAGCTCCGGTGACGAAACATCCCCATAAATTTCCGCCAGCTTTGCCGCAAACTCCTTGGCAACAAAGGCGGTGTTGTCCTCGTTGAGAAATTCACCGCGGTCGCCCTCGTCAATGGAGTCGATAATCTCGGTTAGTTCTGCCGCAATTTCATCCAACCGGGATTCTTTGGCTTTGAGTGCATCGTAATCTTCTCTCAGCAGTGTAGTCTGCACCAGTTCAAAGGGGATCACATGGCCTACCCAGCCATTCTGCACCTCTTCCTCCTTGTCGCCTTTCTTCTTGATGACCATGTTGGGGTCAACCTGCTTGGTGGCTGCAAATCCTTCAGTTTGGACAATTTCGAGATCGGTGGCGATACCCGCCCATTGATTGTCAAGCAGCTGGTACGCCTGATATTTGTCTAACAGCGGCAGGGGCGCAATGCGGCCAAAGATATTTTGTGTGATACTGTCCTCTGTCTGGGAGACATTCAGCTCCATCATTTTTTCAATCAGCTCATCGTCCAGATATGCATCAAAGTCAGCAAACGCAGCCTGGTGAGCGGCAACAAATGCCTGCACATCGCTGTTGCCTTCAATAGCCTCCTTGACATTTTGGACAGCTAATTGAGAATAGGGCGTTTCATCCGACGCGAACAAGTTTCCCCGCAACTGCGGAAACGCGGACCAATAGGAAACCAGAAGGTCAATTTCGTGGTTAGGAATACCTCCAAACATGGTGGCGTAGATATCCCATGTTTCTGGAGCATCGGAGGAATCAATGTAGCGGGGGATATTCAGGTTGTAGCCATTGCGCCGGATTTCCTCTTTGGAAACTAGCCGGGCAAACTTTTCGATCTTCTCGGGACGGGTGGCAACCGCATCCACAATCCGCTTGATATCGGATGCCATCAATTTGTTGGTCTTGCCAACCTTGGTAAAACCCTTGGAAGCGTCAATAAATAGCACATCAGATTCTTTGCGTTTCTGGCGCAGCACCATAATGATAGTGGGAATGCCTGTGCCAAAGAAAATATTAGCGGGCAGGCCAACAATCGCCTCAATGTTGTTGTTCTCAATCAGATTGCGGCGAATCTTACCTTCGCCTTCACCCTGACCATCCGGCCCGCCCAGTGCGTCACCACGGAACAGAACGCCATGAGGCAGAACAATGGTCATAATTCCCTCTGGCTTCAGGTGGTACAGGTCATGGAGCAGAAACGCATAGTCCGCCTTGCCTTTAGGCGCAATGCCATAACGATAACGGGGATCTGTGTCTTTATGCTTCGGGTCCCAGCGCTGGGAGTAGGGCGGGTTGGAGACCACCGCATCCAGGTACAGGGGATTATATTCCTGGGTCACATCGTCATACATGGGCCAGTCCTGTTCTAGGGTATCGCCGCAGCGGGTAAAGATGTTATCTGGCTTAATTCCCCGCATGACAAGGTTCATACGTGTCAGGTTATAGGTGTTTTCTTTCAACTCTTGCGCATAGTACATGATATCATCTTTGCTCTTAGTGTACTTTGCAACGCTTTTACCGATGGTAATAAGCAGGGAACCGGAACCGCTGGTAGGATCGTAGATTTCAATTTTCTCCCGGTCTCTCAGATGGTGAGCAACGATTTCAGACATAAGCTGAGATACTTCGTGAGGGGTATAAAACTCACCGGCCTTTTTGCCAGCATTGGCCGCAAAGTTACTGATCAGGTATTCATAAATAAATCCCAGGACATCATAGTCCTGTTTGCCATCGGTAGGGATATCTTTGATCAGCTGAATCAGTTCGCTGATTGACTTGGTCTGGCTGCTGGTGCTGTCGCCCAATTTGCTCAGGCCGGTTTCCAGCGTGTTAAAGATTTTGCTGAATACTTTCTTTTGTGTTTCGCTGATTAGACGGTTAAAGGCAGAAAGAGCTGTTCTGACATTGTCTACAGTGAAACTATTGCCCTTCGCCAACCAAGTAGAGAAAAGATTGTCGTAAGCGATAAAATAACCCAGCTCCTGTTGGCAGTAAGCCACAACTTCCGGGTTGTTTTCATGTACATACTCCCGAATATCATCCTCGCCATATCCGTCTTTCTTCAGGCGGTCAACTTCTTTGTCTGACAGGAATTTATAGAAGATAAATCCCAAAATATAGTCCTTATATTCATTTGCTTCAATCTTAGAACGCATTCTGTTGGCGGATTCCCAGATTTTATTTGCAAGTTGTTGTTTATTCATAAAAGTATTCTCCGATCTATTGTTATTAGGATTGACTTCTACGGTGTGTGTCCGACTTGTTTTTTGCGCCCTGTTTATATGTTTCGTAGAGCCGCTTTGGCAGTTTGCGCAGATAAGAGTTCAGTATGCCAATAGCATTTTCCATGTGGACTTGAGAAATCACATCATTCTCCACCGGAAAATATCCGTACTTGTTCATCAGGAGGCGGGCTTCTTCCAGCTTTTCAGCATTTCTCTCACGCTGCTTTGTTCCAAAATCATCACTGCTCAGGGCATATAAATAGTACGAAAATAAGCTCTGCTTGATTTTCTCCATCATAATTTCAAACTCCATACTGGTGAGAAAATCATTTAGAATTGCCGTATCCTGCCGCGCATATATTTTCGGATCTTCCTCACTGTTAGAATCTTCCTTGCATCGGATCAATTCTTCAATCGCCCCGTCGCACAGACCCAACTGCTCAGAAATATTATGGTATTCCTGTTTGCGAGAGTTAGACAGTCCCAGCAGATACTCCACCGACACATCGTAAAAATCCGCAAAGGCGACCAGATACTCGATGCTCATGCTGCGGGTACGGCCATACAGAGGATGGACAGGATCGTTGATTTCATAATTTTTGAGATTTGTATGGCTGATGTTGACACCACGCTCTGCAAGCTGCTTGGAAAGCTGTTCAAAGGACAGCTTTTTTTCTTTGCGCAGATCTTCCAGCCGCTCTTTGGTCAGCGCCATCCGTACTTCGTCATATAGCACGAGGTGCTCCCTCCACTTCTTCGTAAACTATAATTTATGTTAGATGTTTTTCGGAAACCGAAATAATTTGTGGTTGATATGCCGCATAGAGCACTTTTCTGCGGTATAATTCAATTGGAGTTTACGGTTTACATTTATTATAAACCATAAATCCTATAAAATCAATTCTCTACATGAAATGGAGGAAAGCGCATGGAAAAATATCTGCACAAGATGCAACCGCGAAGCTGGGAGGAAAAACAATTTGTCGATTCAGATGACACCCAAGCAAAGAAGAAAAGCCAATGCGCTGATTCGAAAATCTTGCTGCAATTATGACGGCGGCAATTGTATTGCGCTGGATGATGGCGAGCCTTGTGTCTGTGTACAGAGCATCTCCTATTCTCTGTGCTGCACCTGGTTCCGGGATTGGGTTCTGCCGGGTGCTCCGGTTTTACAAGCTAAAATCACCAGTCCCAAAGGATTGAAGCGATGTGCAGAATGTGGTGCACCGTTTCTGGCAAAATCCAACCGCGCCAAGTATTGTTCCAATTGTGCCCGCAAGGTACACCGCCGTCAGAAAACAGCAAGTGACAGGAAACGGAGGTCGAATACGGACAAATAGAGCTTCTAAAAGCCGGATATATGCTCGGTTTCCAGTCTGGCAATCATGGAGGTGAATAGCAATACCCCTTATCGCTCAAAAATTACGTTCTAATTGTCCGCATGGAGGTACCTGTCATGGCTACAAAACCCTTTTACATTTATCAGAAGCCACCGGCCCAAAGTTTTATACGGCTACCCAATTTTCTGTTTGAGGCACCAAGTTTTTGCTCCTTGTCAAACGAAGCCAAACTGTTGTATGCGATGATCCTGCGTCGAACGGATTTGTCTCGCAAAAACGGATGGGCCGACGATTATGGCAAAATTTATCTGTATTACCCCATCAACGAGGTGTGCGAGCTGCTACACTGTGGCCGTCAAAAAGCGGTGGACACACTGCGGGAGCTGCAATATGCAGATCTTGTATCAATCAAAAAGCAGGGTTGTGGAAAACCCAACCGTATCTACCCAAAACACTATGAAGCGGTTTCGAACGCCGACTTCAAGAAATCCGGTTGCGGAACGCCGGAAGCCTGAAAAACGAGTCTAATAAGTACGGTAATCCGCTTTCTTGAAGTACGAAAACCAGACGGTAGATAAAAAGAAAAAGATAAATATACTCAGTTTAATTCGATTCATTCCCTTCCTATCCGAGTTATTTTGTGTGGGATTTTCTGGTGAAAACCCCGGAATGGAAGGGGTGGGAAAGGAGCTCTATGAGAATTTTCTCAGGTTTTGAAATGATCTGTCTCCCCTCTGTGTATGGGAACAATCTTTGGCGGCTGTGTATCGCCGGGAAGGAGTGTGAGATGGACTGAAGTTGAGCCAGTAAGGTTTTGCTGTTGGGGCAACTCACCCATGGTCGGCCAAGAAAATCATCAGAATCCATACGAAATTGAACTGCCACAGTCCATCATAGATTCCTTCGCCCGATTCCTCGCACCTGAAATCCAGAAATTATTCGCCAGCGAAGAAGGGCGAAAGGAATTGGAAACATGGAAAAAGAAGTATTCTGATAAAAGTGAGGAATGAAGTAAAGTTCAAAGATAATATGCAAAGGGGCGCCCTATTTCGGGGCGTCCCTTTTTGTCGCAGCAATGAGGAGGAACGGTTTGTTCCATGGGGGTATTTCTCACACCTGAGATGGATAGGCGTTTTACCTACCCGCTCATGTTCGGTGCGTCGCGTTTTGCGATGTACCAGATTGAATCGAGAGCGCAGTATCCTTACAGAGTAAAAATGCGGAATTCGAGCTCTTATTTGGAAGGATAATACACCATAGCTATCGTTCTGAGCAAGGGGGGCGCTTTAAAAAGCCCTTTTGATGAAAACCATACTGCTCGATGGGATGGTATATTGCCACCCCATCTTCCAGGGTAGGCCCTATTTCAGAGCGTACCACACCATACACAAGGGTGTCGTAATTCACGACGCCCTCTGCTCTAAAATAGACCATAGGGTGCAGACATGAAAGCATTCGATAAGGAACGGTTTGCCCACTCATTGACTAAGAGCTATGCCGCTTCACGACAGCCCTTGAGATAATCAGGGTGCAACGATTCGTCACATCTCTGCAAAGGGGGCGGCATTTTAGCATACCCTTCAAAAGTGTTTGCAGAACGCGCAGCCACAGAATAAATTCTGTGTCCAGCGGGGGTATAGCACCCAACAAGCAGAGGATGTGAGTGTATATGAACACTCGCATTACTTGCGATGATCTGTCTATTATGATTGGGTACTGAATCCCAATAGATCATAAGCATACAAAAAACCAGAGGGTCAAGGCACATTGTACCTTGACCCTCTGGTTCTGTGTTGACATCACAACCACACTCTTACGGCAAAGCCGCCTTTAAAAAAGTAGGTGTTCGTGTAATGTCCATCTGGTGGAGATGACGGGAGTCGAACCCGTGTCCGAAAAGAGTTCTGCGCTAGTATCTCCGGGTGCAGATACGCCTACAGGGTTCCCCCGGCGGCAAGCGGGCGCACGCGCCGCCGCTTCGGTAGCTTCATGAGGTCATGACGGCCCGCAAAGCTTAAGGCCGTTCACGTTCAGTGCCTAAATGATGCCCTGGCCCTGTACGGCACTGGAACAGGCAGGACAGCCGCCTTTAATTAGGCAGCGACAGCTAATTTGTTGTTGTTAGCTATTTTTTTGAAGGCGTTTTACGTGTGTCCCTCGAACACGCCCCGCTGCTCTCGCTTCACTCTCCCCGTCGAAACCTTTACATCCCCATATATTGAAAAGCCCAAAACGGGCCTTTTCAGCGCTGCTGCGCCTTCAGCGCGCGGTCTATTTCGCGCTTGGCGCTGCGCACGGCCATATCCGCGCGCTTGTCATACAGCTTTTTGCCCTTGCACACCCCAAGGCAGAGCTTTGCCCTGCCGCGCTTGAAATACAGCTTCAGCGGCACCAGAGTGTTGCCCTGCAGCTTCTGCTGCTGGGCAAGGCGGCGTATCTCTGATTTATGCGCCAGAAGCTTGCGCCTGCGCACAGGGTCCCGGTTGAAGATATTTCCCTTTTCATACGGGCTGATGTGCATGCCCAGCACGAAAAGCTCACCATTTTCTATTTCCACCCAGGAGTCCTTCAAGTTCACTTCGCCAAGACGCAGGCTTTTCACTTCCGTGCCCGCAAGGGAAATTCCTGTTTCCAGCTGTTCCAGAACGAAATAGTCGTGCCTTGCCTTGCGGTTTTCCGCAATCAGCTTTTCCGCCGGATGCTGCGCGGCCATTTTCATCCCTTCCCTTCTTTCAAAGCTTCCCCTGCTGAGAATTTTACCATACGCTATTTTGCCGTTTTTGTCAAGCTGCGGCGCTCACAGCTCGCCGCGGTTGGCAAGGCTGCGGCCCAGCGTCACTTCGTCCGCATACTCCAAATTGCTGCCCACGGGCAGGCCATAGGCCAGGCGCGTGGCCTTCACGCCCAGAGGCTTTACCAGCCGCGCCACATACATGGCCGTCGCCTCGCCCTCCACCGTGGGGTTCGTCGCCATGATAATCTCTTTTACATCACCGCTTTGCAGGCGGGCCAGCAGCTCTTTGATGCAAAGCTGCTCGGCACCCACGCCGTCCATGGGTGAAATAAGCCCATGCAGCACATGGTAAAGGCCCTTGTACTCCCTTGTGCGCTCAAAGGCAGTCACATCGCGCGGCGTTTCCACCACGCAGATGGTGCTTCTGTCGCGCCGTTCGTCCTGACAGATGGGGCACACCTCATCTTCTGTGAAATTCTGGCACACCTTGCAGCGGTGTATCTTGGTGTGCGCCTCTTCTATGGCGCGTGCAAAGCGCAGAGCGTCCTCCTTTTCCATGCTCAACACCTGATAGGCCAGGCGCGTGGCACCCTTTCGCCCAATGCCGGGCAGCTTTGCAAACTCCTCTATCAGCCGTTCCAGCGGCGCCGCATTATACCCCATGGCCGCGCACGCCTCACAGGCCGAAGCCGCCCGGCAGGTTCAGCCCGGCAAGGGCGCCCGTCACAGAGGACATGCCCTGCTGGGTGGCCTCATCCACCACGCGCACAGCCTCGTTCACCGCGGCGGCCAGCAGGTCTTCCAGCATCTCAATATCCTCGGGGTCTACAATTTCGGGCTTCAGCTTCAGGGCGGTCACCTCATGGGCGCCCGTCATGGTGATTTCCACCATGCCGCCGCCTGCCGTCACAGTGTGGCTGGCGGCCTCCATCTCTTCCTGCTTTGCCTTCATGTCCTCCTGCAGCTTCTGCGCCTGCTGCATCAGCTGGTTCACATTCTGCTTTCCATAGCCCTGGGGCAGCCTTGCTTTCATAACGGTTTCTTTCCTTTCTGTTCATCTTCATATTCTACCTGCACGCCAAGCTGGGCCAACGCCTCCAGCGTCTGCTGTGCGGTGGGGGCGGCCGCAGCCGCCTTTTTGCCCGCCTTCTGATACGGGCCTATCAGGTAGCGTTTGCCGCTCACCTGCTCTATCACGTCTTTGATAAGGCCGGAGGAATACTCGTTGCGCCGCATAAACTCCAAAAACAGCTCTGTGCCGTCTATCCACACGCGCCTGCCGTCAAAATAAGCCTTTGTATCCTTCATATTGGCATACAGCAGCTGGTCTTTTTCCTGCATAGCGGCAACTATCTGCGGCCACTGGGCAAAAGGGGCCAGCTCGCCCGGCGCGCCTGCACGGGCCGCAGGCTTCGCAGCGGGAGCCTGTGAAACAGGTGCAGCTTTTTCAGGCGAAGGTGAAGGCTCAGACAAAGGCGCCTGTTCCGGGGCATGGAGCGGCGCTTCGGCCGGAGGCTCCTGTTCAGCCAGCTGCTCTGGTTCCGGCATGGGCTTCTGTGCCTGCGCTGGAGGCGGCATAGCGGAAGAGGCAGCCTCTTTTGACGCGGCACCCTCCCACGGAGGCGTATCTTCGGTACCGGCCTTTTGCTCTGCGGGTGCCTGAACGGGAGCCTGTGTTTCTGCCATGGCCTGGGTCGGCACAGCCGGGATGACAGGCGTAGCCGCAGCTGTAAACGGGCGCACAGCCTCCTGCTGTGGCGCCGAAGCAGGCTGAGGCCGCGGCGCGGGTGTGGCCGGCTGGGCAGCCCGCATTTCCTGAGGCTGGCACAGGTTGAACAGAGCCAACTCCAGCTCGATGCGTGCATCCGTCCCCTTCCCCATCTTATCCAGTGCGTCGCTCAGCACCTTCACGGCGCACACGGCGGCCTGCGGCGAAACGCTTCGCGCGGCCTGCTCATAACGCGCCTGCTCTTCGGCACTTGTGCCCATTAAAAGCTCCTGCCCGCCGGGCACGCCGGCCAGTAGAAGGTTGCGGTAGTGCAGGATAAGCTCGTCACACAAGCGCTTTACATCCACAGATTTCTCGCGCAGCTGCGCCACCAGCGCCAGCACCCCTGCGGCGTCCGCGCGCAGAACTGCATCGCTGATGTCGAACAGATAGCCCTTATCGGTCACGCCCGCCATGCGGCGCACAAGCTGCTGCGTCACCTCGCCGCCAACGCCTGCGCATGTATCCAGAATGGAAAGCGCATCGCGCATGGCGCCGTCCGCCAAGCGGGAAATAAGCTCTGCCGCATCCTTCGCAAGCTGGATGCCCTCCTGCCCGGCCACATACAAAAGCCTGGCTTCGATATCCTGCGGCTTGATGCGCATGAAGTCGTACCGCTGGCAGCGTGAAAGAATCGTGGCCGGCACCTTGTGTATCTCGGTAGTGGCCAGAATGAATATCACATGCGCGGGCGGCTCTTCCATGATTTTCAAAAGCGCATTGAACGCCGCTGTGGAAAGCATGTGCACCTCGTCAATGATATATACCTTATAGGTGCACTGGCTGGGCGTGTAGGCCGTTTCATCGCGCAAATCGCGAATATTATCCACGCCGTTATTGGAGGCAGCGTCTATTTCCACCACGTCCATGATGCTGCCGTTGTCGATGCCCTTGCAGATGTCACATTCGCAGCACGGGTCTGCCCCGTTGCGGTGCGGGCAGTTGACAGCCTTGGCAAATATCTTGGCACAGGAGGTTTTGCCCGTGCCGCGCGTGCCGGTGAATAGATAGGCATGGCCTATTTTTCCATGGATGATCTGGTTTTGCAGCGCGGCAGTGATGCCCACCTGGCCCACAACATCGGAAAACGTTTTGGGCCGCCATTTACGGTACAGCGCACGGTACATAGGGGCGCCCCCTCCCTTTCGTGATGGCAATAAAAAGCGGACAAGGCCACAGGCGCATCCGAAAACGCCCGGTGTGCTGCTTGGCATGCAGAGGGCAGGAGACCTGCGGCGCACAGAGCATACCACTTAATGCTGCTCGGTTCCCCGCCTGACATGGTTCATGGCGCCCCATCGCACAGGGCCCACCCTCTGCATGCCAAACAGCGCACGCTTTCCGCCCTGTCCGGCAATATGGCTGCCTGCGCCCTGCGCAAACAGCTGTAGTATATTATAATACAAAGCCGCGCTGATTGCAAGGCTGGGACGAACATTGCAAAAAGCTTGTGTGTAGGACTACAATACATATTGGACAAATGAATAAAAAGGATGAAGGATAAGGCCTCATCGGTTAAAGTTGAAGTTGCGGACAACAACTCAACGAGAGGGGGCCATATCCTTCATGAGCAAGAGTATAACACAAGACATGGCGTACCGGCAATCCCTGATGAAATATGTGGAGAAGTACAGCGTGAGCCGTGCCAGCCGGAAGTATAACAAGAGCCGGTCGTACATCTACTTCTGGAAGGTCCGGTGGGATGGGACCGTGCAGTCCTTGGCTTGCCAGTCCCGGCGCCCCCACGGCCACCCCAACCAGCACACAGAGGCGGAGCTGAAGCTGATCCGGGATATGCGCCGCCGCAATCCGGATTTGGGCATGGTGGAGCTGTGGCACCGGCTGCGACAGCGGGGTTACACACGCCGTCCGGAGAGTTTGTTCCGGGTCATGCGGAAACTGGGGCTGTTTCCAGCAGCCGAGAAGAAAAAAGCCTGCAAACCCAAGCCTTACAAGCAGATGACCTATCCCGGCCAGCGGGTCCAGGTGGATGTGAAAGTAGTGCCCCGCAAGTGCATTGCGGACCCGGAACTGCGCCTGTTCCAGTACACCGCCATTGACGAGTTTACCCGTCTGCGCTTCCTGGCCGCCTACCCCGAACAAAGTACTTCCTCTTCCGCCGACTTCCTGGAAAGGTTGGTCAAGTGGTATGCCCGCCGGGGCATCCGGGTAGAGTGTATCCAGACCGACAACGGGTTTGAGTTCACCAACCGCTTTTCCTCCAGCAAGCGGGATCTTCCCACCCTGTTCGAAGCAGCTGCTGCCAGCCTCGGAATCCGGCATAAACTTATCCGTCCCTATACCCCGCGCCACAACGGCAAAGTAGAGCGCAGCCACCGCGAGGATCAGAAACGCTTTTATTCCTGCCACTGCTTTTACTCCCTGGACGACTTTGCAAAGCAGCTTGCCGTCCACAACCGCCGCTCCAACAATTTCCCTATGAGGCCCCTCCACTGACTTTCTCCCTCAGAGTTCGCTGTCCAATATGTTTGACAAACCTACAGGGACGAACATTGCAAAAAGCTTGTGCCGGGCGCCGCGGCATGGTATCTTAAAAGAAAAAAGAAAGGCGGAACGTGTGATGTTCGTTCCGGCAGAGAAAAGCCACCTTCCTCTTGTGGCCGCGCTGGCGGCGGAACTATGGCCCAAGCACACGAAGGAGGAACTGGCGCAGGAATTTGCCTCTGTGCTTGGCAGTGAAACCGCCGCCGTGTTTCTTGCCCTGGAAGACGGCGCAGCTGCCGCCTTTTCACAGTGCAGCCTGCGGCACGACTATGTAGAGGGCACGCAAAGCAACCCTGTCGGCTATCTGGAAGGGATTTATGTAACGCCGGGCTGCCGCGGCAAAGGGCTTGCCCGCGGTCTTTTGGCGCAGTGTGAAGCATGGGCGGCCGCCCGCGGATGCCGCGAGTTTGCCAGCGACTGCGAGCTGGGAAACACCGCCAGCCTTGCCTTTCACATGAAAACAGGTTTTTCAGAGGCAAACCGCATCATCTGTTTTACAAAAGAATTAAAAGGATAAGGAAAAGGGCGCTGCACGCGCCCTTTCTGCCGCATTCGCATTAAAGAAGATATTCAAAAATACGGTATGTGAGGAAGTCCACTTCCTCCGCCCGCAAACAGTAATCCACATAGCCGCCGCGACGCCTTCTGTCTAAAAAGCCCGCCGCATGCGCGGCACCTGCCGCCCACTGTGCGCGCGCCAGATGATGCGCCGGCTCTGCCAGCACATGCATGGCAAACACCATTTCTTCCAGAGGAGAAAGGTAAAATATGCCCTCCACCCCATTCTCTTCACATGTGCCCAGCCGCATGCGCAATGCCCCTTTCAGAACAACGTAAAGCTGCCCGTTCTGCGGCCATGCCGTTCAGCAATGTGAAGCGCCGCCGCGGTAAGCAGGTACAGCAGTATTATAATGCACGCACCGGCAAAAAGGAAGGGACGCAGCTGTGCCATACGCGCACCGGCCAGAAAAGCCCGGCGCACCCCTTCCAGCGCATAGGTAAGCGGGAATAGAGCGCCGGCGCACTTGGCCCACAGCGGAAACACCTCCACAGGAACCTTTACACCGCTGAATATCTCCATGGGTTCCTCCAGCAGAGTGAACACAAAGTCGGAATCGCGGGAATATAAAAACAACGCGTTCAGAAATACGCCCCACAGCACAGCCATACAGCACGCCATGGAAAGCGCGGCAGCGCAGGGCAGAAACGCGCCGGCCAGCACCTGGCTGTGGCCAAGCAGCACCGCTGCGCCGAAGGACACCATCACGGCGGTGCCCTCCACAAGTGAGGCAAGCGCATTTCCCAGCAAAATGGCGCCTCTGTTCGCTGGGGAGAGATAAATCAATTCCAGCGTGCCGGAAAATCTTTCCTGTGAAAAACGCCAGGCAGACTGTACAAGGCAGCGAAAAAACGACATGCACAGGTAGCCCAGCATCAAATACGCCACAAGGTTCTGATCAGTCAGGTACGGCACTGTGCTTTGCCCGACGTCAAACACCTGCATGCTGAAACAGGCCGTGATAAAATTCAGCGCGGGCCACACGAATAAAGAGATATAAATAAGCTTTGAGTGAAAGTAATTGCGGTGCTGCTTTTTCATTTCGGCCCACACCACGCCGCAAGCACACCGCATTACACACCCTCCTTTGCAAGCCGAATTACCGCATCCTCCAGGCTGGGCGCCTGCTCATGCAGCTCGTATAAAGCAAGGCCCTGCTGGGTGCAAAAGCGCGAGATGGCCAAGGAAAGGTCTTGCTTACAGGTCACATATATCTCGCCGCCGCGCGCCTCCACAGCGGCTTGTGCGTCCTGTGCGCATAGCGCGCTGCGCATCGGCCCGCACACCCGCCGGGCATCGGCCCGTACGCGCAGTACATAGCTGCGGCGGCCGAAAATCTCTTTTGTCAGCTGCTGTGCAGTTCCCTCGCACAGCACGCGGCCCTTGTCTAAAATATAGATATAGTCGCACAGCTCTTCTATTTCCCCCATGTAATGGGAAGTGAGCAGGATGCCTTTGTTCTCCTGCCTTGCCAGGCGAAGCACATGGTGCCGAAGCTCTCTGGCCACAACAGCGTCAAGGCCAATGGTCGGCTCGTCCATAAAGAGATAGGCCGGGTCGTTGATGAGCCCGCGCGCTATCTGAAGGCGCTGCTTCATGCCCTTGGAAAATGTCTCCACCGGAATGTCCTCTTTGCCGACAAGGCCCACAAGTGCCAGCAGCGCCTCGCTTCTTTCGCGCAGAAGCTGAGGCTCTAGCCCGTACAGGCGGCCAAAATAGGCCAGATTTTCCCGCGCGGTAAGGCGCCAGTATATCATGCGCTCGCCGCCCGCCACCATGTTTACGCGCTGCTTTACGCTGCGCGGGGAGGCCACCGCATCTGTGCCGTCCAGCGTGTAGGTGCCCGCCGTGGGATCCAAAAGCGTGGTGAGCATTTTGATGGTGGTGGTTTTTCCTGCACCGTTCAGGCCCAGCAGGCCCACGATTTTTCCCCTGGGCACGCTAAGTGAAACATCCCTTACCGCTTCGACCTTCAGCTTTTCCGTATGAAAAAAGCCGCGCCGCCGCTTCGTGGTAAAGGTTTTGCATAAATGCTCTGCCCTCAGCATGGTCACCCCTCCATTTTTTCAAGCGCAAGCTTTTCTGCGCGCTTTGTACAAAAAAGCCCCACCGCCAGATAAGCCGTGGAAATACACGCCGTGTACGCCATCAGGCCTGCCAGCTCCGCAGGGCTGCTGCCCTGTATCAGGGCGCCGCGCACCAGAGAAACAGCCGGCGTAGCAGGCACGAGCCATGCCGCAAGGCGCAACCAGAAGGGCAGATATTCCACCGGAAATGTCACCCCGCACAACAGCATCATAGCAACAAACAGCGTATTTTGTGAAATGAAGGTGTCGCGCGTAAGCAGCATCACGCACCCCAACACCATAGAAACAGCGAAAGCTGCATACAATGCCAGCGGAAGCACAGCCAGAAAGGCGGCAAGCCCCTGCGGCTGCACGCGAAGCCCAAACGGCACCGCGGCGGCAGCAAAAACGGCCAGTTCGCCAAATGTCGCCACTGTCTGCACCAGCATGGTGCCCAGGAAATATTCTGTGCGTCGGAACGGCGCAAGCATCAGGCTTTCCAGCGTGCCCTCGCGCAGCTCGCTGATCAGGCTTCGGCTGACGTTCAGGCAGGTGCGCACTACAAACAGATATACCACGCTGCCCACCGCTACATAGCTCATATAATCCGCCGTTCCGGCAGCCTGCACAAAGTGCGGGGAAAGGCTGCCGCCAAATAAGCAATGGTAGGCAAGCCAGGCCCCCAGCAGGGTATAAAGCCCTGTCAGTGTATTGCCGATAAAAAAATTCATCGGGTAAGCGCGCACCCGTATCATCAGGTTCTTTTTAACGGTGGCGCGCAGCACGCCCAAATTCATTGTTCCGCCTCCCTCGCCCGGCCGTCTGATTTCCGTTTTGTGAAATCCGTCCGCCTTCTTCTTTTGCCTGGGGCATTATAGCAGGCTTTGCCTGTTTGTCAAGCTTTTTCATTTCGCCCCACCGCCCCTGCATCAGAAAGCCCCTCCGGCTGCCGGCAAAAAGCCCCCATGACGGCTGGTACTGCCGCCACAGAGGCTTTTTATCTTTTGTAATATATCCATCTGCAAGGCGCAGGCGCCGGGTCCGCTCAGCCACCTCACCAGCCCGGCTTTGCCACCGGCAGCCATATCTCGAAGCAGGCATCCTGCGGGTTCTGCGTCTGGTACACTTCAATATCCGGCGCGTCCCCGTATTCATAGCCAGAGCCGGGCAGCCATTCTGTCACGATGCGCCTTTCCAACTCCTGAACGGCCCCCGGCATGGCGCCCCTGCCGGGAAACACCGCCCAGGCTGCGGCAGGCACCTGCGCACTCTGCGCCCATGCGGGCGGCGCCTGTGTGCTTGCCACAGCTACCCAGTAGCGCCAGTGCTCATTTTGCGTCTGACTGCTGACGCCCAGCAGGCCGCGCGGCTGTGTGTCCATCAGGGCCATCAGCTTTTCCACCAGCCCTTCTGCCGCAGCGCGCGCCCACAGGGCGGGCGCGTGTTCAAAATTCTGCTCCATTTCGCTGCCGATATCTGCGCTGATGCCTATAATGGAAAAGGCGCCGTGTCTTTCAATGCGGTATTCCAGCGCTGCGCCGCCCGTCAGGGCGAGATGGAAGCGAACAGGCGGGTACGCCTTCAGCACAGCGCCCTCGTTTTTGGCTTCGCTGGGCGCTATGCCGTGCACGGCTTGAAAAGCGCGGTTAAATGCCGTGGGCGAGGCGTAGCCATAACGCAGGGCCACATCGGTTATCTTGCCGCCGTTTTGCAATTCTTCTGCGGCCAGCGACATTTTTCTGCGCCTGAGATACTGTGACAGAGGCATGCCTGCCACATAGGCGAACATGCGCTGAAAGTGAAAAACGGAACAGCCCGCAAGGCGGGCCGCGGCTTCCACATCCGGCGGCTGTGTCAAATCTCTTTCTAAAAAACGTATCGCTTTGTTAAAGCATTGCGCCCAATCCATGCTGCATCATCCCTCATTCACGTTCTGCATTTGCTGTGATGATACCATCCTACCACATATCAAAGCAAAAAACCTCTCTTTTCCCGTGCGGAAAAAGAGAGGCTTTTAGACTGCACCCCATTTGTTAGGCAGTATGGTATACTGAATAACAAGTGGGGCGCATTGCTATGCTAAAAGGAATACCAAACAAACGATACACACCGGAATTCAAGAAAATGGTGATAGAGACCATATAGGAGGAAAAGCTGAGTTACAGTGAAACAGCAAGATGGTTCGATGTAGGAGATCATGCTCGACAAAGCTTTTTCAACCATACCGGATGGAACAGTTCTGATTCCCCACTCCGACCAGGGCTGGCAATACTAGAATAAGCAGTACCAGCAGATGCTCAAATCAAAAGAAATCGGGCAAAGTAAGTATGAGCCGCAAAGGAAAACTGCCTGGACAATGCAGCGGCCGAAAACTTCTTCGGCCTGCTCAAGAGTGAATTGTTTGAATGGAAAAGTTCCACTCTATGCAACACTTCACAAAAGAACTCATTGACTATCTGGACTACTATAATAACCGACGGATTAAGACAAAGCTAAAGGGCCTGCCGCCTGCGATTCACAGACAACAAGCCCTTTCGGTTGTTTGAACAATTCTTATTTGAATTATTGTCTAACTTTTTGGGGTCACTTCATTTTATTGTTCTGGCCGCTTACAGCTTTTCCACGCCAAGCGTCATGGCCTCGCCGTTCAAATCCCACTCTTTGGTAATGCCGCCAAGGCTGCCAAGCACCACGGTGTCGGCATTCACCCCGGCCTTTACCTCGGCCTCATGCGCCTTGAGCACACCGGCCAGCCTGTCATTGCCCGCGGCATACAGGCAGATTCGGTCCGCCACATGGAAGCCTGCCTCTTTGCGCATCGTCTGCACCTTGCTTATCACCTCGCGTACATAGCCTTCCTCCACTAGGGCGTCCGTCAGCTGCGTGTCCAGTGCGACGGCTACGCCGCCCTCCTCCATTGTATGGTAGCGGCCTGCCTGCACAGTTTCAATAAGAAGATCCTCGGGTGCAAGCGTCACGCTGCCGCCGGGCAGAGCAAGGGCCAGCGCACCGGTGGAATCCAGCTCGCGCTTGGCCTGTGCGCCGTTCAGCCCGGCCAGAGCCGTGCGTATCTCACCCAGGCGCTTGCCGTATTTGGGGCCCAGCGTTTTGAGCTGCGGCTTGAAGACATAGTTCGCAAACTGCGTCATATCGTCCGTAAAAGACACCTGTTTCACATTCAGCTCGTCTTCGATAATGGCGCGGTACATCTTGTCCAGCGGCGCGTCCGCCCTGACGTAAAGGGCCGCAAGCGGCTGGCGGTTTTTGATATTGGCGCCGTTGCGCGCAGAGCGCGCCAGCACCACCACACGCAGAACTAGGTCCATCTGCTGCTCCAGCGCCGGGTCTGTCATGCTCTCGTCCGCCACGGGGAAATCGCACAGGTGCACGCTTTCCGGCGCGGCCTTATCCACGCTTCGCACAAGGTTCTGGTAGATGCTCTCCGCCATGAAGGGAACGAACGGTGCGGCAGCCTTGGCCGTGGTGACAAGCGCGGTATACAGCGTCATGTAAGCGTTGATATTGTCCTGTGTGAGGTTTTCCGTGGCAAAGCGCGCGCGGCTGCGGCGCACATACCAATTGGAGAGGTCGTCCACAAAGTCCTGCAAGGCGCGGGCGGCCTCCGGCACGGCATAGGCCGCCAGGTTTTCGTCCACGGCCTTCACCATGCTGTTCATTTTAGAGAGCACCCAGCGGTCCATCGCGCCAAGCGCGGCCATCTCCAGCGTGTGCTTCGAAGCGTCGAATTCGCAGATGTTGGCATACAGCACAAAGAAGGCGTATGTGTTCCACAGCGTGCTCATAAATTTGCGCTGGCCCTCCAGCACTGCCTTGCCGGAAAAACGCTTGGGCAACCAGGGCGCGCAGCAGGTGTAGAAATACCAGCGGATGGCGTCCGCCCCATAGGTTTGCAGTGCCTCGAACGGGTCTACCGCGTTGCCCTTGGACTTGGACATCTTCTGCCCGTTTTCGTCCTGCACATGGCCCATAACGATGGCGTTTTTGAACGGTGCCTTATTGAACAGAAGCGTGGAAATAGCCATTAGGGAATAGAACCAGCCGCGCGTCTGGTCCACTGCTTCGCTGATAAAATCTGCCGGGAACTGACTCTCGAACAGCTCTTTGTTTTCAAACGGATAATGATGCTGTGCAAAGGGCATGGCCCCAGAATCGAACCAGCAGTCTATCACCTCCGGTGCACGGCGCATTTCTTTGCCGCAGTGCGGGCAGCGGATGGTGACTGCGTCGATGAACGGGCGGTGCAGCTCGATTTCTTCCGGGCAGTTTTCGCTCATCTGCTTCAGCTCTTCAATGCTGCCCACCGCATGCCGGTGGCCGCATTCACATTCCCAGATATTCAGCGGCGTACCCCAGTAGCGGTTGCGGCTGATGCCCCAGTCCTGCACGTTTTCCAGCCAATCGCCAAAGCGCCCCTTGCCGATAGATTCCGGCACCCAATTCACTGTATTGTTGTTGCGGATAAGGTCTTCCCTTACGGCCGTCATTTTGATAAACCAGGAGTCGCGCGCGTAATAGATAAGCGGCGTGTCGCAGCGCCAGCAGTGCGGGTAGCTGTGCTCGAACACCGGCGCGCTGAACAAAAGCCCGCGCTGGCGCAGATCCGCCAACACCTCTTTGTCTGCGTCCTTACAGAAAACGCCCGCCCATTTGGTTTCCTTCGTCATTTCGCCCCTGGCGTCCACAAGCTGCACAAAGGGCAGGCCATAGCGGCGCCCCACCTGCGAGTCGTCCTCACCGAAGGCAGGCGCGATGTGCACGATGCCGGTGCCGTCCGTCAGGGTGACGTAATCGGCGCAGGTGACGTACCAGCATTTTTCCTTCGGGCTTACAAAGTCGAACAGCGGGGTGTATTCCCGGAATTCCAGGTCTCTGCCCACAAAGCGTTCCAGCACGTCGTAGGCGCCCTCTCCCAGCACAGCGTCGGCCAGCGCGGCGGCAAGATAATATACAGTACCCTCCTCGCGCATTTTCACCTTCACATATTCCTCAGCCGGGTTCACGCACAGCGCAACGTTGGAGGGCAGCGTCCAGGGCGTAGTCGTCCATGCCAGATAATATGTGTTTTCTTCATCCTTCGCCGCAAACCGTGCAATGGCGCTGCGCTCCTTCACGTCCTTATAGCCCTGCGCCACCTCGTGGCTGGAAAGCGGCGTTCCGCAGCGCGGGCAGTACGGCACTATTTTGAAGCCTTTATACAGAAGCCCCTTTTCCCAAATCTGTTTCAGCGCCCACCATTCCGATTCGATATAATCGTTCTCGTAGGTGACATACGGGTGCTGCATATCGGCCCAGAAGCCCACGGTGTCAGAGAAATCCTCCCACATACCCTTATATTTCCAAACGCTCTCCTTGCATTTTTCAATAAAGGGCTCCACGCCGTATTTCTCTATCTGTTCTTTGCCATCCAGCCCAAGCAGCTTTTCCACTTCCAGCTCTACCGGCAGGCCATGTGTATCCCACCCGGCCTTGCGCGGCACCATATAGCCTTTCATGGCGCGGTAACGCGGGATCATATCCTTGATGCAGCGTGTTTCCACATGGCCGATATGCGGCTTTCCATTTGCCGTGGGCGGGCCGTCGTAGAAAGTATAGGTCGGGCCGTTCTTTCTGGAATCGATACTCTTTTCAAAAATATCGTGCTCCTTCCAGAACTTTTCAATGGCCTTTTCGCGCGCGACAAAATCCAGATTTGTGGGCACTTTTTCGTACATCGTTGCTCCAGCTCCTTTTCGCTTACAAAAAATCCGCCCTGCTGCAAGCAGGGCGGAAAATTCCGTTGTACCACCTATTTGCTGCGTACCATCATACGCGCCCCCGGTAACGGCGG
>ENA-ORTH01000932-ORTH01000932.1-human-gut-metagenome-genome-assembly--contig:-NODE-932-length-33239-cov-18.741743_pt1 | contig 33239 bp, 30 predicted proteins | sample MGYA00241914_ERZ509192 | MGnify/ENA primary metagenome ERZ509192 (study PRJEB26280, sample SAMEA2338826) | human gut metagenome | biome: human gut; feature: human-associated habitat; material: faeces... | reverse complement strand
CCCGCTGAGCTGGGCCTATGCCGGAATCTCTCCCACAGAAACCACCGAAGAGCCAAAAAAGGCGCAGTCGTTGCATCTGCCGTAGGCGTGATCATAGCCATTGCCTCATTCTTTATCTGACACATTGGTGATCTAGGGGCGATATCGTAGGAATACGACCGGGAGAGCCGGGACCAGATTGCCCGGGTTGCCCGGTCGGCTCGCGCGACGGCGCGGCGGTTCCGCAGAAAGCTCTCCGGACTTCACGCCGTTTCTGATCGCATTGTAGACAGTCATCTCGTCTTCGCAGTCGGCGAGCACGCGGTGTGCGTCGTCGTTTTGGATGTCCAGTAAATCTCGAAGGTCCTCCATGCACCAGCGTCCGAGATTTGGCCATGCGCGTTGCGCGAGCTGATAAGTGTCGATTGCGATGTTGTAGTTAAAGTCCATGCCAAAGCCGTCCCAGGCAGAACGGCTTTGTTTCCTTGATTATCAACTTCATCCGGACACTTCCCGCATTCATCCGTGTGTGTACGGATGAATGCGGGGTTCAATACCCCGGCGGCCTGATCGGCAGGCCGCCGGGAACTCTCACTCCTCGATAAAAGCCGGCACCCGGTTAGTCCTACGCATCTTGAAATCGCCAGTCTCGTGGGAGACGTAGAGAATGCCGTCCATCCCATCTCGCGATGCATATGAAAGGTGAACAGAACCGCAATCCGCTCCATCATCGTCGAGAAGATCGAACGAATTCGGGTCGCTCGTTGCGGCCAAACGACCACACAGACAAGAGCCATCGCCATTACAGATTTGCCATTCCATGTCTTCGCCTGCAAGAATCGCCATAGACGGCCCGGTCGCGCCATCGTTGACATACATCCCGTCTATGCCAAAACCGTTTTCAGCGCCATCGATGAACGACTGCTCGGACCTATACCTCGCGAATGATGCGCACAGCGCCATTGCAAGACAAAGTACAAAGCCAACAATCGCTATCTTTGCATAGCTCTTGCCTATCATGTCATTCACCTCCCTCGTATGTATCGAGGTATTCCTGCTTGAGCGTCTGCGAGGACGACTCGATCTTTTCCACGAGCGTGCCGGCCTCGATGAAGTAGAACGAGTTGGTGAGGTCTGCCAGGTCGTCGAGCAGATGGCTTGAAATGAGCACGCTGCGTCCCCGCGCCACCTCGCTGCGCATCGCGTCGCAGGAGGTTTTCCGCTTTCCCGGATCGAGGCCGTTCAGCGGTTCATCGAGGATGAGGTACGGGCAATCGGTCGCTATCGCCATGGCAAGCTTTACCTGCTGCTTCATTCCTGTCGAGAGTTTACGGGTCGGCTTGTCGAGATATGGGGAGATTCCGAGGGAGTTGCAGAGCGAGTCGATGTCGGCGGCCGATTTCCACGCCTCCCTAACGAAAGCAAGGTGCTCGAGGGCCGATAGCGTGGGATAGAGATCCGTGCCGCCCGAAGAGCTCAGGTAGACGAGTTCTGCAAATTCGGCTGATCGACGTTGGCAGATTCCGTCTGCCACCAGGCTTCCCGAGCGGATGCGGGTGGGAAATTGGCCCGACAGCGCTTCAAGAAGGGTGGTTTTCCCCGAGCCGTTGGGAGCAATGAGGCCCGCCGCCGTTCCCGGGCTCAGGAAAAGCGACCCGATTGAAAGTATCGTCGTGCTTCCGTATCCCACGCTCACGTCCAGAAGCTCGAGCCCATGGTGCTTTTTCGCGGGTCCAGGCTGTTTGGGGGAACGTGCCGCAACGGCGCCGACCGCAAAAAAGACCGCGACGTATATCAGGGCCACGGCAAGCATCGATGCGCTGCCTGAACCGGAGCCAATGAATTCCGTCGGGAAGCATCCCACGTAGCCCGTTGCCTCGATAGGCGAGAATACGGCCAGCGGCAGGAGCCCGAGCACGGCGTTATGCTCCAGCGCCGAATCGGACAGTAACGGGAATGCCGGGGCCGCGACAAGCAGCGCGGAGGCAAGGGGGCCCGCGAGGACGCGCCTCGTTGCGGTCGATAGGACGACGGAACAAACGGATATCAAGGTTCCGCCCGCAAGAAGCGCGATAAGCAGGGCTGTGAAGACGTCTCCCGCAGTCGTGGTGGTAAGCGCGCCGTCATGGAAGAAGGCGATCGGGTACCCAATTTGCCCGAAGCCGTTTAGGGCCAAGGCGTAAATGCCCCCGGGTGCAAGGCCGGCGAGGAGCATCGCGGTCCCCGCGGCGATTATCGAAAACACGGTCTGGATAAGGCGCCGGAATTTGGGCACGGGCGCCTTCGCCGCCAGGGTCGCAGGCCTTGTGGCCCCGAGCAGGAGTATCGACGAGAGAAGGAAGGGAATGAAGGGAAGGAAAGACGGCACCATGGCAATGGCGTAAGGCAGGAAGGAAAGGAGCGGCAGATCGCTTGCGGAGGCTGGAATGTGCGTGATGCCGGAACTGCTCAGAGCACGGCAATATGCGAGCTCCGCGTCATTGGTCTCTCGGTCTCCCACGATGGACCCGGATTGGAAGCCTTCGTCCATGAGCGCGTAGTAGCTCTCGGCAGAATCGAGAAAGGCGGCGTCGGTTTGGGCGGCAAGAGCGGCGTTCGCGTATCTTGCAAGCTCCGCGTCGACTTGCTGCTCTGGCGATAGGTCTGTGCCGTTGGCCTGGGGCGCGCGCGTATTGAATGCGTCGACAAAGCTCTGCATGCCCTGTTTCATAAAGAAGGGCCCGTAGATGGGTGAATTGAACGCAATGGGGATGGAGAAGGCTGCGGCGAGAACGAGCGTAGAGATCCATACGGCCCTGTCTCTTAGGATTAGTTTGAGAAGAAGTCGACAGTACATTTAGAAGCACCTACATTTCCCAAAGCATCGTTAGATTAATAATGACAGACCGAATGAAGATGCGTGCGACGGGGGCGAGGCGAATGGCTGAGCGGTATCGATACGCGGGTTCAACGGTATCACATTGACCACATAGCTCCTGAATCCGCAGTTGATTAGAAACAGGAGGGCCCACCTGCGGGAACCCAGAGAGACGACGATTCGGGGCTCCTACCCCCGTTGATTAAGTCATCGGCTGCACCGCGCTCCTCGAAGCCGATAATATGCTATCTGGACAAACCGCGCTGAGCTGGTAAAATTTACATACGTGGAAATGCGCTACTTGCGCTATTTGCGCGTGTTTTAACAAAATTAGCACAGGTCAGGGTCATTCTGACCCCGCTGGGGTCAAGGGGTCGCTGGTTCGAATCCAGTCGTCCCGACCAGAAGTTTGCAGGTCAGGCACCTAGTGCCTGACCTTTTTTTATCAAGAATCAACGTGGTAAGCAACGAAGAATCAGCGGTTTTCTTGATCGATACTTTCGCTCAACAAAAACTTGTACGCCAGCCTCCAAAAACGACAATTTATGACATGTTTGGAGGCTGATGTACACGAATGCGAAATCCCCCGCCGCCTAAAAGCACCCTCCACATGTCTGGACTCTCTATGGCTTGGCTGGATAGACATCGCCGGAACGGGTATAGTATCGAAAGTTTTGTCGTTTACCAGCGGGGGAGTCCTGTGGGCATCAAAAAGAAGATCAAAAAAGAGCTTATCGGCACTTCCGATTACCCGTCGAATAAGATCTTTACGATCTCCAATTTCATTACCTTTACGCGCCTGGTCCTCACGCTCGTTTTCTTGTACCTGTTTGTGACGGACAACAACCGCGTCGTCGCCATCGTGATCTATGCCATCGCCGCCTCCACCGACTGGATGGACGGACAGATCGCCCGCATGACCAAGACGGTCTCGTGGCTCGGCAAAGTCATGGACCCCATCTGCGACCGCGCGCTCTTGTTTACGGGCGTTCTGGGTCTGGTGGTGCGCGGCGAGTTGCCCATCTGGGTCTGCGTACTCATCATCGGTCGCGATATCTATCTGGGTATCGGGTCGCTCATCGTGCGCCATTACCACCCTCGCCCCATCGACGTCGTCTTCCCCGGAAAGATTGCGACAGCGCTGCTCATGACCGGCTTCTCGCTCATGCTGCTCGGTTTCCCCGTTATTGACGGGCTGCATCTTTTACCTTCAACCCTTACGGCCTTCCCGGGTCTCAACGGAAGCTCGGTGCCCCTCGGCATCTTCTTTGTGTACGGCGGCGTGATCTTCTCCATGCTCACGGCTGTCATCTACTCCATTAAGGGCGGAGCGGCCATTAAACAGGCTCTCGCACATCCCGAGGACGAGGACATCGACTTTCTGAACCCTGAAATCGAAGACTGATTCGTTGGGGTATGATTACGTACGGTTCATTATTTGCGGCACGTCCGCGATAAGTTAGGGGTTGTCATGGACAACATGGTTAACAATATGCCTCAGAATGATAAGACCGCTGACGCTACCTGCGTATTCCGCGTGCCTTCAAGCGACGTCACCGTTCCCGACCTCATGGCCAACGTGCGCATCACCGCCCCCGTTCTGTCCATCGTCAAGGGTCCGCAGACCGGTGCCGCCTTTGAGCTCGAGGACGACGTGACCACCATCGGCCGCGATCCTGCAAACGGCATCTTCCTCAATGACATGACCGTTTCGCGCAGCCACGCGCGCATTATTCGCGAGGGCCTCGGCGCTCGCATCGAGGACTTGGGATCGCTCAATGGCACCTGGGTCGACGGTGCCATCGTCAATGCAGCCCCGCTGCACGACGGTTCTTCCGTCCAGATCGGTACGTTTACGCTCATCTACCACGAGAGCACGCCGGAGCGCATCGAAACCGGTGAGTAGGGCATGGCCGAACGCAACTATCTGAGTATCGGCCAAGTCGTCAACCTACTTCGAGGCGCATACCCCGATCTTTCGAACTCAAAAATTAGATTTCTAGAGGATGAGGGGCTCATTACCCCTCATCGTACGCCTAAGGGATACCGTCAGTACTCCAAGGAGGACGTTGATCGCCTGGAGGTCATTCTGCACTTGCAGAAGACTCGCTACATGCCACTCAACGTGATTAAGCAGCGCTTGGAAAACGCCACGGACCTGTCAACGCTCGCTTACGAGGTGGGCTTGCTGTCCGATGTTCCGCTCAAGACGGAGCCCAAAGAGACTAAGCAAAAGCTGCATCCCATTGAGACCATTCCCGATATGCTGGGCGTCGAGATTTCGTTTATCCGCTCGCTCGCCGAGAACGACCTCATTCGCATCATCAAGAGTCCGCAGAATCGTGAGCTCGTCGATGGTCGCGATTTCCCGATCATCCGCTACTGCTCCGAGCTGTCACGCTTCCATATCGAGCCGCGCAACCTGCGTCAGTACGTGTCTTCCGCCAACCGCGAGTCCTCTATGTTTGAGCAGGTGCTCGTGAGCATGCTCGGAATGGATACCTCCGATGACGAGCGCGACGCCAAGCTCGAGCGTGCGTTTAAGAAGCTTCACGACCTGACCGAGGGTGTGCACACTGCGTTGCTCAAGAACCGCGTTTTTGAGTCGCTCAACGCCGTGGTCGAGGACGCCGACATCGATGCACTCGATGAGGAAATCACTCGCTGCGAGTCCACCAAGGCCAAAAACGAAGAGACAGCCGCGCCGGCTTCGCACGAGGATTCTCTCGTAAAGCCGCTCAAGGTCGTCGCCCCTTCGCAATCCGGCACCGCCACCGCGGGCATATAACCGCTGCTGAAATTTCGGCAACCCATTGAAAGGTCATGCAATGTACGACTTCGAATCTCAAATCGTCGATATCCCCGACTATCCCGAGCCCGGAGTCATCTTTAAGGACATCACGCCACTCTTTGGCAATCCCGAGGCGCTCAAAGCCATGACCGATGCCCTCGCCGAGCACTTTGCCGGCATGGGAATCACCAAGGTCGTGGGTCCCGAGGCTCGCGGCTTTATGGTTGGCGTACCGGTGGCTGTAGCCCTTGGCGCCGGCTTTGTTCCCGCACGTAAACCGGGCAAGCTGCCGCGTGAGACCGTAAGCCAGAGCTACGAGCTCGAGTACGGAACGGATTCCATTGAGATCCATGCCGACGCTATCAGCTCTAAAGATACCGTGTTGATTCTGGACGACTTGGTCGCGACGGGCGGAACCGTCGAGGCAACAGGTAAACTGGTGCGAGATATGGGCGCAAAGCTTGTCGGTTACGGTTGTATCCTTGAGCTTGCGTTTCTCAATCCGCGCGAGAAGCTCACGCCGTCTGATGACGATGTGGAGCTCTTTAGCCTGGTGACGGTGGACTAGCCGTTACCCTTAGTTACTGGAAAGGAAGCTACATGCGCACAGCAAACACGCACAAAAACATGGCACGCTGCGCTGCTACGGCAACCCTCGCTTGTGTTTTGGGCTTGGGCCTCGCGGCTCCTGCCTACGCCGATACCGCATCCGACCTTGCCGCTGCTCGTACGAAGCTCGAGCAGATCGGTACCCAAACCCAGCAGATTTACGATGAGCTCGCCACGCAGACGCAGGCACTCGATCAGACTGCTGGCGAGATCACGCAAAAGCAGCAGGAGATCGCCGATGGTCAGGCCAAGCTCTCGACCTATGTCGCCGGCGAGTACAAAACCGGCGGTCTGAGCCTGCTTCAGGTTCTGACGGGCGTCGATGACCTGAGCGATATGCTCAACCGTCTGTTCTACTACGGCAAAGTTTCCGATAAGCAGGCTCAGACCATTCAAGAGGTCAAGGAGCTTAAGCAGCAGCTCACCGATAAGCAGGCCGAGCAGGAAAAGAACGTCGCCGCCACGCAAAAGAAGGTCGACGAGCTTAACGCTCAGCAGGCTGAAGCCCAGAACGTCGTAAACTCCCTGGATTCGCAGCTGCAGGCCGAGCTTGCCGCAGAGGCCGAGGCCAACGCCGCGTTGCAGGCCGGCATCAACGCCAGCACCGCCGAGAAGGCCACGGTGAGCAACGAGACTGCCGGTACGACCGAGAACACCAACAACGGTGGCGGTACGACCAACAACGGCGGCAACACGCCTGCGCCCACTCCCACGCCCGCTCCGGCCCCTACGCCGCAGCCCGCTCCGGCTCCGGCTCCGACTCCGGCCCCTTCTGCGCCGAGCCAGTCCGTTGACGGCGGCACCGTTGTTTCGCGTGCCTACAGCAAGCTTGGTTGTGCTTATTCCTGGGGTGGAATTGGCCCGAACAGCTTCGACTGCTCTGGTTTTGTTAGCTATTGCCTCACTGGTCGCTATTGCCGCCTCGGCACCACGGGCACCTTTATGGGCTGGACGCGTGTGTCCGATCCGCAGCCCGGTGACGTTGTGGTCAACTCGTACCACACCGGAATTTACATCGGTGGTGGTCAGATGATTCATGCTTCTGACTACAACACGGGTGTTATCATCAGCTCCGTTGCCGCCGGCATGAACAATAACTATATCTTCGTGCGTTACTAAGTCATCTTACACAGCGTGTGAATGTGGACCTCGTGGCTTTAAGTCGCGAGGTCCATTCTTTTTTCTCTAATCTTGTACGGCTATCTAGTATTCAAAACTAGATAGCCGTACATTCAGTTTGCAAGATGGCTATAATTGTTGAGGAGCAATTAGAAAGGACCCTCTATGAGCTGGGCACTTATCTCAGATTCAAGCTGCAACCTCCGCGATTGGCAACCGACCGCACCCCATACCACCTTTGCATTTGCGCCCCTCAAAATTCGAGTGGGGGAGCGTGAATTCGTCGATGACCTTTCGCTCGATGTTCATGAGCTCAACTGCGCTGTTCAGGCGGAGACGAACGCTTCTTCGAGCGCTTGTCCCAGCGTAGGGGAGTGGGCCGAGCTCTTCAAATTGGCAGACAAGACCATCTGCATGCCAATCTCTGAGGGCGTGTCGGGCAGCTACAACGCGGCAGCCACGGCTCGCGATATGGTTCTTGCCGAAGAGCCCGACCGACAGATTCATCTAGTAAATTCACGCGCAGCTGGCGGCAAAATGGACCTCATTTTCTTGCTGTTCGACCGCTATCTTGCAAGCAATCCGGATGTCACATTCGAGGACGCTTGCGCATACTTCGATAGTCTTGAGCAGAACAGCAAAATCCTCTTCAGCTTGTGCAATTACGAAAACCTCGCCAAAGCCGGACGTATCCCTAAGGCAGCCGGCGTCATTGCCAACAAGCTCAATATCCGCATTTTGGGCACAGCGAGTGAGGCCGGTAAAATCGAACTCGTCGGGCACACGCGTGGCGAAAAGAAGATGCTCAACAAGATCATCGACACTATGGAAGCCGAGGCCTTTACGGGCGGTGAGGTCGTCATCGATCACGTTGAGAACGAAGCTGGAGCCCAGGCGCTTACTGACCGCATAGTCGAGCATTGGCCCGGCTCCAAGACCATCATTATGCCCTGCAACGGCCTGGATTCCTATTACGCCGAGATGCACGGCCTGATCATCGGCTACGGCATGGGCGTAGCTTCGGGCAAATAAAGTCCAACCAAGCAAAATAACGGGCGGGACAAAGCGACAGATGGTTCTTTGTCCCGCCCGTTTTATACGTCGGCTAGCTATTAAACCCGTTGAACTTGAGATAGCTCATCAAGTAAGCCTTCGAAACAAAGGATGAAACCGCGCTGCGCACAAGCAGCGACTCACGCGTTACCTGATGCGCCGTATCGAGAACCGGCGTCTGCTCGACGGAAAACGCCGAACAAATCGATGCCTCGAGCTGATCGACCACATAATCAAAGGCCGTCGGGGCATCGTAGCTCAAACGCTGAATGTTAAAGAGTGCCTGCACCGCAGCAATAGGTAGCACCTGCTTAAAGATGCAGATAGCGATCAGGCGGGCAATCTGCTCGCGGCCATATTGCTTTTTGACCGGAGCAGGCACCAGGCCAACCTTTACGTAGTTGTTGATCATCGATGGCGTAATGATAGGCTGCTCAACGCAAAGGGACAGCGGCTCCATCCACAGCGCAACATACTCAATGACCTGGTCGCGGTAGAGCGTCACATTGGGCAACTGGTCATAGCGCGGCAGACTCAACGTATTGAGTTTGCGTACGATATCGGACTGAATAAACGCATCGGGTAGCACAGTGGGCTGAATATCCTCAGGCTTAATGCTGACCGACGAATCGGACATCGGAATAACGTGTTAAACGTGGTTCATAAAGGTCCTCCGTTCATTTTCTATATTGTATTCTACGTTATCTAGTTTTGCATACCACATAACCGCCGAGAAAAATGGCGGGACAGTACACTGATGCATCGTCCCGCCATTTAGTTAATAGATAACAACCTTACATAAGATATATTATCGTACTTTTCCGCGTAAGAAAGCGTATGCGCTGGTAGCCGCTATGGCTCCATCAGAAACAGCGGTCACAACCTGGCGTAAACGCTTGGAACGGATGTCGCCAGCGGCAAATAGACCTGGCGTGCGGGTGGCCATCGATTCGTCGGTCACAATACCTCCGTCGGGCGCCAAATCTACCAGATGCTCTACAAGCTCAGTATGGGGCTGCGTGCCAGCAAAGACAAATATGCCAAACGAACCAGGATCAAAGGACTCAGTGTGCATTCCACTAGTCGCATTGTCCTTGAACGTGATTGTCGTGGGCATCGCTTCACCAGAAAGCTCAACAATACTAGTTTGGTACCTAACTGAAATATTATCTTTTGCGAGCACCTTTTGAACCACGCCATCGGGGGCACGGAACTGATCGCGGCGCAAGACGATGGTCACGCTGCTGGCGATTTCTGACAAGAACAGAGCTTCCTCGCAGGCAGCATTGCCGCCGCCGATGACAAAGACCTGCTTGCCGCGAAAGAACATGCCGTCGCACGTCGCGCAATACGAAACGCCGCGACCGCGATACGTACCCTCGCCAACAAAACCAGCAGATCGCGGCGTGGCACCCATGCAAGCGATAACGCTCGAGGCCAACGTATCGCCCAAATCGTGATGCACCGTAAACAGCGCAGTATCGGCATCGTAATCGATACCCGTAACCATGCTCCATGCAACCTGTGCTCCCAGGCCTTCTGCATGCTGCTGAAAACGCTCGCCGAGTTCGGCGCCACTCAAGAGCGGAATGCCCGGATAGTTCTCGACCTCATTGGTTGTGGCGATCTGTCCTCCCGACATGCCCTGCTCAATCACAGTCGTCGTTAGGTTGGCGCGCGCCGCATAAATGGCTGCGGCATAGCCCGCAGGGCCGCCACCGATAATCGCAACATCGATCGGCTGATCGGTAGTCATGAAGAGACCTCCTGTCGAAAGATTGGCGTTCTTTGCGCTCATACCCAAATTTAGGCGAACGTGACACTCATGCACTACAATGATTCATTGCGAAACAAAGATGAAGGGGAGTTATCGATGGATCAAACGCAGACGAGCAACGACGCTCCCCTGCCCACGCAAAGCACTCCCCAACCGAAGCAAATGACCGTTTCACCTGCACAAAAACCCCTAGTAACCATTGTGCACGCATCGGTTGGATCGGGCCACAAAGCCGCCGCCAACGCGATTGCACAAGCATTTGATCTTATCCGCGGCACCAAGGGAATCCCTGAGGATGTTGAGATCGAAGTCCTGGATATCCTCGATTTTGGACGCATTAGGTTCGATGGTAATAAAACAGCAGCTTCGTTTACCGGCGCCACGCGCCCCATATATGACCTAACCTGGCGATATACGTTTACGGGACATCTGCTCTGGGGTGGCGGCACGGCATGGTCGCGAATTATGTTCCCCGCCTTCAACGATTATGTCCGCACCCGCAGGCCCATGGCCGTGGTTGCAACACACATTACGGCAGCCAATGTTGCTGTGGGCGCCCGCGTCATCACGGGTATCGATTACCCGGTCATCTGCGTACCAACAGACTATGAAGTCGAAGGCTTTTGGCCCCACAAGGACACCGACCTGTTCTGCGTAGCCAACGAATTTATGGCCGAGACACTTCGCCCCCGTAAGGTTCCCGAGACCAAAATCCGCATTACAGGCATCCCCATTCGCGCCGGGTTTGATACGGATTGCAATCGCGAGGAAGAACTTCAGAAGTTCAACCTCCCCGTCGACAAGACCATTGTGCTGGTACTGGCCGGTGCCAGTTTGCCTCAACCGTACGTTCGCTTTCGCGCGGAGATGGACCGCACGCTCCCCTTCCTGCGCAGCTTCGAGGACATGCACTTTGTCTTTTTGCCGGGCAAGGATGAGGAATACGCCACCCGCCTCAAGACGCTCTTCGACGCCATGAAGCTCGAAAACGTCACGGTTCTGGACTACGTGGACGACATGGCGGCCCTCATGCACGGCTGCGACCTCGCAATCCTCAAATCGGGCGGACTCACCGTCACCGAGTGCCTGTGCGCGCATCTGCCGATGATCCTGCTGGGCAAATCATACGGCCAGGAAAAGGCCAACACCACGATGCTCACCGGCATGGGCGCCAGCATGCACGTCACCACCGCACGAGAACTCATTGTAACCCTACGTCACTTGCACGACCATCCCGAATCACTCAAAGCCCTACTCATCAACGGTGAAGTACTACGCCGCCCCCACGCAGCCGAAGACATAGCCATCGCAACCATGGAGCTCGTAGGCAAACCCCAAAAGCGCAAACGAGCCTTCTGCCGCTTCTACTGGGGCGGAAAACCCGCGCATATCCGCTAGCATTGGACTGTCCGCTTACCTGTGGGAGGCCCCTATATATCATCCCATGCTCAAACATTCTCGCTGCGCTGCGAAACTGCGCGTGGGACGATATATAGGGGCCTCCCACAGGTAAGCTGCGTTAACGTACTAGCAGCTATATCAGATTCCCCACCACTAGAACCTGCAAAGGCAAAACTGGAAAATAAAGATACAGCAAGCCGATGCGACAAAGGATCCAACCCTTTGTCGCATCGGCTTATCAGAAAGAATGATTATTATTTTCAAGCGAGTAGCCGCCCGCCCGCCTCTCACACATATCGTTCCACGCGCAGTTTCGCAGCGAGCGAAGCGAAGCGAGAATGTTTGAGCATGGAATGATATGTGTGAGAGGCGGGCGGGAGGGATACGAGCGCCCCTAGGCGACGCCGGAGGAGCCGAAGCCTCCGTTGCCTCGGTCGGTTTCGTCTAGTTCTTCTACTTCTACGAGGTTGACCGTAGGGACTTCTTGGATGACGAGTTGGGCTATGCGGTCGCCTTTGTTGATTTGGATGTTGTTGGAGGGATCCAGGTTGATGAGGATAACCTTGAGTTCTCCTCGGTAGTGGGCGTCGATGAGGCCCGGCGTGTTGACTATAGACAGGCCCTGCTTGATGGCCAAGCCGCTACGGGGCTGGACGAAGCCGGCGTAGCCATCGGGCAGGGCGATGGCCAGCCCAGTAGAGACCAGACGGCGTTCGAAGGGCTTCAGGACGCAGTCCTCGTTGGAACGCAGATCCAAGCCGGCATCAGTGGGATGGGCGTATTTGGGAAGCTCGACGGTGGGATCGAGACGCTTTATGTTGACGGTAATGTTGGACATGGAATCACCTTAGCTTGTCGAGCTCTTGCAGAAACTCATCGACGTCTTTGAAATCGCGGTAGACCGAGGCAAAGCGTATGTACGCCACCTTGTCGATCTTGGCCAAGCGCTTGAGCACCATGTCACCCAACTCATGGGACGTGACGGCCGTCAGCGTGCGAGAACGCAGCTCGACCTCGATGTCGTCGATAATCTCATTGAGCTTCTTAGTGTCGATATCGCGCTTGATGGTGGCGCGCATCAAGCCGACGAGCAGCTTATTGCGATCGAACCGCTGCTTGGTTCCGTCTGACTTAATAACCTCGATTGGGTCTTCGCATCGCTCGAACGTTGTAAAGCGGTAGTTACACGAGCAGCATTCGCGACGGCGCTTAATGGTGTTATTTGACTCCTGCATACGGGAATCAACGACGCGGGTATGTGCCTTGCCGCATTTGGGACAGCGCATGGTACCTCCTCTTAAACGATAACAAGGGTACCATGCGCAGCGCGATAATGATTACGAACGAGCAGGAACCTTAAGATGCGCACCGGCGGTGAGCGAACCATGCTCCAGATGATTGACGTTTCGGATCATGTCGGAAGTCTCTTGCGTGGAAAGGCCTTCGATTGGATATTCCTCGGCAAGCGACCAAAGAGAATCACCAGACTGAACGCGAATGGTCTCGTAGGTAACGTTGGAAACGGACTCGGCATACGCGGCGTGACGAGCGCTAAAGACCGACGTAGCGAGGACAAAGAAGAGCGTAAGCGCAATGGCAACGGCGACAATCGTCTGAACCTTCAGGGCAACGCGGGCCGGCGCGACTGCAGCCTGCTGATTGCGAGCAGACTTTACGGTCAAAGGCTGAAAGCCGGAGCGGCCACCCCGAACAACCGTAAAAGTGGGTTCTGCAGGCGTCTCGAGCTTAAGGGCGAGGTTTCCCTGGACCATATTCGTTGCGTTCATCATGTTCTCCTCTCGCGTGTTTTGCTGAGAACAGTTTTATCAAGCCGCGCGGACAAAAATGTCTAGCGCGAGAACGAATGTTCGGTTATTATTATCTTCGAACAGTTGTTCCTGTCAAGCAAAATTCGAACATTTGTTTGACATGGGTAGAGAGGATGCCCTGATGGCTCGCAAAATTACCAAGCGTCAGCAGCAAATTTACGACTTCATCAAGGAATATCAGCAGGAGAAGGGTTATCCGCCCAGCGTGCGCGAGATGGCTTCTGCCGTGGGCCTTTCCTCCCCCAGCACCGTGCACGCCCATCTATCTGCCCTGGAGGCGCGCGGGCTACTCAAGCGCGATGCCACCAAACCGCGCGCCCTGGAACTCTTTAACGAGGACGGTTCCTCTGTCTCAATTTCTAAATCTGACGAGCCCACCGCACCTCGCGGAACGGTCTCGCTACCGCTCGTTGGTCGCGTCGCGGCTGGAATCCCCATTCTTGCCGAACAAAATATCGAGGACACCTTTACTATCCCGACTGAAATCGCCACCGATCAGGGTTCCTTTATCCTTGAGGTGCATGGGAGCTCAATGATCAATGTCGGTATCTTTAATGGCGATTACATCATCGTCCGTGAACAAAAGAGTGCCATGAACGGCGAAATTGTCGTGGCTATGATTGATGGTTCAGCGACCGTCAAGACGTTCTACAAGGAGCAGGGGCGCGTACGCCTGCAGCCTGAGAATGACACCATGGAGCCTATCTATGCAACGAATCCCGTTATCTTGGGCAAAGTCGTCGGCTTGATGCGCCGGTTCTCGTAATGCAAAAACGCATCACCATCTTTGATACCGTCCGCGGGTTTACGATGATTTCAATGGCAGGTTTTCACGCTTGCTACGATCTCGCCTACCTGTACGGTTGGGATATGCCCTGGTTTACCCAGACTGTCTTTCAAGACATCTGGCGCGCCAGCATCAGCTGGGTATTTTTGTTTATCGCGGGTTGGATGTGCACCCTTTCGCGCAACAATATCAAACGTGCCGCCAAATACACCTTAGCAGCACTCGTCGTCTGGTTGGCAACAACGCTTGTCTCAGTCGACGATTCGGTTAATTTTGGCATCATCTACTGCATGGCCGCATGTACCGGCATCGTGGCGTTGGCCGATCCCGTCCTTAAGAAGATATCGGCGAGATGGGGCATGTCCCTATGCCTTGTGTTGTTCGCCCTCACCTGGAGCATCCCCAAAACAATCTACCCTGTCCCCTACCTGTCGTGGCTGGGATTTCCGAGCCCTGGGTTTGTCTCAGGTGATTACTACCCCATCATCCCGTTTATCTTTATGTATCTTGCAGGATACTTCGCCGCACATATAGCGCAGGGAATCGCTAAGACCGTCCCTAGCTGGGCCTACGCCAACCCCCTGCCGACGCTCGCCAGCCTTGGACGTCATGCACTCCCCTTTTATCTTCTGCATCAGCCCATCATTCTGGGCATTTTGGAGCTCGTCTACTCGGTGCGATAACGCTCGAGGCGAGGTGCAATACGAGCCGGCAGTTTCGCCACAATACGAACGCCATCCTCAAGATATTCCTCGTGCAAAAGGGTCCCCTGTTCATGCACCAGCGTGATGAGGGCGCCCTCGCGATACGGGATATCTGCAGAGAGCAACACATCGGTGGCAGCTGCCTCGCGAGCAATGCGATCGACGAGATCGTCGAGTCCCTCGCCCGTTTGGGCCGAGAACAGAACGGCTTCGGGATAACGACGACGGAAACTCAATCGATCAACGCTATCGAGAAGATCAATTTTATTGAATACGGTCAGCGTTAGGCGCTCTCCAGCGCCGATCTCATCAAGCACGCGGTCGACAGCCTCCAGCTGCCGCTCATAGTCCTCGTCAGACGCATCTACGACTTTGAGAATTAGATCGGCACCCAACACCTCGGACAGCGTCGATTTAAAGGCATCGACCAGACCATGCGGCAGCTTTTGAATAAAGCCGACGGTATCGGTAATCGTCATGCCGCGACCGCCGGGCAGGCGATACGAACGCGTCGTCGGGTCGAGCGTAGCAAACAGCTTGTCCTGCGAAAGTACCGTAGAGCCGGTCAGGCGATTGAGCAACGTCGATTTACCGGCATTGGTATAACCGGCTAACGCGACGCGAAACGCCGGCGACTCAATGCGACTCTTGGACTGGACATCGCGACGCTGTTCAACCTGCTTGAGCTCACGACGAAGCGCGGCAATCTTATTGCGAATGAGGCGACGGTCAACCTCGAGCTGACTTTCGCCCTGGCCAAAACGCGAACCAATGCCGCCGCGCGTCTGCTCCTTGGCAAGATGGCTCCACATACCACGCAGACGAGGCAACAGATATTGAAGCTGCGCCAGCTGTACCTGTAGGCGTCCCTCACGCGTCTGAGCATGCAGGCCAAAGATATCCAGGATCAGTGCTGTACGATCGATAATCTTTACCGGCTCGCCCACGGCTTTCTCCAAATAGGATTGCTGCGAGGGCGTCAGGTCGTCGTCAAAGATAACAACATCGGCATCCATGCGATGCACCAGGCCGCACAGCTCTTCAACCTTACCGGAACCGATAAACGATTTAGGGTACGACTTTACCAAACGCTGCGACAAGCGCGCCACGCACCGGGCACCAGCCGTATGGGCAAGACGCTCCAGTTCATCAAGCGAGCGATCGAGCGGCCATGCATTGTCGCGCCATTCAACACCAACCAAAATGGCACGCTCGGGCTCGGGTGCCGTGGGAACAAGGGGGAACCGAGCCATTAGGCAGCCTCAATACGATGCAGGATATTCTCAACGACCTCATCGATCGTACATTCATCCATATCGAACCACACGATGCGGTCATCGCGCTTAAACCACGAAAGCTGACGTTTGGCATAGCGACGCGAACGCATCTTGATGAGTTCGCGAGCCTCATCCATTGAAATCACGCCATTGAAAGCATCAATGATCTCTTTATAGCCAATTGCCTGCATCGACGTCAGGGCATCTCCCAGTCCCTGGTCCATAAGACCGCGAACCTCATCAACAAGACCCTGTTCAAACATCAGATCGACACGCAGGTTAATGCGCTCGTAGAGCACCTCGCGATTACGCGTCAGACCAAACCATAGGGCATGATAATGCTCGCGCGGAACACTAAACTGACTTTTTTGCTGTGCATAGGAGATACCATCATCATGCATCTCGAGCGCACGAATCACACGGCGCACGTTATGGGGATGAATAACAGCAGCGGATTCTGGATCGCGCTCGGCAAGCAACGCGTGCAGCGCTTCCTCGCCTATGCGCTCGGCAAGTTCCTGATACCCCGCGCGACGATCGTCCTCAAGCTCGCCCGAGGGAAAATCCATCTCATCGAGAGCGGCCTTGAGATACAGCCCCGTACCTCCGCAAAAAACCGGCAGGCAACCCGAACCAAGGAGACGTTCAACATGCGCGCGAGCGTCAGCCTGATAAAGCGCAGCAGAATATGCCACACCCGGCTCTACAATGTCGACAAGACGCAGCGGCGCCGTACACTCATCGGGCGCCATCTTTGCAGTACCGATGTCCATGCCGCGATAGATTTGCATCGCATCGCACGACAGCACTTCGGACGAAAGACGAGCTGCCAAACGGTCGGCAACGTCACTCTTACCAACCGCCGTCGGACCGACGATCGCAACGGCGGAAAGACCTGCCCCGGGAGAAACCATTAGCGCGGCTCGCCCACAACGGAGCCGGACAAATACCAGGTCTTGGCAACGTCAACGTCAACATCAACGATCTTGCCAACGAGCTGATCGATGCTGTAACCCTCGGGGATAGGCGCATGCACGGTCTGATTCTTGGGACTCTTGCCCAGCAGGACCGCGTCGTTCTTTTTACTCGTTCCCTCAATGAGCGCCGGCACCACAGTGTGAAGCTCACCCTGGTTATACTCGTGTGCCGTGGTCTCGATAACCTTAACCAGGCGGTTGAAACGATCGAGAATAACCTCATGCGGCGTAGGATCGTCAATCTCGGCGGCCGGGGTACCGGCGCGCTTGGAATAGATGAAAGTATAGGCCTGAGCATAGCGGACCGTCTCGGCAAGTGAGAGCGTCTGCTCAAAGTCCTCTTCAGTCTCGCCCGGGAAGCCAACGATGATGTCGGTCGAGAGTGCGATATCGGGCATACGGTTGCGAATGCGATCGACCAGGCCCAGATAGTCCTCGCGTGTATAACGGCGATTCATCTCTTTGAGGATCCGCGTCGAACCTGACTGGACGGCCAGGTGCAGCTGCGGCATAACGGCAGGCGTCTCGGCCATGGCGTCGATGGTCTCGGGCAGCAGGTCCTTGGGATGCGAAGACGTAAAGAAGATGCGCTCCACACCCGTATCGCCCACCGCGCGCAGCAAGTCGGCAAAGCGCGGCTTACCAAACAAATCGCGGCCATATGAGTTAACGTTTTGGCCCAGCAGCGTAATCTCACGCACGCCCTGGCGCACCAAACCGGTCACCTCGTCGACAATCTCCTCGAAGGGGCGGCTCTTTTCGCGACCGCGCACGTACGGCACGATGCAGTAGGTGCAGAAATTATTGCAGCCCGTCATGATGGGCACCCAGGCGTGATACTGGGTCTCGCGATGCCACGGCATGCTCATAGCATCCGTATCCTCATGCTCATTGGTGCGGATATGACGCTTGCCGTCAAGGAACGCCTCGGCAATGAGCTCGGCCACATGTGCGATGGAATGCGTGCCAAAGATGACATTGACGTTATCGACGTTGGTGAGCAGGCCCTCGCCATCACGCTGCGCGATACAGCCGCCCACGGCAACCACGCGCTTGCCCGAAGGCGAAGGTGGCAGGCTTTTGCAGGAATTGCACTGACCGTACAGGCGAGTATCGGCGGCCTCGCGCACACAGCATGTCATGAAGACAACAATATCGGCATGCTCGGGATCGAGCGCCATGAGGCAACCATACGAATCGAGCAGACCGCTCACACGCTCGGAGTCGTGCTGATTCATCTGGCAGCCAAAGGTGCGGATAAAGTAGGTTTTACCGGCAAGAATATCGCGTACGGAACGCTGGTCCATGTGCATAAGTCCTAACGATGGAGGGGGGGGCGAATCGAAGCAAGCAGAAGCTATGCCACAGGCTTAACGTCATCCATGACGACGTTATCCATAGCAGCTCGATTGATCTGGTGAACGTAGATAGAAAGACGGATGGCCGTGCGCGACTCCCCGTTAATGAGGATGTCGGAGAACACGGGCGCGCAGGAAATATCAAATCCGGTTGGAATCAAAAAACCGCGCGCAATAGCCACGGCCTTTATGGCCTGGTTGACCGCACCGGCGCCGACACACTGGATGTTGACGGGTACACCATCCTTGACCATGCCGGCGATGGCGCCGGCAACGGACGCGGGCGATGATTTGCTTGATACCTTCAGGCAATCCATGAAGAAACTCCTGCGTTTAAAAGTACGTTTTAACTGCAATAACTTTATCGTACCGAGTGGACTCGGTAAAGGCACTATTCCTCTTTGGCAAGATCGAAGGTCACGGTGATTCGATCACGCGAAACGCGAATCTTTGGGTCGCCGCAAAGGTTGAGATAGTACCGGGCGGCAAGGTCATTAAAGTCGCGCTCCACAGCACGCGAAAACTGTGCCATGTCATCCTTGGCAATACGTAGCCCGCGACGATCTTTCGCAAGATCGACAGGAGCCGGCGCATGCGAGGAAGAATCACGCTCGCGCAGCAAACGCGCGGTCACACCGCGAACGGGCTTAATCTGCCCTGCCAAAATGCGATGTGCCGTGCGCTCGGACATCTCAAGACCCAAACCCGAGCAGATACGGATAAAGTCCTCGGCATCGGAGGCAAGGCCTATACGATCGACAACCGGAAGCTCGCTCTCGTCGTCAATGAACAGGAGACGGGACGTATCGAGCCGACTTGACGCCTGAGCATAAAGGGTCGCGGCAATCTCAGACGGAGAACCAAGATAAACATCACAACCACGCAACTCCTCGAGCGCAAACTCACAAGCAGCGCGAATAATATTATGCGGACCGCGAGCACAGACATAACGCCCGTCCTCATCCTTGACGGCCTGGGGCCAGCTGGACTGATCGGCACGCTCGCTGAGGCGGTCGGCCGCAACGCTCACCTTAAAGGCTGAACCAAGATCGACACCGGACGTGATCACGCGGGCCTCGTCGGTGTTCTGCTTGATCGAAAACAATGCCATGCCACGACCGTGAACGCCCCAACGGTCCATCTTCATGCTCTCGAGCTTGGAGGTAACGCGGGCATCGAAGATTCGCTCTTGCATATCCTGCGGAACGCCCGAACCGTTATCCAGAAAGACAAGCGTGCGGACGCCATCTTCCTTGGTCGTGGCGAGATAGACCTTGTCGGCGCCAGCATCGCGAGCATTACGGAGCATTTCGATGACGATATCCTCGACATGCTGAATGTCGTGCTTTGCTTGGCGCCGCTCGGCCTCCGAAACGCGGAGGCGGACATACCCCTCGCCAAGGTTCTCCTCGACGCGAAGGTTGCCCTCCCCCGACATCGACGCGATAAATGAGATGAGCTCGTTCGCGTCGCTCATGTTATTTAGCAATATCGACAGCGCGGCTCTCGCGAATCACGACGACGCGCACCTGACCGGGATACTCCATCTCTTCCTCGATCTGATGGGCGATATCGTGAGCCAGAACCGTGGACTGGGCATCGGAGATCTTGTCCGGCTGAACCATGACGTGAACCTCGCGACCGGCCTGCATGGCATAGGTACGCTCGACGCCGTCATGGGCGTTGGCGATCTCCTCAAGCTTCTCAAGACGCTTGATGTAGTTCTCGGCAGACTCGCGACGGGCACCGGGGCGAGAGGCAGAGACAGCATCGGCGGCCTGTACCAGGACATCGAGCACCGTGTTGGGGTCGACATCGGCATGGTGAGCCTCGATAGCGTGGACGATAACGGGCTTCTCGCCATAACGGCGGGCAAGCTCGGCGCCGATAACGGCATGCGGGCCCTCGACGTCGTGGTCAATTGCCTTGCCCAGGTCGTGCAGCAGGCCGGCGCGCTTGGCGGTCACAACGTCCAGGCCAAGCTCGGAAGCCATCACGCCGCACAGATCAGAGACCTCGAGGGAGTGCTGAAGCACGTTCTGACCAAACGAGGTACGGTAGCGCAGGGCACCAAGGGTCTTGACGATCTCGGGGTGCAGGTCGTGGATGCCGGTATCGAAGGCAGCCTGCTCGCCAGCCTCGCGCACGCGCTGCTGAACCAGGTCGGCAGCCTTGTGATACATCTCCTCGATGCGGGCAGGGTGAATGCGGCCGTCGGCGATGAGGTTCTCGAGGGCGACACGGGCGGTCTCACGACGGACCGGGTCGAAGCTCGAAAGAACAACGGTCTCGGGCGTGTCGTCGATCACGAGGTTGACGCCGGAAACCTGCTCGAAGGTCCGGATGTTGCGACCCTCGCGACCGATGATACGACCCTTGAGATCATCAGAGGGAATGTGCACGGAGGTAACGGTGACCTCAGCAGTGTGGTCGGCAGCGCAGCGCTGAATCGCCAGGGACAGAATCTCCTGGGCGGTCTTGTGGCACTCGGCGCGAACCTGCTGCTCGGACTCGCGAATAATCGTGGCGGCCTCGTGGGTGACCTCGCCGCGAACCTTATCGAGGAGCTCCTTGTGGGCGTCCTCGCGGGTAAGGTCGGCGATACGCTCAAGCTCGGAGGTCTGCTTTGCGCAGAGCTCCTCGAGCTCACGAGAGCGCTTCTCGACCTGACCGGCCTGGCTGGACAGCTGATGCTCGCGCTTGTCGAGAGCGTCGTTGCGGCGATCGAGGGATTCCTCACGTTGCATCACGCGATTCTCGAGCGTACGAATCTCGTTCTTACGCTGCTTGTCCTCGGCCTCGGCGGCTTGCTTGTTCTTGATTATCTCTTCCTTAGCCTCGAGCAGAGCCTCTTTTTTGAGGGTCTCGGCCTGACGCTTTGCATCACCGATCAGGGACTCAGCCTGTGCGTGTGCCGACTGGATCTTTTCGTCGGCCTCTTGAAGACTACCCTGCTTGGCGGTGCGCATGTAGGCAATGGCGGCGATAGCACCCAAAACGATGCCAACGAGCGCTGCGATGATAGGCATGCTCACTCCTTTTTATGGATTCGTTACACAACTAAGCGAACCGTCCTTACGAACGGCTCGCGACATTTGAGTAATATGGGCGCAGCTTATGCGGGTCGGATACAGATAAACATATAAACAAACTCATCACAGATGAGCACATATCACAAAGCAAATGACAGTGTTTATCGTACGTTGAACCACAACAACTGTCAAATAAATAGCCCCAGCACGGCGGCTAAAACGCGGTGAACGGCAGGACCACAAAACGCATATGCCTAAACCGCACATTCCTCGCATTCGGCATCGAGGCGTGCCTTAACGGCATCGGCGGCAATGTGATACGAGAAGCCCTTGCCCATCAAAAACCGAACCAGTTTTTCGAATCCGCGCGTCTCTGGAACACGCCGCTTGGCAAGTAGGGCTGACGCACGCGCCAAATCGTCTTCGACGGCAAAATATTCCTCGGGATAACCGGGAATGTCATCGAGCACGACATGACGGCGCTTGAGCTCGGTCTCGATTTTGCGCTGTCCCCAACCGCGCCGCTTGCGTTCCTCGATAAAGTACGAGCAAAAGCGGTTCTCGTCTAAAAAGCGATACTCGGTGGCGCGCTCGACGGCGAAATCGATCGAGGGCTGGTGAAAGCCGTAGCGAGCCAGCTTGTCACGGACCTCACCCGTCGCATGGTCGCGGCGCGATAACATCTCAGTCACCATGGTAAGTGCACATTTACGCTCGACGAGCTGCACAGCCTCACGAAAGTTATCCCAATCACAGGGAAGATCGGGGCGGTTTTTGACATACAGGCGCGCAACCCGCACGGGAATCCAAATGGACCGCTCAAAACCGCCCTCAAGCTCACAATCGATATGTGCGCAAGGCTTTTTGGACGCATACCCGCTCGAGAACGAGGAGGCCGCCTTCTTATCGGGAAAGACGACCGTGGCCTCGGTCACCGTATACGACATGAGCGTAACCGCTACTCGTCATCATCATCGAGCATGGCGGAACCATCGATGGCGTAAAGCTCGTCAAACTCCTCAGGCGCTGGCTGATCGGTCAGCTCTACCTCGGACGGAGCATCGTCATCAAACTCAAGCCCGCAGGCAAGACGGACCTTATGCTCAATCTCGTCGGCGCAATCGGGGTGTTCGCGCAGGAACACCTTGGCGGCCTCGCGACCGTTGCCGAGCTTGTCCTCACCATAGGCAAACCAGGAGCCCATCTTCTTGCAGATGCCGCACTCGACAGCCATGTCCAGAATCGAGCCCTCCTTAGAGATGCCCGTACCGTACATGATGTCGAACTCAGCAGAACGGAACGGAGCTGCCACCTTGTTCTTAACGACCTTGGCGCGCACGCGGTTACCGATAACCTCGTCCTTAAGCTTAATGCTGTCGATGCGGCGAATGTCGATACGCACCGAAGAGAAGAACTTAAGGGCGCGGCCGCCCGTCGTAGTCTCGGGGTTGCCGAACATGACGCCGATCTTCTCACGCAGCTGGTTAATGAAGATGCACGTCGTGTTGGACTTGGACAGCGAGCCGGCGAGCTTGCGGAGCGCCTGGCTCATCAGGCGAGCCTGAAGACCGACCGTAGTATCGCCGATTTCTCCCTCGATCTCGGCACGCGGGGTCAGAGCGGCGACGGAGTCGACGACAATGGCATCGATGGCGCCGGAACGCACGAGCATGTCAACAATCTCGAGCGCCTGCTCGCCCGTATCGGGCTGAGAAATGAGCACCTCGTCGATATCCACGCCGATACGCGCGGCATACGTGGGATCGAGCGCATGCTCGGCATCGATAAATGCCACAACGCCACCCATTGCCTGGGCCTCGGCCAGGATCTCGAGCGAAAGCGTCGTCTTACCGGAGGACTCAGGACCGTAAATCTCGACGATACGGCCACGCGGCACGCCGCCGATACCCAGCGCGGCATCGAGTGCCAGAGCGCCCGTAGGGATGGCCTCGACCTCGAGCTCGGGGCCACCGTCGCCGTACCTCATGATGGAACCCTGGCCGAATTTCTTCTCGATCTCGGCCTTGGTGGTGGCGATCATCTCATCGCGCTCTTTACCCGTCGTGCGAGCATGAACGGTACGTACGGGACCTGAATTCTTGGCCATGAATAGCCCTCCTCTTAACAACCTGCATCGATAATAAACGAACGGCTGTTCGTGGTCAACCGTTCAGATAAATCATATGCAGCCGACCTTTCCAAAACCCAACCAAAAGCCGACCAAACACTGACCAAATGCTTGACCATAAAGGGCCAAATAAGAACAAGGCAGGCAAAAATACACCTATGAACAGCACAAACGCTAAATTCTTCTGAGGTCCCTATCTCCACAATTAAGGGGCCCGGAGGCCCCTTAAAACACGTCTATTCCATAGAGTTGAGCACAAGGGCAATGCGACCCAATGCCTCCGTGACCGCATGGGCACGAACACACGAACGGTCGCCCTCATAGTGGCAGCGCACAGAGTCCACGACCGGCACTCCCCCATCGGCGGAACGATGCGCCCAGCCAATATAGAAAGTGCCCGCAGGATCGTCCTCTGTACCACCGCCGGGGCCGGCATAACCCGTTGCGCTCACTGCAATATCGCTCTGATACTGCTCCAGCGAACCGGCAGCCATCTCGCGCGCCGTCTGATACGACACCGCAGTGTAGCGGTCGAGCGTCTCCCGCTCAACACCCAGCACGCGATGCTTAATCTCGTCGCAGTAGGTCACCGCACCGCCACGCAGCACCGCCGAGGCGCCCGGGATATCGGCAATCGTCGAGGCGATCATACCCGCCGTCAGCGACTCAGCCGTCGAAACCGTCACGCCCCGAGCGCTCGCGCGCTCGACGATATCGCGCGCCAGCTCCTCGTTATGTGCGGAAATCTGCTCAAAAGAGCCCGTCATACCCACCAGGACCTAGACCGAAAAGACGATCTTGCGGCAGTTCCAGAAGTACTGGGCGCCCGAGATAACGGTCAAGACAACGGCAACGGCGTACAGGAAGCGTGAGACGCCATAGATACCGAGCGTCAGCGCCACCGGGCCAAGGTGCAAGCCGGCCATAGCAAAAACGCACAGGTAACCGCAGATGGAGACCATCGTGGTTGCCGTCTTGTACTTGCCGAGCTTATCGGCTGCAACGACCACACCGGCCGCACTCGCAACCATGCGAAGGGCGCTCACCAGAAGCTCACGGAACAGGATGATGAACACCGACCACACGGTTACGGCACCAAAGTCCAAGAACAGCAGCAGGGCCGAGAACACGAGCAGCTTATCGGCGATGGGGTCCAAGAATTTACCGAAGTCGGTGATCTCGTTGCGTGAACGCGCCAGATAACCGTCGACCTTATCGGTGCACGACAGGATCACATACAGAATGAAGGCAGCGGCGGCGAGCGGACCGTCGAAGATGCTCCAATCCGTACCGGCAACGCTCGTGTGAGAAAGCGCCGAGACGATCATGAACACCGGGATAAAGACGATGCGCACGCACGTCACGATGTTGGCGGGCGTCCAGACACTCGTCAGTTCCTTATTGCTCTCGTTTGCCACGATGCTCTCCTACTCCACAACATGGCCGATAAGCTCATAGCAGAAGCTATCGGTAAACTCGACAGTCAGAATATCGCCCACAGATGCCTCGCTGGCATCCAAGTGCACCGCGCCATCGGAATCGGGCGCCTGGAACCAGGCATGGCCGATCAGCTCGGCGCCGTCCTCGGTTTCTTCGATACCGTCGACGATCACCTGGGCGCGCTCGCCCACATGTGCGGCGGTGGCGGCAAAACCGAGCGACTCGGCCAGGTCCATGGCCTCCTGGGCGCGCTCGAGCTTGACCTCTTCGTCGACCTGACCCTCCATCTTAGCGGCCAGGCTGCCCTCCTCCTGCGAGTAGGCAAAGACGCTCGTGTAGTCAAAGCCGACGGTGTCCATAAAGTCGATAAGATCACGAAACTCGTCGTCGGTCTCGGTCGGGAAGCCGACCATGGCCGTGGAGCGAATCACGATACCGGGGATGCGCTCGCGAAGGTCGCGGAACAGGTCCTCGAGCTCCTGGCGCGAACCGGAGCGACGCATGGCCTTGAGGATGCGCGCGTCGCAGTGCTGCACGGGGATATCGATATAGGGCAGCACCTCGGGCGTATCGCGTATCGTCTCGATGAGTTCGTCAGTCATGCCCTCGGGCTGCAGGTAGAGCACGCGGACCCAGACGTTGTGCGGGCGCACGGCCTCAGCGACGGCACGCAGCAGCTGTGCCAGATTGCGCGGCGGGCCCTCGGCGACGTCCTCGTCGGCAAAGTCGGTGCCCCAAATACCCGTGTCCTGGCCGATCAGCACGATCTCGCGCACACCGCCGGCAACCAGGTCGCGCACCTCGGAGATAATGCTCTCGGCATTACGAGAATGATAGCGACCGCGAATGTAAGGGATCATGCAGAAGCTGCAGAAGCGGTTGCAGCCATCGGAAATCTTGACGTAGGCAACCGCACCCTCGACGGTACGCTTGACCTGAGGAATATAGGCGGCAATCTCGCGCTCGACACCCAGCACGCCATCGATGACCGCCACGATGCCGTCTTCCTCGTCGGCCTTCACAAAGGCAGCGACCTCGGGCAACTCGTCAGGCAGGTCATCGCCATAGCGCGACGGCACGCAACCGCACATGACGATGGGGCAAGAACGAACGCCGTCCTGAACCTCGTTGGCGAGCTCGAGCGTGGTCTCGATGCTCTCGGACGTTGCGGAGGCGAGGAACGAGCAAGTATTGACGATAGCGATATCGGCATCCTGCGGGTCGAATGCCTCCTCGTAGCCCGCGGCGGTCAAAAGAGAACGCATGCGGTCGGTGTCAACCTCGTTCTTAGCGCACCCGAGGGTGATGTAGAGCACGGAGCCCAACGGTGTATCCATGTTGGAGAGCGGTCCTTTCGATTGATATTAGCGGTAGTTGGTGAACTGCAGCGGCTGGCCGTAGTCCTGGTCGCGCAGGAACTGAATCACGGTCTGCAGCGCGTCCTTCGAAGCAGAGGAAACACGCAGCTTGTCGGCCTCGATGGTCACCTTGACCTTGAGCTTTTGGTCCTTGATGTCCTTGTTGATCTTCTTGGCGGTCGCCTGGTCGATACCCTCGACGATATGGCCGAGCACGCGCACGGTGCCGCCCGATGCCGCCTGCGGAACATCCCACGAGACAGCCTTGAGGTCGATGCCGCGCTTGATGAGCTTGGAGCTCAACACATCGATAATCTGCTTGGAGACAAAGTCGGCCGGGGCGTTGATCGTAAAGAGCTTGTCGCCCTTCGAAAGCTCAACCGTAGCGCCGGAATCCTTAAGGTCATAGCGCTGGGAAATCTCGCGCGTGGTCTGCTGGAAGGCGTTGTCGACCTCTTGCATGTTGACCTCGGACACGACGTCGAAGCTGGAATCTTTAGCCATGATGTTTCCTTTCGCGTACGAGCGGCTTAGTAGCTATCGTACGAATAGTCGGTAGAATCGGTGGGCGTCTGACCGTCACTTGCGGTATCGGTGCCATCCGTGGACTGGGCATCGGTACCGTCGGTGGTGTCGGTACCATCGGTGGTGTCGGTACCATCAGAACTTTCACCATTCTCGGAATCAGTCGTCTCCTTCTTGGGAACGGTGATCGTCACACGCGCCACGCCCGAGGTCTTGGTATCGTAACGGACCTTTTCACCGTTCTTGGTAACGGTGACATCGGAAGGCTTGGACGTGGTGATCTCGATCGAGGACTCGGGCGTGTACTCCTGCTCAAAGGGGCCAGTCGCCTGGGCGCCATAGACCGACTTGCCGTCGACCTTGACCTCAATCCAGGCGGTCTTGCCCTTGGCAACGGAGACCTTAACCTTGATAACCTCGTCCTCTTCCTTTTTCGCCGTCGCCTTGGCGGCATCGGAATCGGCAGAATCAGTCGCCTCGTCGGTGCCTTCATCCTCGTCAACGGATTCGGTCTTCTTGGAAGACTTCTTGGTCGTCGTCTTGGTGGCCGCGGGCGTCTCGGGCGTCGACTCAGGTGCAGAAGAGCCGCAGCCACGTAGGAGGACCACGATGAGCAAAATCAGCAAAAGCGCCACGGCACCGATGCCGGCGTAGATGATGCGCGGATCGAGTCCATTGTTCTGAGGAGCACGTCCACCGCCGCGTCCGCGATTGGAGCCGCCACGGCCGTTTGCCTGCGGCATACGACCGCGACCGCTATCGGGACGACCACGATAGCCGCTTTGGCGCTGCGAGCCACGCTGACCCGAACGCGGCGCAAGCTCACCACGATTCTGATGGTCACGCTGGCCAGAGCGAGGCGCCGAAGAGCGCTGCCCATAAGGCTGCGATTGCGAACGCAGGCGCGGCGTCACCTGCGTGGTATCGACGTCGACATATCCACCGCGGGAACGCCCGGCAGAAACTCCGCGATATCCACGACCGGAGTAGCCTCCGTCGCCGTAACCGGCGCGAGGATCGCGACTCAACCCGCGAGCGGCGGGAAGCGCACGGTCATCCGGCATGGGCGTACTGCGAAAGCGATCTCGCTGAGAACGAATCTCTTCGCTGGAGCCCGTCTCGGTGATATAGCCCGCTTGCGGAGGACGCTGACCGTACCGCGTCGAGCGACCACCCTGAACCATCAGAAAGCGTCCGTTATCGACCGACGAACGCGAGTTAACGTAGCCGGCAGCATCCTGAAAACGACCGCCCTGCTGCGAGGTCTCGCGTTCATATGCCATGAGGTCGTCAAAATAAGCGTTGACGACCTCGCGCGGGTTAAGCCCCAAATAGCGAGCGTAGCTCGAAATCATGCCCTGCGCATAGCCACGCGGGGGCATCGATGCAAAGTTACCGGTCTCGAAAAACTCGATGATCTGCGGCCTGATTTTGATGGTGTTGGCGACCTGCTGGATGGAAAGGCCCATCCGGCGACGCTGCTCGAGCAGCATGTCACCAAAGCGTGCAGCCATCAGAATCCTCCAAACTCACGATCTTCACGTGCCATCTCGGCGTCGACAGACTCCAACGCGGCAAGCCCCTCCTCGTCCAGCAGGACCTCGCGCGGCTTGGAACCGTCGGGCGGGCCGACGACACCCTTTTCTTCCAGCATGTCCATAATACGCCCGGCGCGCGCATAGCCAACCTTGAGGCGGCGTTGCAGGCCAGATGTGGAGCCCAGCTGCGATTCCACCACAATATGGGCGGCTTCCCAGATAAGCGGGTCGTCATCTTGCGGCTCGGCAACGCCCGTGCGAACAATGCCACCACCAGCCATGGACATGGAAGCGGGCGCCACGGCAGACAGAATCTCCTCGTGATAGTCGGGCTCGCTTTGCGACTTAACGAACTCGACGATCTCATTGATCTCGTCGTCCGAGACAAAACAGCCCTGGATACGGCGGGGCTTGCCCCAGTCGACCTTGGAGAACAGCATGTCGCCCAAACCAGTGAGCTTTTCGGCGCCCATCTGGTCGATAATGACGCGGGAATCGATGCCCGTAGCCACGTTAAAGGCAATACGGTTGGTGATGTTGGCCTTAATAAGGCCCGTCACCACGTTAGAGCTGGGGCGCTGCGTAGCCACGATAAGGTGAATACCGGCGGCACGGCCCAGCTGGGCGATACGGACGATCGAGGCCTCGACATCCTTGCCGGCGACCATCATCAGGTCCGAAAGCTCGTCGATGATGATGACCAGGTAAGGCATCTTTTGCGGCGGGTTATCGTAATGCTCAAACTCGCCGGCGGCCTGCTTTTCGTTATAGGTCGAAATCTTGCGCACGTTAAGGCGCTCGAAGACCTTCAGGCGACGCTCCATCTCGGACACGGCCCACTGCAGTGCACTGGCCGCCTGCTTGGGCTCGGTCACCACGGGCACGTAGAGATGCGGCAGGCCGTTATAGCCCGCAAGCTCGACGCGCTTGGGGTCGACCATGATCAGACGAACGTCCTCGGGAAGAGCGCGCATGAGCAGGGTCGTGATGATGGAGTTGATCATGACCGACTTACCGGAACCGGTGGTACCGGCGATCAGCAGGTGGGGCATCTTGGCGAGGTCGGCGACAACCGGCGTGCCCTCGGCATCGCGACCGATAGCAAGCTCGAGCGGACCGCCCTTCACATAGGGAAGCACGTCGCCCAGGTTGACGTTCTGACGCTTGCGATTGGGAATCTCGATACCAACGAGCGAGGTACCGGGAATCGGCGCAAAAATGCGCACCGACTGGGCGGCAAGCGAAAGCGCGATATCGTCCTCGAGGCTCGAGATCTTGCTCACGCGCTCGCCCTCACCGGGCTGCAGCTTAAAGGTCGTGACCGTGGGGCCGGCAATCCAGCCGACAACGCGGGCGCTACGGCCAAACTCAAGCAAGGTGGACTGCAACGACTCGGCAGTCTGCTCCAGCTCCTTATCAGAAGACGCGGAGGACGCCGACTGCGGATTGGCGTGCAGGATTTCGAGCGGCGGGAGTTTGAGGCCGTCCTCTTGTTCGCCCTCGGCATCGGCAACGGTACCGTCCGCTCCCCCATCGCCGGCCGCAAGGGGAGCAGCGGAAGCCGTAGAGCTGGAGGCATCGACAACCTTGGGATGCTTCAGAAAATCGGGGATCTGCGGAGCTGCCGAAACGGGATTCACGGCAAACGGCGGTTCGGACTCGTCAGCCTTGTCCGGGTCGTCTTCCATCGAAAACTGTCCGGTGACCTGTCCTGCCTTGGCACGGCGACGCGGCAGCAAGGTTGTCTTGGCGGTCTCGAGCGGAGTCTCGTCGTCCTCGTCATCGCCCTCGGTGAGTTCGATTTCGCTATCGGACCAAGACGGGTCGGGCTCGCTCGTGTTGAGCTTGGGCGCGGCCTTGCCCTTCTTGGCATGGCGACGCGGCAGCAGCGTGGTCTTGGCTCGCTCGGCCTCCACGGCCTCGGACACGTCGACAAACGGGTCATCGTCCTCGTCGTCATCCAAAACTGCATCGACATCGCCACCCATGACCGTGGTCACGGCGGCGTCAGTTCCCTTCTGGCGCAGAATGCTCAGGTGCGGACGGGCAACGCCGGGAACCGACAGGGCCTCTTCATCGCCCCACGGGCTCGCATTGACATCGGCACGACGGCGCTCGGCAAAATCGGCAGCGCGATCGCGTGCGGAGCGCAAAACGCCGCCCACCGAGAAGCCGATAATGACCAGGCCAACGACGACAAGCCCCAGCAAGACAACCATGGCAATAGGTTTACCCAGGGCATTTTGCAAGGTACTTGCGATAAAGGCGCCAATGTAGCCGCCCGACGCGGAAAGGTTCTGCGGCGTAAACATGAGGTCGCACGAGTCGATCGTACCCGGCACCATCAGCGACAGGATGGAAACAATGGCCACAAAGACCACGGCACCGCCCGCAACCGAGCGAATGTTGAGCGGCGAGTCCTCACCCAAAAAGAGCGTGGCGGCAAACAGCAAGATGACGATCGGCAGCACGTAGGCGCCCAGGCCAAAGCCAAGATGGTAGAAACCGGCAACCGCAGCTGTCACGGGTGCCGTTGCCGGGGAAATCACGGCAATGAAGGACGCAATCGCCAAAACGGCAATGACCACGCCGGCGATATCGCGATTGGCCGAAGGCTCGACCAGGGGCTCGAACTCATCGAACTCGGACTCGTGGCCCTTATTGGCACGAAGATGGGAACCGGCACCCTTAGCAGATGCCGGTTGGTTGTTGGCCTTATTGCCTTTGGCGTTTTGTGCAGATCCGCGCGCCAAACTAAACCTCCATGACGACCGGGATGATCATCGGGCGAGTGCGCGTACGGCTCCAGATAAAGTTGGAGAGCGAATCGCGCACGGCTTTGCGAATGGCATCGGAGCCGCTGCTGGTAAAGCTAAACTTGCCCTTCTCGATCGTCTTCATGATGGCTGCGGAGGCATCCTCGGAGAACTGATCGTCGATGGCAAACGAAACGCCGCGGCCCGAGAACTCGATAGCCTCGATCTTCTTGTGCTTGAGCGAGACGATGGCGACGGCCGTGACCATACCGTCGTTGGCGAGCTTCTGGCGATCGCGCAGGACGATGGGGTCGGTATCGCCGATGCGCAGGCCATCGACGTAGACGACGCCGGACTCGACGGGCGTACCGCGCTTGACGATACCGCCACGCATCTCGAGCGTGTCGCCGTTATCGAGGATAAAGATGTGATCATCCTTAATGCCCATCTTACGGGCAAGCTGGGCATGGGCACGCAGGTGCACGGCCTCGCCGTGAACCGGCATAAAGTAGGTGGGCTTAGCCATGGCCATCAGAAGCTTGAGCTCCTCCTGGCTGCCGTGGCCCGAGACATGGACGAGGGCGCGATTCTTATCCCACACGTCGCAGCCAAGCTTGGCCAGGCTGTTGACGACCTGCTGCACGGCCTTCTCGTTGCCAGGAACGGGCGTAGCGGACAGGATGACGGTATCGCCCTCGTGGATGGAGAGCGTCTTGTGCTCGCCGTTGGCCATGCGGGACAGGGCCGACAGCGGCTCGCCCTGAGAACCGGTGCACATGACGACGATCTTATCGTCGGGCAGGTTATCGATATCGAAGGCATCGAGGATATCGGAATCGTCGATGTTGAGGTAGCCCAGCTCGCGCGCCACGCGGGTGTTGGTGAGCATGGAGCGACCGGTCACGACGACCTTGCGACCGCACTTGCGAGCGGCGTCGCAGATCTGCTGCAGGCGATGGATATGGCTCGAGAACGACGCGACGAACACGCGGCCCGGAGCGTTCTTGATGGCGTGCAGCAGGTTGGGACCGACCTCGGCCTCGGACTTGGTAAAGCCCGGAACCGTGGCATTGGTGGAGTCGGAAAGCAGCAGGTCGATGCCCTGCTTGGCGAAGCGGCTGATGGCGGCATAGTCGGGCGTGACGCCGTCGATGGGCGTCTGGTCGAGCTTAAAGTCGCCCGTGTGCATGACGGTGCCCTGGTTGGTGCGGATGAATACGCCCAAAGCACCCGGAATGGAGTGCGTCATGGAGAAGAAGTCGAGCGAAATGCCACCGAGATTGACATGGCTTCCGCCTTTGACCTCGCGGAACTTGGGCGCGCGAATGCGGAACTCGGAGAGCTTGCCCTCGATAAAGCCGAGCGTGAGCTTGCTCGAGAAGATGGGCACCTTGTTGTTGAGGTCCTGCAGCAGGTACGGAAGCGAACCGGTGTGGTCCTCGTGGCCGTGAGTAACGATAATGCCGCGGAGCTTCTCCTCGTTCTCCAGAACATAAGTGTAGTCGGGAAGCACCAGGTCGATACCGGGCTGGGAGTCGTCGGGAAACATGAGGCCGGCGTCGACGAGCACCATGTCGTCGCCGCACTCGAAGACCGTCATGTTCTTGCCGATGCCGTCAAGGCCGCCGAGCGGAATGATCTTCAAGGGAGATGATTTTTTAGCTGCCATAGGTGAGTGTGGTTTCCTTTCTTCGAAACGGGTCTGGAACAACCGACGGGGCGCTTCTGGCAAACCGACCGCCGGGAACGTACAAACATGCATCGCAGAGTCGATGCAATAACCACAGTATGATACCCATTTGCCCACCAACAGACCACCCATGCATCAAAGCCCCATCTGAACCTGTGTATCCCGCCGGTCAGGGCTCAGCGGCCCCGGCACGGGCTAAGTTTCCTGCTCTACAGTCCTGCTCACGACGGAGGCCACATTAAGTGGCCTCCTGT